>JAEEGJ010013637.1_pt1 | contig 19612 bp, 16 predicted proteins | sample 8958761 | NCBI WGS metagenome assembly JAEEGJ01 (sample SAMN16246546, study PRJNA631951) | gut metagenome | biome: gut microbiome; feature: rumen; material: RS-attached | host: Bos | place: Iran: Karaj | collected 2018-10 | reverse complement strand
GGCGGTGATGGTCTCCCGGCTGCGGGTTCCGTAAGGGGCCCGGGCCGTATCTCCCAGATACAAAAATTTTTCATGGGGCATGGTCTTCTGCAGCGCGCGCAATACGCTGAGTCCGCCTACCCCGGAATCGATCACGCCGATGGGCTGGTTTTTATCCATGATCATCCCTCCGTCTCACCCCAGCGCGGTCAGTCCGCCGTCTACGGGAACTGCTGCTCCCGTCATAAAGGAATTGGCCGGGGACGCCACGCTGCAGATTACATGGGCCACTTCCTCCGCTGCCGCGATACGCCCCAGCGGGTAGCCGTCCCCCATGTCTTCTTTCGTATAACCGCCCTTTGCCGCCGCCAGCTGGGCTGCCAGCAGGGGTGTATCCACATCCCCCGGGCAGACGCAGTTGACCCGGATGTCCGGCGCAAAGTCCAGCGCCAGCGCTTTGGTCAGGGACACCACCGCCCCTTTGGACGCGCAGTACACCGGGCAGCCGTAATTCCCGCCGATGCCCGCGTCGCTGGCTATGTTGATGATACAGCGGTCCTGCGTTGCTTCGGAACCGGCGCTGCTTTCAACAGCCGTATCCTCTGCCGCGCTTCCGGTTTCCTTAGCCGTCCCGCTTTCCGTTTCCCCGTGGGGAAGCATATACGACCGGCAGGCCTGTATCATGAGCAGGGTTCCTTTTACGTTTACGTCCATGATCCGGTTATAGTCTGCCACCGCAACATTCTCTATCCGTTTTTCCTGGTACATTCCGGCGCTGTTCACCAGGATATCAATATGATCTTTTCCGTAATAAGCCGCTATGACCGCGGCCGTACGGCAGTCCGCCGGTTTCGTTACGTCGGCCCGGATATAGCGCAGCCTTGCCAGTTCTTCCGCCGTGCCCGGCACGGAGATGTCCCGCGCCCCGGACCCGTTTTGGGCCAGCCCGTCTGCGGCGCTGAACGTATCCGTCTCTTCCGGCAGGCCGGGAAACACCGCGGCTTCCGGGTCCTTACAGCCGGCGATCTGCGCCAGCGCCTTCATGCCTCTGGCGCTGTCCCTGCCGACGATGCTTACCATGGCCCCGTCCAGCCAGAACGCCCGGGCGGCGGCCAGACCGATGCCGCTGGTGCCGCCGGTGATTACAACGACTCTGTTTTTACATCCGTATTCCATAATACAGACCTCTTACGCCATTTCCGCTTTTTCTTCCGCGGTAAGTTCTTCCGGTTTCGGAAGTTCCATCACGGCCGTGGCGCCCTTGCCGTACTCGCTTTGCATACGTAAGGCGATGATATGCCGCTCCGCGATTTCCCGGGCAATGGCCAGACCCAGCCCGCTTCCGGTTTTATTGTGTTCGCCACGGGTCTTGTAGAACCTGTCAAACACATGCAGCAGGTCTTCCGATTTAATGCCGGGGCCGTGGTCGGCGATGGTCAGGCGGCGGTTAGCCAGTTTTACTTCCACGCTGCCGTTTTCCGGGCTGAACTTCACGGCGTTATCCAGGAAGATCATCAGCATCTGGTTCAGCCGGCCGAAATCACCGGTCATTTTATATATAGACGTATCCATTTCACAATTAATTGTAATATTCTTCTCCCGGGCCAGATGCCGCGCGCTGCGGACCGCGCCCTGCACCACTTCGCAGAAATTCAGCGGTTCTTTGTCAATAGGGAAGTCCACATTCTGCAGACGGGACAGGTCCAGCAGGTCGTTAATCAGGCGTTGCAGGAACAGGGTCTCGTCGTACATGGTATCGTAATACCGCTCCACATCGGCCGGCTCCGTCACCACTTTGTCGCGCAGCGCTTCCAGACTGCCCCGCACCACCGTCACCGGCGTGCGCAGCTCATGGGAAATGTTGGCGATGAATTCTTTCCGGATCTTTTCCGTCTGCCTGGTCTCCCGGTCCGCTTCCTCCAGCCGCCCCGCCATGCTGTCCAGGGTGGCGGCCAGTTCGCCGATCTCGTCATTCTGCTGTACATAGCAACGGGCCGTGTAATCCCCGGCAGCCAGCTTTTCCGCAGTGTCTTTCATTGTATTCAGCGGTTTGGTAAACTTCATGGACAGGAACCAGGCGGCCGCCAGCGCCAGGACGAGAGCCAGCACCAGGCAGGCGCCAAACACTTCCAGCGCTTCATAGAAAGCGTGCCGCAGCCCGAATACGGGCACCCGCAGCATCAGGACCCCTTCCACGCCCCCGTTTTTGTCATAGATGGGAGCCGTGGCCAGGACCATCATCTCGTTGATCCGTTTGTCACACTCTTCCCGTACGGCGGATTCGCCTTTAAATCCCTTCCGGAACATGTCCCGGTACGTCTGGGGCAGTGAATTGACTGTGGTAGTGCCTTCAAAAACCGGAGGGATATCCCGGCCCTGGGGGCCTTTGTGATGTTCCACATGGCCCCGGACATTGTGCGGCACCTCTTTCATGTCGTCGCCTTCCTTGATGTGGGTCCGCATTTCGATATCGCCGTCCTTATTGGCGACCCAGACATCGTCCGCCGTGATGATATTCACGTAGGCGATCAGCCGGCGGGAACGCAGCAGGGTAGCCGGATTGACTGCCTTGCCGGCAGCTTCCGGATTCGCCTTTACGTTCGAATCCTGCCCGGACACGGCCGGGGTTTCCGGGCCGCTGTCGGACTTGTTTGCGGCACGGTTGCCAGCGTTTCTGCCGTTCCTTTCATTTGCTTCCCGGGCTTCCCGCATACGGGAGCGTTCCAGACTGTCTCCCATAATGGCCGCCACACAGGCCGCCCGATAGCTCAGGCCACGCTGCTGCCGCTCAATGAAATTTTCCCTGAAAAAATGCCCGAAAGAAAAAGCCATTACGAAAGCAAATACTAAAATGGCCAGCGCAAAATAGGCCGCCAACTTCGCAGCTATTTTACTCTTAAACATATCCTTCTCCATTCTGCCGTCAGTATAACCGGCTCAAACCACAGGATACTTTTTACCGGCGCGTAATTCCTGTTACGGTTTGCGCCCTTCCGTTTCCTTCTCCGCTATTTCGAAACGGTACCCTACTCCCCAGATCGTTTTCACGGCCCAGCCGGGATGCTCATAAGCGTCCAGCTTGGCGCGCAGCCGCTTGATATGGGAATCCACAGTGCGGCTGTCCCCGAAATAATCGTAACCCCAGAGACTGTCCAGCAGGTTGTCCCGGGAAAAGACCTTCTTTGAATTGGAGGCCAGCAGCCAGAGCAGCTCCTTTTCCCGTTTGGTCAGGGGCACTTCATTATCGTCAATGGTCACCATGTAATTATCAATATCAATTGTAAGGTTGGCAACGGTCAGCCTGCGGGACTTACTCTCCTCCTGCTGGGGGATGCGCCGCAGGATAGCCCGGGCCCGGGCCATGACTTCGGCCGCGCTGAAGGGTTTCACAATATAATCGTCCGCGCCGATATCCAGCCCCATAATCTTATCCGCGTCCTCGCTCCGGGCCGTGATCATGATCACCGGCACCTGGGACATGGCCCGGATGGCTTTGCATACGGAAAAACCGTCCTTTTTCGGCATCATCACATCCAGGAAAACGATGGAAATCTCCCTTGAAAACTCCCGGAACAGGCGCAGGGCCTCGTCTCCGTCATAGGCAATATAACTGCCCCAGCCTTCTTTGCCGGCGTAGTCCTTTAATACCTTCGTTATCTGCGCGTTATCGTCAGCGATCAATACCTTATTCATATGCAAGCCCTCCGTCGCAAACTTACAAAGACACTTATTCACGTTAATTATACAACAAAACCTGTAAAAAGAAAAACATAGTTTTGTTCCGGAAAAAACATGATTTTGCCATATATAGGCTATAATATAAAAGCGAACCGGAGAATTACCGGCAAATTGAACGGCAGATGCCCGGCCCGGAACGGGCCATGTAATCTCCCCCCTTAAAGACTGCTCAATTTAAGAAAATTTGACTTGGAAGGCTCAGAAGACACATAATAAATATAAAAGAGAAGGAGAGATGAACATGATGAAGAACTGGAAAAAGACTTTGATCGCTGCAGGCGTAATGGCTACTTTACTGGCAGGCTCCGCTTTTGCCGCAACGGAAGCGGAAGATGCCGCAACCCAGCAGCAGGGACTGGATTACAACAATAAAATCGAACAGCAGGCTCCGGATATGGAAAAAGGCCAGCCGCCCTTTGGTCTCCACAAGGACGGACATCACAGGCACGGCCCGCATCACGGCTTGCACAGGCACCACGGCCATGGCCCGCATCATGACGGTGAGTTCCACGGTTTCCATGAAGGTAAAGGCCCCAAAGGCGGCCCCTGCCATAAGCCCGGCATCCATGGTGAAAGAAAACACCGCCCCGGCAAACTGACCCGGGAGCAGCGCCAGCAGTTAGCGAAAGAACGGGAGCAGTTCTTTGCCAACTGGCAGAGCATGTCTGACCGGGAACGGCGGGAAGCTACCGAAAAGTTCATCCACCGCGTCAATGAGGAACGCATGAAAAACATGACCGAAGACGAAAAGAAAGTCTTTGAGAAACGCCAGGAGGCGAAAAAGGCCGAGCGGGAAAAAATCGCGAAAATGACGGAAGATGAACGCCATGAGTACTTCAAACAGAAACATGACAAAATGGTGAAAGAACGCACCAAAAACATGACCCCGGAAGAAAAAGAACGCTTCCTGGAACGGGATAAGCGCCAGCAGGAACGGATGGAAGCTTTCTGGAAGAAATGGAAACAGATGACCCCGGAAGAAAAAGAACAGTGGAAAAAAGACCACCGTCGTTTCGGCCCCCGTCAGGGAGCGCCCGGCCCAAAAGGAGACCGCGGACCGCACGACGGCCAGGGTCCCAAAGGTCCCCGTCCGGTGTAATCTGATGACCGGCAAAGCCTGGTTTCACAGGATAGTAATATAGCATAATTCACTTATCTCCCTTAATACAAAGTCCCCTGTTGCGTAACAGGGGACTTTCACATTTTATTTCCGTGTTTTACTTTCACGTTGTATATGAAGCTTTAGTTTTGTCATATATTTGTCAAAATTTTATTTTACAATTATAATTATCATAAAAGCAAAAATAAAGAAGGGGAGGCTCCTTGCCATGAAAAAATGGAAACAGATGACCGCGCGCCTTGTAACTTTTTCTGTCCTTGCCGCAGTACTGGCTGTTCCGGTTAGTACCGGCGCGGCGGAGATCCGGAAAGCAGATTCCGCCACGACAACCTATAAAGATGGCGCCGTCGTGCCTGCGGAAAAAGCCGCTGCCGTACGTAAAGCAGCGCAGGATAAGGCCCTGTCCGATTATTATATTACCAGCGGCAAAAAACTGGAAAAGGCGGTAGCAAGACTGCTGTACATAAACCCGGAAGAAACGGGACTGGTTCCGCAGGTAGACTACGATTACCGCATGGACAAAATCCTGACGGGCGATTATTTCTATCACGTGAAAGCGTTCCGTCCCGGCACTTCGGAAACCGCCGGTGATTTTCTGCTGGCCAAAGACGACAGCTGCATCTTCCGCCGCATCCCTAAGGAAAATCGTACGGATCTGCTCGACGGCACGACGGAAAAACTGCTGGAAAAGGTTGAGATTTATCCGGCTTACAGAAAGATTCCCCTGGACGGCGTAGGCAAAGTGCTGATCCGGGTTCCCGGCAGCATCCCCTATAACCTGACGCTGACCAGCCTCAACGAAAATACTCTCCGGATCGATACCGACGATAAGGGACAGCAGTGGATCTACGGTGTAGCGAGAGGCAAGGCCGATATCCTGGCCGAGGTGGAAATCGGCGGCTTTACGACAAACAAGACCCTTAACTTTACCGTAATGGACGAACGGGATCAGGCCCGGGAAGAAAACCGGACTTCCGGCTGGCCTATAGGCATCGGCATCGGTTTCGGCTGGGGACGCGGCCGGCACCACCACGGACACGGCGGCGGTGTGGTGATCGGAATTTAAAAATTTAAAATCGCTAGTTAAAAAGTAGCGCCGGGGAATACATCGCAAAACTGTTCCCGTTTGCTATTTCATGGATTCATTCGCCTGTGGCTTCGAAACTCGGGCTTCGCCCTCAGACAGTCTCGCCACAGCCGGCTCATTTCATCTCATGAAATTACGCAAACGCTCACAATGTTTTGCTTATGTATTTCCCGGCGTTGCTATTTTATTCTATACGATTATTAAATTATTACACTTCCTCAACTTTACCGCTTTATCCATTTCCACATCTGAAAGACCAGCCAGCCGCTGAAGCCGCCTGAGAAATCCAGCATAATATCCGTCACCTGGCCGCTCCGCCCCGGTGAAAACAGCTGGATATATTCGTCAAGCACTGCGGTCAGCAACGACAGGAGCAGAATATAGCCATGGGAATTATTACGGTCTGTCCGGTCAGCCTGAATCGCATTGCACAACAACAGCGCCTGCACAAAGTACTCCGTAAAATGCGCCGTTTTGCGGATATAATGATTCATTACCGGCAACGGCACCGGTTTGTCCAGGAAGGCATTGATCCAGGCAACCAGGTCCACGAAAAAATAACTGGTTTCATCGCTGACCGGCGCGGGAAGGCTGGAATTGTAAAAAATAAAACCGGTAAACACCAGCGCCGCGATCCCGTAAAGCTTACGCATCGTATCTCACCTTACAGATTCCGGACCACCGCGTCCATCATCATCACGTTACTGACCACGCCGACACCGCCGGGCACCGGGGTAAAGGCCGAGGCTTTTTCCGCCACTTCCGGCGCCACGTCGCCCACGATTCCGTTTTCCGTCACGTTGATGCCCACGTCCACAACCACCGCGCCGGGTTTCACCATATCCGGGGTAACAAAACCGGCTTTGCCGATGGCCGCCACCACGATATCCGCCTGCCGCACTAACTCCGGCAGGTTTTTTGTATGGGAATGGCAGACCGTAACGGTGCAGTTTTCCTGCAGCAGCAACAGCGCCACCGGTTTGCCCACCACATTGCTGCGGCCCAGCACCACCGCGTGTTTTCCGTCCAGCGGTATCTTATAAAATTTCAGGATCGCCATGCAGGCCCGTGGCGTACAGGCGGCCCAGTGTCCTTCGCCCATCAGCAGGGCCCCTCCGTTTGCCGGGTTCAGGCAGTCCATGTCTTTATCCGGTGCAAGGGCGGCGCCAACCGCCTCCCCGTCCACCTGCTTCGGCATGGGCATCATGGGCAGGATGCCGGCGATTCCCGGATCCTCGTTCAGCTTTCTGACAGCCCCGATCACTTCCGCTGTGGTTACGGTTCCCGGCAGTTCCACGCAGCGGCTGCCGATGCCCAGACTTTCGGTCATCTTTATCAACCGTTTCCGGTAGACAAAGGAAGCCGGGTCATCCCCCACGGTTAAGATTGCAAGGGCAACCTTTTTACCTGCTTTGCCGGCCGCTTCCACCTTTTCTTTTATCTGTTCTTTATACGCATCCGCCACAGGGCGGCCGCTCATCACCAGTGTTTCCATGTGTATTTCCCTTTCGATAGCAAGAGACCGACAGGTGCATCTGCCGGTCTCATTTTTATTCAGTCACAATAGTTCCCCTGATTAAAGGGAAAGCCCGTCAATTCTTCTGTACCCCTATTATAGGGAGCAATCATCAGAACAGTCCGCTGATTTTTCCCTCATCCGTTACGTCAATGTTTTCCGCAGCCGGTTTTTTGGGCAGGCCCGGCATGGTCATGATATCGCCGGTGTAAATTACGATGAAGCCGGCGCCGGCGCTGATCTTAGCATTCTTCACGTTTACGGTGAAGCCGGAAGGAGCGCCTAACAGGGCCGGGTCGTCCGACAGGGAGTATTGGGTCTTGGCCATGCAGACCGGCAGATTGCCGTAGCCTTCTTTTTCGTACTGGTCCAGGGCCTGGGCCGCTTTGGTCTGGAATTCCACCCGGTCGCCGCCGTATACTTCTTTCACAATCGTGGCAACTTTTTCCCGGAGCGACATTTCCAGCGGATAAATGGGTTTGAAGCGGGCCATGCCGCTTTCCGCCAGGGCAACCACTTCTTTGGCCAGTTCCACGCCGCCTTCGCCGCCTCTGGCAAATACGTCGCTGAGAGCTACGTTCACGCCCATGCCGGCGCAGAAATCGTACACAGCCTGCAGTTCTTCCCTGGTATCCTGGGCGAAGATGTTGATGGCAACCACCACAGGCACGCCGAACTTAAAGATGTTTTCGATATGTTTGCCCAGGTTCGGCAGACCTTTTTTCACTGCTTCCACGTTGGGCTCTTTCAGATCCGCTTTGGCTACGCCGCCGTGCATCTTCAGGGCGCGGACCGTGGCTACCAGGACGCAGGCGTCCGGGGCCAGACCGGCCTGGCGGCATTTAATGTCGAAGAATTTCTCCGCGCCCAGGTCGGCGCCGAATCCGGCTTCCGTAATGGTGAAGTCCGCCAGGCGCAGGGCCGTGCGGGTGGCCATAACGCTGTTGCAGCCGTGGGCGATATTGGCAAAAGGACCGCCATGGATGATGGCCGGCACATGTTCCAGCGTCTGTACCAGGTTCGGTTTCACCGCATCCTTCAGCAGGGCCGCCATGGCGCCGGCAGCATGCAGGTCTTCCGCCGTAACCGGTTTGCCGTCGTAGTTGTAAGCAACTACAATCCGTCTCAGCCGTTCTTTCAAGTCGTGCAGGTTGGAAGCCAGGCAGAGGATCGCCATGACTTCACTGGCCACGGTAATATCGAAACCGTCTTCCCGGGGCACGCCGTGGGCTTTGCCGCCCAGGCCGATGACGATATTCCGCAGGGCACGGTCGTTCATATCCACGACCCGTTTCCAGATGATGCGCCGCGGGTCGATGTTCAGCGGGTTCCCCTGCTGGATGGAATTATCCAGCATGGCGGACAGCAGCATATGGGCGGAAGTGATGGCATGGAAATCGCCGGTAAAATGCAGGTTAATGTCTTCCATAGGCACAACCTGGGAGTAACCGCCGCCGGCCGCGCCGCCCTTAATACCGAAGCAGGGCCCCAGGGAAGGCTCGCGTAACGCCACGATTACCTTTTTCCCGATCTTCTGCAGGCCCTGGGCCAGGCCCACCGTCGTGGTGGATTTTCCTTCCCCTGCCGGTGTCGGGGTAATGGCCGTAACCAGCACCAGTTTTCCCGGTTTCCGGTCTTCTACTTTACGGATCAGGTCATAGGAAAGTTTGGCTTTATATTTGCCGTACAGTTCCAGGTCTTCCTGATTGATCCCCAGTTTTTCCGCAATCTCCGTAACAGGCAGCATTTTTACCTGCTGGGCAATCTCGATATCCGATAACATAGCTCCATCCTCCTCTTCTTCTCCCGGATCTTCTGACAAACCCTTTTGTATTTATATAATAAAAATATTACGCTCTTACATTATACCCTAAAATCTTAATTACTGAAACCATATTTCTATCTTGCTGCCCGGTTCCACTTCCGTGCCGCCGGCAGGTCGTTGTTTATAGGCTTTTCCCGAGCCGTAAGGCTCCAGCACCATATTGCCCTTCTGCAGTTCGCCGGTGATGGCCCGGGCGTCAAAGCCGCTGAAATCCGGTACGATCCAGTTCTTTCCTTTCGGTTTCAGGGCGGGCAGTGCTTTGGCCGGTTTTTCCTGTTGTCCCGGTTTCATATGGGCTTCAAAACTGGGCAGGCCTTCGCTGTTGCTGGGCTGGATGCCCTTGGCGACCAGAATCTGCTGCAGGGTGTCGCGGAAGATAGGCGCCGAAACCTGGGAACCGTAGAACGCGCCCCGGGGCGTATCCAGCATGACCAGCATGGCATACTGGGGTTTATCAGCCGGCACAAAGCCTACAAAGGACGCGATATATTTCCCTGCCGCGTAACCACCCTGTTCGGCGATCTTCTGGGCGGTACCCGTCTTGCCCGCGATCCGGTAGCCTTTAATCCGGGCGGTCTTGCCGCCGCCCTCGCTGACCACCTTTTCCATCATGCCGCGCATCTGGGCCGCCACTTCCGGCGTAATTACATTACGGACGACCTGTTTTTTGCCTTTACGGATCACTTCCCCGTTCGGCGCCACGATACGGTCGATGATATAGGGTTTTAACAGTTCCCCGCCGTTGGCGATGGCGCAGATGGCCCGCAGTTCCTGTAACGGCGTTACCGCGATGCCCTGCCCGATGGCCAGGGTCGCGATGTCCGGTTCATACATATTCTTGGGATCGTACAGGATCCCGTCTTCCTCGCTGGGAAGCTCGATGCCGGTGGCGGATCCGAAGCCGTATTTTTTCGCCCAGTCAATTTCCTTCTGGGCTCCCAGTTTCATGCCCAGCTGCACCATACCGGTGTTAATGGAATACTTTATGACATCTTCAAATTTACAAAGTCCCATGCCCGTATCGTCCCAGTTGCTGATGACCCGGTCTGCAATGCGGATGGAACCCGTATCGTTAATGGGCGTATCCGGGGTGACCAGCCCTTCCGACAGGCCCATGGTGCCTACGATGGGCTTAAAGACGGAACCCGGTTCGTAAATAATGGAGATGGCCCGGTTCAGCCAGTTGCCCGCAGGGTATTTCCCGAAATGGTTGGGGTCGAACGTGGGCCGGCTGCCCATAGCCAGGATCGCGCCGGTATGGGGATCCATGATCAGCACCGCGGCGGCGGCTGCGTTCGTCCGTTTCATGGCATCGTCCAGTGCGTCTTCGATGACAAACTGCATCTTGCTGTCAATGGTCAGGTAGACGGTCGCCACCATGGTCTTTTCCCGGTTTTCTTCCAGGTCCGTGTCCCGGTCGGCAATGGTCCGCCCCATGGCGTCCACCATTTTGGTCTGCCGCGTCTCCGCGCCTTTCAGAATGCTGTCCAGGGCCAGTTCCAGTCCGGAAAGGCCGCTGTCATCCGTGCCCACAAAGCCCAGTACCTGGGCCGCCATGGATTTTTTCGTATAATACCGTTTGCTTTCCGAAATAAAATGCAGGCCCGGCAGCTTGTTCTCTTTGATGATTTTCACGACCTGCTCATAGTCCCTGGGTTCCAGCATGCGCTTTACCCAGACGAACTGGCCTTTCAGGGTGAAATCCCCGTACAGTGACTCTTCGCTGATATTCAGGACCGGCGCCAGCTTCCGGGCCGCGATCCTCGGGATGTCACGGTATTCTGTCTCCTTTTTCCCAGGTTTGGCGCTCTTGTTCATCTCGTCGGGATTGACATACAGGGAGTGCACCATGATGCTGACGGCCAGTTCTTCCCCGTTGCGGTCCACAATGCGTCCCCGGGGCGTATGCCGCTTGATTTTGTCCGTAACCTGTACGGTAGCCCGTTTCCCCAGTTCCGTGCCGCTGACGATCTGGATCCATAATAATTTGACAGCCACGGCAAAGAACGTGAGCAGGATCAGTCCGCCTAACAGCAGCAGGCGGTTCCGGCTGTCGTTTAACGTAAACTTTATCTTCTTCATCAGAACGGCCTCCTGTTCCGGTTTGAGGAGACCACCCTCAGCCTGCTGTCCTCTGTGGGAGGAAGGCCGGCCGCAATGCGTTCTTCCATGGTTTCCCGGGCGCTTTCATTACGGTAAACCGAAATGACCAGCCCCAGCGTAAACATATTGGCGATCAGCGACGTGCCGCCATAACTGATAAACATCAGCGGCACGCCGATTACCGGCAGCAGGCCGGTGACCATGGCCATATTGGCGGCCGCCTGCCCGATCAGGAACAGGGTCGCGCCCGCCACCAGCATATAGCCTCTCCGGTCTTTTGTATTCACAGCGATCGTAACCATGGCCCAGGCCATGATCACGAAACAGGCAATTAAAAACAGCGCCCCGATATAGCCCCATTCCTGGCAGAAAATGGCAAACGCAAAGTCCGTATGGGCTTCCGGCAGGTAAAAGAACTTACTGGAACCCTGTCCCCAGGGAAGCCCTGTCAGTCCGCCGCTGCCGATGGCCATCAGGGACTGGGTCATCTGGTAGCCGCCACCCTGGGCATCTTTCCACGGATCCAGCCAGAGGAAGATGCGGGCCCGCCTGTACGGGGCCATCATGGCCAGTCCGGCAATTGCCGCACCGAGGCCTATCAGATAGACAATCTGCCGTTTGGGTATCCCCGCCAGCACATACATGCCCAACATCAGCGCGAATACGATGGTAGCAGTCCCCATATCCGGTTGGAGGAAAATCAGCGCCGCAAAGGCAAGGGTGAAGAGAAGGGCCTCGTTGGAAGGATATCCCAGTAAACTGACCCGCTTACCGTGCTGAAGCCGGTCTCCCAGAAAAGAGGCCGCCATCAGGATGACCGAAACCTTAGCAAGTTCAGAGGCCTGCAGGGAAAAACCGGCGATATAAATCCAGCGCCGGGAGCCGTTTACCACTGTCCCGATGCCCAACGTCGCCGCCAGAAGCAATATGGTGACCCCGACTACCACTTTATAGAACCGGGGGCTCATCATACGTTTATAATTCAGCTGAAACGCAGTGACCCAGAACACAATCCCGCCCACAGCCGCATAAATCAGATAGCGGATCAGGAAATGATAGGGGTTCCCGGTCATGGCCTCCGCTTTGACAAAGCTGGCGCTGAACACGTTGACGCAGCCGATGACCATCAGCAGGATCATCAGCGTGATAATGGCGTCTTTTGGGTTTTCCCACAACATGAATCGTTCTCGCATATGTACTGTGTCCTCTTGCAGATAGAAGAAATCTGAAACTAATTATTATCCGGCGAATCTTCCGGCCGGATATTCTTCGGCGAATGGGTCGCCACCCTGCCGGAGTTTTCCGTAAACACCGCTTCGCAGTAGTTGATCGGCGTGCCCAGCGCGCTGAACTTCTTTTCGTATTCCGTCTGCACCTCGTTCTGATAGCTGCTGTGGTGCAGATCATAGGAAAGCCCGCGGATTTCCAGACCGAATTCCTTAAATTCCTCTATGGAAAAATCAAACAGCTTCCGGTTGTCCGTCTTGAAGAACAGATGCCCGCCGATGCCCAGCAGCTTCAGGTACAGCCCCAGGAAATTACGGTGGGTCAGGCGCCGTTTCGCCTGGTTTTTCTTGGGCCAGGGATCGCTGAAATTCAGGTACAGGGTTTTGATCTCCCCCGGCTCGAACCAGTCTTCCATATACGCGGCGTCCGCGTTCAGGATCACCAGATTATCCAGCCCGGTTTCCATCGCTTTCTTCGCCGGATAGTAGGAAATGTCAAACTGGGTCTCTATCCCAATAAACGCCTTCTCCGGGTGCAAGGCCGCCATGCCCGTGATAAAGCCGCCTTTGCCGCAGCCGATTTCCAGACAGATCTCCCTGCCGGGGAACCGTTCCTGCCAGCGGCCTTTAAACCGTTCTATCTCTTCCCTGTAGAGAAAGCCTGCTTCGATCACTTCGGGCATGGCTTTTTCTATCCAGGGTTTCTTTCGTAAACGCATGTGTCAATGTTCCTTTATTTCTTTTCGCTTCCTGCGGAAACTGGTCCCAGGTCGTATTTCTTCAGATACCGGTACAGGGTTACGCGGCTTACGTCCAGCATGGAAGCCAGCTTGGAAATGTTGCCGCCGGCGGATTTCCATACGGAGATAAACGCATCCTTGTCATATTTCCAGGATTTTTCCATGGTCTTGTCCACCGGCATCTTCACGTCTTCCGCTTCGATGATGCTGCCGGGGACATGGAAGAAAGCCCGTTCGATCACGCCCTGCAGCTGTTTGATGTTGCCGGGCCAGCTGCAGCCTGTCAGCACCTTCAGTGCTTCGGGTGTCAGGTGCTTCTGAGGCATGCTGTACTGGGCGCTCATTTCCGCCAGGATATGATTAGCCAGGACGGAAATATCCTTTACCCGTTCCCGCAGCGGTGGGATGCGCATCACTGTATCCAGCACCATTTCAAACAATTGGCGGCTGAAAAGCCCTTTGTCCGCCAGACGCTTCAGGTTGCTGTCGCAGGCGGCAATCACGCGGATGTTCAGTTTTTTCCGCTCACCGGATCCGCGGACGGGCAGACCGTTCTTTAAGGCGTCCGCCAGCTTGTCGCCCATCTCGACCGGAAGCTTTTCCACCTCATCAATAAACAGGGTCCCGCCCATAGCCAGTTCCAGTTTCCCGGCCCCAGGCAGATTGTCCCCGTCCATCCTGCCGAAGAATTCTTCTTCCATGGCTTTCGGGGATCCGTCCGTACATTTCACAACAATCAGCGGGGCCGCTGCCCGGGCGCTGGCCTGGTGGATACCATGGGCCAGCCGCTGCTTGCCAGTTCCCGGTTCACCCTGCAGCAGTATATTACTGTCGGCCCGGGCAATCCGCATCGCCTTATGCTGCAACGCCAGGAATTCCGTCGTTTCGCCCACCATGCTGTAGAGGCTGTACCGGCTGCTGTAACCGGTAGCGTGGGCAATCGTGGTTTTCAGGTCTTCGATTGACATGGACAGGAGAACTGCACCCTCCACATTTTTGCCTACTTTCACCGGCAGCGTGGTCGTTACGTCTTCATACGTCCTGTCCTGTGTGATCCAGGTCACTTCACGGCGGTAGACGGGTTTTCCTGCCAGTGCCTGCCGCACGGGGATATGCTCATAGTTCAGGAACACGTCCGCCAGGGAGTTTTTCCCGTCCAGACGTTTCTTTCCGTTTTCATTGCAGTACTGTATCTTCTCGTCACGGTTCAGCCAGTAGACGCTCACCGGCAGCTCGTTCAAAATCATTTTCTGTACATTCCAGTAGACCAGCATCTCCAGAAACTTTTCCACGGAATACTTCATGGTCAGCAAAAGGGATAACAATAAATCATAGGGAAGCTCCCGCTGGTCCACGGAACAGAAGGACAGGATGTAACGGATTTTGCCCTGCACGCAGATGGGTGCGCTGCAGGCATCCCCGTTATGGCTTTCCCGTATCCACATCTCCGGGCCGAACATCAGGAACGGTACGTTATGTTCCCGGGCGATGCTGATACTGGATGTCCCGATGTCGCTCTCCAGTACGCGCATCCCCTGGATGTCGTCAATGACGCGCTGAAAAAAAGGCATGGCATAATTCTTGATCACGTAGCCCTGGTCGTCGATCAGCAGCATGCTCAGGTTATGGGTATTAAAATGCTGTTTGTTCTGTTCGTACAGCCCGTCCACATATTCTACGATCTGGGCATGGGCTTTCTGATGCTCGATGACCTGTTCCCGGGTCAGGCGGTTGACTTTGGGCATCGTTTCATGGGGCAGGTGGAGGTTCTGGCAGCGCTGCCAAGATTCCGCCACCCACGGATGTACGTTGGGATCGACGACCCCCTCGTCCATAAATTTATTATAATAGGCCGTCAGTTTTTCCTTATTTCTCTTTTCACGAATCATCGCAGATTTCCTCTCTCTCCCCATATTGTCCGTTTCAGCGGTTTCGGTCATTACCGGTTAAAATACGGCGGGCCGTATAGTAACGCGGTCCCCAGTAGCTGTCAGTCAGGTTGCTGAGCATGATGCCTCTGGAACTGGTAGCATTCCAGAACAGGTTGTTCCCGGCGTAGATGCCCACATGGGACGCGCCGGGTTCATATGTGGTAAAGAAAACCAGATCTCCCGGTTTCAGGTTCTTTTTGGAAACAAACTTGCCTTCCAGCGCCTGGGTGTCTGCCGTACGGGTCAGACGGATCCCGTGTCTGGCAAATACGTACTGTACGTAGCCGGAACAGTCGAAGCCCCTCGGTGTGGTTCCGCCGAACACATAGGGCACGCCTTTGTACTGGGCCGCCGTTTTCAGGATCTTTGCGCTGGCCACGTTGCCGCCATACTCTTTGGCCTCCGCCTGCCACTTCAGTTCTTCATACGTGGCATTGTCCAGGTTCCCGGTTTCTTTCAATTTGTATTTTTTCTGGAACTTGCGCAGGGCTTTGCGGGTGGACTTGGTGAACCGGCCGTCCGCTTCGCCGGGATCAAATCCCAGCTTCTGCAGATATTGCTGCGCCTGCTTGACTTTCCAGCCCTTGTCCCCGACCTGATATACCGTTTTTTCCGGTTCGGGTTTCTTAGGTTTGAGTTTCTTTACAGGGGCAGCCGGCTTCTTTTGTTCCGCTTTCTTTGTCTCCAGACCGGGCGGTTTGGTCGGCAGTTTGGCAGGTTCCGCTTTTACTGCCGGCTTCGGTTCCGTCTGTACGGCAGGTTTAGTCTGCACCGGTGTGGCGGGTTTCGATGTTTCCGCTTTGGGTGCCGGTTGCGCCGCCGGTGTGGCCGGCTTCGGCGCGTCCGTTTTGGGCGCTGTCTGTACGGCCGGCGTGGCCGGTTTTACCTGTGCCGGCGGTGTGGCCGGCTTTGGTGCCTCTGCGTTGGGTATTGCCGGTTGCACAGCCGGCGTGGCCGGTTTTACCTGTACCGGCGGTGTTACAGGCTTCGGCGCCTCTGCGTTGGGTATTGTCGGTTGCACAGCCGGCGTGGCCGGCTTTACCTGTGCCGGCGGTGTTACCGCTGTTCCCGGGTTTTGCGGCTTAGTTTTCACTGCCACATCCCCGGGCATAGTCTTCGGCACAGACTGGCTGCCTGTAATCCGTGTACCGTCTGCCCGGTGAGGCATATTAGTAATCACCGGAGCGGCGGACGCCCCATCAGAAACCCACCCCAGAATCAGCGACACCAGTAATCCAGCCGTCAGCTTTTTCGCTATGAATCTTTTCATTCCTCTATACTGCATATGGCCACATAAAACACATGCTACCGGAGGCAGATGTATCTCCTTTACTGTTAATACCTGTCGTCGTTATATACGTCCCATGTTTTTAATTTATCCAGTTCCTCTGCCGCCATCTGTACCTCAACAAGCAGCCGCTGCTTGTCCTTTGGCAGGTTGCCGGCAAAATTGGCATAATTAGAAACATGGTTGCTGCGGAATATCGTATGGCAATGTTCCGGCAGGTCCACGTTCTCCAGGATCCGGTGCAGTTCGTGCATCAGGCCGCCGGGGGAAAGGGGATGGAATTCGCCCCGTTCAAACTGTTCTTTCAGCTCGCTGCCCCGGTACAGCATCAGGCACAGGGCGCTCAGCATGGTAGGCTGTATCTCGCTGATGGCCTTCGCCGTTTCCAGCGCGTGCCGTTCGCTGCCTTCCACGCCTGCAATGCCCAGGATAATCATGATGGAAAGCTTCATGCCTGCTTCAACCACACGCTTTCCCGCCTCAATGGACTGGGGACCGTCTACCCCCTTATTGACCGCTTTCAGTGTATCTGAATCTCCGCTTTCCATTCCATAATACAGCAGCTTCAATCCCGCTTCCCGCAGTTTTATCATATCCTCCGGCGATTTCCGGAGAATGTCCTTGGGAGCCGCATAGGAAGATACCCGCTGCAAATGGGGAAAATACTGTTTCAGCGCATGGAGGATGCGCAGCAACCGATCCGTGCCCAGCACCAACGCGTCGCCGTCCGCCAGAAAGACACGGCGCACGCCGTCCCGGTTGTAGGAATAGGCCAGCGCCATCTGGCGGGCAATCTCTTCATCCGTCAGGACCTGGAAAGGCACACTCCGGTACATGTTGCAGTAGGTGCACTTGTTATGGGCGCAGCCCCGGGTCACCCGCAGGATAAAACTGTTGGCTTCACTGGGCGGACGGAACACAGGGGTATCGTAATCGTCAAAAAACATCGGAACGTCCTTTCCTGTTAAAAAATATTTACATTTTTCCAAAAATCAATTCAAATCATATAACATTTAAAACACTTTTCTAAAACATTATATAACATTTTACACTTCATTGTAAACTTCTTTACACTCGTTTTCAGGAAGATTTTCGGAAAACGCCCCCTTTTCACAAAAAAGACGTTTTTTCGTGATATTATGTGACAAGAATCAGGAAATGTAATACAATGCTAGGGAAACAAAAGGTTACAGAAAACTATGAATTACAAAATAATACAGATCACAAAACACGGAGAACTCGGATGAAAAAGTTATGTGTGGTTATGCTGCTGGTCTGCCTGATCCTGACAACAGCCTGCGGCAAACTAAAGTCTAAAAATAATAATATCCGTCTGCAGGGCAGTACCGAAGCGGTCCTGTATACCGTAAAGGCACCCGTAGACGGTGAGATTCGCGGCCTGATCCTGGACACCGGGGAACGAATCCGCAAAGGCCAGCCTTTGTTCGGGCTGGGAACGCAGGATGAAAACCCGGAAGTGGAAAAAACCGCCACAGAACTGGCCAAAGCCCAGGCCCGGCTGAACAATGCGTCCCAGGGAAACAGCGACGCCAGCCGCGCGTCTGCCGCTGCCGCTCTGCAAAGCGCCCGGAGCGAGGTGCAGAACGCCGAACAGAATTACAATAAGATGAAGCGCCTGTATGACGTAGGCGGCATCAGCCGCAACCGGCTGCAGCAGGCCCAGGTGAACCTGGAAAGCGCCCGGGCGGGTCTGGCCGCAGCCCAGGCCCGTTACGATCAGATCAGCCGCGCCTATACGCCGGAAGAACTGGCCGCATTGGAACAGCAGGTGCAAAAGCAACGGGCTGCCTATGATGCCGCCATTCTTACCGTGGAGGGCAGCGAGATCGTCAGCCCGTCCACCGGCACTGTCCGGCAGATCTGGGCAAAGAACGGGGAAGCGGTAAAAAAAGAACAACCTGTCATGCAGATTATCTCTGCTACGGACTGTACTATTCTGGTTCATGCCAAAACTGCAGACTCCCGGCTTTCGGAAGGGGCGGAGGCCACAGTAACGCCAACCGGAAGCAAAAAGAACTTTCCCGCCGTCATCCGCAAGATTGAACAGAATACGGTAACACTGTTCAGCAGTCAGAAACCGGAAGACCTGCCGGAAGGGACCGCAGTGGAAATCACCATTGCATTAAAAGAAAACACCAAATAAAAACAAAACTCCTGCCAAATGACAGGAGTTATTTTTTTGGAGCGGGCAATGGGAATCGAACCCACCTCTAAAGCTTGGGAAGCTTTCATTCTACCGATGAACTATGCCCGCAAAGAAAACGGTTTGCTTTTTAAGGTACTGTAAAATAATAGCACGTTTTTGATCTTTTGGCAACACCGGGGAAAACAACATTTCAGAGACCGCTGTCCAATTTCTGTAACACCGGCCAGATCCTTGTTTCGTATCAGTGCTTTCTTCAAAACACTCCCAACACCTGGAACAGCATGACCCAAAAGAACAACGTGACACTGGAGAATGCGGAGGTCAGCACCACGCTGTTACCTGCCAGTTCCGCGTTACTGCCCAGCTGCTGCGCCATGGCAAAGCTGGCCACTGCGCAGGGAGTGGCGAAAATACAAAGCAACGTGACAAAATCCACGCCCCGGAACCCCATGTAATAGGCTGTTCCCAGCACCAGCGCCGGTATCACGATCAGCCGTCCCACCACCACAATAATCAGGTTCCGTTTTTCTTCGCTGATTGTCCCAAACTGGAACGAGGCGCCTAAAATCAGCAGGGCCACCGGAGACGTGCAGGACGCAATCTGGCGGATCGGTTTTAAGACCGGTTCCGGCACCGTGATCCCGGTAATCATAAAAAACGCGCCCAAAATCGCGCCTATGATCATGGGATTCTGCAGCACCGTCCGCAGCGTATCCAGCAACGAAAAGCGCCCTTCCCCCCGGAAGCTTTCCAGAAAGAAGACGCTCACTGAATTATAGATTGGGGAGACCACGGCGATCATCATCGTAGGAACCGCCAGCGCCTCCTGCCCGAAGATGTTTTCCACCAACGGCAGTCCCAGCAGCACGAAATTGCTGCGGAACAGCGCCTG
>JAEEGJ010013635.1_pt1 | contig 19613 bp, 14 predicted proteins | sample 8958761 | NCBI WGS metagenome assembly JAEEGJ01 (sample SAMN16246546, study PRJNA631951) | gut metagenome | biome: gut microbiome; feature: rumen; material: RS-attached | host: Bos | place: Iran: Karaj | collected 2018-10 | reverse complement strand
CAACCCCGACAAGGGTGACTTCGAGATTCATCGCAACCGTATTGTGGTGCCCGATGGCGAAGTGAAGGATGAGAACAAGGAGATAGCCCTCTCTCAGGCTCAGAAGATAGAGCCCGACTACGAGGTTGGTGAAGAGGTTTCTGAGGAGGTGAATTTCCAGAAGTTTGGCCGTCGTGCCATCCTGAACCTGCGTCAGACACTGGCTTCTAAGATTCTGGAGCTTGAGCACGACTCACTCTACCAGAAGTACAAGGACAAGGTTGGTCAGATTGTCAGCGCTGAGGTTTACCAAATGTGGAAGCGCGAGGTGCTGCTCATCGACGATGAGGGCAACGAGCTCCACTTGCCGAAGAGCGAGCAGATTCCTGCCGACAACTACCGTAAGGGCGAGACCATCCGTGCTATTGTCAAGGAGGTGCAGAACGAGAACAACAATCCGCGTATCATCCTCTCGCGTACCTCTAACCAGTTCCTGGAGCGTATGCTCGAAGCCGAGGTTCCTGAGATTCAGGATGGTCTGATTACCATTCGTCGCATTGCCCGTATGCCGGGTGAGCGTGCCAAGATTGCTGTCGAGAGCTACGACGACCGTATCGATCCAGTAGGCGCTTGCGTAGGTGTGAAGGGTAGCCGTGTGCATGGTATCGTTCGTGAGATGTGCAACGAGAACATCGACGTCATCAATTTCTCAAGCAACACGTCACTCTTTATCCAGCGTGCCCTGTCGCCAGCAAAGGTGACCAGCATCACCCTCAACCCTGAGGAGCACAAGGCCGAGGTCTATCTGCAGCCCGAGGAGGTTAGTCTGGCTATCGGTAAGGGTGGTCTGAACATCAAGTTGGCTTCTATGCTGACTGAGTACACTATCGATGTATTCCGTGTGGTTAGCGAGGCTGATGCCGACGAGGATATCTACCTCGACGAGTTCTCTGACGAGATTGACCAGTGGATTATCGATTCTATCAAGGCCATCGGTCTTGACACCGCCAAGCAGGTTCTCAACGCTCCGCGTGAGATGCTGATTGAGAAGGCCGACCTCGAAGAAGAGACAGTCGACCACGTATTGGAAGTGCTCAAGGCAGAATTCGAATAAAATTGAGAATTGAGAGTTGAGAATTGAGAATTATGATTACTCATAGTGCTTGGTTTTCGGCTCAGACAAATCATAATTCTCAATTGTCAATTATCAATTAAAAATTGTAAAGAATGGGAGTCAGATTAAATAAAGTATTATCAGAACTGAATATAGGACTTCAAACGGCAGTTGATTTCCTAAAAAAGAAGAGCGAGTTGGGCGAAATCAAGGACGATGCCACGTCGAACACCAAGATTTCCGACGAGCAATATGAAGCACTGGTCAACGAGTTTAGCACCGATAAGGCTGTGAAGACTCAGGCTGAGCAGTTGTTCATTAAGAAGCCCAAGGAAAAGAAGGTCGAGAAGCCCGCTGCGCCAGAGAAAGCTGTTACCAAGAGCGATGAGCTGTTGGAGCAGCGTCCGCAATTAAAGACTTTGGGCAAGATTGACCTGGACAGCGTTGGCAAGCCCAAAGCTGCACCAGTGTCAGAGCCTGTGGCTGCTGCCGAACCACAGGAAGAAGAAACGCCTAAGGAGGAAGAGGTCGTAGTTGTTGAAACACCCCAGAAAGCCTCTGAAGAAGTTGTAGAAGAGCCCGAGCAGGAAGAAGAAGTGTTTGACGATGTCACTGATGACGACGACAACGATGAAGTCGAGGAGGAGGATGCCAAGGCCGAAGACGAGCCTCAGGCTCCTACGCTGGCTAAGACGCCTGGCGACTTTATCAAGCCTGCCACACAGTTGAACGTGTTGGGTAAGATTGATCTCTCGACCCTCAACCAGAGCACGCGCCCCAAGAAGAAGACCAAGGAAGAGCGTCGCAAGGAGCGTGAGGAGAAGGCTGCCGGTGAGCGCAAGAAGCGTGAGCGTATCCGTCAGGGTAAGGTGGATATTGAGGCAGCTGCCAAGCAGGCCAGTCAGCAGGGCAAGAACAACAAGAACGGCAACAACAATGGTAAGAACAATAACAACCAGCAGCAGAATCAGCAAGGTGGTAAGAAGAACAAGAAGAACCGCCCCGTGAAGCCGCTGGAGGTTGACGACGAGGCAGTAGCACGCCAGGTCAAGGAGACGCTGGCCCGACTGACGTCGAAGACCAACCAGAACAAGAAGGGTGCCAAGTATCGTAAGGAGAAGCGCGACGCCGTTGCTGAGCGCATGAACGAGGAAATGGCAGCCGAGGCAGCTGAGAGCAAGGTGCTGAAGCTGACCGAGTTCGTAACCGTTTCTGAGTTGGCCACCATGATGAATGTGGGTGTCAACCAGGTTATCGGTACCTGCATGTCCATCGGTATCATGGTGTCTATCAACCAGCGTCTGGATGCTGAGACCATCAACATTGTTGCTGACGAGTTCGGCTTTACCACAGAGTATGTGTCTGCCGAAGTACAGAATGCCATTACTGAGGAAGAGGACGACGAGAACGATCTGATCAGTCGCGCTCCAATCGTAACGGTCATGGGTCATGTTGACCACGGTAAGACATCGTTGCTCGACCATATCCGCAACACCAATGTGATTGCCGGTGAGGCTGGTGGTATTACACAGCACATCGGTGCCTATAACGTGAAGCTGAAGGACGGTCATAGCATTACCTTCCTCGACACCCCTGGTCACGAAGCCTTCACGGCCATGCGTGCCCGTGGTGCTCAGGTGACGGATATCGCTATCATCATCGTCGCTGCCGACGACTCCGTGATGCCTACCACCAAGGAGGCTATTGCCCATGCCCAGGCAGCTAACGTCCCAATGGTGTTCGCTATCAACAAGATTGATAAGCCCGGTGCCAACCCTGATAAGATTCGTGAAGATCTGGCCAACATGAACCTCTTGGTAGAGGACTGGGGCGGTAAGTACCAGTGCCAGGAAATCTCTGCGAAGAAGGGTATTGGCGTCTATGAACTGTTGGAGAAGGTGCTGCTCGAAGCCGAGATGCTTGACCTGAAGGCCAATCCTAACCGTAAGGCTACAGGTAGCATTATCGAGTCATCGCTCGACAAGGGTCGTGGCTATGTATCTACCGTTCTTGTATCTAACGGTACGCTGAAGATAGGTGATGTGGTTATTGCCGGTACCGCCTGGGGCCGTGTCAAGGCTATGTTCAACGAGCGTAACCAGCGCATCGAGAAGGCTGGTCCTGCTGAGCCCGCTATCATCTTAGGCCTGAACGGTGCACCTACGGCTGGTGACTCGTTCCACGTGATGGAGACGGAGCAGGAAGCTCGCGAGATTGCCAACAAGCGTATCCAGTTGCAGCGTGAACAGAGTCTGCGCACTACGACGAAGCTTGGTCTTGACGAACTGTCACATCGTATTGCTTTGGGTGAGTTCCACGAGTTGAACATCATCGTGAAGGGTGATACCGACGGTTCTATCGAGGCTCTGTCTGATTCGTTCATCAAGCTCTCTACTGAGAAGGTGCAGGTCAACGTCATCTCGAAGGCTGTCGGTCAGATTTCCGAGAACGATGTCATGCTGGCCAGCGCATCAGAGGCTATCATCATTGGTTTCCAGGTACGTCCTTCTGCCGACGCCCGTCGTGCTGCTGATCGTGAGGGTGTTGAAATCAATACCTACTCAATCATCTATGATGCTATCGACGATGTGAAGTCCACCATGCAGGGTATGCTTGACAAGGTTAAGAAAGAGGTTATCTCTGGTGAAATCGAGGTTAAGCAAGTCTTCAAGATTTCGAAGGTTGGTACCGTTGCCGGTGGTCTCGTTACCGATGGTAAGGTACACGCGAAGGACAAGGCTCGCGTTATCCGTGACGGTATCGTGATTCATACTGCTGCCATCGATGCCCTGAAACGTTATAAGGACGACGCTAAGGAAGTGGCTACAGGTTTGGAGTGCGGTATCTCATTGGTTAACTTCAACGACATCCAGGTGGGCGATATCATCGAGACCTTCACTGAGATTGAGGTAGAACAGAAACTTTAAAGTGAAGAGTGAAGAGTGAAGAGTGAAGAATTTGCTTCCGCACAGAATGTAAATAATGAGTTTGTACGTCAGGTAGCTGAACAGAAATATGAGTTCGGATTTACCACCGACGTACATACTGAAATCATAGAGAAAGGGCTGAACGAGGATATCGTTCGGCTCATCTCTGCTAAGAAAGGGGAGCCCGAGTGGATGCTCGAGTTCCGCTTAAAGGCATTCCGTTACTGGAAAGAACAGACGGAGCCTAAATGGGGTCATGTGCATGTGCCTGAGATTGACTATCAAGGCATTTCGTACTACGCTGACCCGATGGCCAGCAAACCTAAGGGCGACGGCAAGATTGACCCTCAGCTGGAGAAGACATTCGATAAGTTAGGTATCCCCCTCGAAGAGCGTCTGGCTCTCAGTGGCAATACAGCAGTCGATGCCATCATGGACTCTGTCAGCGTGAAGACCACCTTCAAGGAGAAGCTACGCGAAAAGGGTGTTATCTTCTGTTCCATCGGTGAGGCTATCAAGGAGCATGGCGACTTGGTGCGTCAGTATTTAGGTACGGTTGTACCTTACAAAGATAACTTCTTTGCTGCTTTGAACTCGGCGGTATTCAGCGACGGCTCGTTTGTCTATATCCCCAAGGGAGTTCGCTGTCCCATGGAGCTCAGTTCGTATTTCCGCATCAATGCCCGCAATACAGGCCAGTTTGAGCGTACGCTGATTGTGGCCGATGACGACTCGTACGTCAGTTATCTTGAAGGCTGTACGGCTCCCATGCGTGACGAGAACCAGTTGCATGCGGCCATCGTCGAGATTATCGTGATGGATAGGGCAGAGGTCAAGTACTCTACCGTACAGAACTGGTATCCAGGCGACGAGAACGGCAAGGGCGGCGTGCTGAATCTGGTGACCAAGCGTGGTGACCTGCGTGGCGTAGATTCTAAACTATCGTGGACGCAGGTTGAGACGGGCTCGGCTATCACATGGAAATATCCCTCATGCATCCTGCGTGGTGACAACAGTGTGGCGGAGTTCTATTCCGTGGCCGTCACCAATAATTATCAGGAGGCCGATACGGGCACGAAGATGATTCATATCGGCAAAAACACCAAGTCGACGATTATTTCGAAGGGTATCTCGGCAGGCCACTCGCAGAACTCGTATCGTGGATTAGTACGTGCAGCCTCGACAGCCGATAATGCCCGTAACTATTCATCGTGCGACTCGCTGCTGTTAGGTTCGGACTGTGGTGCACACACCTTCCCCTATATGGATGTACACAACGACAGCGCCATTTTCGAACACGAGGCTACGACCTCGAAGATTTCCGAGGACCAGCTTTTCTACTGTAACCAGCGTGGCATCCCAACAGAACAGGCCGTCGGGCTCATCGTCAACGGCTATGCCAAGGAGGTGCTGCAGAAGCTACCGATGGAGTTTGCCGTTGAGGCTCAGAAACTGCTCAGCGTCTCGTTGGAAGGTACTGTAGGATAAAACCAATAAGCGATGTGACTTTTGCCACATCGCTTATTTCTTATGATAGTCCTTCTATTTCTCCGTTTTCTATTGTGATACGTTCGGCCTGCGGACTCTTTGGCAGTCCTGGCATACGAACCATATCGCCGGCTATGGCTACAATCATCTCGCTACCGCAGTTCAGAATGACGTCGCGGATGCGGATGGTAAAGCCCTCGGGCGAACCATAGCGTGTGGAGTCTGCCGAGAAGGAGAACTGCGTCTTGGCAATGCAGACGGGGTAGTGGGCTATGGCGCCATCATCGTCGGTAAAGGTGGCACGCAGGCTTTCCAGCTTCTTTTTGACCTTCTGACCATACTCCACAGCCGATGCACCATAGATACGCTTGCATACCTTCTCAATCTTGTCCTCCAGGCAGTCGGCTTCCTTATAGGTAAAGCGGATGGGCAAAGGCTGCTGTTTGTCGATGGTGTCGACGACGAGCTGTGCCAAATCCACGGCACCCTCACCACCTTTCAGGAAGGCTTCGTTGACAGCAAAGCCCACCTCCAAGTCCTCACAGTTCTTGCGAACAATGTCAATCTCTTCGTCGGTATCGAAGTCGAAGCGGTTCAGCGTCACAATGACAGGCTGTCCGAAGCCCTGCATGTTGCGGATATGCCGGTTCAGGTTCTTCAGTCCTTCAGTCAGTCCCTTGGCGTTTGGCTCCTTGATGTTATCAAGACTGACGCCACCATGCATCTTCAGTCCCTGTGTCGTAGCCACGATGACCACCAGACGGGGGTGTAAACCAGCCTTACGGCACTTGATGTCGAAGAATTTCTCGGCACCAAGGTCGGCTCCGAACCCTGCCTCCGTCACCACATAGTCGCAATATGTCATAGCCATCTTTGTGGCCAGCACACTGCTGCAGCCGTGGGCGATGTTGGCAAACGGCCCGCCGTGTATAAAGGCTGGCGTATTTTCCGTTGTCTGTACAAGATTCGGGTTGAGGGCATCTCTCAACAACACGGTAATGGCACCGGCTACACCGAGGTCTTTCACGCGGAAGTGCTTGCCGTCGGCAGTAACACCCAACACGATGTTCTCAATACGCCGCTGCAGGTCTTCCTCGCTGGTAGCCAGACAGAGGATGGCCATCAGTTCGGAGGCTGGCGTGATGTCGAACCCCGTCTCAGATACCACCCCGTCGCCTCGCAGACCCGTCACCACATTGCGCAGCGCACGGTCGTTCACGTCGAGCACGCGCTTCCAGTATATCTCACGCAGCGAGAAGCCGTCCTTGCGGTGCTGGTAGATATAGTTGTCGAGCAGGGCGCTGATGGTGTTGTGGGCAGAGGTTACGGCATGGAAGTCGCCTGTGAAGTGCAGGTTTATCTTCTCCATTGGCAACACCTGGGCATAGCCGCCACCGGCAGCACCGCCCTTGATGCCGAAGCAGGGGCCTAATGACGGTTCGCGCAGGGCTACAGCCGCCTTCTTGCCAATCTTATTCAGGCCCAGTGTCAGACCGATGCTGACGGTGGTCTTACCAATACCAGCCTTTGTGGGACTGATAGCCGTTACCAGAATCAGCCGACTCTGTTTCACCTTCTTTTCGTCAATGAGGTTCACAGGCACCTTGGCCATAAAACGTCCGTATGGCTCAATATCCTCAGGCGGAATACCCAACTGTGCCGCGATATCGCCAATTGGCTTCAGTTCGCATTCGCGTGCAATCTGTATGTCAGTCTTCATAGAATTGTTGATAGCTTAGATCTTAATATTGTTACCGTTTCAGACCGCAAAGATAGTAACAGTTTCTTAAATAACAAAATAATAACCTCGAAAATTACTCACAGTCAGCCACAAAAGATAATAAGCAGCGAGCAGAACTCCGTAAATCGCGACGGTGAGCCCGACGGAAGGATGCAACCCCTCAATCGTAGCACCCGGAATGGTGGCTATATATAATAAGGTGGTATTCAGCAAGCCCACCATGCTGGCAAGGACAACCCCCAGTGAGGGGATGAGCAATGTTCCCAAGGCAAGGTAGAGGATGAGGGTGGCTGCTGGTATAACGATGAAGTTGGTCAACAGAAAGTAGCACGAGAAGCGTCCAAAATAGTAGGCTATCAGTGGTGCCACGCCAATCTGTGCTGCTACAGACACCGCCACCATACCCCACAGCCAGCTTACAGCACGATGTGTCATCAGATATTCTGCCGAAAATGGTCTGTAGAAGAGGGGGACGAATAATAGGATGGAGAAAACGGCCATAAACGACATTTGGAAACCGACATCGAACAAAGCCTTTGGTGTGACCAGCAGCATGACGATGGCAGTAAAAGCCAGCGTGTTGACAGACATCTTCTGCCGATGCCCTAATGCCAACAGGGCATAAACCGTCAGCATAACTGCCGAACGAACCACACTGGCAGACATGCCCGTCAGGAACACAAAAGCCCAGATGCTGAGTACTGTCGCTACCTGTGTTATCATCTGCCAGCGTCGCCCTACTACCAGCATTGACAGTAAGGCGTAGATGATGCCTAAGTGCAAGCCGCTCAGCGCCAAGACGTGCGAGGCACCCGTCTTCGAGTAGGTCTCTTTCAGTTCCTTTGTCAGTGCCGACCTGTCGCCTAAAGCCATTGCTGCCACCACCGCATATCGGTCATCTGATAATCCTGCAGTCTCCAAGCGTTCCAACAGCAGGCTCCTTTGGTGCAGGAAATACTGTTGGGTGCGCTCTATGCGCGACGCCTCTCCCTCGCCCGCCTTCTGCATGTTCATCTCTATGACCAACACCCCCAACATCATAGCGCATAGGGCAATGCCTGCGGTTTGCACCTTACCCCACCGCCCCAGCAGAGCAGTAGCAATAACCATGACCGATAATAGCAGTAGGCAGAAAGGTATAGACAGCAACATGCGGCTGCCCAAAACAATACCCGCCATCATGCAGACGGCGGGTATCAGTAATGGTGCAGTATGCAGTATCGAGGACATAATGCTCAATGCTTAATGTTTATTGTTTATTGTTTATTGTATCAAGTTCTCGCCAGTCATGTCGGCAGGCTGCTCCAATCCCATGATGTGCAGTATTGAGGGAGCCACGTCAGCCAGACGACCGTCCTTCACCGTAGCCGAGTTGTTGTTGGTGACGTAGATGAAGGGCACGGGGTTCAGCGAGTGCGCCGTATTGGGCGTACCGTCGGGGTTGATGGCGTTGTCGGCATTACCGTGGTCGGCAATGATGATGGCCTCGTAGTCGTTAGCCTTGGCAGCCTCGATAACGTCTTTCACGCAGTTGTCGACAGCCCATACAGCCTTGGCAATGGCGTTGTAGACACCCGTGTGACCCACCATGTCGCCGTTGGCGAAGTTAACCACGATGAAGTCGTACTCCTGCGTGTTGATGGCACCCACCAGCTTGTCCTTCACCTCGTAGGCACTCATTTCAGGCTTCAAGTCGTAGGTAGCTACCTTTGGCGACGGCACCAGTATGCGGTCCTCCCCCTCGTAGGGAGCCTCGCGCCCGCCGTTGAAGAAGAATGTTACGTGCGCATATTTCTCCGTCTCAGCCGTGTGCAGCTGCTTCTTGCCCTGTTTGCTCAGGTATTCGCCCAGCGTGTTCTCGACGTTCTCTTTGGGGAAGAGAATGTTCACACCCTTGAAGTTAGCGTCGTATGGCGTCATGCAGTAATACTGCAGTCCGGGAATAGTCTTCATACCCTGCTCAGGCATGTCTTCCTGCGTCAGCGCAATGGTCATCTCCTTGGCGCGGTCGTTGCGGAAGTTGATGAATATCACCACGTCGCCCTCCTCGATGCATCCATTGACCGCAGCATTGTGGATGGGCTTGACAAACTCGTCCGTCACGCCCTCGTCGTACGATTCCTGCATGGCCTTTACCATGTCGGTAGCCTGTTTGCCCGTGCCGTTCACTATCAGGTCGTAGCCCTCCTTCACGCGCTCCCAACGCTTGTCGCGGTCCATCGCGTAGAACCGCCCCACAATGCTGGCAATAGCCGCATCGTTCTCGGCACATACCTTCGTCACCTGCTCAATGAAACCCTTGCCGCTCTTCGGGTCCGTGTCGCGACCGTCCATGTAACAGTGTACAAACACCTGATTCTTCAGCCCGTAAGCCTTACCAATCTCTATCAGTTTAAACAGGTGGTCCAGGCTCGAGTGTACGCCGCCGTCCGACGTCAGTCCCATCAGGTGCAGCTTCTTGTTGTGCTCCTTAGCGTATGTGTACGCCGCCTTTACCTGCGCGTTGTCCATGATCGAGCCGTCCTTGCAGGCACGGTTAATCTTTACCAGGTCCTGATACACGATGCGCCCCGCACCTATGTTCAGGTGTCCCACCTCCGAGTTACCCATCTGTCCGTCGGGCAGTCCCACGTCCTCGCCCGATGCCGCCAGCTGGGCGTGCGCCGATGTAGCCGTCAACAAGTCCAGGTAAGGCGTTGGCGTATTAAATATCACGTCCCCCTTACCATGTTTACCGATTCCCCATCCGTCGAGAATCATCAAAAGAGCTTTCTTTGCCATACTAATTAATCTATTTTTTCTGTTAAACTTACGTTTCTTAAAATCGGGTGCAAAGGTACAAAATTTATTTGTATGGTTGCTATTATCAAGATTCTTTTTTGCATAAATTTGGAAATTTAGAAAATAGTTTGTAACTTTGTGACGTAAACTAAACGAACGATGGCTTATATAGGTGAACTGATATCAATAGGTGTGGCATTCTCGTGGACGGCGACAGCGCTGCTGAGCGAGTTTGGCTCAAAGCGACTGGGCAACCTGACGCTGAATGTATTACGCATGTTTTTAGCATTAGTATTCTCGCTGGTGCTTTTTGGTGTGGTAACGGGGAGTCCCTTACCTGCAGGAGCTTCGGCAGAGGCTGCCGGCTGGATGCTGCTGTCAGGACTTGTGGGCTATGTGATAGGGGACTATTGCCTCTTCCAGTGTTACATTATCATAGGTTCACGCTATGGACAACTCTTTATGACACTGGCTCCATTGGCGGCAGCCTTGATGGCGTGGGTGACGCTGGGTCAGCGGATGACACAGATGAGCATCGTGGCTATGTTGGTGACACTCTTAGGTATCAGCATCTCTGTATTGGGACGTGGCGAACATCACAGGGTAACGCTGAAATTGCCTCTCAACGGTGTGCTGTTTGCTATCGGAGCTGCTGTTTGTCAAGGCATTGGGTTGGTGCTGAGTAAGATCGGTATGGACCATTACGAACTATCTGCCGACATGCCTGATTGGCTGGTGCCCTTCAATGCTAACTTCTATCGTTGCATTGCAGGCATCATCGGCTTTGGTCTCTTGTTGTATTTCCGTGGCGAAATCGGCCTTTTACGCGAGGCGATGCACGACAGGAAGGGGCTTAGCGTGGCTACAGCCACCACGATCTTCGGCCCCTTTGTGGGGGTAGGCTTCTCGCTGATGGCTGTTCAATATACGGCAGCAGGTATTGCCTCGACGTTAATGGCTATGACGCCCATAATCATCCTGCTGCCCTCATATTGGCTTTTCCATGAGAAAATCACATGGCGAGCCGTCCTCGGAGCCATCATTTCCGTATTCGGAGTCAGCCTGTTTTTCCTTGGATAGAAAACGGGGTTACCGCTGTCCTTCCGTTTCTTCACGCTTGGCTTTGTAAAAACGATCTACAAAGTCTATTTGCTTGCGGTTTGGCACCATAATGAGTGAGGCACCGTTGCTGAACTGCATCGTGGTAGGTTTGCTCTCATCGAACGTAGGCCAATAAGGCAGACCCTTTCCGTTGGGATTACCTGTCTTGGCGAAGTTTACCCAGTACTGTTGCAGCATTTCAGCAACAGCAGCTTCGTGTGGATATTTATCGGGCTGAGACAGAAACTCGTTATTCAGATACAGGATATCGTCAGCATGGGCCACACCCTTACGACGCGGATCCTGCGAGAAACTACGTGTAGAAGGTTGGGCCAGATAAGCAGCGTACGCACCACTCTTACCAGTCTTGGCTTGCAGGCTTACCCAAGCATAGGATGGCCAGGCGAAGCCCATATCACGGAAGGCATCGCCAAAGCCGTGCCAAGCTTCGTCGTTAGTATTGCCAGGATAGACTTTCAAAGCCTCATCGGCCCAATTGCCAAAGATGCCGTTAACCGTCTTCTTATAGTCCTCTGCTGTGATATTGCCTGGTGCAAAGAGGGCACCCTCATCGCTGTTAGTCATAACAATAACGGGCACATCATTGTATTCGCCACGCTCATAAAGACGGTATTGGTCGTCGCGGATGACATAGCCGTCAACACAAGGCCAGAAACCAGCAAAGCCGACATTGCCGTCGCAAAGCTCCATAGCCGACATCTTGCGCATCTGTTTGAGGTTCTTTTTCTTCAAGTGTTTCTGGAAAGCCAGACCCTGCTGCTCGGCACCCTTTTGTGAGGCATCCAGACCCAACGTGCGGGGCTGATCGCTCCATGGGGCAAACGAACCACCACTATGGCTGATGACGGCACGGAAGAGTCCTTTAGTCAGAGGCGAAGCACAAAGCATGCTACAACTGATGGCACCAGCCGATTCGCCAAAGATGGTTACCTTTGAAGGATCGCCACCAAAGTTCTTGATGTTACGTTGTACCCATTTCAGTGCATATATCTGATCCAGCAAACCATAGTTACCTGAGTGTCCGTCTGGCGACTCTTTGCTGAGTTCTGGATGAGCCATAAAACCTAAGGCTCCTGCACGATACTCGATGCTGACGATGACAACGCCACGACGGGCAAGACTTGTCCATAAGTCGCCACCATACCACTCCGTCTGGAAACTACCACCATGAATCCATACCATGACGGGCAGACGGTCTGTAACCGATTTGGCTGGCGTGGCGATAGCCAAATACAAGCAGTCCTCACTCATCATGTCGGCAGTACGACCAGGACGCGTAGGTTGTGGCACCCAAGGACCAAACTTGTCGCACACCCTGACACCTTCCCAAGCCTTGGCTGGCTGCGGAGCCTTCCAACGCAGGTCGCCAACAGGTGGCGCAGCATACGGTATTGCCCGATAGACGGCCAGGTCGCCATCAACGATTCCCTGAACGTCGCCTGTTTCCACGTGTGTTTTCATCAGAAGCTGTCCTTGTGCTTCTGTTACCAACATCAATAGTCCGATGACCAATAATGACAAACTCTTTCTCATCATATAAATTGTTTTTTCTTGTTTATTCGTAATCATCAATAACTGAATTCATGAAGTCCATCATGGGCTTGGCAGCACGGAACATGCGCTCCATCTCGTCAAGCCAATTGTCATTCTCAAAGAACGTATTTGAGACGGCATGCCACGCACAGTAATCTTTCAGACGCAGGTATTTGACATGAGGCCAGTCCTTTGGGAAACCAGAAGGACAGGTTTTCAACTTTGCTAAGCCAAAACCCTGTGGCTGGTCCCATTGCAACGCCACACTCTGACTATCGGTCAGAGAACTATCGATATCGGTAGGCGTGTCAATGCTATTAGTTTTGTCGCTGCCAAAATATTCCAAAAACGCCTCGTTCTCGACACACTTGAGCCACTCTGCTGTATTACCCATCATCTCATTACGACACGAAGTCAGAATATTTGTTGGCAACCAGTAGTTGCCAACGGCCAACAGACAATGGTCTGGTTCCAAATGTATATAATAACCACCTCTTAACGCCTTCTTGCCTTTGGCATTGATATAGGCACCAAGATGATTTTTATAGGGTGATTTATCTGCCGAGAATCGCGTGTCGCGATAGAAACGATAGGTGCAGTCCTTTACTTGCACGTGGGCAATCTCTGGGTCGAACGTTATAATCCGTTCAATAGCCTGCTGTATGCCACGTTCAAATTCGGCCCTGACAGCCTCATATTCCTTCTTATGTTCCTGAAACCATTCGCGGTTATTATTAGCCATTACCTGGCGCAGAAACTTCAATATTCTCTTTTGGTCCATATTGATAACATACTGTATTTCGGCACAAAAGTACAAATAAAAATTAAGACTACTCGCTTTTTCTTCAAAAAAGTTTGTATCTTTGCAGCGTTGATTAATAAAACACAGTAGCGTATGAAAGAGAATCGGATTATTGCGTCGGCCCTCATTGCATTGGGCATCTTGTGTATGGGGTGGTTCATCAAAGCTGGCATCGACAACTTTGCCAACAAGGACCGCAAGGTAACGGTAAAAGGTCTGGCAGAGCGCGAAGTGCCTGCTGATAAGGTGACGTGGAGTATCGGAACAAAGGTAACAGGTAATGACCTACCCTTACTCTATGAAAATATCAATTTACAAACGGACAAGATTAAAAGGTTCTTAAAACAGAATGGACTCGACGAGAAGGAAATCACGGTTAATCCTCCCACAATTAGTGACCTTGAGGCTCGCGAATGGGGCGACAACCAGAAGAATTTCCGTTATATCGTCAACACGACGATTACTGTTGCGACCAACAAAGTGACAGAAGTCAACAAGGCCATCTTCAAACAGGCAGAACTGCTGAAGCAGGGTGTAGCCATTGAGAACAGCAATCCGCAATACGAGTATGCTTCGTTCCAACAGATGAAGCCTGAAATGATGGCTGAGGCTATCAAGAACGCACAGAAAACTGCAGAACAGTTTGCAGAGGCCAGCAAGTCGGACTTAGGACCGATACAGACAGCAGGACAAGGACAGTTCGAAATCGAAGACCGCGACCAGAATACGCCTTACATCAAGAAGTTGCGCGTTGTAACTACCATCACATACTCGCTGAAAGACTAATTTAAGACTTATTTCTTGGCCAAGATACAACTTTTTCTGTGACTTTTTTGTCTTATTAAAAAAAAGTTGTATCTTTGCAGCGTATTCTTGTGAATACAAAACATTTTATTTGCTCATTCGCCACTCGAATTAGGACCTCGGAAAGTGAACGGGCAATATCTAACATCAAGAGGCTTGCGCCTAAGCGCAGGCTTCCCATAGATGTTAGAAGGTGGTCCTAAACCTGAGTGGCGTATGGTGAAGACCTGCGCTTTTCTTGTTGCCTACAAGTTTGGTATGGATTCACCCGATGGAAGAAAATAGTATTAACAATTTTAAACGCAAGTAAAATGAAGCAATTATTTTTTTTATTGTTATTCCTTTGTTCAATGAGTGCATCAGCCATCGAACAGGTAAAAGAAAAGCCGTCAGAAACAGTTATGGAAGAAGACACAAGTGTAAATCGCTTTAAGGAGTATAGTCCGAAAAATGGTTTTAAAGGTATGGTGGAAGGAGGATATACCATTGGTACTGGAGAATCTGATATATTTCGTCTTTCATTATTGGCTACTGTTGGTTGGCAATTTAATCCTTATTTCTTTGTGGGCATTGGTTCTGGCGAAAATTATTTTACGGATTCCCACCAATATAGTATTCCTATCTATACAGATATACGTCTTAATAACAAAAGTCTTTTTGTTGATGTAAAAACGGGCTTTTCAATATCAGATATTGAAGGGTTTTATTGCTCTCCATCTTTTGGTTGTCGCGTTGGTACCAAAAATAATACGGCCTTTACATTCAGTTTGGGGTTTGAATATCAAAAATCAAACAGTTTGATAGATGGTTCTTATCATGCTTATGGTTTGACTACTAAATTCGGCTTTGAGTTTTAGTTTCAACCATGAGGCCAATATTTAGTGATCAGAGGTTGGTTCCTCTGGTCACTTTTTGCTCTTCATATACTTCTGACCCAGACTTTATGGGAGCCGGCGCCTTTGGCCTTGATGCCTGAGTAGGGGTCGGCGACGAGTTTAGTGAGTTCGCGAGAAGCGGTGCTGTAGTTGAGGCCGTTGAGGTTGGCATATTCTTGCAATGTGATAAAGCCATGCCTGTCGATATGGCTTAATGCACGCTGCAGACGCTCTTCGAGGGTATAGGGCGAGGGAGATGTGGGTGTGCTGGGTGTGCGTTCAAAGGTGTTTTCTTTGTTGATGTCGTCCACCAACTTTTTGTCAACCTTGAAATTTACGCCCTTTACCCTTACGTGGTGGTATTTCTTCTGGGCTTTTTCCCCCTGTTCCTCTTGTTGGTTGTCTACGTCTGCCTTGTCGTCGGCAAATTCCAGTGACAGAGAGAATACACCTAAGTTGTCGATTTTCATGGTGTGGCCCATCGGTAAATACGACTTCATGACGACTGCCAGCGTATCCAGTACGCCTCGAACAGTTGCTTCGCTGAAGGCAGGCGAGTTGGTATGAACGAGTTCCACAACCTTGTTGTAATCGAACTCCGTGTAGACTTGCATCTTGGGAAACTGTTTGCCTTCACTCCCGTTACCCATGCCTGTGGGCAATTCCTTTATTACATAATTTGCCATATTACCTATATTTTTCTATTTCACGTCGTGCAATCTATATTTCACGTCGTGCAACGTATATTTCACGTCCTGCAACTTACATTGCACGACCTGCAATTGAAATTGTCTGCAAAGATACAAAAAAAATTGGTAAAATCTGCGTAATCTGCGGTAAATTTTGTACTTTTGCAGCGTTTTTCAGAAAAAAGGTAAGATTAGAGTACCATTATGGGGTCAGACAAGATTACAGAGCAGCCATCACGATTCGACCATTTGGAAGAGATGACGGTGGCGGAACTGCTACAGCATATCAATGAAGAAGACTATCGCGTTGCTGAGGCTGTCAAACGGGCTATTCCACAGATAGAACCCTTCGTAGAGGCATTGGAGGGGCGCATGAAGAAGGGCGGGCGCCTGTTTTATATCGGTGCAGGTACCAGCGGACGATTAGGAGTGCTGGATGCCAGTGAGCTGCCTCCTACGTTTGGCGTATCTGACACGAAGGTAATAGGTATCATTGCTGGCGGTGACAGGGCATTGCGCCATGCTGTCGAGAAGGCAGAGGATATTACCGATCAAGGATGGAAGGATCTTCAGGCCCATGAGCCTACAAATAAAGATACGGTGTTAGGGATTGCAGCCTCTGGTTCAACACCTTACGTTGTTGGCGCCATCAAGTTGGCTAAGGAGAATGGCTTGTTGACAGGCTGTATTACCAGCAATCTCAATACCCCATTGGCTCAGGCTTCTGACTATCCCATCGAGACCATTGTTGGACCGGAGTTTGTGACAGGTTCCAGTCGTATGAAGAGTGGTACTGCCCAAAAGATGGTACTTAACATGATTTCCACAGCCCTCATGATTCGTATGGGTCGTGTCAAGGGTAATCGTATGATTAAGATGCAACTGAAGAATACCAAACTGGTTGAACGTGGTACTCGCATGCTTATGGAAATGCTGGGCCTGAGCTATGATGAGGCTCAGCAACGACTGTTGGAGGCGGGTAGTGTAGCGGCAGCCTGCGATCTTGTAAATCAAAAATAGTGAAGTTCGCTTTGCAATCTCAATTTTTCTTCGTATCTTTGCACCCTAAAGAAAATGATACATTATGTTAGAAGTTAAGAACTTACACGCCAAGATAGGCGACAAAGAAATATTGAAAGGCATCGACCTCGTCATCAATGATGGCGAGACGCATGCCATTATGGGTCCTAATGGTTCTGGTAAATCGACGCTGAGTGCTGTTCTTGTGGGCAATCCACTCTATGAGGTAACAGAGGGCGAGGCCTATTTCAATGGCAAGAACCTGCTGGAGATGAAACCTGAAGACAGAGCACATGAAGGCTTGTTCCTGTCGTTCCAGTATCCGGTGGAGATTCCTGGGGTGTCGATGACCAATTTCATGAAAGCCGCCATCAACGAAAAACGCAAGTATCAGGGTTTGGAGCCGATGAATGCAGCAGAATTTCTAAAGCTGATGCGTGAGAAGCGTAAAGTGGTGGAACTGGATTCTAAACTGGCCAACCGCTCAGTGAACGAAGGTTTCAGTGGAGGCGAGAAGAAACGCAACGAGATATTCCAGATGGCAATGTTGGAGCCGAAACTGAGCATTCTTGATGAGACAGACTCTGGTCTCGATGTAGATGCTATGCGCATTGTAGCCGAGGGTGTGAACAAATTGCAGACACCAGAGACTTCATGTATTGTCATCACGCACTACGATCGTCTATTGGAGATGATCAAGCCCCAGTTTGTACATGTGCTTTATAAAGGTAAGATAGTGAAGACAGGTGGTCCTGAGCTGGCAGTACAGATTCAGGAGCACGGCTACGACTGGATTAAGGAAGAAATAGGAGAAGAGTAATGGGTAGCGAACAGCAATATATTGACCTGTATAAGCAGTGTCGCACGATGATTCATGAGCACAGTAGTGACGTGATGAACAGCGTGCGTGACGAGGCTTTTGAGCGCTTTGCGGCGAGCGGTTTCCCCACGCGACGGTTGGAACGCTACAAATACACGGACACGGGGAAGCTGTTTGCCCCTAACTATGGGCTGAACCTGAATCGTCTGAAGATTCCTGTCGACCCGTACAAGGCGTTCCGTTGTGATGTGCCCAACCTGTCGACAAGTCTCTATTTTGTGGTCAATGATGGGTTTTATCAGGACGAAAAGCCTAAAGGTCATTTACCCGAAGGTGTTATCATTGGCTCGCTGAAAGCGTTTGCTACCACTGCATACTACAACCTGTTGGCTGGCAAGGCCAACGATGCCGTGACGGACCTGAATACGATGTTGGCGCAGGACGGGCTCTATGTCTATGTGCCAAAGAATGTCAAGGTAGACCGTGCCATTCAGGTCATCAACATTCTGCGCAGCGATGTCGACCTGATGGTGAACCGTCGGGTGCTGATAGTCTTGGAGGCGGGTGCCGAACTGAAGATGCTGTTCTGCGACCATGCGGCTGACGACAGGAACTTCCTGGCTACGCAGGTCATTGAGGCCTACGTGGGCGAGAATGCCTCGCTGGACTTGTATTGCCTTGAGGAGACGCACCACAAGAGTGTGCGCGTCAGCAATGTCTATATAGACCAGCAACGTGACAGTCGGGTGAACCATAATGTGATTACCCTGCATAACGGTGTCACGCGCAACAAGCTGGATCTGACTTTCACGGGCGAGGGTGCCGAGTGCCAGTGTTATGGTTGCGTGATAGCCGACAAGCATCAGCATGTGGACAACAATACGCTGATTACCCATAAGGTACCGCATTGCACGTCGAACGAACTGTATAAGTATGTACTCGACAATCAGGCAACGGGGGCCTTTGCCGGCAGGGTGTTGGTGGAACATGGTGCCCAGAAGACGACCTCGCAAATGACGAATCAGAATTTGACAGCCAGCAAGGAAGCAAGGATGTACACCCAGCCTATGCTGGAAATCTATGCTGACGACGTGAAATGTGCCCATGGCTCTACCGTCGGTCAGTTGAACGATGCCGCCCTGTTCTATATGCGTCAGCGTGGCATTTCGCTGGAGGAGGCTAAGGTGCTGTTGCAGAACGCCTTTATCAACGAGGTCATTGACAAGATGCAGCTTGAACCGTTGCGTGACCGTCTGCACTATCTGGTGGAGAAACGCTTCAGGGGAGAACTCAATAAATGTAAGGGATGCCAACTGTGTAAGTGAAGAATGAATAGTGAAGAGTGAATAGTGAAGACAAAGCTTCGACATATTGCCCTGCTACTGATCATGGTACTTGCCATGATGTCAGCTTGTAATAATAACCACAAGACGGGTCCCGTTTCGTCGCATATCGATAGTGTGTTGTTCGAAGAGGGGCGCCTGAAGCATTATATGCACATGGTGGAGTTGGCCGACAGTTTCGAACAGTCAGGTCATCTTACAAAACTGAACGCTAACCGCTGGCGTGGTGTGGCATATTATCATCAGGGGCAATACCGCATGGCAGAGGTATGCTATAAGAAAGCACTTGAATGTGAGGTAAAGACGGACCAGGACCAGCTGTGTTATAACAAGGTAGCCAGACGTCTGTCGGAATTACTGTTGGTAAAAGGCGACTATGAAGGTGCATTGCGTGTCGCCATTCCTGCCATCGCCCAAATGGATAAGACGGGTATCGGGTCGGATATCGACTATGCCATCTTGTTGAATAATATCGGCTGCTGTCAGCTGAATCTTGGTCAGGACACAGAAGCCCAGAAGAGTTTCAATTCTGCCCGTGATCACTATACCAAGCGATGGCAGACAGACGTAACCAG
>JAEEGJ010013634.1_pt1 | contig 19613 bp, 15 predicted proteins | sample 8958761 | NCBI WGS metagenome assembly JAEEGJ01 (sample SAMN16246546, study PRJNA631951) | gut metagenome | biome: gut microbiome; feature: rumen; material: RS-attached | host: Bos | place: Iran: Karaj | collected 2018-10 | reverse complement strand
GCCATTTATGAAGATACGTCTCCCAATGGGGCTGGTTGGTGGGCACGCGGGCCGCCAGTTCCGCCACACGGTCGCGGCCATCCCATCTGGGCAGACCTTTCAGCCACTCGTAGAGCGGATAGAACTTATCAATGCGGCTGGAGTCGATGAAGCGGTCGATGTCCTTGTCCCACGACTTCAGTCCCAGCTCTTTGGCGCGGATGGTCATGTCGTTGCGCACCTCCTGGTCGAGGTCGTGGAACTCCGGATCCAAGCTGGTCTTCTCACGATACTGGGCGATGCCGGTCATCACGTTTTTCCGCATCTCGAAGTTCGTGTTCAGGAAGATTTCCGTTTTCATCATCAGCAGCGTGTCTTCGGGGATGCTGTGCAATGGACGGATCTTATGTTTCTTCATGTAGTCTTTCTGATGTGTTACGGCATAAACGGCTGAGAATGTTTTTGTTACCAGCAGTTCATCGGTGTTCAAGGCCGGATGTTCCAGTGTCATCTGCTGGGCCTTCGCCATAGGGATGCCTTCATTCAGGCAGCGTGTGGCTACCTGCATCAGCAGCGTCTCCTGCCGCTCCTCGTCGGGCAGGTCGAAGTATCTGCCTAATACCTCTTCTATAATATAGAGCCAGTTCAGCCGATAGGTGCGCTCCACGCTGCGGCCTGGCATCAGCATGGTCTCCTCAGGGCTCAGGTTGCTCACGTCAGGTTCTTCCTGATGGCTGCTGGTGTCGGCAAAGAAAGGTGTGGCATTCGGGTTGAAGCCGATGGCGGGGTCGGCACTCAGATAGACGGTCCGTTCCAGTACGGGTTCCAGAGCCTCGATCTGAAGGTTCAGCTGACCCTCGTAGGCTTTGCGGGCTGTTTCGTATAGGTTGCGGTGGAACTGCCGGATGTCGTCCTCTTCGGCTGGTAGCTGAAGGGTAGGGGGCTCAGGTCCTGCCGAGGCATCATGGAACAGGGCTCCGCGACAGACAATCTTCACCGACCGTCCGCTGGCGCCAAGAAACACCATCATCGTGAAAGGCAGCCGCTTGGCTTTCTCGCGGATGGCGATAGCCTCGTCGTAGTTCTTCAGATTATTGATCTCGATGACTACCAGTCCGTTGTAGCGGACCATGCGCCGCTCCTGACTCCTGTTCTCGAATTCGGCGGCAAAGCAGACACGCGGTAGCCGGATGCCCCCCTCAAGGTTGCACTCAATCTGGCCGTCGGGCAGTCTCTGAGTTCGTATCAGGTTGTATAGCTCCCTGACTCGGAGCACACTCTTTTCGAGCAGTCCTTTCTGGATGATGCCTGCCACTTGAGCAGCGTCTATGCGATTAATGGTCTCTTTTTTCCTGTAAGGCTTGAATAATGTTACTTTCATATCGGTATTTTGCTCTTTGAATTGTTGATTTTGGTCGTTAATGACCTTGCAAAGATACAACATTTTTGACGATTTTCCAAGAATTTTTCAATATATTTTTCAAGAACTTACATGAATTTTAAATAATCATCTAATATACAGATTGTTAGCTAAATTTGTACTTACATAAAACCTACATAGAACCACCATAAAACCACCATAGAACTTACATAAATCCTACATTTATCCATCAATATAGCTCCTTGATGTGTGAAAGTAGGAGAGGTTATTCGTTGCTTTGAGTTTACAGGCACCTTTCTCCGAGTAACCTGCCACCTTTCTTGGAGAAACCTGCCACCTTTCTCCAAAATTCTCTAGAGAATTTCGGAGTTTACTTAGCCTAAACTCCGACTTTACCCTATCTAAAGTCCGACTTCACTGCCTGTAAACTCCAAAAGAAGGCTAAACTTTCACATAATCACAGCATTTTTGTGAACGTATTTGGTCTTTTATGGTGGTTCTATGGTGGTTTTATGGTGGTTTTATGGTGGTTCTGTGTAAGTTCAAAAATATATAAATATTTGTTATCCAGTTATTTAATTTGATTTTGTGGTGGTTCTTCAAATTTTGTTGATATCTTCCATAAATTTCTGTGATTCCACTAATTGTTAACATCCACGGTGATAGTATCGGAAAGGTTCTTTTTTTTCTGATTCAATCGTATCATTTGTGTTTTCTCAAATTTTATTTGGTTTTCTACTTACTTATTCGTACCTTTTACCTCTTTATGAGGTTGAAGATAGGCTGCATCTCAGAAAAACTCCAATAATATTTGGTTTTTCGCTCGATTTGCACTATCTTTGCACCGATTTTAGCAAACGTGTTCAAAATCCTTTGCGGGCAAAGGCTCTGGTGCGGAGGGTGAGTGCAGTGTGCTTGATCCTTATGGCCTCCTTTTTCGGACTCTCTGGCGGCGATCACAACTGCTGGGGAAAGGAAAAGATATGTGTCGTCAGGAATAGTGCGCCGCTCTTTGCCCGAAACAGTAGAAAATTTAATCAAAAACAAAATATGATACAGAAAATCAATATTATCAAGCTGTCGTTCATAGTACTGGCTGCGGTCAGTCTGTTGACATCGTGCGGCTCCTCTAAAAACGTGACTTATTTTCAGAATCGTGAGGCGCTGGACCAAGCTGTCAAGGGCTATCTGGTAGACGCCCGAATTATGCCGAAGGACGTGCTATCCATTGTAGTCAACACTACCACGCCCAGCGCTGCCTATCAGTTCAACCTGGTGACGCCGACAACCCAGACTCAGATTCAGACTTACTTGGTGGATAACGATGGGAAGATTCAGTTTCCTGTGGTAGGCGAGTTGAAAGTGGGAGGACTGACGAAGACCGAGGCAGAACAGATGATCTGTCGGGCCATCAGTCCTTATCTGGCAGAGTCGGAGAATCCGGTCGTGACGGTGCGCATGTCGAGTTTCTCCATCTCAGTATTGGGAGAGGTGAACCATCCTGGAACATTCACAGTGGCCCGCGAGAAGATCAATGTGTTGGAGGCTCTGGCGAGGGCTGGCGACCTGACGATCTACGGTGTCCGTAACAATGTGACCCTTATTCGTGAGGACGGTGAAGGGAATAAGAGATATCACACGCTGGACTTGAACGATGCCAATATCGTGAACTCGCCTTACTATTACCTACAGCAGAACGATATCCTCTACGTGGAACCCAATAAGATTAAGGCAAAAAGTTCCACAATCGGAACTACTACGAGCCTGTGGCTGTCGGCAACAGGAATCCTTGTGTCTGTGGCCACGTTATTAGTGTCTATTTTTAGATAAAAGTTATAAGAAATGGAAAAAAGAAGTAAGTTGAGTTCTTCAGAAATGCGTGAAAAGAATAGGTTCACCATTTTCGACATGAAATATATGTGGGCTATCTTTACAAGCCATAAGAAGTGGTTCGTCCTGTCTGTCATCTCGTGTCTGTTTTTGGCGGTGACATATTTATATTTAAATCGTCCATCCTACAACATTGCAGGAAAGATGATGATAATAGATCGTCGGCAGAATAGTAGCGGCATCAGTTCCAGTACGGCTCTGCTGAATCAGTTACCTTTAAGCCTTGGAAGCAGTCTGAATCTGGGGCGGTCGTTAAATGTTGAGAATGAGAAGGAAGTCATCAAGACCAAATTGTTGGCGAAGGATGTTGTGGAAGATTTGGGGCTGTATACTGAGATCCGTCTGCAGAAGTTCCTCAGGAGTCATCTGCTCTATAAGAACCAGCCAGTCAATGTGATTGTTAGTCCGGAGATCCTTCAGGTCATGAATGAGAACCAGCCCCAGAAGATATATAGTATCAAACTGACCATCGATAAAAGTGATGCTGGCTATACCGTTGAGGGAAAGTTGAAGAAAGGCAAGAAAAAGGTGAATATTGAAGAGCAAACTTTTGCTAAATTGCCGGCCGTTTTGCATACGGAGATTGGTGACTTGACATTCACGGAGAACAATCTGCCGACGGAAGAGGATCGGAAACCCTTCAAGAAAGACTATCGTCTGAAGGTCAATATCCAGCCTCCTATGATGGTGGCCAAACAGTATTACAAGCGTTTGACAGTAGCCCCTACCTCGAAAAAGGTTACGTCGATTCTTCAGATCAATCTTAAAGATGAGCACATGATACGTGGCATAGACTTTGTTAACTGTCTGGTGACTCATTATAATAATCGCTCTAATCAGTACCGTCAGGAAGAGGCAGCCAAAAATGAAGAGTTCATCAATGGCCGTATTGCCAAGATCGATGAGGAGTTGGGGTTGACGGATGCCGACTGGGAGAAGGTCAAGAAGCAGTATCAGGTGACCGACCCGAAGGTGGATGTCGAGGAGGTGATGGGCAAAAAAAGTACCTATGAGTCGCAAATTGTGAATTTCGGTGTCCAGCAACAACTGCTCGACTATCTGAGTGAGTATGTGAATGATCCTGCGAATCTGTATGAGCTGATCCCGGTGAATGTGGGTGTATATTCTGGTGATGCCGTGTCGATGATCAGTCGTCATAATCAGTTGGTCAATGAAAGAAAGATGTTGCTGAAGAGTGTGACTGAGCAGTCCACACAAGTGAAGTTGACGACTCAGCTGATTGACGAGTTGCATCCTGTGATCCAGACGGCATTCAAGAGAGACCGTGAGTCGCTGCTCCTGAGGAAGCGTGTGGCAGAACGGGAGTATAACCGTTATATGAGCCGGGTGGAAAATGTTCCTGAGCAGGAGCGCAATATGACAGAGGTGAGTCGTCAGAGGAACATCAAGCAAAGTGTTTTTGCGTCATTGCTGCAGAAACGGGAACAAGTCGCCATGGAACTGGCTAATACCGTCGACAAAGGTAGGTTGATTGAGGAAACACTGCCACTTACGAAGACGAATCGAAAGTCGTTGATGGCTTTACTCCTATCACCTGTCTTTGGTATGATCCTTCCATACGCGTTCTTCTTCAGTCGTAGAAGTCTGAAGAAACAAATTAATTCTGATATTGATTTGAAGGTAACTACAAAGCTGCCATTGGTAGGCACGATTCCCGCTTTAGGGCAAGCTGACTGTGATGATGCGTTCAGGGTTATCCGTAATAACCTACTTCAACAGTTGAAAGATGGGCAGAAAACCATATTAATTACCTCTGCTAATAAGGGAGACGGTAAGACATTTTGCGCTACCCATCTGGCAGATACCTTCACCTGGATGGGAGAGAATACCATCTCCTGCCATCTGCTGGATATTCTTCCTGCAGGAATGCCCGCCTCAATCCATCCTGCAGACCAACTGGCTCATAAGGGATTACAACAGGCATTGACCAGTCTGCGGGAAACATACGACATCATTATCTTGGATGGTCCAGAGATTGATCAAGGTAACGGAGCTTTGATTGGGGGACTGGCCGACGTGACTTGTTTCGTTTGCCCTTTAAAAAAGACGTCAAAAGCTACCATACAATTCCTTGACAAATTGAAGAAAGAGAATCAGATGTCTTCTCTGTGTATTATATTGAATGAATGAAACCAATTTTTCTTTTTCCCAAGCATTATTGTCTTTTACCTTCATCATGATCGTATTTAAATTGAAGGTATAATATTAGGTATATGCCAAGTATTAGAATGAATTTTTTCTATAGTGGTATTTTGACAACTGCTAATTATTTGTTTCCTTTGCTCACATTCCCATATGTGTCACGTGTACTTGGGGTAACAAATATTGGTATTGTTAATTTTGTAGACTCCTTTATCAACTACTTTATCTTGGTTTCAATGATGGGTATTAATGTTGTTGGTATAAGGGAAATCGCGAAAAATAAATGGAACAAGGATAAACTTAATCAGACATTCAGTGGGCTTTTTTTTCTGAATACTATCACTACAGCTATTGCCTTAGTTGTTTTAATAATTGTGACCCTGAGTATAGACAAGTTACTTGGTTATTGGCATTTAATGCTTATAGGCGCATTAAAGCTAATTATGAACTTCTTGCTGATCGAATGGTTGTACAAAGGTTTGGAAGAGTTCAAGTATATCACCGTTAGGACAATAATAGTAAAAATGTGCTATGTAGTCTCAGTTTTCGTCTTTGTGAGATGTGCAGAAGATTACCTTATATATTATTTTCTTTCTGTTATGATGATTGTCGTGAATTCTGTTATCAATCTTGCTTATTCTCGAAGGTATGTCTCATTGAAGTGGTGTCATGTGAACGTATTTCTTCATTTCAAGTCATACTTCATCCTTGGTATATACAGACTATTTACCTCTATGTATCTTTGGGTAAATGTGTCATGGCTTGGCTTTGTTTCCGGGGAGAAGGAGGTGGGTTTTTATACAACGGCATCAAAACTGTTTGAGATCTTAATTGCTTTGTTTTCTGCTTTTACTGGTGTGATGCTCCCACGTATGAGTTCATTACAGGCAGAAGGGAAAATGGATGAATTTAAGAATAAGGTGATAAAAGCAAATAATGTCTTGTTTTCCTTTTCCATACCTCTAATCCTACTTGCAATTGTAAATGCGCCTTCTATTATTTCTATTATTGCGGGGCCTGGTTATGAGGGGGCAATAATCCCTATGCGCATCATGATGCCGCTGATACTTGTGATTGGATATGAACAGATACTTGTGATGCAAACGTTAATGCCACTAAAAAAGGACAATGCTGTCCTATGGAATTCAATAATGGGAGCTTTAATTTGTATTTTATTGAGTGCGATATTGATTCCCAAATATGCGAGTATAGGGACGGCAATTGTATGGTTTTGTTCTGAAATTGTTGTTTTATGTAGTGCCCAATATTATGTCATAAAGTATATCTCGATTTCATTTCCTTGGCGAGATCTTCTTACATATATGATGATGTATCTGCCTTTATGTGTTGGTATATTAATGTGTAATACCTTCTTTACAGAATTCAATTCTTTATTTTTATCATGCATCTTTACAGCCATTTATTTCGTTATAAGTAATATATATATTAAACGGAATGAAGAGTTTGTGGAGCTTGTTCACTCATGCCTCAAAATGAGAAATAGATAAAAGATTCATCTTAATTAATAAATAAATTGTTTGATGTATAGTAATGAAGAATATCTTTTACCTTGCATAAATGCGATGTTATATGTCTTTCTCTTGGCATATGCTATTATGAGGAGACATGGCATACTTATTATGATTTCTGTTATATGGCTGCTTTGTGCTGTAATTGGGATAATATATTCATTAATACCTTTCAAAGAGTCGAATAATGATTTAACAATTGCTCCATATTTATATTTATTTGTTCTTTTCATTATAGGGCTCTTGCCTATTTCTATGTTAAGGCCAATAGATGGAGAAGAATTAAAAGTTGTATATAACGAGGGAATTGTATATGGTATTGTTATTATACTTGCAATTTGTTCATATATTCCTCTTGTAGAGAGTTTCATCCAAATAGCTTTCTCTGGACTAGATAATTTGGCATCAATTTATGAGGATAGGCCAGATGACTTCGATAAACGTGCTTATTTCACTTTTATAGGTAGAATTTTTTATTCTGTCGAAGAATATTTTGAATTCCTAACACCTACCTTTTTTTTCGTGTATGTGACAATGTTTAAAGAAAAAAAAATGTGGATAGTAATAGGGTTGGTAGTTGCATTGTTAAATCCACTCTTTAACAATTTGGCCAATGGACAACGCTATTATACAGTTTTATTTGTCTATATGATATTATATAATTATTTGCTGTTTTATAAAATGATTGATGAGCAGCAACGAAAATTCTTGGGACAATTGTCACTTATTATAGGAGGAATCATGGGACTATTGTTTGTTGCAATTTCTTTGAATAGGACTACCGGTGGTGCAGAAGAACTTGGCGCTGTATATGGATTCGTTAGATATATGGGAGAATCTATGTATAATTTTAATACAGATTGCTATTGGATTACTGATTTTGTTGGTGGAGAGCAATCATTAAAGGGTTTTTATACTTATTTTGGAATAGATAATACATCAATAGAAGACCGATCTTCAATACTAGGTATTGTTTCAAATCAATTTTATACTTATATTGGTGCTTTTGTAATGGATTTTGGATTATTCTTTACTTTTATATTTTTATCATTAGTAGCTTTTCTCTTTTTTATTTTGATCAGAAAGCTGGATAAAGAGGTAAATATTGGAATTTTAATTTTTATTTCTCTTTATGCCAACATTTTGCTTTTCGGTACAACCTATTTTGTATATGAAAATGGTTTTATTCATTTAGTGTGGGCTGTCTTTTTATCAGTTTTTCTTTTGTTTGCTGAAGTAGATAATTATGAATCTACAGAAACATGATAGTTTTATGTTATGAAGTAGTGAAACTAGAACAGGAAAAATCGTCGGTTAGAAGATGAAAGAAACAGTATCAATAGTAATTGTCTGTATGAATAGGTTGGCTAATCTTGAGAGATGTCTGCCAAGCATAGAAAAATACACAACAATACCACATCGTATATATGTAGTAGCATATCTGTTTTCAGACGAGAATCTTGGGAAATTACGACTTGGGTATCCCTATGTTCAAATTATTGAAAGTAACGAAATAAGAGGGTTTGCTGAAAATAACAATTTGGCTTTGACAAAGGTCACGACCCCATATACTTTTGTTTTGAATGATGATACAGAATTCACAGAGCCGGTATTGGATAACCTTTTGCATTCTTTGGAAGAGTCGAAAGATGCAACGGTAATGAGCCCGGTACTATATAGAGGAGATGGTTCCGTTCAATTTCATGGAAGAAGAAAGTCTACATTTCCGACTTTTCTCTTACATCAAATGGGGATAAGAATTCCTTTCCCGTCAAAATATGAAAATAAGTCAGGAATATATAAAACATATAATATTTCTGGTGCAGCATTCCTAATATATACAGATATTTTTGAGAAAGTCGGTTTCTTTGATGAAAAGTATTTTTTCTGTCCAGAAGATATTGCATTGTCTACATTGTTGAATAAAAAAGGGTTCCATTGTTATGTTGATTCTTCTGTTAAGATTATACATTATGAGGGTATCTCCTCCCATAAAACAGAGTTGTTTTATGCAACAACATCTGCTGCATATTTAGGAGTTTCTTATTATTATGGAACCAACACGATTAGGCGTAGCATTATATTGATGTTATGGATGTTTAAAGTTATGGTATTTGAGATTCTTAGAGTCTTTTATTGTACTACTCACGTTACTGATTATTTGTATATATATAAACAGGTATTAATGTCTTATATAAGAAAAGTAACTCCAAAGGTTTTGTTTATTGAAGAATATAACAAGGTAAAGCATTGAGAGATGTTGAGCGTAGTCTCTTTTTTTTTAATTATGGGATGAGAATATTTATTATTAACTTTTCCCACCATTAATTTCTGGAGGTGCGGAGGTTTTTGTGCACGACAAACTGAGCAACTATTATTGCGTGGGTACAAAGTTTCTGTTCTTTTTGCTGGCTTCTTATATTGAAGTGGCATTTCGATGGCATATTATATGCTGAATGTGGCTATCGTGATGACATTAATATTTCTTAAAAGAAAGGAAAATTTACTACTTTATACAGGTATCCCGGATAATGCCATAGCGGCAGGAATGCCTGTAAAAGTGATTAAATTTCAACAGAAAGTACAATGAAAAATGAAGTTATAAAATTCAAGCTACCTTTTATTCGCAGGGTTCTCCATAAACTGCTTACACTAAATGCTTCTGAATTTGGTGATGAATTGTTTTTGAAGACTAAATACAGACTTATTTTTGCTAGACGGCTTGATTTGGAACACCCAACGACATACAGCGCGAAACTCCAATGGCTGAAATTGAATGACCGCAGGAGTGAGTACACGCGAATGGTTGATAAAATTGAAGGGAAAAAATATGTGGCTTCGGTTATAGGCGACGAATACATTATACCTACTTTGAAAATGTATGATTCCGTCAATCAGGTGAATTTTGATGAATTGCCAAAGCAGTTTGTTATAAAATGTACACATGATAGTGGGAGTGTTATTGTATGCAAGGACAAAGATAAACTCGACAAGAAAAAAGCACTGGAAAAACTAAATAAGGGTCTGAAACAGAACTTTTACTATCAGACCCGTGAATATCCTTATAGGAGTGTTAAACCACGTCTTATTGCAGAACAGTATATGGAAGACGAGAGTGGTTATGAACTGAAGGACTATAAGATATTCTGTTTTAATGGTCAACCAAAGATGAGCTTTGTTGCTTCCGACCGACAAAAAGAAGGTGAGGATACCAAGTTTGACTTTTACGATTTAGAGTGGAATCATATTCCTGTTACAAACGGACATCCTTGTAGTAAAAATGGCATACCAAAACCGAAGAACTACGAAAAGATGTTGGAGATAGCAGCAAAATTATCGGAAGGAATTCCTCATGTGCGTGTTGATTTGTATAACATAAATGGAAAAATTTATTTTGGAGAGTTGACCTTCTTCCATTGGAGCGGTTTTATGCCATATGAACCAGACGAGTGGGATTATAAATTTGGTAGTTATTTACAACTTCCGTCCGTAAAATGAATATCTTGTAATTTCTATTATTATTTTTGACTCTGTTAAAATAAAGAAGCAATGCAAATAGAACGATATTTTGACACAACAGGGCTATCTGAGTAATATGAAAGTTTTATTCGTCATACGCGATATGTTTTTAGGTGGGGCAGGCAAGCAACTATCGCTGACTGCTTCATCACTCATTGATAAAGGACATGAGGTAACTTTATATACATATATGGGGAATACTATGGAACATAACATCGATCCACGAATATGCTATGTTGCAGAGAAAAATACTCCAAAGAGCAAACTGACTGAATATCTTTATACTCCAGGAAATATACGAAGAGTGGTAAAAGAAATAAATCCCGACATAGTTATCTCCTGGAGGGCGAATTCGGGCTGTTTTACAGTTCTGGCATGTATAGGATTAAATGTTAAAGTCGTATTTAGCGAACGTTCTGATCCATATATGGAAACTAGCCCTCTGCTTAAGATAGCAACCTTCATATGCCAATTTTCAGATGGAGGTGTTTTTCAAACCAGAGAGGCACAAAGATACTATAAACGATTAGTGAATAAGAGTATCGTAATTCCCAACCCTGTTATTCTTGATGAAATATTACCAGACTATATTCCTTTAAATGGAAGGAATCATAATATCGTATGGATAGGACGCATTAAGGAACCTCAGAAAAGGCTTGACGTGCTGCTAAAAGCATTTCAAATTGTTCATAAAGAAAAACCTAACATAAACCTTTCAATTTTTGGGGATGGACCTGATATGGATAGCACAAAGTCTCTTGCCAAGGATTTGGGAATATCAAGTCATGTTATTTTTCAAGGAAGAACAGACAAATCAATAGAAGCGATAAAAAGTTATAGTCTATTAGTATTATCTTCTGATTATGAAGGCATTCCAAACGTTATTATTGAAGCTTTTATAGCTGGAGTCCCAGTGGTAGCAACAGACTGCAGTCCAGGTGGAGCAAGGGTGCTTGTTGATGATGAAGTAAATGGATACATTGTACCCGCAGGAAATTTCAATGCTTTAGCTCATAGAATTTGTGATATTATAGACAACCCTGCTTTAGCAGAAGAGTTCATCAAAAAAGGAAGAAAGAAACTCCATTGTTTCGACTCTAAAACAATATTCCACAAATGGAATGAATATATTATAGCTGTGACAAAAAAGGAAAATGATATTAACTAAAGTTGTACAAGTGATTTTATGTCGGTATTAGCAGTCATAAATGCAAGGTTTCTTACTCAGAAGCTAACGGGCGTACAACGCTTCGCATACGAAATCTCCATCAGGCTAAAAGAAAATTTTGGGGATAGGATTGTGTTCGTTTCTCCTTCTACAGGAATTTTAGACAAAACGAAGGCTGATATGCTTGATGCGCTGCAAGTAGGGAAGCTAAGTGGATACTTATGGGAGCAAGTTGAACTGCCCCTTTGGCTAAAGCAACATAATACCCCACCTCTTTTATCATTATGCTCTGTGGCCCCACTTCTGTATAGCAATAATTATATTGCAGTTCACGACATCACATGGGTAAGGTATCCTAAAACATACAATTGGAAATTCCGCACAGCCTATAATATCATGATACCGATGCTTTGCAAAAAAGCAAAACGGATAATCACTGTAAGCGAATTCTCCCAAAAAGAGATTTCATGCAATTACAATATTCCGCAAGAAAAATTTATTGTTGTTTATAATGCTACAGGCGATAATTTTAAACCATTGCAAGACCCCTCACTAAAAGAAAAGAGATATTTTCTTGCAGTTTCATCTGTTAAGGAAAACAAGAACTTCATTACTGTGCTCAAGGCATTTGAATTATTACAAAAAGTGATTAACAACATAAGATTATATGTAATCGGTGATATCAACGACAAGAATTTCTCAAATATTGATATTAGTAAATACATCAGCAATCCATCCATATCATTCTTAGGGAGAGTGACTGATGAGGAACTTATCAGATATTATAGTAACGCAATAGGCTTTGTGTTTCCTTCTCTATATGAGGGGTTTGGAATACCTGCCATTGAGGCACAAGCATGTGGTTGCCCAGTAATATCTTCAAACGCCTCATCACTTCCTGAAGTTTTGAACGATAGTTGTGTTTTCTTCTCTCCGAAAGACATGGAGGATCTGGCTGTCAAGATGAAGAAATTTACTTATAATAATTTGTTAAGAGAGGAACTTGTCAGAAAAGGATACGAAAATGTCAAACGATTCTCATGGGAGAACAGTGCAAGGATTATCTCCGAAATATTAAAGATTAATGAAAAATAGATTTTCTTTTTTATTCGCTATTTTTTTAGTTTTATTGTCTGTTGACTGTCAGGGCATAAAAAAATATTTATCCCCAATTTAACTGTTCCAAGCGGTTTATGATCCATATGGAATATGTACACATATATCAGTCAATGGAAGCGTTCTGACGGTAAAAAGGTATGGGCAGTATGGCTAGAACGGGAGTGAGGCGAGGATAAGGTGAAGGTAATATGAGTACAACAGTATTTAGCAAGATAGCCACAGAAGTATGATAGGGAAATAGAGTGACAGTATATGAAGAAACTATTATTTATAGGCGGAGCTGGTTTTATCGGCTCCAATATTATCAGACGGTTGCAGCATGGGGATTGTGAGATTCATGTCTGTGAACCTGTTGGTGCCAATATACAAAGGCTGGAGGGACTGGAGGTTCAGATTCATCATGCAATGATATCGGATATTGAGGATGTCAGCAAAATAATCCAAGACAACGGTATTGATGTGGTGGTGCATCTTGTGTCGACTTTAATACCGGGTAGCACTTACGAGGATTATAAAGACGAATATAAGAACGTGATATTCCCCAGCATTGAACTGATGGAGCTTTGTGCACAAAAGAAAGTCCGGTTTGTTTATTTCTCGTCTGGTGGTACAGTGTATGGCAACAGGAATGACGTGCTGCCATTTAAGGAGACTGACGAGATGAATCCTATATCTTATTACGGATGGTCGAAACAGATGATGGAAAACAGCATACAATTCATGCATAGGACCGTTGGACTGAATTATCTGATCTTAAGACCTTCAAATTCATTCGGACATGGTCAGAATCTATATGGGAAGCAAGGGCTGGTTGCAGTAGCTATTGGCAAAGTGCTGATGAATGATGAAATCGAAGTATGGGGGGATGGTTCCGCTGTAAGAGATTATATTTATGTCGATGATTTGGCAAATATCTTTGTAAAGTTGATAGAAAGTGATGTACATAATACGACACTGAACATAGGAAGTGGTCGAGGTTACTCTGTAAATGATGTATTGGCATTTCTTAAGATGGTAAGCGGTAAGGAATTAAAGATTGTATATCAGAATCCAAGACCTGTGGATGTGTCATACATGGTTCTTGATACGACCAAGTTGAAGGAGCTTATCAACTATGAATTGACTCCATTTATAGATGGTGTACGAATGTTTTACGAAGAATCAGTCAGGTAGTTATATGATAAGAATCGCTATTATTGCCGGTGTTCTCCATTCAGGAGGTAAACGAAATCTGATTATGGAGTATTACCGGCATATTGATAGGACAAAAGTGCAGTTTGACTTTATTTGCGACTCGGATTCTAATGGTATTCCACGAGAAGAAATAGATTCTTTGGGAGGGCGTGTATATATCGTGCCGCCTTATAAGCATATTTTTTCTCATATGATAGAAACTTATAAGATTCTGAGAAAGAATAAGTATCAGATCATGCATGCTTTTGATAATACCTTGAATCTTTTTCCGATGTTTGCGGGTTGGTGTGCAGGCGTAAGAGTCCGTGTCTCAGAAAGTATATCGAAAGGTGACAGGTATGAGAAAAAGACGATGGTCAAGTATATCTTACGACTATTTTCTCATTGCTTTGCTACAGACTATATGGCAAATTCTATTGACTGTGGGAAGTGGCAGTTTGGCGAAAATGCTTATAAAGACGGTAAGGTTCATATTTTCAAGACCGTCATCAATGCTACAGAAAATGCTTTCGTTCCGGCACTAAGAGAATCTACAAGAAAGGAATTCGGATGGTATAGCCACGTAGTATATGGTTTTATCGGGAGATATGTCTCACAAAAGAACCCGTTGTTCTTAATTGATGTCTTCAAAGAAATAGCTCTAAAGCAGGATAATGCCATTCTGGTAATGATCGGTTTTGGTAATTTGGAATCAGACATGATGAAACGTGTAGATGAATATGGTCTGTCTGACAAAGTGCTGAATCTGGGGCGTAGAGATGATATAAAGCAGTTCTATAATGCATTTGATGCGTTTCTTTTGCCAAGTCTATATGAGGGAATGCCTGTAGTTGGTGTAGAAGCACAGTGTTGCGGACTGCCTGTCTTCTTCTCTAAAAATATTACAGAAGAGACTACTGCTTGTGAATTGGCAATTTATATTAGTCTTAATGATTCACCAGCCCAATGGGCAGATATAATAATTGAAAAAGTGGTTGAGAATATGAAAAATAGGCGTAGTAGAGTAGATGATATTATATCGGCAGGTTTTGACTCAAAGAGTGAAACTCAAAGGCTTCAGGATTTTTATGAAGAACTATGAATAATAACACTCAGACAAACATTTTCATCATGATGATGATTGTAGTCGTTGATTTTCTGATAGTCAACGCACTACTTTATTTGCTGACAGAATATCATCCGTGGTTTGCTCGATGGACTCCCATGAAAGTGCGTACATTGGTTTTATTGAGCAATATCGGTCTGATTATCGGTGAATATCTTAACCCGCCTATTATCCAGAAGCGTGTAATATCGTCAGGAGATATTGTCAAACGGGTTCTTCAACTATCGCTATTACAGGGATTTTTTGCTCTCTTCTTTATGAAGATGCTGTATTTGGGCTTTGTGGGAGGACGGTTTCAAGCGGTGTTTTGCGTAATTGAAATGATAACAATCCTGATATCGCGATACTTTGAACGTCAGGTTATTAAAAAATATCGTAGTGTTGGTGGTAATATTCGTCATGCCACGTTTATCGGTGCTGATACTGAGTTGCTTCATATCTACTACAGACTGACCGAAGACATGACAATGGGCTATCGCATCAATGGCTATTATTCAGACGGGGAAATGCCAGAGGATGAAATGAATGAACAACGTCATCATGCGGATAAACTGAAGAAGTTGGGGACGCTGCAATACTTCCTTGAGAATCTGAATCATCCAGAAAAGCTTGAGGTTGGTGATGAATTGTATGTATGCCTATCACGCCGAAAAAAGGATACTATCAGACGCCTGTCCAACTTCTGCGACCAGAATGTGGTGAGGTTCTATTTGGTACCTGTGAATGTAGAAATGCTGGATATCGGCCTTAAACGCGAACTGATAGATGACATTGAGGTGTTCTCTACCTATGAGAATCCATTGAAGAATCCGTTCAATAAGTATATTAAACGTATCTCGGATATTTTCCTCTCGATATTGTTCCTGATACCGACTGTATTGTCATTCCCTATTATATGGGTGATTATGAAGATTCAGAGTCCGGGGCCGCTATTTTTTAAACAAAAGCGGACAGGCCTCGATGGTCGAATTTTCAATATGTATAAATTCAGATCGATGCATGTCAATAATGAGGCAGATACACTTCAAGCATCTAAGGATGATCCGCGTAAGTATCCATTTGGTGACTTTATGCGTAAGACGAATATTGACGAACTGCCTCAACTATGGAATGTTCTGAAAGGAGATATGAGTATCGTAGGGCCGAGGCCGCATATGCTGGCACATACAGAGATGTATTCTCAGCTGATCAATAAATATAAGGTTCGCCTTTTTGTGAAGCCAGGTATGACAGGATGGGCTCAAGTGAATGGATTCCGAGGAGAAACGAAGGAGTTATGGCAAATGGAGGGACGTGTAAAGCGTGACATCTGGTATATGGAGAACTGGAGCATTTGGTTGGATATCCGTATAGAATGGTTGACAGTCAAGTCGATGTTCAGTAAGAACAATAATGCGTATTAGAAGTGGAGTATGCGAAACTTCTATAGGAAATTCAAACAATTCGGCGGTCTTAACCTGGTGAAGGCATATTATGATAAGGGATTGCTATCAGTAGCAGTCTGGCAATTCCTTTTGGTATTATTTCACCGAAAAACTTTAAGTCAGGCAGATAGTGCCTTACGGAGGCATGTCAGTCCTATGTTGAGGGAGGAGTTCTTTCCCGTCATGCGTTGTCTAGATAAGAAATACTCGACTCAAACTCTCTCTCATACGCGTTCAAATAAAGTCTGGTTTTTCTGGATGCAAGGTATAGAAGAAGCGCCAAATGTTGTAAAGGTGTGTCTGGAATCACTTAAAAAGAACTTGACAGATAGGGAGATCGTGGTTCTGGATAGTTCTAATATACGTGATTATGTGGATATGCCGGAATTTTTTATTGCCAAGTATGAGAAAGGCATTATCTCTCAAACAAAGTTTTCTAATTTGTTGAGGCTGGAACTCTTGATAAAATATGGAGGAACTTGGATTGATTCGACTGTATTTTGCTCAGATGCTCGTTATCCCCATGAATTGATGGACTCAGACTTGTTCGTGTTCCAGCGGTTTAGGAAGGGAACAAAGGTTTTTGGCGGACTCTCAAATTGGTATATTACATCTTGTACGAACAATATAATACTTATGATACTACGGGAAATGCTTTATGAATATTATAGAAGATATAACTGCGAAATGGATTACTTCATATTCCATCTCTTTTTTTGTATGATAGCCGAATATCATTGGGAAGAGATTAATAATATGCCGAAATATAGTAATGGATATCCGCTGGCCTTAGGCTATAGGCTGGCAGAACAATATGATGCGTTATGGTATGAGAAATTGTGTTCATATACAAGTTTCCATAAGTTAACCTATAAACTGAATCGTGAGGCTCTAAATCATGGTACTTACTATGATGTGCTGATAAATGATAATCGTGATGAATGAAGATTGGATAAGGTTTCTGCAATTCTGTATTAACGAGGACGTTGTTCAACCAGACTCCGTTGAAGATATAGACTGGGAAAGTCTGTTGATATTCATGCGTAAGCAGTCTTTGGTAGGTGTGCTAATGTTTGGCGTAAGTAAGTTGAAGAATGTGAAGATTCCGCGCCCTGTTCTTATGAAGATGTTTTTGTTTTCGGAAAAGGTGCGTAAAAGAAATGAGCTACTTTTCCGAAAGTCTGTCGAGGTCGCAACGAGATGTCAACACGATGGCTTTCCATGTTGCATTCTAAAAGGGCAGGGTAATGCCATGATATATCCAAATCCTTATGTCCGGGTATCTGGTGATATAGATGTATGGGTTAAGGGGGAAAGGGCAAAACTGGTAGGATATGCGAGAAGCCGATATCCCAAAGCCAAGGTCCGCTATGATGAGATAGCATATAAAGAGGATAAGGTGAGCATAGAACTTCATCCATACCCTTGCATTATGAACAATCCATTTTATAATAGGCGATTACAGCGTTTTTTTTCGTGCAATATGGAAGAACAGTGTAATCATTACGTGGAACTTCCGGATAGCCTAGGTCGTATCCCAACCCCGACAGCAGAATTTAATATCATCTTTCAATTGTCACATATTATGCGGCATTTCTTTGACGAGGGTATAGGACTTCGGCAACTATTGGATTATTTCTATGTACTAAGGCTGTTTAAGAAGGATAGAGGTGATGACAATCAGAGAATTCCGGCAGTACAGAGTACTTTGCGCTATTTGGGAATGTACAAATTTGCCGGGGCAGTCATGTTTATTATGAAAGAGATATTTGGACTTGAGGATGAATGTCTGATCGTGCCTGTAGACGAAAAGAGGGGCCAAATGCTATTACAGGAGATTGTAAAGGGAGGTAATTTCGGGCAATATTCTGGATTGAGAGCGCATTCTACTGGAGGGAAGTACTTCGCAAAAGTATGGCGAAACCTCCACTTCGCTCGTGAATATCCGGCAGAAGCGCTATGTGAACCCGTATTCCGCACTTGGCATTTCTTCTGGCGACTGAAGCATTCTTAATATATATATAATAAGGAATCGTGCGTGCGATGACAACGGATAAAAATTTAGATATAAGATATATTGCCGATGGGATGAACGCCTTTCAAAGGAACACCAAGCGAGTTGTGGACTGTCTGATAGCCCTGATAGCCCTGATTCTCTTTTCACCATTGTTGGCGTTCTGTTATATTGCGGTAAAACGGGAGGACGGCGGCCCGGCCATCTTCAAACAGGAACGTATAGGACGTTTCGGCAGACCTTTTACCATTTATAAGTTCCGTTCCATGAAAGTCGGTTCAGAGGAAGGATATCCTTCTTTGTTCCAGAGTGGGGACGATGATTCACGTCTGACCAGGATCGGGCGTTTCCTGAGGGCTCATCATCTTGACGAACTGCCGCAGCTATGGAATGTGTTTATTGGGGATATGGCCTTTGTCGGACCGCGACCGGAACGTGCTTATTATATCAAACTGATAGAGAAGGAGGATCCCCGTTATTACATGCTCTATCAGATCAGGCCTGGCGTAACAAGCTATGCCACGCTCTATAATGGCTATACGGATACGATGGAGAAGATGTTGATCCGTCTACAGTATGACTTGGATTATCTGGAGCACCGTTCGTGGTCGCTGGATATGACCATCTTGCTAAAGACCTTCCTTTATATTGTCTCCGGCAAGAATTTCTAAAATCGCAACACGTCGTTGCAGAGCTCACTGACGGAAGGACGGTGAGTGATGAAAATCATGGTTTTTTGTGGATATCGGTCGAACAGGCGAGTATAAAGCTGACGCTCGGTTTGTTCGTCAAGTGATGCGCTGATCTCATCTAACAGTAGGATTGGACCAGGGCGAAGCAAACCTCTTGCGATGGCGATACGCTGAGCCTGACCTTCGCTGAGTCCGCTGCCACGTTCGCCCAGCTCGGTGTCGATGCCTTCGGGTAAGTCGGCTACAAAATCGGCAACCGCCGTATGCAGTACGTCTTGTAGTTCGGAGTCGGTGGCATCGGGCTTGGCAATCTGTAGGTTATAGCGGATGGTGCCGCTCATCAGCGTGTTGCCCTGCGGAACAAAGGAGAAGTAATCGCGGGTATTCTCATCAATGGGTATTCGGAGGGAGAGCTTGTCGTAGATGGTCAGTTTCC
>JAEEGJ010013631.1_pt1 | contig 19616 bp, 10 predicted proteins | sample 8958761 | NCBI WGS metagenome assembly JAEEGJ01 (sample SAMN16246546, study PRJNA631951) | gut metagenome | biome: gut microbiome; feature: rumen; material: RS-attached | host: Bos | place: Iran: Karaj | collected 2018-10 | reverse complement strand
GTCTTCCGCCTCGTCCAGAGCGGCGCGACAAAGGCGTCGGCCTTCGCGGACGACCGCGAGACGCAGTGCCGGGGCGGCATCCGCCTCGCCGAGGCCATCGTCCTCACGGCGAACCTCGACGCCGTGTCGAGCCGTCGCCTGGAGATGCGGCTGCAGCAGAAGTGGCTCCCCGGCGAACGCACCATCGCCAACCTCTCGGTTTCAAGTGGCGCCACCCTGACGGTGGACGAGGGCGTCAAGATCATCGCCAAGGGCGGGACGCTCAACCCGTCCGCAATTGTCACCGGCGCGGGCGAGGCGCAGTATGAGGTCTCCGCCTACCAGTATTCGCACCCCGCGAAATCCGTCGCGAAAATCGGTTCGGCGGCCGTCAATCTCCGCGCGTCTGCGGCCCGCCGCGTCCGCGTCGATGAGGGGACGCTCTCCATTGTCACCGCCGCCTCGAAGCTCACGCCCGCCCTGCACCTCGACCCCACGCACACGGGGACGATCACTCTGAACGGCGGGAAGGTGCAGTACTGGAAAGATCTCGTGTCGTTGAATTCGTCGGCCGAAAAGATGGCGCGGCAATATACGGCCGCGCAGATGCCACTTCTGAGGGAGAACGCGCAGAACGGCCTCCCCGTCGTCGATTTCTGCGAAATCTACCGTTCCGGACGCTGGCCGTCCGCCAACACGCCGATGAACATGGCGCTTTCCGCCGAACTCACGACGGTGCGGGACGCCTTCCTCGTCGTGGCGGACACGGACGACGCGCGGTCGGCGGTCTCCAACGAGAGCCTTCTCCCTCAGTTCCTGCTCGGGCACGGCTCGGCCTACGACTTCCACCGGACCGGCTCCGGGCAATTTGGAATCCTTAACTTGTCATACGGGTGCGGGACAAGCGCCAGCACCACATTGGCGCTTGACGGAGCGTCCGCCGCGCGGAACGACGCGCTTCCCGAGGGTTTCCACCTCGTGCGCATCTCGCCCGCGAGCAACGCGAAGGTGAACCAGCTCTGCAAAGAGCGTTCGGGCAATGCCTACGGCGGCCTGAAATACGGCGAAATCCTGCTCTACACCGGCGCGAAGCTCTCCGACGCCGAGGCGGCGGACGTGACGGACTACCTGCTCAACAAGTGGGGACTTCCGAACGCCGACCACACGGGCGTCGCCTACGAGTCGCTGGAGATCGCCGAAGGGGCCACGCTGGCTCTGCCGCCGTATTCCTCGACGGCGGCGCTCGCCGGCGCCGGAACCGTGAACGGCGACCTTGCGCTCGCCGACGGATTCTCGCTCAAGGTCTCCGCCGACACCCCGCTCGCCGTGACGGGTACGCTTACGCTCCCCGCCTCCGGGACGGTCGAGATTTCCGGCAACGTCCTCTCCTACGCGAATGGCGATGTCGTGACGCTCGTTTCAGCAACCTCGGTCGCCGGCGTCACGTCGGCGCGCTACAGGGTCGCGGGCGACTTCGCGACGGACAGGCGCACAGTGCAGGTCTTCGCCGATGCCGAAGGAATCAAGGCGCGCATCCTTCACCACCCCTTCATCATCATTATCAGGTAGATGTGTTTGCCTTTTGCCCATTTTCCAGGGACGTTTCCGTGAAACGTCCGTGCGGCCGCGCCATGGGCGCGTCCCTGCCAGTAGCATTCTGCATTCTGCATTCCGCATTCTGCATAGCGGTTGCCGCGCCGATTCGCATCGAAGTGTCGTCCGGCGCGTCGCTGGCCGATGTGCGCGACTGTGTCAGGGAGCGTTCGCCCGCAGACCGAAGCCGGGCCGTCGAGGTCATCCTCGCCCCCGGCGAATACGTTCTGCCAGAAGGTCTCGACCTCGTCTCCGGCGACGGCGGCGTCTCGGCGGAGACGCCGGTCGTCTGGCGCGCGGCAAGTCCGGGTTCCGTGCGCATCGTCGGTGCGCGGCGCATTCCGTCGCAGTCGTTCCGCAAGGTCACGGACGAGGCGTTGCTTGCGCGGCTTCCCGAGGAAGGGCGGGGCCGCGTCTGGGCCGCGACGCTCGAAAATCCGGGAGGGCCCGGCATCGTCCGGGCAGCAGCCTCTTCCTCGATTGCGCCGCTCCCCGACGTCTTCGAGGATGCCCCGCAGCCAACGGTCTTCTTCGGCAATGTTCCCGGCCATCTAGCCGCCTGGCCCAACGGCGACGAGTGGGCTACCTTTACGGAGCGCGTGGACCGCGGGACGCCTGTGACGTTTGGCAAAAACACCCTTTGGCGCGGCGGTGCCTTCATTTGGTCGCACCCGCGTGCGGCGCGGTGGGATTTTTCGGAAGGCGTCTGGCTCAACGGCTACTTCACCCACGACTGGCGCAACTGCACCGCCCGCGTCGGCTCCTACGGCAGCGAAAACGGCACGAACGACGTGATGCGCATTGCGGGCGACATCCCCTACGGCGTTCTTGCCGGCACCTGGGGACGCAAGGAGCGCCGCTTCAAGGCGGTCAACCTCTTCGAGGAACTCGACGAGCCGCTCGAATGGTGGATAGACCGCGAACGCGGCGTACTCTACCTCGTTCTGTTGACGGAAACTGCCGACATCCGCGTCGCGTTCTCCGACAAGCCCCTTCTGCGCGGCGCGGGCATCGCGAACCTACGCTTCGAGGGAATCGTCTTCGCCTGCAACCACGGGCCGTTCGTCTCCTTTGATTCGCCGCACGGCGTCACGTTCCGCAACTGCCGCTTTATGGGCACGGCGTCCGACGCCATCGTCCTAAAGGGCGACGCGCGGGACACGACGGTCTCAGACTGCGAAATCGCCCACTGCGGCGCGGGCGGCATCAGGCTCTCCGGCGGTGACCGGCGCGCGCTCACGCCGTCCGGCTCGGTCATAGAGAACTGCCGCATTCACGACTTCGGCATCTTCAGGCGCACATACGCCGGTGGCGTCCGGCTGGAGGGCTGCGGCCACGTCCTGCGCGGCTGCGAAATATGGGACGCCCCGCACACGGCGGTCTTCTGGGAGGGCAACGACATGCTCCTCGAATCGAACGACGTCCACCACGTCCTGTTGGAGACGGGCGACGCCGGGGCCTTCTACACGGGGCGCGACTGGACCACGCAGGGCAACGTGCTGCGGGGCAACTTCGTCCACGACGTCGGCGGCGGCACGACGGCCGCCGAAGGTGCCGACGCCGCCGTCTCGGGCACGAACGCGATGGGCTTCTACTTCGACGACTGCGACTGCGGCGACGAGGTGACGGATAACCATTTCCGCAACGTCCCGCGCGCCATAATGATCGGCGGTGGACGGGACCATCCAATCCGGAGCAACGTTTTCGAGAACTGCCGCCTCGCCATCTCCATCGACTGCCGGGGCATCACGTGGGGCGACAGGTGGAAGACTCCCTCCGGCGGACACCTCCTCGAGGAGAAAGCCGTCACGATAGACTACAAATGCGGCGTCTGGGCGGAACGCTACCCGCGCCTCGCCCGCATTCTGGACGACCATCCGGGAGAGCCGCTTTACAACCCGATTGAAGGCAACACCTTCATCAACTGCGGCAACGTCCTGGCGATAGGCGATGCCTTCCGTCTCGACCGCGACGGCACGGTCCCTGGCATAGTCTCCCGCCTCGCCCCGATCCGCGGCAACATCGTCCGCGACCCGCCCGACGGCCCGTCCGCTCACATCGACCCCGATGTCGCCGCCGGCTTCCGCCGCATTCGCGACAGTGATTAGTGGTTAGTGGGTTAGTGGTTAGTAATCACCCGCACTCGAACTCCAACTCCAACTAGTAACTCCAACTAGAACTAACCAACTCGAACTAGAACTAGTAACTAGAACTAACTTGTCATGACCAGCATCCTCATCGTCGCCATTCCGTTCCTGTTCGTCTGCGGGATCGCGCTGCACTGCCGCCGCTACGTCCGAAGCGTCGCGGACTTCCTCGTCGCGGGGCGCTGCGCCGGACGCTACGTGATGCAGTCCGGAAGCATCATGGGGCCGCTCTCCGTGATGACGCTCGTCGCACAGGCGGAAATACAGACCCAGGTGGGCTACGGCGTGAAGTTCTGGGAGGAAATCCTCGTGCCCCTCGGCGTCGTGATGGGGCTCTTCGGGTGGATCGGCTACCGTTTCCGCGAAACGCGCGCCATGAGCGCCGGACAGTTTCTGGAGATGCGCTACAGCCGACCTCTGCGCCGGTTCGCCTCCGTGCTGCGCGGCGTCGGCGAAATGCTCTCCGTCTGCATTGGCCCCGCCATTGCCGCCCGCTTCTTCATCTACCTCCTGGGGCTACCGCACCGCTTCGCCGTCCTGGGCCGCACCGTGGAGACGTTCCCCGTCCTCCTGGCCGCCCTCATCGCCGTCTCGCTCGCGATGATCTTCGCGGGAGGGCGCATTTCGCTCCTCGTTACCGACGCCGTGCAGGCGCTCCTCTCCCTGCCGTTGGTAATCCTGCTGTGCGGCTTCGTGCTGTGGCGCTTCTCGTGGGCGGACGAAATCGCGCCAATCATGGCCGACCATGCCGCAGGGGAGAGTTTCCTGGACCCCTTCGACGTCTCGGCCGTCCGCGACTTCAACCTCTTCGTCCTCTTCGTGGTCGTCTTCCAGCGCTTCTTCGGCGGCTTCTGGATTGGCAACAACTACGGCACCGTGGCGCGTTCCCCCCACGAGGGCAAGATGAGCGGCATCATCTCCAACTTCAGCGCCGCCGTGCTGTGGATGCTTCCCGTCTTTTGCGTCCTCATGGTCATCGGCACGATGAACCACGCCGACTTCGCAAAAGAGGCGCGCGAAACGCGCCTTGAGCTGGCCTCGCGCATCACCGACGAAATCTGCGCCGACGCCGCCCTTTCCGGCACCGTCCGCGGCCATCTCTCCGAACTGCCCGGCGACCCGCACCGCCCCGGCATCGACCCGCCGCTCTCCCGCCAGCAAAACCCCGACACGCCGTATCTCGCCGCCGCGCAGGAGACCTTCCGCGGCGAACTGGGCCGGACGGAGGGCGACGCCGCCTACGGCAAGTTCCGCGCCCTGTGGACGCAGCTCACGCTGCCGCTCGTCCTGCGTCGGATCCTGCCCCGGTGGCTGCTCTCGCTCGTGGTGCTTCTGGGGCTTCTGATGGTCCTCTCGACCGACGACACGCGCATCTTCGACCTCGCGAGTACCTGGACGCAGGACTTTGTCCTCACGTTCTTCAAGACGCCGCCGTCACCGCGCACGCACCTGCGGCTCTTCAAGGCCGTCGCCTGCCTCGTCGGCGCCTGCTTCTGGGCCGGGTCCTGCTTCCTCTCGCAGCTCGACTATATCAGCATGTTCGTCTCCATCGCGGCCGCAATCTGGACCGCCGGCGCGGGCGCGGTCGTGACGTTCGGGCTCTACTGGCGGCGCGGCACCACCGCCGGGGCGTGGACGGCGCTCATTACGGGCGGCGGACTCTCTGCACTTGGAATGACCATTCAACGTGGATGGGCCTCGACCGTCTATCCGTTCCTGTCCGCCCATGGATGGGACGCCGCCGTGCGCCGGGCCCTCGAAGCGGCCTCCGCGCCCTTCGTCCCGTGGATTGACTGGCGGGTGCCCGATGCCCTCTGGCCGGTCAAGTTCCCGATCAACTCTGGCGAAATCTACTTCATCGCTGCCGCCAGCGCTGTCCTGCTCTACGTCGTCGTCTCGCTCCTCACCTGCCGCAAGCCCTTCGACATGGAACAGATGTTACACCGCGGCGCGGCGGCAAAGCCGCCACGCAGTGACGAGATACGAGTGACGAGTGACGAGAGGCGAGAGACGAAAAATGAAAACTCACTCGTCACTCGTCATTCGTCACTCGTCACTGTCGCGAAGCGACTGATGGCGCAGCTCGTCAACATCACGCCCGACTACACGCGGGGCGACAGGATTGTGACGTGGATTGTCTTCGGCTACTCCATCGTGTACAAGTTCCTGATCGCGTTCGTCCTGGCGGCCGTCCTCAGCCGCGCGATGCACTGGGGAGCGGGAGAGTGGGGCAACTACTTTTTCGTCGTCTCCGTCATCGTTCCGGCAGCCGTCGGCCTCGTCACGGTGGTCTGGTTCGGCATCGGCACCGTACGCGACCTCAGACGCCTCTTCCGTGACCTTGAAACCCGGGTCCGCGATGATGCCGACAACGGCTTCGTCAGCAAGGACTAGGTCAAAGCTGAACGCGATTCTGCCGTGGTCTATGCCGCGTAGATGCTCGACGGCCCCATCGCCGTGGGAGGCGGCTTCACGGGCTGGATCGACGATCTGCGCGTGAGCGCCGGCGCCCTCGCGCCCACCGAGTTCCTCCAGCCCGGCGAGCGCACCGAGACCCCCGACGCCTTCATGTTGATCGTCCGTTAGGCCGGATGGCCTAACGCCAGTTTCTCGCAGATGCAGGGCGTGCAGCCACGCACCGCGCGGCGGCCCAACGGCTTGGCCTCTACAGTCGCCCGAGCCACGTGCCGAAGAACCGGTCGTAGATAACGAAACCGTTGTCCGTGCGGTAGATGAGGTCCCTGTCCCTGAGTTTCGCTGCGGCGGAACGGATTGTCGAGGCTGCGGGAAGACGATGGCGTTGGATGAAGTCGCCGGCGGAAATGGCTTTGACAACGCCTTCCTTCCCGACCGCCTTCATGAGAGACTGCTCTGCCGAAGTCTGGCTTCTCAGGAGGTCGAGGAAGAAGGGGCCTGCTTCGGCGACGAGTTCGTCGACGGCGGCGTCAACCCGTTCGCTGGTGTCAAGTCCTGCGCCGTTGGCCCAGACGCGGTTCAGAACAGCCTGGACATACCATGTGATCCCTTCAAAGCGGGCGTAGAGATGCCTGAACGCCTCGGAAGAGAAGGGACGACTCGCATCTCGGAAGAATCCGGCGGCAAAGGCCTCGTATTTTTCGGCGTCTATTGGCCCAAGCGCCATCAACTGTGTGCTTTGGTAAAACGGTCCTTTTGTCGAGACGAACATTTCGTCCATCATGTGCTTTTTCGAGCCGGCGAAAATGAAATGCGCGTTTGGCACGAACTGGATGTAGCTTCTGAGAAGTGCCTCGACACCCTTTTCGGGGAAAGCCCGGATTTGCTGGAATTCATCAATCGCGATGACGATCTTCCGATCATGTGAGGCGATGTAGTCGAAAGTCTCCTTCAGTGTGGCCTTTGCCTGCGAGGGGACGAGATTGAAAGAGAAGGAAAACGAACCGTCGTCCTGCGGGGTCATCGTCGGGCGGCAGCTCTTGAAGAACGAGAGAAGTTTTCGTTCTATGCGTTCCGAAGCGGAATCGAGGCTTCCCAGCACAGCCGATGAGAAGGCCTCGACAAAAGTCGTGAGGTCGTCGAAGGCGGATATGTCGATGTATATTGTTGCATGGTCTTTGCCAAGTTGCCGGAAGGCATTGTGGATCAGCCCGGTTTTCCCGTAGCGGCGGGGCGCGACAAGCGTCACGTCCCGGCCGTTGGCGATGGCGGAGACGAGCTGCCGCGTTTCAGTTGAGCGGTCGCAGAAGTATTCAGGCCCAGCATAGCCTCGCGTGACAAAGGGGTTTTCAAGTTTCATGACAAACATTATACTACAAATCGGCCTCCTGCGACGAAATTTTCGTCGCGAAAATTTCGTCAATGTGCCCGTCGCGGCCTATGCCGCGTAGATGCCGCGTTGCACGAAGGCGTAGTAGGCGACGGCCTCCGCGGCGTCCGCGAAGCCAAGCGCGCGGATGGCGGCCGGAAGCGACATGTACCGCAGCTTCAGCAGCCCGGTGAAGTTTTCCCGCGTGAGCGTCCAGACGCCGTCGCGGACGTAGTTTTCGAGAATGGTCTCGGAGAGCGCCGCGCGCTCACCGCCCGCGCCAAGCGCCTTGCGCGCCTTCGCGGCCCGCATTTCGCGCGTGATCGGCGCCTCCCCGTAGGCGATGTCCATCATCACGTCGAGAATGTCGCACGCCTGGTGGTCCGTGCGGTTCTGAATCTCCACCAGCTTGTCGCGGTCGAAACCCAGCGCGGCGAGGCGTTCGAGAAGCTCGCCCCGGCTTTCCATGTCGCGCCATTCGTCCGCGAGGTTGTCGCTTGTTCCGGTCGCACTCTTCACGGCCGCCGCGAAGCGGTTGAGAAACTCGGCCGCCGTGAGCATCTCGTTGTCGAAGAGCACGCGGTCGACCCAGTTCGCCGAAACAAGCCGCCCGTCGGACAGCTTCACTTTCACAGGGGCCTTGACCGGCTTCTCGCAGATGCAGGGAGAACAACCGCACACAGGACACGGCGGCTTCGGCAGGCGGGTCAGGCGCGGCGGGATTGGCTTCCCTTCGTCGCATTCGCACGGGTTCCTCCCGCACTTGGGGCAGACGACCGGTCCGTCCCAGTCGGGGTCCTTGAACTTGTCGGTGGCGCCGGTGAAGTCGTAGATGGTGAAGTAGGGCTTGCCGTCGTAGCGCCTCGTCCCGCGCCCGATGATCTGCTTGAACTCGACCATGCCCTTCACTTCCTTCAGGAGCACGATTGAGCGGACGTTGCAGGCGTCAACGCCCGTCGAGAGCTTCTGCGACGTCGTGAGGATCGTCGGCACCGTGTTCTCGCTGTTGCGGAACTCCCGCAGGTACTGCTCGCCGATGGCGCCGTCCGCCGCCGTGACGCGCTCGCAGTAGTGCAGGGCGTCGATGCCGCGCTTTTTAGCCTCCGCGCGGATGATGTTCGCGATCCGCGCGGCATGCTCCTGCGTCGCGCAGAAGACGATGGCCTTCTGGTCGAGGGGCATCCTGCCCTTGTCGAAGAGCTCCAGCACGAAATGGCGGTCGCGCTCCTCGATGAGGATGCGGTTGCGTTCGATTTCGTCGGCGGTGTATTCGCGCAACTCGTCGAGGGCGTCGGGATCCGACACGATGTCGCCCTTGACGTAGCGGTACTTTTCAAGCGTCGAGAGGCAGCGCTTGACGCGGTATGGCGAGAGGAAGCCGTCCGCAATGCCTTGCGCCAGCGAGTATTCGTAGACGGGCTTGCCAAAATACTCGTAGGTCGAGCCGTTGTCGTCGCACTTCGGCGTCGCCGTGAGGCCGAAGTGCGAGGCCGACTGGAAGTAGTCGAGAACGGCCCGCCAGGCCGATTCGTCGTTCGCCCCGCCGCGATGGCATTCGTCCACGATCACGAGGTCGAAAAAGTCGGGCTTGAAACGGCGGTACCGCACCTGCGGTGCGGTACCGCCGTAGTCCTGAAGGTCCTGAAAGTCCTGAAGGTCTTGAAGGTCTTGAAGGTCGGGAAGGTCGGGAAGGTCGGGAAGGTCTTGAAAGTCTTGAAAGTCCTGAAGGTCTTGAAGGTCTTGAAGGTCTTGAAGGTCAGGAAGGTCAGGAAGGTCTTGAAGGTCGGTGGGGGCGGTGGGGGCGTGGGAGGCGTCGCCACCGAGCAGGGTTTGGTAGAGCGTGAAATAGACGGTGCGGTCGAGGGGCGGGTTGTCGCAACCCGCCTCAAGCCGGAAGCATTCGCCCTTGGGGAAGGCCCCGAAGGTCTCCATCGCCTGGTCGGCGAGGATGTTGCGGTCGGCGAGGAAGAGGACGCGCGGCTTGCGGAGGCCGAGCGCCGTGCGCGTCCATTTCGCCTGGACGAGCTTCCAGACGAGCTGGAAGGCGATCATCGTCTTGCCCGTGCCCGTCGCGAGGGTGACGAGGACGTTCTTCCGTCCGTCGCCAAGCGCGCGGATGATCTTCTCGACGGCGCGCTCCTGGTAGTAGCGGATCTCACGCCCGCCCGGCTTCGCCCACGGTATGTCGCGCGTCAGCTTTTCAAGGGCGTTTGCGTCGTCGCCGCCTTCGAGGAGGAGCAACAGCTCGGCCGGCGTCGGGAAGACCATGTCGCCGACATCGTGCGCCGTGCCCATCTTCAGGTCGAAGAAGCGGATGTCGTGGCCGTTGGTCGAAAAGGCGAAACGGCAGCCAAGCGCCTCGGCGTAGAAACGCGCCTGCGCCTCGCCCGCGTCAAGCCCCTCGTTGTAGCGCTTGGCCTCGACGACGGCGATGCGCCGTCCGCCGTGCATCAGCACGTAGTCGGCGCGGAGCGGCTTGTGCGAAAAGCCGTCAGACTCGACGCGCCCCGGCGCGATCTGGTTGACCTTCTGCTCGACCGCAATCGCGCTCGGCGCCTCGTCCCAGCCCGCGTCGCGCAGCGCCGGGTCGATGAATTGCATGCGCGTCTGCGCCTCGTTCATGCCGGTCGCCGGGCTCATTCAAAGGCCTCCTTCAAAAGCGCTTTCTTGAGGTTCGCCGCAGCCTCCGCCGCCTGCCGCGCCAACGCCGAGATACCATCTGCGCGTTTGCGCGCCGTATCGAGGCGCGAGACGATAGCGCGCTGCACGGAGAGGGGCGGGAGAGGAAACTTAATGCTACTCAAAATGGCGTTGTTTAAATTCGGAATCGTAGTTCCAATTGCGCTACTTTGCATTTGCGCAATACAGTAACGTGAAGTAATGACCTTGTGGAAATACTCTGGCAATACTTGCTTTCGCAAATGCAGGAAAAAGCAGCCCGTGCCACATAGCCACCCAACTTGATCTTCTTCGACAATGGCGGCACGCCCCATCTCTCCCCTTCTGCCTATCACAACATCATGGAATGAAAGTCTATATGTAGACAAGCGATTTGCGGTTTCTTGCGATACAGCCATTTCCTCCGATGGCACTATTTTGCCATTTATGATATGCATCGGGTTTACAATGGGAATGCCGCCTATTACATAATCTTGCTTGTGAAGCGCGGAGCCGTATGGACCTGTCGAGATGGTCTCGCACACATCGCCGAGACGCACCATAGGCCATTGCGGGCTAGGGGCACTAGGATCCCTAGGAGTGCTAGATCTTCTAGAACCTCTAGAGCAGCTAGAATCGCTAGTCCCGCTAGTCTCGCCAGTCCCGCTCGTCCTTTCGGCAAACTCCTCATTCAATGAGGCCTTGAACGACAGTTCGGCGTTTTGGGCGATGGCAGCGAAGCGCTTCTCCAGCGCCCCCGCCCGCGCCAACGCGGAATCAAGTCGCGCGACTATGGCGCGTTGTGTGGCGAGAGGTGGGAGTGGAAGGGCGAAGTCAGCGATGTCGCTAAATTTGAGATTGTTGATATTGGTACCGTCGGTAAGCGATTGCACCAGTAGCTTGAACTGGGGCGCGGCCATGCAATGGTACAGGTAGCGGGCTTCAATGGCTGGTTTCGGCACTATTAGGCCCATGAATCCACCAAAAGCATAGCCATAGTCTTTGTCTATGAGTGCCACCTTGCCGAGATGGGCTTTGCTACCATTGGCCATGCAAATCAGCAGTGTGTTTGACTGTACGCGCTTCTCGGATGGCACCGTAACGGTGTCTGAAATGTGGCGCAGGTCTCGCAAGTCGAGAGCATTGCTTGCCAAGTCGATGTTGCTTGAGCGAAGTACTATTGTGCTGGAGCGTTCAACTTCTGCGCTTTTCGGGTAGGCAAGGCCTCGCCTCACCTCACACACATCGCCGAGCCGCACGAGTGGCCAGCGGTCTCTAGGGTCGCTAGGGTCGCTAGGATCACTAGGAGTCCTAGGGAGCCTAGGGTTCTTAGGGATCCTAGGAGTCCTAGGGATCCTAGGATTGCCAGCCCCACCCGCCTCTACGACGCGGCTCATTTTACCTCCTTCAGCAGTTTGCCGATTTCGCCGTAGAGGCGCAACAGTTCCGCCTCGCACTCGGCCGAGGTGGGCATGCGCTCCTCTTCGACGTTGGGGTTGACCACGGAGAGGTCGAGCGTATTTTTGTCAAGCGTGGCGGGGTCGACGGTCCAGTGTTCGGTGGCGGCGCCCTCGCATTCGTAGCCGTCGCGCCAAAAGCCAGCGGCCATCTTCTCGAAGCCGGCGAGGTCGCTTTCGCGTAGCGGCCGCTTCTTGCCGAGGGTCTCGCCCTTGAGGTCGAGCTGCCAGTAGTGGATCGGGTCCGTGGTGGGGCCGTCCTTCGTGAAGAAGAGCACCACGGTGTGGACGCCGGCCGTGAAGACCTTCTGCGGGAGGTCGAGTATCCAGTGGAGGCGGCACTTGTCGAGCAGCATCCGCCGGATGGCGACAGAGGCGTTGTCGGTGTTGGAGAGGAAGGTGTTCTTGATGATGATCGCGGCGCGCCCGCCCTTCTTGAGCTTGGCGATGAAGTACTCCATGAACATCAGCGCCGTCTCGCTCGTCTGGACGACGAAGTTCTGCTTCGTGGCGGCGTTGACGGCCGCGCCGAAGGGCGGATTGGCGCCGATGACGTCCACGCGGTCCTTCGGGCCGAAGTCCGCGATCTTCGTCGCGAGGGTGTCGCCGAAGCGGATCTGCGGCGATTCGAGGCCGTGAAGGATGCAGTTCATCTGGGCGGTGACGTAGGCGAGCGCCTTGCATTCGCCGCCGGAGAAGGTGCTCTCCTGGAGCGCCCGGTAGGCGCGGGCGTCGCCCTGCGCCTTGGCGCGCATGTGGGCGAAGGCCTCGCAGATGAAGCCGGCGGAGCCGCAGGCGGAGTCATCGAAGGTCTCGCCAATCCGCGGGTCGAGGAGGCGGATCATGACGCGGATGAGGGGGCGCGGCGTGTAGTACTGGCCGCCCGCGATTCCGGCGTTGCCCATCTCGGCGAGGCGTTCCTCGTAGAGGACGGAAAGCTCATGGCGCTCGTCCTCGGTCTGGAACTTGAGCGGCTCCATGAGGTCGATGACCTCGCGGAGGAGGAAGCCGTCCGTGAAGCGGCACGAAAGCTGGCTGAAGATCGATCCGATGCGGTACTGGATGGAGTTCGCGTCCGAACTCTTGTCCTTCAGCGCCTCAAGGCCGGGGAAGAGCGTGTCGTTGACGAAGTCGATCAGCTCCTGTCCCTTGGGGGCGCTGTCGTAGTCGAAGGAGCCGTCGGGACGCGTCGGCCACGCCCACGACGACCAGCGGAGCGGCTTCGGGAGGGCGGGCTCGTAGGGGTCGCCGCGCAGTTCGCACTCCATGCGGCGGTCCTCCTCGCGGGCGTCGAGGTAGCGGAGGAAGAGAAGCCAGCTGGACTGCTCCATGTAGTCGAGCGGGCTGCTGCATCCGCCGCCGGGCTTCCACATCTTGTCATCGAGGGCCTTGAAGATCGCCGCCGCCGAACGCGCGCCGTTTGCCCCGTTGTCCTTCGTCTTTCCTGCCATGAAAAGCGTGCCTCGCTTTCGTATCTCAAGAGAGGCACCGCTAAGAGCCTGAAGGAAACACGGAAAACGGGCACGCAAGGCGCGCTGAACGCACCTTGCGCAGCCACATTTCCGGCATCCTTCGTGAAAATTAGCGGTTTTCTCTTGAAGCCAAAAATGCGCTTACGCACATCCTTTCCGCGCACGGCGCGGAAAGGTCAAATTGTCAGGGAATAGTATACCACAACGTTCTTTTTTGGAGAGTGTTGATTATTCACGCACACAAAGAATTTATTGGCCTGCGGCGCTTTCTGGGAGAAAGGAGAGTGGGAGGTTGGGAGGTTTTAACATTGAAAACCGTGAAAACGGCTTCGCCGACATTGAAAACCTTCGCCCCACTTTCAATGTCCCCGAAGGGGCTTTCAACACTTTCAATGTTTATTCCCAGCCCCGTACCGCTTAAGAACGCGGAATTCGCGGAATCCACGCGGAAAACGCTGAGTTATTAATGTTTGCTCCGCGCCTTCTGCGCGATTTCAGTGTACTCCGCGTTCTTCCCCACCAACAACTTCCCAGTGGCCGCCCTTGTCGGGGCCGACGCGGCGGAGGCGGCCGGCGGCCTTGAGTTTGCGGAGATTCCACTTTACGCCGGCGATTGAGAGCCCTGTTGCATCTGCAAGTTCGGGTACTGTCACGTCCGGCCTGGCCTTCATGACGGACAGTATCCTTTCGCTATTTTTCAGGCTAGTTTTCAGGCTAGTTTTCAGGCTAGTTTTCTCCACCGTTTCGCCATCGGTCTCCCCGGCTTCCACCGGCGTCCCCTTTTCGCGGATCGTGGCGAGAATGCGTTCGAGGATGAAGTCGATGAAGGGGCCGGAATCGGCGCGGTCGGTCGAGGCATTTATGGCCTCGTAGTAGCCGGCCTGCTCGGCATAGACCATGTTCTCGATCGGTGCGGCGTGGAAGAGCGAATTCCAGACACCGAGCATGGCGGTCTGGAGGAAGCGTCCCATTCGCCCGTTGCCGTCGAGGAAGGGGTGTATGAATTCGAACTCGTAGTGGAAGACGCAGCTTTTGATGAGCGGATGCGCCTCGGAGGCCCGTGCCCAGCCAAGAAGGTTGGCGACAAGTTCCGGGACGCGTCCGGCCGGCGGGGCCATGTGGATGACGTTGCCCAGGCCATCCACGACCCCGACGCCTTTCGTCCGCAGGGCGCCGGCGCCTTCAACCAGTCCCTGCATCATCACTTTGTGGACGCGAAGGATGTCCTTGAGCGAATAGGGGTCGATTCCTCCAAGCAGCTCGTATGCGGCATGGGCGCCCTTGACCTCGGCGATTTCGCGGGCTGGGGCGGCGACGCGCTTTCCCGCGAGAACGGCGGTAATCTGCTCCTCGGTGAGCGTGTTGCCCTCGATGGCCGTGGTGCCGCGAATCGTCTTGATGCGGTTGATCCTTCGGAGCCGGACGCCATCCGGACCTTCCAAGGCGATTTTGAAGCGCTCGATAGCGGCGGAGATGTCTCCGACAAGCGCGATTGCCTTATCGCTCACGGTGTATGGCGGACGGTATGCCCCGTTGTCCTTTTTATTTGTCATACCATCATTGTACCACAAAAAATCCTATCTCGGCCGCCACCTGACTGGAATAGCGCCCATCGGTAACAAGTGCCATCCTACGCCTAGGGCAGTTGCGACAGAAGCGTCCGCGCGGAGACGACGGCTGGCCGGTCAAGGGCAAAGCAATCGACGTCCTCGAAGGGCAATGCGAAGGAAACTTGAAACGCATGCGGCGCCTTGAGCGCGTCCTGGATGGTAAGAAGAGATTTGGAAAGCGATGTCTTCCCCGATTTGCATTCGACAAGCATCCATGGTTGCTCGTCTTTTGCGACCAGGAAATCCACTTCGTGCTTTCCCCCCTTGTCACGGACATAGTGAAGCGTATATTCGCCAAAACCCAAGTCCGTCCAAAGCTGGCAGGCCTTGAACAGATGGCAGGCCAGCAGGGTTTCGTTGCGCTTGCCCGGGTCGGCAATGCGCGACCAATCCCGAAGATACCATTTCGGCGTCTTCCGTATGGCTGCGGCGACATTCCGCGACCAGGGCGTCACGCGGAACCCGAAGAAGAAGGACTCCAGCGTGGCGGTCCACTCTCGCGCGGTGATTTCGCCGACCATGACCTCTTGACCGAGCGATGTCCAGACCAGTTGCTCTCCGGAACGCCCGGCCAAAATCCTGGCGAAGGATTCCAACTGGTCAAGGGCCCTGATTTCCGTGTCTTTGCGGATGTCTTCCCGTACAAGCTGCTCGAAGCGCAGTCGGTTCCACCGCGCGAGGAAGGCTGACTCGCCGCGCAAAAACGGCTCTGGGAAGCCGCCAAAGGCCAAAAGGGAGTCCCAGATGTCTGCCCCGGGATCCTGCGGTTTGCAGGTTTCCGATTCGGGCTGAACCGGACGAAGAAGTTCACCGATGGAGAGCGGATGCATGTGATAAGGGAAATAGCGTCCCATCAGACTGTCCCCGCCGCGCTTGAAAACGTCGAGCCGCGCGGAACCGGTGACCAGTACCTTGCCTCGCTTCCCGTAGATGTCGAAAAAGCCCTTCAGCAGTCGCTTCCAACCGTCATAGTGATGGATTTCGTCCAAAACGAGAATCGGTGGTTCGGCGCGGGCGATATCGAGACCGGCAAATGCCGCGATCTTTTCCTCCCCGCCAAGAATGATCGCCCTGTGGACCGAGTTGTCCCAATTCAAGTAGAGGTCGGAAAAACCCTCGCAAAGCGTTGTCTTCCCGACCTGCCTCGGACCAGAAACGAAAACCATTTGGCGGTCACGAGCAAGGTGACGCCTGACGATGTCCGAATAGAGCCGTGGAATGTCCTTCATGCAAAAAAGACTAACATAATTACTAGGGATTGTCAACACCATTCCATATAGCGCTATGGAATGGATTAAACCAAAGCATAGTGATGTATGGAATGGATTTATACTCGGCCAACTGTCCGTCCCGACACCTCACTTCGATTTCTGTTGCCGAAACTACAAAGATTTGCTAGAATAAGAGTCAGAAAAATCAATATGTCTGATAAAACAGGGGGCTGTTTTGTCAGATGTGTTGACAGAATTTGACAGTGTTTAATGAAGCGAACGGCGGAAAGAAGCTTGAAGGAATGGTATCACGGGCGGAACAGGCATCCGCTCGTGATTCGCGGCGCGCGACAGGTCGGAAAATCGACGCTGGTTCGGGATTTCGTCGCCGGCGAGGGGCTCGTCCTCAACGAGCTGAATCTATACCGGCATCTGGACTTGACGCCGGCGTTCCGTTCGCTGGACCCCCGGAGAATCTGCCGCGAGATTTCGGACACGCTCTCCCGCGATGTGACTCGGCCGGGGCAGATTCTCTTTCTTGATGAAATCCAGGCCATCCCGGAGGCAATCGACGCGCTCCGCTACCTCTACGAGGAAATGCCCGTGTTGCCTGTGGTTTCAGCCGGTTCGCTTCTTGAATTCGCCTTGGCGCAACATGGATTCTCCATGCCGGTCGGAAGGGTGCAGTACATGTTCCTTGGCCCGGTCTCATTCCAGGAGTTCGTCGCGGCACAGGACGGCTATCTTGCCGGTTTGCTCGACCCTGGCGCGATTCGCGAGGGACTTTCGGACGCGGCGCACGAGAAACTCCTCGGACTCGTCAGGCGGTTCGTCTTCGCCGGCGGGATGCCGGAAGCGGCCCAGTGCTGGATTGACACGGGCGACATGGCCCAGGTCTCCGCCGTCCATGCGCGGATTATCGACACTTACGTGGACGACTTCGCAAAATATGCCAGCGGTGCCGACCTCGCCCTGATGCAACGCATCCTTCTCTCGGTGCCGGCGCATGTGGGCGAGAAAGTGAAGTTCGTCAACTATTCACGCGAACATAGGGCGGCGAAGGTCTCTTCCATACTCGATCTTTTCGTGAAGGCGCGGATTGTGTGCCCCGTCGTCCATTCGGACGCCGGCGGCATTCCCCTGGGGGCGGAAGAGCGGCCGGAGGTCAGGAAACTCCTTTTCCTTGACGTAGGGTTGATGAACAGGGTGAACGGGCTTTCCCTGCGCGACATCGAACACCTTGACGGCACGGCGCTCGTCAACGAGGGGAAGATTGCGGAGCAGTTCGTCGGACAGCATCTCTTCTTCCGCCGGGGCGACTTTGAAAATCCGAGGCTGAACTACTGGTTGCGCGAAGGCGCGAAAAACAACGCCGAAGTCGATTACGTCATCGAGAACGGTACGGAAGTTCTGCCAGTTGAAGTCAAGGCCGGCGCAAGCGGCTCCCTCAAGGCTTTGCGCCAGATGATCACCGAAAAGCGCCTTTGCCGCGCCATTCGCTTTGACGCTGGCAAGGGAGGTCGCCAGACAGTGCCGCTTGGCGACGGAAACGCCTTTGAACTTGTCTCGCTCCCGCTTTACGCGGCGGCCCTACCCATCCACGACCAAGACCCATAACCACACATCAGGAGAACACATGAACGCAACCACAGCCGCAAAATCCGCCGCAGTCCTTGCAACCGCGCTCGCCATGCAGACGGCAATTCCAGCCTCCGGCGCGACGCTCACGCTCACCACGAGCGACGGTTCAGGTAAGTCCAGCTTCGATGCCTGGAACGCCTCGGCCGCCACTCCAGGTGCTGCTCCGTCAACCGACAACGACTATGTCGTGAAAAACGGAAAATACATTCGCGTCCGCTATGACAGGTCGTTCAACGGCAATACAATCTCATTCGGCGAAGTCGGCGGGACTGCAGGCGACATGATCATCCAACGTGCCGACGCCCAAGTCGGCCACAACATCAACTTCGCCAACGGCGGTGCCTATCTCAACAACGGCCACTTCCGGCCGTGGGAAAGCAACCGTTCCCCGAACATCGGCGCAACCGCGCAGTCGCGGACAACTGGTCCCCTGACGGTGTGTTCGCCCGAAAGCAAGCCTTTCCAAGTAGTTGCCGCGGAGGTGACATCGTCATCCAAGAACACGAACAACACCGTCACGATTTCGGCGCCCATCAAGGGCGCGGCCAGCACGGCGCTGATGCTCTGCGCGGGCGGCAACGCCTCCATGCCTGCGGCGAATGACACGTTCACGATCACCGGCGGCATGGCCGAGTTCTACGGCAAATTGATAGTCAGCGGTGGTTTGGCAGGGGGCGCGTACGATGCCGTGCCGGTCTCGGCCGTCTTCGAAAGCATTACCATGGGCGGAACAACTGTTGTCCAGAAAGACGCGCAGATCCGAGCTCGCTACACCGACAGGACCTACACGACGTCCGGACTCGAACTCAAGGCTGGATCCGTTCTGCTCGTGAACAACAAGGTTGCCGAAAGCAAGTGCGGGAAAATCGCCGTGACCGAATCGCTGACCGTTGAAAAGGGAGCGATTGTCAAACTGGGCACACACCCCTATTTAGGTTCCGGCTTAGACGCCTACGAATGGGTGGCACTGACGCTCCCCGCATCGAAAGGGACAATCCCATTGGAGAATTTCGTCTGCCCCGACGTGGACGGCATTCCGCCCTGCACACTCTCCACGAACCTCGTGAACGGCGCATGGCAATTGACGATTCGTAAAGACGCCCACGATTACCTAATCGCAAATGACAGCGCGGGCACCACCATTTCGCAAGCGCTTCCTTCCGCCCTCACCAATGACGCGTCATGGCATTCCGGCGAAGCGCCGCATGCCGGCAAAATGTACGTCGCCTCGGCCGGCATTGGCGGACTCGCGGCAAATGCCTGGCCATGCATCCGCACCCCGTACTATCCTAACACCGCGACGCCCTTCGTATTCGCCGGAGACGCATTGGTCGTTAATCAAGGCGGCACCATCTACCCCTGCTCAAAGGATATCACCTTCCCCGTCCTCAACCTTTCCGTAAACACGACATACATCCTCTCGCTTGCCGGCGTCCCGTCGTATCTGCGAGGTTCGCTTTACCTCCGCTCTTCGAGCGACACATACCCGCAGAAGATCCAGGCCTACATGCGCGGCCTCAACACCATTGCCGCCGAGGTCTCTGGATCGGGAACGCTCTACGTCATGGGCCGCAGCGGTTCGGGCAACCCATACGGCGACATAGAGTTCACCGCCCTCAACACAAACTACACCGGGCGTATCAAGGTCTATGCGAACGTCAACAACGTCACGCCCGGAACGGATTCCTACACGCACGAGCGCGTCTTCGTGACGGACGCGCGCAATCTCGGCGGACCGCTGGACGCCTTCCGCGCCGACGCATTGGAGCTGACCGACTACTCCGTCCTAGAGGCTCGCAACGATGTCGATTTCAACGTCGCGAACCGCGGCGTCAAGGTTACCGGCAACGCCGGTTTCGCCGCGCCGGAGAACGTGACGCTCGCGATCTCCAACGACATCACCTGGAACGGCACGGCCCGCAAGACCGGCGCCGGGACGCTCGCCCTCGGCGGCCCCGCCCGCCTCACCGCAGGGGCCACGGCCGCCCTCTCTGTCGAGCAAGGCTTCCTCCAGATTCGCTCCACCAATGCCGTGAATGGCGTCGCCGTTTCCTTCGAGGACGG
>JAEEGJ010013630.1_pt1 | contig 19617 bp, 17 predicted proteins | sample 8958761 | NCBI WGS metagenome assembly JAEEGJ01 (sample SAMN16246546, study PRJNA631951) | gut metagenome | biome: gut microbiome; feature: rumen; material: RS-attached | host: Bos | place: Iran: Karaj | collected 2018-10 | reverse complement strand
GTCACATCCATAGATATCTCTCCGCTCTCTGTGCAGACTATGCAAGAGCGAGGAGTGAAACGGGCGTTGTTGCAGGATTTCTTTACCTTCGAGGAGCAGTTTGACACGGTCTTGCTGCTGATGAATGGTGCTGGCATGGTGGGTACAGTGGAACGACTTCCCCTACTCTTTCAGACACTCGATCGCATCCTGAGACCTGGTGGACAGTTGCTCTGCGACTCTTCCGACCTTTGTTATCTCTTCGAAGATGAGGATGGTATCATCGAACTTCCCGATATGGATGGTTATTACGGAGAATTAGTGTACCAATTGCAATATAAAAATATAAAAGGTGAACCTTTCCCTTGGCTCTATGTCGATGCAGAGACGCTCTCCGTACAAGCAGAAGCATGTGGCTATTCGATGGAAGTTGTCGAGCAAGGGGAGCATTATGATTATTTGGCAAAAATAACGAAGAAATAATATTAGGTTTATGGCAAAGAAGTGGTTTGTTTTTTTCCTAGTTACGTTTTTTTCTGTTTCTAGTTACGGACAAGTAGAACAGGAAGAAAATCAAGAACAGGAACAAGTACAAGAGCAAGTACAGAAACCTGGACGAAAGAAAGTAGCAGTAGTACTTAGTGGAGGCGGCGCCAAAGGAGCAGCGCATGTAGGCGCCCTTAAGGTTTTGGAACGTGCAGGCATCCCCATCGACATAGTGACAGGAACCAGTATGGGATCTATCATCGGTGGTCTCTATTCCATTGGCTATAATTCGATGGCTCTGGATACCTTGATTCGAAATATGGATTGGAGCTATGTTCTTTCCGACAGAGAAAACCTGAAATACCAGCGCATGTCCGATCGGAAGAAGCAGAATACCTACCTGCTTTCGCGCGCTTTGATGTTTTGGGAAAAGGATGTTGAAGACGGTGGACTTATCACGGGAAAGAATATTGGTGAGACCTTCGATAACCTCACTACGGGCTTTAATGATTCCATCAGTTTCAATGACCTCCCCATTCCCTTTGCCTGTGTAGCTACCAATATCGTTGACAATACGGAATATGTGTTTCACAGTGGATATCTCCCTCAAGCCATGCGTGCATCTATGGCCATCCCGATGGCATTCTCTCCTGTAAAACTGGGAGATATGGTCCTGGTGGATGGAGGATTGCGCAACAACTATCCTGCTGATGTGGCCCGTGAGATGGGAGCAGATATCATCATTGGCGTGACAGTTCAGGAAATAGATCGTAAAACGGCAGAGGACTTAGGTTCTACAGGCAGTCTGCTTATGCAACTTATCGATGTGAACTGTCTGAACAAGTACGACGATAATCTGGCCATCACTGATGTGGCTATCCGTGTGAATACCAAAGGATATAACACTGCCAGCTTCACTGCAGAGGCTATAGACAGTTTGATAAATCGTGGTGAGCAGACGGCTCTCGCGCATTGGGACGAACTGATGGCACTGAAGAAAGAAATTGGTATCAGCGACGATTTCCGTCCTACCATTCTGCAACCTTACAAACAGAATGCTGTAGAACAGATGAAGATTCAGTCGCTGGAATTCCTGAACATGACAGCCAACGATGAACGTTTCCTGCGCTCCAAGTTCCATTTGAGAGAGGGTGACACCATCAGTGTCGATCGCGCTGAAATGATAAAGACCTCTATGCGCGTGGACCTTTTCTATAAGGATGCCAACTGTCGATTCCTTCATACAGACGATGGCACAAAGGTGATCTTTATTGCTGGACGCAAGAAGAACAGCCAGATAAATGTGGGAGCACGCTATGATACAGAAGAGGTGGTGGCTATGCAACTCAATGCCGATCTTCCTATTCGTGCCTCTGTCCCTGCAGATATAGATTTCACGGTCCGTCTGGGTAGGCGTATGATGGGACGTGCAGACATTTCCCTCCATCCGCGTAGTTTCGCGCATCCTTCGTTCTCTTACATCTTCCGATACAACGACATCAACATGTATGAAAAAGGCGACAAGGGCTTCAATATCACCTATAATCAGCATACAGCCAATCTGTCACTGCTCAATTTCTATGTGCGCAACTTTGAGGTGAATTTCAGTGCGCAGTGGGACTACTACCACTATCGTGACATGCTGATAGACCATAAAAATGAAGACCAGGAGATAGAATTAGAGGATGATCACTACATCAGCTATCGAGCTTCTGTAAACTATATCTCTGAAGACAACTGGAATTTCCCAACAAAAGGTTCCAGATTCATGGCCAACTTTGCCCTTCATACAGACAATTTTACCAAGATGAAAGGAGAAGAAGCTTTGATGGATATAAGTGCTATGTGGCGTAAATCATGGACCTCTGGGCGCTTCACCTTCCAACCAACCTTCTATGGTAGACTGCTCTTTGGTGATGTGATTCCCCCTATGTTGAATAATATGGTGGGCGGTCTGTGGTTCGGCCATTACCTGGAGCATCAGATGCCATTTGCTGGTGTGGGACATTTAGAGCAGGTTTACCAGCATTTCGTAGGTGTTCAGCTTCAAGGGCAATTGCGTATGGGTAAAAACCATTTCGTTACATTACGTGCAACCACTGCCCAACATGCGCCTAAGTTCAGCCAACTGATGGATCATCACACTTTAATAGGAGGTTCTTTGTCCTATTACTATAATACAATCATTGGACCTGTTGGAACCACACTAGGCTATTCCAACAAGTCCAAAGAAGTAAATATGTTCTTCAATATTGGGTATGAGTTCTAAAAACTTAGCCAACAGTTAAACTACCTTTCAGTCGGATATCGGTGCTTGAGGAACCAACCTCTATGGAGAAGGTTCCTGGCTCTACGATGAACTTGTCATCGTTGTTCCAAAGTCCCAGTTCCTGTGGTGTGAGCAGGAACTCCACTCTGCGCTGTTCGCCTGGCTGTAGGTGTATGCGCTCAAAACCACGAAGCACTTTGACGTAAGTGATCACACTGCTTACATCATCGTGCAGATAAAGTTGTGCCACTTCATCACCTTCACGACTACCTGTGTTCTTTACTACACAACTCACGGTAAAGTTCTCATAAGGACCAATCACTGGTTTGGAGATCTGCAAGTCACTGTACTCGAAGGTGGTATAGCTCAATCCGTGTCCAAAGGGATAAAGCACTCCTGCCACACGCACTGTTCCAGGAGAATCAGAACCAGGCTTGAAGGGGAAAGCAAAAGGTATTTGTCCTACAGACTTTGGATAAGTCACAGTAAGGTGTCCGCCTGGATTATAGTCGCCAAATACCGCTTGAGCAATGGCCTGTCCTGTAAACTCTGCCTGGAAGAAACACTGCATGATGGCTGGAATGTACTTATCTGCCCAATTGATAGTAGCTGCACGACCATCCACCAGAAGCAGCACCACAGGAGTGCCTGTGGCATAGACAGCTTTAAGCAATTGCTCCTGACGTCCGCACATATCCAGACTGGTGCGTGAATAACTCTCACGCACAGTAGATTCATTGCCACCCATTACCATAATCGCTACTTCCGACTGCCTAGCCAAAGCCACCGCTTCATCAATCATGCGCTGCTCATCAGCATCCAAAGGCACCTCGTAAAGTTCACTCTCTGGGAAGTACTTGTCGATAATGTCACAACCTTTTGCATAGCGCACATCTGCATTCGGAAGATACTCTTTAATACCTTGAAATACAGACTTAATCGGTGCTCTTGCTGGACCATAACGAGAAATCAACTTGGTGGTTTCATCAGCATTAGGACCTATCACGGCAATCTTCTTCAAGCTTTTAGAAAGAGGCAACATGTTGTTTTCATTCTTCAGCAATACCATACTCTCCAAAGCTGCGCGCAGTGAAACTGCTTGATGCTCAGGTGTATGTACCACAGCTTCAGGATGCTTCTCATCCCCAGGATATGGATCGTCAAAAAGTCCCATGAAGAACTTCACGCGCAAGATTTCTGTCACTCGCTGATCGATGGTACGCTGAGAAACCAAGCCTTTCTCTATGGCACGACGAAGCGGAAGGATAAAGTCCTGTGGAGGCGTGAAATTGGTGCGGATGTTCATGCCTGCGTTCACAACGGCAGCAGCCATTTCCTCTTCAGAATCCACTACATGATGCTTATCATAGAGGTATTCCACCGCCTTACTATCGCTCACTACATAGCCCTTGAAACCCCATTCTTGGCGCAGAATTTCCGTCATGAAATGGTAACTGCCAATAATCGGTTCTCCGTTATAATCGTTGTAAGAAGCCATTGTTCCCAAAGCGCCTGCTTCTTGGAAAGCTTTTCGGAAAGGCTCCAAGTAGATGGTGCGCACTTCACGTGGAGCAATGTGTGGATCAGTGCGTGTGCCACCGTCTCTACCACCCACTGGAATGCTATAAACAGCAAAATGTTTAGGCGTAGAAACCACATGCTGACCTTGTAATCCTAAGACAGCTTGCTTTCCAAGTTCACCCACCAAATAAGGGTCCTCACCATAGCTTTCCACTACCCTTCCCCAACGAGGATCTTGCGAGAGGTCAAGGATAGGACTATACACATTGGTATATCCCAATGCATGTGCCTCTACAGCAGTGATGCGGGCAATCTCAGCGATCAACTCTCTATCCCAAGTAGAACCTTGTGCACATTGAGCAGGAAAAGAAGTGGCTTGATCGTGACAAAGGCCGCGGATACCTTCATTGGTAAAGTCCACAGGAATACCCAGACGCGTTTGTTCCACAAACCACCGCTGAATCTCATGGCGGTTCTGAATGCTCTTAGTCCACGGAAAAGAAAGTTCGTAATTCAAGCCATCTTGTACGCCATTGCCCTGCTCATCGATGTTACCGATACCATCTTTCCAGATTTCATTCTTCCAGTTTTCAGTAGGATATTTGTCTTTCAATACTCTACCTGTTCCATAGAGCGTAGCCATCTGGCAGGTTTTCTCATCAAGCGTCATCTGGCTCAGCAAATCAGCGATGCGGGCTTCCACAGATGCATTGGGATCCTCATAGACATCCATCACTCCATTCTTGTTGAAGTCTATCCACCCTTTACGATACATGTTTTTCACATTGTCAGCAGAAGCAGTGCTTATACTGAGTGCAACCACAAGCAGGCTGCCGATAGTTTTTCTCATCATATATTGAGCATTTAAGGTTAGTCATACAAAATTAGGGAAGTTCTTTATATAAAACAAGAACTTCCCTACATATTTTTAAGAATGGTCCAGTGGTGCTACGCCTCATTCGTGCTTGAAGAGCCGCTCCTCTGCTAAACGCTCATACTTGGTACCAGGACGTCCGTAATTGGCATATGGATGGATGGAGATGCCTCCACGAGGCGTAAAGAAGCCTGTTACCTCAATGTATTTGGGATCCATCAACTTGATAAGGTCTTTCATGATGATGTTCACACAGTCTTCATGAAAAGCCCCATGATTACGGAAGCTGAAGAGATAGAGTTTCAAGCTCTTGCTCTCCACCATCTTGATGTCTGGGATATAGCCAATGCGAATCTCCGCAAAATCGGGTTGCCCAGTGATCGGACACAGACTGGTGAACTCCGGACAGTTGAAGCGCACCCAATAGTCATTCTCCTGGTGCTTATTGTCGAATGCCTCCAATACCTCAGGAGCATAGTCCTGCTTATACTCGGTCTTCTTGCCGAGTGCTTTAAGATTTGCTCTTTGTTCTTCCATATCCGTTACTTCTGATTTCTGATTTTCAAATACTTTTCCAAACCTTCACGACGAAGTTGGCAGGCGGGACAATGCCCACATCCATCTCCAGGAATGCCATTATAGCAAGTCAAGGTCTCATTGCGCACCAAATCAAACACGCCCAGTTCATCTGCCAGCGCCCATGTTTCAGCTTTATCTATCCACATCAATGGCGTATGGATGACACACTGTGTCTCCAAAGCCAGATTCAGTGTGACATTGAGCGACTTGATGAAGGCATCCCTACAGTCGGGATAGCCACTGAAATCTGTTTCAGAAACACCAGTGACGATATGACTAATGCCCTTCTCATGTGCAAAGACCGCAGCAATGCTGAGGAAGAATAGGTTTCTTCCTGGCACGAAGGTATTAGGACATGAGGTTTCAGGTTTAGTCTCATCCATCTCGATAGACGGATCGGTAAGTGAATTGCTGCCCAATGTACCAATAAGTGGCACATCAAGGATAAAGTGCTCTACACCAGCCTTCTCTGCAATAGCATGAGCATACTCTACCTCCTTCACATGTTTCTGTCCATAACGGAAACTCAGTGCAACAACTTCTTTAAACTCTCGCTTTGCCCAAAAAAGGCAAGTGGTGGAATCTTGTCCACCGCTGAATACTACTAACGCTTTTGCGTTATGAATAAAATGTCTGTTGTTCATTACTCCTGTTTTTTACGTGGTGTTCTGGAATACACGGTCTAATAAAGTTGTTCCCCTGCCATATATGTAGGGGAACAACAATTAAACTTTTTATAACCAAAGCTTACTGCCTGTTCAAATTTTGGGCAGCCTTCTCTGCTTTCTTCTGAGCCTTCTTCATAGCCTTCTCAGCTTTCTCCTGCTGTTTCTTGGCTTTCTCAGCAGCTTTCTTGGCTTTCGCAGCAGCCTTCTCAGTCTTGATTCTTTCCTTCTCGGCCTTCTGCTGTGCCTTCAAAGCCTTAGCTTCAGCCTTAGCTTGCTTCTTCTGCTCTTTGGTCATTTCTGTACCAGGAACTTGAGGAGTCTGAGCTTGTACATAAGGTGCGCAAAGCAGACTTGCTGCGAATACTGCGCATAAAACAACTAACTTTTTCATGTCTATAAAGTTTTATTGGTTCTCTATTCTTTGCTGCAAATATATATATTATTTTTTGAATGAGATGTTAAAACCATACAAAAAACGACCTTCCCATTGAAATAGCCAACAGGAAGGTCGAGGTAATAATTAAGAGAGAGTTAGAAAGTATAATCAATACCTACACCAAATACTCTGTTCTTACGGCTATAGGTATTCAAGCTTAGTGCTGTGTTTTTTTCATAATCCTTGTAGGTTGTCCAGAAGTAACCCACATTAAGTTTCAGCTTACTGCTCAAACGTGCTGCACCACCGAAACCGATGGAGTAAGAGTCGCATGAGAAAGCGGTATCACTCTGGAAATCATCAGCAAGTCCATAATCGGTATTCTGTCCACCTACACCGATAGTGAAAGTCTTGTTGATATCCCATTCCACACCAGCAAGTACCTCATGTGTACCATGCTTCAGAGCCTTCTGCTTATCGTTGGCCATACCAGCATGCTTGTCGTCATACCAGTGGTATTCTGCAGAAACGCGGAGGTTAGGCAGAATCTCATACTGAGCAGCGGCAGCAAAGAGTGAAGGCACATCACTTGGGGTATTCACACCATCCTTGAAAGCAGCCAAAGCGCCATCTGGATCTGTATTTTCCTTCGTATCATTCTCAATGTTGAGGTTGGTCTTGAACTCATACTTCAAACCCAAGTTCAACTTACCAAACTTGAAGTCGGCACCGATCACAGGATTGATACCCCATCCAGTCTGTGTGCAATCCAAGCGAAGGTCCACCAACGGATTACCTGCCATTGCAGCCACCTGTTGCGCTATTGCAGGATTGGCAGCCATATAGGCTTGAATAGCAGGATTAGCCATCAACGTAGCGATAGTATTAGGCTCAACGGCAGCTTTTACAAAACCCTCGTAACCACCAGTGAAATAGTTGGCTCTTAAGCCTGCATAACCAGAGAACCAATCAGCAAACTGATAGGAAGCACCTAGTTGTAAACCAAAAATGAACTGGCGACCATCCATAGCAGAAGACAAAGTATAAAGGTCAGATGCTCGTTGGATACCTGCCAACTGCTGCACTCCCTGAATGAGCGGATTTGCTGCTATACCAGCCATTACTCCAGTGGCAAACATAGGCAGACCATCATCGAATGAGGCCTTACCACCGCCACCTACTACACCGAAGAAACCGGAGAGTGCCAACTTGTCTTTTTTATACACCCCATAAAGGCTAGGGATAATCGGAGCAGAGGCTGTGCCTTTGAAAAAGCGGGTGCCCTCTGGATATAGAGGAGATTTAGAATTAATGTTACGCTCCTGATAAGCATTCTGCCAACTGAATGAGAGATGAAATCCGTCATTCATGAAAGCCAAGCCTGCAGGATTGAAATAAACACCGTCAACATCTATAACGGCACCACGCGCAAAAACACGCATGAATTGAACTGACTGATTAGAATTGGTAAGAATGCCACCTGCGAATGAAGGCAGCGCTACGGCTGCCGATAAAAGGGCAGCCAAGAAGAATTTTTTTGTTTTCATAATCTTATTTATCTTAAAAACGGCTACAAAGATACGCAATAATTGCACAATAACAATAAATTTGTGCATTATTTTTACTCATAGGCATTATTTTCGTACAGAATGCTAGGAAAGAAACAATTAATATTTATCTTTGCGTGGCTTAATATTTTAATGAATTGAACTATGAGAAAGAATTATACCTTATTAATAATATTAGGATTACTGGCAGGATTTTCACCAAGTCTTCTTGCTCAGGATCTGGCAGACCCCAAGTATTTGGAAGGTGCCGTTCCTGAAGTCAACGGGAAAGTGGTTTTCTCCAGAGATTTCAACATTCCTGGAATGTCGAAAGAAGAGATTATGTCACGCACGGAAACGTGGATGGATGCCTTGATGAAGCAGAACCAGAACAACAGTCGCATTGTGTTTACCGATGCCGATGCTGGAAATGTGGTGGCTTCTGCCGATCATTACCTCGTCTTTTCACACACCGCCCTCTCTTTGGACAGAACACGAATGATTTATATTCTCACTGCTACGGCTAAGCCTGAGAATCTGAAACTGGAAATAGACAAGATTCGTTATATATACAACGAAGGCGGCAAGGAAGAGACCTATCCTGCCGAAGAAATGATCTCGGATGACTATGCACTCAACAAAGCACATACGAAGTTGTCTCGTGGTTTTGCCAAATGGCGCAGAAAGACAGTGGATTATGTGGATTCATTGTTCCTTGGAGCTGTCAATATGCTGAGAGAAACCGAGCAAAGCAGAAGAAACGAAGCTGATATCATGGGAGCTAATCGTCAGACTACCATCGTGATAGCTAATAATACAGAAAGTCCTGCCGCAGCTCCTGTAGAGACCAAGCCTGCAGAAACAGTCCAACCCGTTGTGAAAGCTGAGCCTGTAGTACAAGAACCAAAACCTGTCGTAGAAGAGAAGCAGGCAGCCCCTGCTCCTACCCCTGTTCCGGCTGTTGTGGCAAAACCAGCTCAGGAGACTTCCAATGTGCCCGAGGGCTATCGCGAAGTAGATATCGACAGCATTACCCCTGAGTCCATCGCTGCCGGAAAGGGCAGATTGGTGATTGCCATTGGTACAGATATCTTCAACATGACCACCCTCACTGCCGAGGCTGGTGGCTCTCTGGGAAAGCAACAGGACAAGGCTGTGGTTTATACCATCTTCACTCCTGAACAAGATGCCTCCTCCTTGCAGAAAGCCGATAAGTACAGTGTGCGTTTCTATCCAAATGGTTCCGACAAGCCAACGGTGATTTTCGACTGCAAGAAGCTCCCTTCTCAGCCTGCTATGCAAGGTATGCCACAGATGTTTGCCGGTGAAGTTGAACGTGTAATCGTCAGTAAGTAAAAGCGATGGCTATTGAAGATGAAATAATGAACGGCGTGGTTTTCAAGTCGCAGAAAGCGAAAACCGAGCCAACTGGCGTCAAGACCAAAGCCAAGAAGAAGAGCTATATTTCAGGACAGCATGGCTCAGCGTCTGCCAAGTTTAAAGCAGATATTCGAAAACACAGAGCCAACAGGCCAAGTCAAAAGAAAGGATAAAAAGAAAGAGAGGCGATTCATCAAAAATCGCCTCTCTTTTTAGGAGGTACCTGGCGGATTCGAACCGCCGTACACAGTTTTGCAGACTGGTGACTCAACCACTCATCCAAGGTACCATTTCCTTATTTGCGAATGCAAAGGTAAGACTATTTTTTGTATTTCCAACTATTCACAACAAGATTTATTCGTTTTTTTTGAATTACTCTGGCAAGTATTCCGTGTAGGACAACCTGCACAGATACCATCTCCCTCCTTGCTACGCTTATAAGTGCTGTAGAAGCTCATCCCCACACGAATCACACAATAAGCCACGATAAGGACAACGACCCATTCTTGCCAATTCCCCAGATTCATAACAGCCATCCTCCTATCTGATAAACCAACATAGAAACTAGCCATGCCAAAGCCGTGGTATAGACTGCTGTGAAGAGGGCCCATTTCCACCCGCCAGTTTCATTCTTTATGGCGGTAATAGTAGCAACACATGGAAAGTAAATCAGCACAAAGAGCAGGAAAGCAAAGGCGCTCAGTGAAGTAATACCTTCGGCACGGATGCTCTCAGAGAGGTCACTGCTCTCTGCATCGGCATTGTTGCTGTAGAGCACACCCATTGTGCTGGCTACCAATTCCTTGGCACCGGCTCCAGCCAACAGTGCAACATCCATTTTCCATTCAAATCCACAAGGTTCCAGCACTGGAGAAATAGCTTTTCCTATTTGTCCTAAATAAGAATTTTCCTGCTGCTCTGCAGGGGTGGCATAGCTGTCGTGATTAGGATAATACCCTAAGAACCACACGATCACACTGGCCACCAGGATGATATGCCCCATCTTGTAAAGATACTGCCTACCCTTCTCCCAAGTGTGACGGAAGATGGCTTTAGCTGTGGGATAACGGTATGGTGGCAGCTCCATCACAAAAGGTGTATTGTCACCTTTCACCAGGAAAGCACTGAAAATCCGCGCCATGATCACTGCCAGGAAGATGCCTGTGGCATAGAGTGCCAGGATGACCAGCGCCTGATATTTAGCGAAGAAAACACCTGTGATAATCAGATAGATAGGCAGACGGGCACTGCAACTCATCAGTGGTAGGATCAACATAGTCACTAGTCGGCTCTTCGGACTCTCTATGGTACGCGTAGCCATTTCAGCAGGCACATTACATCCGAAGCCCATGATCAGTGGAATGAACGACTTTCCATGCAGTCCCATGCCATGCATCACCTTATCCATGATAAAGGCCGCACGCGCCATATAGCCAGATTCCTCCATCAGGGAGATGAAGAAATACAGAATCAGTATCTGCGGCAAGAAGACAATCACGGCCCCTACTCCGCCAAGCACACCGTCGGTAAGCAAGGCACGCAGCGGTCCAGCCCCCATATTCCCCTTCAGATAATCAATAAGCCAACTCACACCGTTGTTTATCCAATCCATCGGATACTGCCCCACCACAAAGGTCACCTCAAACATCAGGAACATCACCAGGAAGAAGATTGGGAATCCCAGATAACGATTGGTTACTATGGAGTCTATCCACTTGGTCACATGGCGCAGATCACTCTTATGCGCATCCACATAAGTCTCTTTCAAAGCACCAGAGATAAAGCCATATTTAGCATTCATGATGGCCGTCTCACTATCCTCGTGAAGCACCTGCTTAATGCGTTCAGCTTCTCTGTCGCGGATCTGCAGAATCTCCTTCCCATTGGGAAGACTACGTACCAGTTGGTTATAATCATGATCCTTCTCCAGCAACTTGATGGAAAGGTAGCGCAGCGAATAGTGTGAACGCAAGTTCTCATTCTTCGCCAGTGCCTCCTTGATGGCTTCGATACCCTCCTCTATGTCATGCCCATGATTGATATGAATATGGTGGAACACATTATTGCGAGGTTTCAGATCGGAAGTAAAGTCCTCCTCATGCTCTTCCTCCTTGCTGTCCTGCTTATGGTATTTCTTATGCCAATCTTGTAGCTGCTCAAAAACCTCCGAATTAATCTTGCCGTCCTTCCCGATAAAGTCAGCCCCCTCATACATATTGATGATGATGTGGAAAAGCAAGTCGAGCCCCCTTCCAGAGCGACACACTGTAGGCACCATCGGCACACCAAAGAGTTGGCCCAACAACCTGTAATCCAACTGACTACCATTGGCTTCCAGTTCGTCATACATATTCAGAGCCACGATGGTACGCAGGTTCATGTCAATCAGTTGGGTAGTCAGATAAAGGTTGCGCTCCAAATTCGAACTGTCCACCACATTAATCACGATGTCAGGCGTTTTCTCCAGAATCTGCTGACGCACATACAACTCCTCCGGACTGTAGCACGACAATGAATACGTGCCCGGCAGATCCACGATGTTGAACGTATAACCCTCGAAGAAGAAGTGTCCCTCCTTGGCATCCACCGTCACACCACTGTAGTTGCCCACATGCTCATGCGCCCCCGAGGCGATGTTGAAGAGCGACGTCTTCCCGCAGTTTGGATTACCCACCAACGCCACATTAATGGTACGGCGCTGCCGCAAAGCCAGTCGCTTCAATGCCTCTTCACTCAGCGTTTCATCCTCACCTATCAGCCCTTGATTCTTTGGCAGTGTCACCTCATCATCCTGCAAGGATTTCAGCCTTTTAGCCTCTTCCATGCTGATGATCTCTATCATCGATGCCTCCTCGCGGCGCAAGGAAATTTCATACCCCATGATGCGGTATTTCACAGGATCACGTAGCGGAGCACTGAGCAGCACTTCCACCATCTTACCCTTAATGAACCCCATCTCAACAATACGCTTGCGGAAGCCTCCGTGACCAAGCACTTTCACCACCACACCCTTCTCACCGGTATTTAGTTCAGATAAACGCATACTAATTCTATTTTCATGCGCAAAGGTAATACAATCTTTTCAATAATGCAATCTACTTAGAACGAGTTTAAATAAAATACTCATTTTTGATTAGTTTCCTTATGTCGTAGTTTCTTAGTATATTCGCAGCGGTAATCAATAATAAGTATGTTCAAGCAGAAAGTCGCACAGTACATTCAGAAGAAGCAACTGTTCCAAGGGACCGACAAGTTGCTCGTGGCACTCAGTGGTGGAGCCGATTCTGTAGCACTCCTCCGAGTGTTATTGGAACTGGGCTATCCCTGCGAAGCTGCTCACTGCAATTTCCACCTGCGAGGCGAGGAATCCGACAGGGACGAACGCTTTGTTCGCGACTTATGCCAACGCTTTAACATCACGCTTCATGTAGCTAATTTTCAGACAGAAAAGATTGCAGAAGAAAAACATATCTCCATCGAAATGGCCGCCCGCGAACTGCGCTACGAGTGGTTCGAAAATTTGCGCTTGGAGACTGGTGCTGCATATATCTGCGTGGCCCACCATCGAGACGACAGCGTGGAGACTTTCCTGCTGAACCTCCTTCGTGGTGCTGGCATTCAGGGACTGCGTGGCATAAAACCGAAGAACGGCCACATCGTCCGTCCGCTGTTGGAAGTCACCCATGAAGAAATTACCGACTACCTGCAGCACCTCTCACAAGATTATGTCACCGACAGCACCAATCTGCAGACAGAATACCAGCGCAACAAAGTACGTTTGGAACTACTACCGCTGATGCAAGCCATCAATCCTGCAGCTAGCGATCGTATCGCACAGACAGCCAACTATCTGAACGATGCTTTTCTATATTACGAGCGCGGCATTCAGGAAGGCAAGGAGCGTGTGCTTACACCTGAAGGCATTTTCATTGCAGCTTTGAAACGAGAGCCCTCTCCCGCCTGTCTGCTCCATGAAATCCTCTCGCCCTTAGGCTTCAATTCCGCTCAAGAGGCAAAGATTCTCCAATCCCTCGAGGCACAGTCGGGTAAGACATTCATGGCAGAGAAATACCAAGTAGTGAAAGACCGCGACATGCTGCTAATCAGTCGGTTGGAAGCTCCTGTCGAACCTCACCTCAGCTACGAAGAAAAGCTACGTACCCCCGAATTTGTTATTCCTAAAGACAAGCACACCGCCTGCCTCGATGCCGATAAGATTACCGCTCCCCTCACTCTGCGTCTCACGCAGACAGGCGATGCCTTTATCCCTTTTGGCATGAAAGGCCGTAAGCTGGTCAGCGACTACCTCACCGACCGCAAATACTCCCTCGTACAGAAGCAGCGCCAATGGGTGCTCTGTGCCGGCGACGACATCCTCTGGCTCATTGGCGAGCGCATCGATCACCGCTACCGCGTGACCGAGCAAACCCGCAATCTCCTCCTCATCCACCTGCTGCTCTAATGCATGGTTTCCAAACTGCTTGCAACGCGCAACGCTGCAACGCTTACCGCTACAGTCTGTAACCTCCGAAAAACTTCGGTTTCACTTTTTATATTTATACAAATAATTTGCAGAATCCTCCCTAAATACAGAAAAAACTATTACCTTTGCAACAATTATACAAATATGATACTTTGAACTCAATCATTATGAAAAAAAACAATCTATTAGTATTCGCACTGGGACTGTTGTGTGCATTACCAGCCAGTGCACAGTGGGACCGTTGGCACACATCTACAGCCCTTGACGGTGTTCTTGGCATAGCTCGCCAAAGTATAGAATCCGCAGAACGAAAGAAAGAAATGGAGATTCTGGCACAGCAGAGAGTGGAATTCGAACAGAGTTTCCAAGACGCTATGGCCGATGCAAAGATCTTCGAGGAAAATGAGGAATGGGAAGAAGCACTCGAAAAGTACGAAGAAGCAGCCAAGCTCAACTGTAAGTACGGCTACACCGATCAGCACACCCTCACCAGAAAGATCACCAGCCTTTATGTAAAAGGTGGACGCGAAGACGACGGACCCAGCATCCTGCACAATGAAGAAATCACCCTCAACGACTACTCAGGCTACCGCTACATGCGAGAGAATCCTGTGTTTGTCAACAAGAAAAAAGCCACAGGCGTGACCATTCTGCGCGTGGCCTGCTCAGATACCGAGACCCGCATTGAGATGGAAGCAGAAGCTTCATCTCCCAACTACAGAGTCTATCTGAATGGTGCCACCTATATCAAGGGCAATAAGGGCGATAAGCTTGGACTCGAAAGTGTGAAGAACATCACCATGGCACCAGCCGTGACCTACATCCCTTGGCCATACCAGAAGTTGCGCTTCGCGCTCATCTTCCCCGCCCTGCCAGCCGAAGCTACCAAGTTCGAGCTCGTTGAGCCTTCCAGCACCTGGCAATTCAAGGAAATCAAGTGTAAATAACTAGATAAGTAACATACGTTTTAACTCAAAAGCAATTCATTATGAAAAAATTTTGGAATTTATTTCTTGCCGCTATCTTTGTTTGCGGCTCTGCAGCATTATTAACATCTTGTGGAAGTGATGATGATGGTGGCAGTGGTGGTGGTGTCATACCTACTCCATCAGGTGCTTCCTTCCAGAAGGTCCAGGTAACCTACACCGTTACAGCCTCTGAAGCACTTTTAACCGACTTCAGAATCAACGCCTACTATGTGGACTCTAAGAACAGTTCAGCATATCCAGAGACCATGGAGTCAGGAACTTGGAAGAAAACCGTTGAAGTAGAGGCCAGCAAGATGCCAACCACCTTCGAGCTCTATTATGCCCTCAATCCGAAGAATAAAGAGCAAGGCGCCACAGCTACCACAACGGGCGAGGCACTGATCAATTACTCTATGACTGTCACTACCCTCAATTCCGATGGCACTTCCATTAATTCCAGACAGATCCAGAAGAAGTTCACAGCCGATGCTCTGACTACCACTACTGTCTTAGCCGAATTCGCCAAGGAAGCCAACAAAGCTGAACACCTGAAGTTCACTGTGGGCAAAGATGGTAAAATACAGTAACCCTCAATAAAACACATGTATTTTAAGAAGGGGTAACGATTCGTTCGTTACCCCTTCTTCTATTCCATAGATGCAACACAAGTCACCGACTATCAATTGGCAGCGATAAATCTTGCTTGCGTCTCCTTGATATGATTATACCCCGCCGTATTCAGATGCAGCTCATCAGAGCCGAAGAAATCGGGAGCATTATACTCATTGATGCCACTTGTGGTGTACAAATTCAAGAATGGTACATGCTCCTCGGCACACACTTTTTCCTGATGCGCCACATACTCCGGCAGCCGCTTCATATTCGTGATCATTGCACGACGGTTCTCACGGAATCTCTCCGGCATACTCTCCAGCTCAGCTGGATCCAGCACCTTGTTCTCCAACAGAGGAACAGGCAGCGAACTGAAGAACAGGATCTTAGCTTCTGGAGCAGCCTCACGCAACTTGTTTATGCACACTTTGATCATGCGGTCCTGTTCCTCCAGTTCCACACCCCTTGTCACGTCATTGGTACTGGCCCACAAGATGTAAATATCATACTTCTCCCCCGAAGCCAAGCAGCGGTCTATCTGTCCAGGCAGCCAGCGGTCCTCTCCTGTTATCACGGAGAATCCAGCCCCTCCGATGCCATAGGTAGTCACTCTGGCACGAAGTTTCTCGGCCCAGTAAGCCTTCGTCACGTTGGAAGCAATGATCTCACTGAACGATCCACCGAAGACTGCAATTCTCTTTCCATAATTCTCAGACTTTTCATAGTCTTGTGCCCACAGACCCACGGTCAGCACGGCACACACCAAGGCAACAATTAATCTTTTCATAAGTATTGTATGTTAGTTTGAGGCAAAGATAGTATTTTTAGTCAATACTTCGTACCTTTGTGGGAGATTATCGAAACAAATCGGAATTTATGAGTGCATTTTCAGATTATTTCAATGATATCCATGGAGGAAAAGGATCTATAAGCCAGATCCACTCATGTTCAGAACTGATGGATTGTATCCAGCAGGTAGGATTCCTGCCGCTCTTGGAAAGTGGCATACGGGGCTATGCGGCAGAGAGCCTGATGGCCGAAGAGTGCCGTTTTCTGCAGTTTGACGACGGCTCTTGGGAGTGGCCTCTGTGGCAGTGGAAAGGTCCGGTAGTGCGCGATGGCAGTTGCGTCTATGGCAAGTTCTTCGCCGGTAAGGCAGGCTTCATCAGCCGTGAGTGGTGGCCCGACTTCTTCAACTGGCGACGCAGTCAGCATCCTAAGCCTGAGGAAGATAGCATTGAGGACGTCATCCTCACCACACTGCGTGAGCATGGCAGCATGATCACCCGCGAACTACGTGCCGCTTGCGACTTCACCGGTAAGAACATGCGCTCGAAATTCGATGGCTACGTGGGACGTCTTCAGATGGGCTGCTACATCATCACCGAGGACTTCGTCTATCCCACCGACAAGCACGGACGGGAGTACGGCTTTGGATGGTCGCTCCTCACCACACCAAAGCGTCTGTTGGGTAAGGAAGCCTGTCAGTGCGACCGAACGCCCGAGGAATCGTTTCAACGCATGAAGGATCATCTGATGGGACTGTTGCCCCATGCCACGGAAAAACAAATCTTGAAACTTCTGAAATGACGTGCAACGCGCAACGCTGCAACGCTCAGCAGCAAAATCCCTGCACCTGATTACCCATGACGCGCCTCAATACCTCCAGCACCCTATCCCCTGTGCAATGACTGGTATAAAACTGCGTTTGAGGATAGTACGCCTTCAGTCGTTCTGCAAGTGCCGTCAGCTCCTCCTCCGTCTCTTGCCCATCCAGCAAGTGGAAGCCACCCACCACCGTATGCACAGGCCAAGGACAAGCCGCCAGGATATTCTCCAGTCCGCTATGGGCGCAACCTGTAAACAGCAGGCCGTCAGCATATAAGGCCAGTTCATGACAGAAATCATCCAGCACCAGATCGCCGTTGACATCCTGCACATAGAGCACCTTGTTCCCCTTCGGCATAGCATGAACCTGAGGGATGTGCGCCATGACATACAGCCCCTCACACACCTCACTAGAGTTGTCCATCAGCAGCAACCGCCCCTCCGGAATCTCCGGCCACTGCGCCGTGATGCTATGCAGATCCCCTCGTTTAGAGAAGAACCTCCTGCCGATGGCCTCCGGCGAGACGATGACCTTGGCCGTCTTGTTCATCTCCATGAAATGACGCAAGCCCCCTGCATGGTCGCTATGACCATGAGAGATAAACACATAGTCCACCGAGCTGAGGTCAATGCCCAGCCTCTGCGCATTGCGGATAAACATGTCACTGGCACCTGTGTCCAACAAGATCCGATGCCTATCCGTCTCCAGCAAGATTGAGAGTCCATGCTCCGTCTCAAGCTCCGGATGGTTTGTCCGATTATCTACCAGTACCGTCCACTTCATAGTACATAGCGTCCTCCAATACGCCTTCACGGTGCCGATAATCTGCCTGTCGGCAGGGAGCCAATCCACACTGTCCAACTCATCTATGGTGAGCCAACGGGCAGCCTCATGCTCCTTCAGCGTCAGTCGGCCATGCTTCACCGTGCACCAGAAGCAATGCATCGTGAGGTGGAACTTCGGATAGTCCCACTCCACCACCTGGAGTCGCTGCCCTACCTCAATGTCCGTCTCCAGCTCTTCCCAAATCTCGCGCTGCAGCGCCGTCTCAGGCGTCTCCCCAGGCTCTATCTTGCCACCAGGGAACTCCCATCCGTCCTTCATGTCGCCATACCCTCGCTGTGTGGCAAAGATATGGTCCTTCCCGTCAAATATGATCGCTGCAACTACTTCGATACTCTTCATAGGATAATGTTTTTGCAAAGGTAAGAAAAAGAATTGAGATAGTTATTCCTTCCAAGTTCCAGCATTTAGTCCGGTTTAATCTAATACAAAGGCAAAAATTCATGTCATTTGGAACACTTCTTTGGAAGATTATGTATCTTTGCATATATAAAAAATAATTAAAACGAAGAATCATATGAAACGATTAATGTTTGCGTTAGTAACTCTCCTGATGGTCTTGGGCGCAAAAGCACAAGAGCCATTTTATCTACAGAAAGAGGGAGTTAAACTGGGTTATACCATGACAGATAAGAAAGGTAAAGTCGACGGATACTCTGAGAGCACAGTCGTCAGCGTCAAGAACAATGGTGCCCAAACTACAGTATCCTTGAAGACCATGGTGAAAGATAAGAACGGAAAAGACCTTTTGCAGCAGCCTGTTGACATGTCTATTATGATCAATGATGGCACTGTTGTTATGAGCCCTAAAGCCATGACAGGAAAGATTACAGAAGGCCTGAACATTAGCGGTGAAAGTTTGATGTTGCCTGCAAATCTAACTACAGGAACCACTTTGAATGACTACAGCATCACCATGGGAATAGCTGGTATCAATACTACAAGTCGCTTCACAGGAGTGAAGGTGGTTGCCGAAGAAACCATAGAGGTAAGTGGTCACAGCATCCCCTGTGTGGTTGTAGAAAGCACAGCATCAGTAAAGGTGCTTGGAATGAATCGTAGCAGTCTGCAAAAGACATGGTACGGACGCGGCATCGGTGTAGTGAAGTTGGAAACATACGACAACAAAGGCAAATTGGATACCACCCAGACTCTTACTTCCATCGAAGGCTTGTAATTTTGACGGTATAGTTTAACCGATTGATGGCTTCGGCCATAAATTGGAATTTGCATGTCCGATTTCTGGCATCGCCTCGGCATAGCTCAAACAAGTTTGGCTCTGCTCTCGGCTCGCACATAAATTGGAATTCACAATTCTGATATACTTCAGATGTAGGTTGCCGTTTCTAAAGCAATATAAAGTTTGTTTAAACTATGGTTGGCATTGTTCAAGCCTTTGGCTTCATATCCATTTGTATCCAAA
>JAEEGJ010013628.1_pt1 | contig 19619 bp, 12 predicted proteins | sample 8958761 | NCBI WGS metagenome assembly JAEEGJ01 (sample SAMN16246546, study PRJNA631951) | gut metagenome | biome: gut microbiome; feature: rumen; material: RS-attached | host: Bos | place: Iran: Karaj | collected 2018-10 | reverse complement strand
CAACCAGAGCACGCGTCCCAAGAAGAAGTCGAAGGAAGAGCGTCGCAAGGAGCGCGAGGAGAAGGTGGCTGGTGAGCGCAAGAAGCGCGAACGCATTCGTCAGGGTAAGGTTGATATCGAGGCTGCCGCCAAGCAGGCTGCCAAGAACGAGAAGAAGCAGAAGGACAACCGCCAGCAACAGAACAATAACAACCAGCAGCAGGGTGGTGGCAAGAAGAATAAGAAGAACCGTCCCGTAAAGCCCTTGGAGGTTGACGACGAGGCAGTAGCACGCCAGGTTAAAGAGACGCTGGCCCGCCTGACCTCGAAGAGTCAGAACAAGAAGGGTGCCAAGTACCGTCGTGAGAAGCGCGATGCCGTCGCTGAGCGCATGAACGAGGAGATGGCAGCCGAGGCAGCACAGAGTAAGGTGCTGAAGCTGACGGAGTTTGTGACCGTCTCTGAGTTGGCAACGATGATGAATGTCGGTGTCAACCAGGTCATCGGTACCTGCATGAGCATCGGTATCATGGTGTCTATCAACCAGCGTCTGGATGCTGAGACCATCAATATCGTGGCCGACGAGTTTGGCTTTACTACAGAATATGTCTCTGCCGAGGTGCAGAACGCCATCACTGAGGAGGAGGACGACGAGAACGATCTGATCTCTCGTGCACCTATCGTGACGGTCATGGGTCATGTCGACCATGGTAAGACGTCGCTGCTCGACCACATCCGCAATACCAACGTCATTGCCGGTGAGGCTGGTGGTATTACCCAGCACATCGGTGCCTATAACGTCAAGCTGAAGGACGGTCACAGCATCACCTTCCTCGACACCCCTGGTCACGAGGCCTTCACCGCCATGCGTGCCCGTGGTGCTCAGGTGACGGATATCGCCATCATCATCGTCGCTGCCGACGACTCTGTGATGCCTACCACCAAGGAGGCCATCGCCCATGCCCAGGCTGCCAACGTGCCGATGGTGTTTGCCATCAACAAGATTGATAAGCCCGGTGCCAACCCCGACAAGATTCGCGAGGACTTGGCCAACATGAACCTCTTGGTAGAAGACTGGGGCGGTAAGTACCAGTGTCAGGAGATTTCAGCCAAGAAGGGACAGGGCGTCTACGAACTGCTCGAAAAGGTATTGCTCGAAGCTGAGATGCTCGACCTGAAAGCCAACCCCAACCGCAAGGCTACGGGTTCTATCATCGAGTCGTCGTTGGACAAGGGCCGTGGCTATGTGTCTACCGTCCTCGTGTCGAACGGCACCCTGAAGGTGGGCGACATCGTTGTGGCCGGCACCAGCTATGGCCGTATCAAGGCCATGTTCAACGAGCGTAACCAGCGTATCGAGAAGGCCGGTCCTGCTGAACCAGCCATTATCCTCGGTCTCAACGGTGCTCCGACGGCTGGTGACTCCTTCCATGTCATGGAGACAGAACAGGAGGCCCGCGACATCACCAACAAGCGTACCCAGTTGCAGCGTGAGCAGAGCCTGCGCACCACTACGAAGCTCGGACTCGACGAGCTGTCACACCGTATCGCTTTGGGTGAGTTCCACGAACTGAACATCATTGTCAAGGGTGATACCGACGGTTCTATCGAGGCTCTCAGCGACTCGTTCATCAAGCTCTCGACCGAGAAGGTGCAGGTCAACGTCATCTCGAAGGCCGTGGGTCAGATTTCCGAGAACGACGTCATGCTGGCCAGCGCTTCCGAGGCTATCATCATCGGTTTCCAGGTTCGTCCTTCTGCCGATGCCCGCCGTGCTGCCGAGCGTGAGGGTGTGGAAATCAACACCTACTCGATTATCTACGATGCCATCGACGACGTGAAGCAGACCATGCAGGGTATGCTCGACAAGGTGAAGAAGGAAATCATCACCGGTGAGATTGAGGTTAAGCAGGTGTTCAAGATATCCAAGGTGGGTACTGTTGCCGGTGGTCTCGTTACCGACGGTAAGGTACACAACAAGGACAAGGCCCGTGTCATCCGCGACGGTATCGTTATCCATACTGCTGCCATCGGCGCCCTGAAGCGTTACAAGGACGACGCCAAGGAGGTGGCTACAGGCCTGGAGTGTGGTATCTCGCTGGTGAACTTCAACGACATCCAGGTCGGCGACATCATCGAGACCTTCACCGAGATTGAAGTAGAGCAGAAACTTTAAAGTGAAAAGTGAAGAGTGAAGAGTGAAGAATTTGCTTCCGCACAGAATGTAAGTAATGAGTTTGTCCGTCAGGTGGCCGAACAGAAATACGAGTTCGGCTTCACCACGGACGTACATACCGAAATCATCGAGAAAGGGCTGAACGAGGACGTCGTTCGGCTCATCTCTGCTAAGAAGGGCGAGCCCGACTGGATGTTGGACTTCCGCCTGAAGGCTTTCCGCTATTGGCAGCAGCAGACGGAGCCGACATGGGGTCACGTCCATGTGCCCCCAATCGACTATCAGGCCATCAGTTACTACGCCGACCCCACGGCGAAGAAGTCCGGAAATTCCGGAAATTCCGGACAACCCGGAATCGACCCCGAACTGGAAAAGACCTTCGACAAGCTCGGCATCCCCTTGGAAGAGCGCCTGGCGCTCAGCGGCAATACCGCCGTCGACGCCATTATGGACTCCGTCAGCGTCAAGACCACCTTCAAGGAGAAGCTGCGCGAGAAGGGCGTCATCTTCTGCTCCATCGGCGAAGCCATCAAGGAGCACGGCGACCTGGTGCGCCAGTACCTCGGCACCGTCGTCCCCTACCGCGACAACTTCTTTGCCGCCCTCAACAGCGCCGTATTCTCTGACGGTTCCTTTGTCTACATCCCCAAGGGGGTACGTTGCCCCATGGAGCTCAGCAGCTATTTCCGCATCAATGCCCGCAATACGGGACAGTTTGAGCGCACGCTGATTGTGGCTGACGACGACTCTTACGTCAGCTACCTCGAAGGCTGTACGGCTCCCATGCGCGATGAGAACCAGCTGCATGCTGCCATCGTCGAGATTATCGTCATGGATCGTGCAGAGGTCAAGTATTCCACCGTCCAGAACTGGTACCCGGGCGACGAGCATGGCAAGGGCGGCGTACTGAACCTTGTCACCAAGCGCGGCGACCTGCGCGGTATCGACTCAAAACTGTCGTGGACACAGGTGGAAACGGGTAGTGCCATCACATGGAAATACCCTTCGTGTATCCTGCGCGGCGACAACAGCGTGGCTGAGTTCTATAGCGTCGCCGTCACCAACAACTATCAGGAGGCTGACACGGGTACCAAGATGATCCACATCGGCAAGAATACCAAGTCGACCATCATTTCAAAGGGTATCTCGGCAGGTCATTCGCAGAACTCCTACCGCGGTCTGGTGCGTGCCACGGCTTCGGCTGACAACGCCCGCAACTATTCTTCGTGCGACTCGCTGCTGTTGGGTTCGGAGTGCGGCGCCCATACCTTCCCCTATATGGATGTCCACAATGACAGCGCCATCTTCGAGCATGAGGCCACAACCTCGAAAATCTCGGAAGACCAGCTCTTTTACTGTAACCAACGCGGCATCCCCACCGAACAGGCCGTAGGCCTCATCGTCAACGGCTATGCCAAAGAGGTGCTGCAGAAGCTACCCATGGAATTCGCTGTCGAGGCCCAGAAGCTGTTAAGTGTGTCCCTGGAAGGGACGGTTGGATAGCGGCCTTCGGCCTAATTAACAATTGATAATTGACAATTGATAATTGATAATTGTAAGATGTTAGAAGTAAAAAACCTGCACGCTAAGATTGGCGACAAAGAAATATTAAAAGGCATCAACCTTGTCATTAACGATGGTGAAACGCATGCCATCATGGGACCTAATGGTTCTGGTAAATCTACGCTGAGTGCCGTGCTCGTGGGCAATCCGCTCTACGAGGTCACGGAGGGCGAGGCGTATTTCAACGGCAAGAACCTGTTGGAGATGAAGCCCGAGGACCGCGCCCATGAGGGACTGTTCCTCTCGTTCCAGTACCCTGTGGAGATTCCCGGTGTGTCGATGACCAACTTCATGAAGACCGCCATCAACGAGAAGCGCAAGTATCAGGGCTTAGAGCCGATGAATGCCGCTGAGTTTCTGAAGCTGCAGCGCGAGAAGCGCAAGATTGTCGAACTCGACTCCAAGTTAGCCAACCGCAGTGTCAACGAAGGCTTTAGCGGTGGCGAGAAGAAGCGCAACGAAATCTTCCAGATGGCCATGCTGGAACCGAAGCTCAGCATCCTCGACGAGACGGACTCCGGTCTTGACGTTGACGCCATGCGCATCGTTGCCGAGGGTGTCAACAAGCTACAGACGCCAGAGACGTCGTGCATCGTCATCACTCACTACGACCGCCTGTTGGAGATGATTCGTCCGCAGTTCGTACACGTATTATATAAAGGTAGAATCGTGAAGACGGGCGGACCCGAACTGGCCAGGGAGATTCAGGAGCACGGCTACGACTGGATTAAAGAAGAAATCGGAGAAGAGTAATCTTAAGTGAAAAGTGAATAGTGAAAAGTGAATAATTTGCTACCGCACTTGATATGCAGTCAGAAAAACAATATATAGAACTCTACGAACAGACACGCGGGATGATCTGCGAGCACAGCAGCGACGTGATGAACGCCCAGCGCGACGAGGCTTTTGAGCGTTTCGCGGCGAGTGGTTTCCCCACTCGGAAACAGGAGCGCTACAAATACACCGACATGCAGGCGCTCTTCGCCCCCAACTACGGCCTGAACCTGAATCGCCTTCAGATTCCCGTCGATCCTTACAACGCATTCCGCTGCGATGTCCCTAACCTGAGTACAAGCCTCTACTTCGTGGTAAACGATATATTCTATCACGACGAGAAACCTAAAGGACATCTGCCTGAGGGCGTCATCATCGGCTCGTTGAAGGATTTTGCCACCAGCGAATACTACAACCGCCTGGCAGGCCAAGCCAACGACGCTGCTACCGACCTCAACACCATGCTGGCTCAGGACGGTCTCTATGTCTATGTACCCAAGGGTGTCAAGGTTGACCGCGCCATTCAGGTCATCAACATCCTGCGTTGCGATGTCGATTTGATGGTCAACCGCCGCGTGCTCATCGTGCTCGAAGAGGGTGCCGAAATCAAGATGCTGTTCTGCGACCATGCTGCCGACGACCGTAACTTCCTCGCCACGCAGGTCATCGAAGCCTACGTCGGCGACAATGCCTCCTTGGACTTGTACTGTCTGGAGGAAACCCATGCCAAGAACGTGCGCGTCAGCAATGTCTATATCGACCAGCAGGCTAACAGCCGCGTCAACCACAATGTCATCACGCTGCATAACGGCATCACCCGCAACAAGCTCGACCTCACCTTCTCAGGCGAGGGTGCCGAGTGCAGCTGCTACGGTTGTGTCATTGCCGACAAGCAGCAGCATGTCGACAACAATACGCTCATCAGCCATCATGCACCCCATTGCACGAGCAGCGAGCTGTACAAGTACGTGCTTGACGACCGCGCCACAGGAGCCTTCGCAGGCCGTGTCTTGGTGGAGCAGGAAGCCCAGAAGACCACTTCGCAGATGACCAACCAGAACCTGACGGCCACCCGCGAGGCCCGCATGTACACCCAGCCAATGCTCGAGATTTATGCCGACGATGTCAAGTGTTCCCACGGTTCCACCGTCGGCCAGCTCAACGATGCCGCCCTGTTCTATATGCGTCAGCGAGGCATACCTCTTCCCGAGGCTAAGCTGCTGTTGCAGAATGCCTTCATCAACGAGGTCATTGACAAGATGCGCCTCGAACCCCTCCGCGACCGCCTGCACTACTTGGTAGAGAAGCGCTTCCGTGGCGAACTCAACAAATGCGAGGGCTGCAAGCTCTGCAAGTAATACCCCAGAAATACCAAAAAAGGATTCCCGTCACGGGAATCCTTTCACCTTCAAATACTAACGAAACAGTCTAATAGACATCTTCGCTAATGTCTTCATCCTCAGCGAACGCGGTGTTGTTGTCACGGGAACCTATGAAGTAAACTCCCAAATTATTATCAGTGTGGATAATATTCTCACTACCCCGAAGCAACACCATCTGCTCCTCCAACTCCAGCGTTTCGACAATCGGTTTGATATATTGTTTTTTCATTATCTTATCGTATTATTTGATGATGACCTTCTTACTTAATCGCGATTTTCTTACCATTGCAGATATAGATACCGCCCTTGGCAGGCTTGCCGCTGAGCTTCTGACCACTCAGGCTATAGTAGATAGCTGTCTCGACAATCGCTTCTGACTTTCTCGTCTCAATGTTCTCAATAGCCGTAATCTCACCGCCTTCATCTTCGTCAAATGACAATTCAAAGCCTCTGGCTCCTCCCATAATGTCACTGTCAATTAAATTTGTTTCCAACGGGAGATAACCTTGATTCCCGTAGCTCCATCCACCATTTTTTGCTATTCGGTAGAAACCCTGCACACCATTTATTACACCACCGTCTGTATCTCCGTTTCCGTCTAAAGCATAATACTGATAAGTAAAGGCGAAGTTGGTATTGCTTTCATCTTTCCAAGGTATCGGAGTACCAACTTGTAAAGAACCTGGACTAAAGTAATTAGCAGGATAGGCAGGATTCAGCTTGGACTTCATTATGCTTGGGTGTTCTGAATCGTTATAGTAGTTCTTCAGTTTGTAACCCGAAGTTGATGTTTCGCCTTGCTCATCGTGCATATCGGGAACAAAGAGATAGAATCCGCCATTGACGATGTCCAGAGTTGACTCTGCTGAATTTTTGAGGATGCAAGCATATTCCTGACCATCATCTGTTGCTTTGTGCATCAGATAGTCATTAATAGGAGTCATCGTCACTCTCTTCTTAGTATAGTCCACCCCTGTCACTAAATAAGTAGTGATGTTACGCCCGTTCATCTCTGCTGTCAGCGACGGGTCAATATCATGATCACGGCTCTCCGTAGTCCAACCTAAAGCATTGAATGTCTTCTTGTCGGTGGAAACTGCAATCTTCTCAATGATGACACCATTAAAGTAAAGCGTAATGTTTTCGTTTTCGCCATCACTTTGCGATGTGCCGGGTATTACATAAATGATGTCGCCTGTTCCGTCATTTGTCGTAATGGCTTTTGTTTCTGACGTGCTACCTATGGGTACATCTACGTTACCAGGGTCCTGAACTACATTATTTTTTACTACTGGCTTTCTGTAGTCACCATAAGTATAGCCAGCAATAGGATATTTTGCTTCCTTTTCATCATCGGTCGGATTATTAGAGTAAGGCAACGGATGTACACGCGCATAAACAGCACCACCATCGGGAACTTCAGGAATGGTAATACGATAACTCCACCATGAAGTTTTGTTCTGGTTAATCAAGATGCCATGATAGTCTTTTCCATTGATTTGGTATTGATTGTCACCATACGGAAGAAGCTGGAGGCTATTGTCATAGGAAGAACTGTAATTAGAGGGGGTGAAGCCAAGTCCTGCAATTTCAGGAAGAATTTGTTTTCCACACCATAGCTGACTACCGCCGCAATAAACTACGTTATGTCCGCTGACATCCCAACTAAGCTGATGTCCGCATCTGAAAGTATGGTAATGTGTTTTGTTACCATCATAAGCATGTAATTCCCAAGAATAACGTTTGTTGTATTTCGCAACTTCATCGTATTGTCCTTCCCACCACATTGCTCCTCCACTATATGCATATGGTGATACATCTGTAAAGTCCCATGTGCAGGGATAAGTCTGCTTTTCGAAATATCCAGCGGACATGGAACGTTCAGCATAATCTGTACAATATATGCCGTTAAGCGTATAACAATTTAAACGGATTTGGAATGTGCCAAATGGGGTCCCAGAGTTAGGAGTTGTATAAGTATGTACTGTGCCACCGGTATAATCGGAAAAGTCACTTGCCGAAGGACTAATCGTGCCAGTGGGAACATAATTGTCACTTAAATTTGTTACGACATGAGTATGCTCACCCTTACCACGATAATGCAGATAATAGGTTCCAGAGGCAGGTGTTATTGTATTACCTTTCTTTTTTTTTAAAAGTTTATAGTTCGTACCGAGTACAGAATTCTCCGTAATCATGGTTGCGGAGTTGTAGACCTCTATGGTGTAGAGTTCAAGGAATTGCCCTTCATGCACATATATTGTAAAATCTTGCTCTGTATCAGCAACGATGAAATGATACTCTCCGCGCTGATGTTTATCGTTTTTAGCTCCCCACCATGCAGAACCACCGATTTGATATGTACCGTCGCCGGTAATAGCTGTGCCTAAGGCATCTTTTCCGTTCGTAATCGTCAGGTCTATTTGTGGATGTTCGCTATCTGTACCACCATAGCGTCCCATTTTGATACGGATGCGAGGGTTGGCAAAGCCAGCGTAATAGGATTTGGGAATTGTAACCGAAGCACCTTTTTTTAGTGCAATAAACCTGTCTTCTGCATAATCCTCAACATCACTTTCATTATACATTCCGAACTTTCCTGCTGGTGCATTGATAATAAGGCCTGCAGCTTCCTTGAATAATTTAACTGCCGTTGTTGGGTTTCCGAATGTAGCTGCTAACGAAATATCACCACTAATAGCATCTTGATACCAATAAGCAGGATTAACTGTACCAGAGTTCTCAAGCCTCCATTTAGCCGGATCCGAATATGTGTCGCACCAATTTCTAAATTCGGACTTAGGGTTATCGTCTTTATATCTTCCTATTTCTAATCTTTTTGAATAGAAGCTCCATTTCTTATTGTCCATGTGATAAGAAATTTGGTAGCTACATTGATAGGTCATGCCTCCGAAGTCTGGGTTGGTTGCCGTTATGGTAATAGTTCCTCTATTTCCACTCGTTTGGACTCCGTTGAAATGGACTTCTGTATTATTTAATACATAATTGTAATCATCTATTTTTTCTTTATAGTCGGTAATGCGCAAATCCTCCGTAGTGGTGGCTGTGATAACGAAATCTCCATCTTTCCCATTCGCAGTAATGTCATAAGGTACTGTCTCCCCGTTCCATAACCAAAGAAGATGTTGCTGATATAAATAATTGCCGCTGCCGTCTGTACCGGGATTATCGGCATTGCTAAACTCAACGACGTTGTATTCAAAATACAATTTGTTTTCTCCCCACGCATTGACTGCGAGGATGCAAAAGAACATTAATAGTGTAATAAGTCTTTTTCTTTTCATTGTTAGTTTACGTTAATTATTTGAAGGGCTTTAAAATCTGGCTGCAAAGGTAATGTGAAATATGGTATATGGCTTTGTCGTTTGTAACAAATACTTTAACACCTCACGATTTAGTGGCGTTTTAACACTTTTCGGGTGCGTTCGCTTACTTTCATGGCTAATACAAATAAACAGATGGTTTTTCAACTTTCCTGTATCTCTTGCTTTTCCTGCATTTCCTGCACCAGAGTATGGAGTGTAGCTTCGATTTTTATAATATCCGGCCCTGATACTCCGAGTATCAAGGCTGGATATTCCGAGTATCAAAGTTGGATACTATTTTTGATACTTTTGTTAATTTTTCTATAATGCCGTCTTTGGTGCAGGAAATGCAAGAAAAGCAGGATTTTTCGGGGTCAGAGTTTACTTGAAGCAAACTGTCATTTTACTTCAAGTAAACTCCCACTTTACTTGAGGGTAATTTACTGGCCGCGTGCTTCGCACGGAAATTTGACAAAAATTTAATCAAAAAGAAACAAAAAAACCTGCGTCAACGAGGCCCGGAGCTAGACAGGAGCCTGTTAGAAGTCGAAGCTCAGCTGGCCGTCACCTAACAGGTTGAACGACTTGCGGTGATAGGGTGTCGTGCCATACTGACGGATGGCCTCGCGGTGCTTGGCGGTGGGGTAGCCCTTATTGGAATGCCAGTCGTACTGTGGGTATTCTTCTGCCAGCGCATCCATATAGTCGTCACGGTAGGTTTTGGCCAGGATGCTGGCAGCGGCAATGCTCAGGAATTTGCCGTCGCCCTTGACGATGGTGGTATGGGGAATTTTGACGGTACAACCGTCAACTACAGAACAGTAGGGTTTGAAGCGGTTGCCGTCGACGATGATAGCCTGAGGGCGCACGGTGAGCTGGTCCAAGGCACGGTGCATGGCCAGAATAGAGGCGTTGAGGATGTTGATGCGGTCTATCTCCTCGGGGGTGACGATGCCCACGGCCCATGCTACGGCATCATGCTGGATGACCTCGCGCAGCAGTTTCCTGCGGCGGTCCGTCAACTGCTTCGAGTCGTTCAGCTCAGCGTTCTCGTAGTTTTCAGGCAAGATGACAGCAGCGGCATAGACGCTACCCGCCAAGCACCCTCGCCCAGCCTCATCGCATCCAGCCTCAATAACCCCAATATGATATTGACTTTGTAACATCCTACGAGAACATCTGGCTGACGCGGCGGATGCCGGCGACCAATGTGTCCACCTCATCCTTGGTATTGTACATGGCGAAGGAGGCGCGGACGGTGCCGCTGATTCCCAGACGGTCCATAAGCGGCTGCGCACAGTGGTGACCTGTACGGACAGCAATGCCTAAGCGGTCTAACAGCGTTCCCATATCCAAATGGTGGATGGTACCCACATTAAAACTCACCACCGCATCCTTCCCATTAACGTTCCCGTTCCCGTTAAGCCTCGGTCCATAGATGTGGATGCCCTCGATGGTTTGCAGTTGTTCCATGCAGTAGCGCGTCAGTTCCTGCTCGTGCGCCTCAACATTGTCAAGGCCAACAGAACACAGGTAGTCGATGGCGGTAGCCAAGCCATGCGTCGCCACGTAGTCAGGCGTACCAGCCTCGAACTTAAACGGCAGGTGCTCAAAGGTCGTACGCTCCCACGACACCTTGTCTATCATCTCACCGCCACCCTGATAGGGCGGCAAGCGGTCGAGCCATTCCTCCTTGCCATAGAGCACGCCGATGCCCGTCGGTCCGTACATCTTATGACCGCTGAAGGCATAAAAGTCGCAATCCAACTGCTTGACGTCGATGGTTTTATGGGGAGCGCCCTGTGCACCGTCCACCAACACGGGGATACCATGCTCATGGGCTTTTCTGATGATGGCTGCCACCGGATTGACCGTTCCTAACACGTTGCTGACGTGGGCGATGCTGACGATTTTCGTCCTTTTAGTCATAAAATCGTCGATTTCATCGAGCCTCAGCAGACCGTCGTCGCTGATGGGCAGATGCTTGACGACGATGCCACGGCGCTGCGCCTGCAACTGCCACGGCACGATGTTGGAGTGGTGTTCCATGTCCGTCACCAGCACCTCGTCGCCCGGCTGCATCTGTGACTCGCAGAACGACGACGCCACGAGATTAATAGCCTCGGTAGTGCCTCGTGTGAAAACAATTTCCTCGATTTTATCGGCATTCACAAACTGGCGCACACGTTCTCTTGCTGCCTCATGCAGGTCGGTAGCCTGCTGTGACAGGTAGTGGACGCCGCGGTGAACGTTGGCGTTGACGTTCAGGTATTCCTGTCGCATGGCGTCAAGCACGCACAGCGGTTTCTGCGTCGTCGCCGCATTGTCCAAATAAACCAGCGGCTTGCCATACACCTCCCGCGACAGAATGGGGAAATCCTTCCGGATTTGCTCAATAGGATAGCTCATTTCGTTCAAAATTTGGCTGCAAAAATAAGCATAAAAAACGATAATACAAAAAAAAAGCCCGATAAATAGTTGCCGCCGTGCTGACCAGCCTTATCTTCGTCGGGCAAGAGTCAAGCCCCTCAACACAAAAAATCGCCGCCCGAGCATTCACATGCTGGGCGGCGTACAATCCAATTACTATGAAAAAACTACTAACCTTATGCAAAATGTCGTATGAATCAAAATCTGTCTTTTGTTGTTTGTTGGTGCAAAGGTATAGTAATTATATGGTGTACACAAATACTTTCAGCGAACGCCCCGTTTTTCATTACGAATGGCGGGGGTGAGGGGTGAGAGGCTGACGGTGAGGGGTCAGTTCACGGTTTTGTTAAGCGTCATGAAGATGCGCTGCTTCAGTCGCTGGGCCTGTTCCGGCGTCAGCAAGTCGCAGTCGTCAAGGTGGACCAGGATGTCGTAGGCTTTCAGGTAGGCGGCGCGAATCTGAGGCGCAGCGTGCAGGTAGGATACCCAATAGGACTCCCTGTCGGTGCTGTCGTCCATCACGTAGCGGATGAAATCGTCGTCGCGAAGAAACTCTTCAACTTTGGTGTATATGGCTCTTTTCACAACAAATGCCTCGTCTTTTTTATTTAAAGACGAAGCATTGTGCTGATTGTCATCAATCGTTTTCCTGTCAATCTCTTTACATGGCTGCCTCACGCAGTTTCACCATGCCACGGTGCATCAGGTTGCGCACGGAGTGGTAGTTCATCTGCATGATCTTGCATATCTCATCGTATTTACGTTCTTCTAAATAATATAAGGTGATGGCCTGGCGCTGACGGCGGGTCAGGTTGCGCATCAGGTGTGACACCTGCTCTGACTGCATCGCCTCGCGCTCAAGCATCAGGTAGTCGCGTTCCACATCTTCTGAAGCACGGCGATACTCATAGGTCTCAACCTCGTTGGGCGAGGTGAACGTCTGGCGGCGGAATTCGTCCAGCAGGCGGTTCTTCAGCGAGATAAGCAGGTAAGAACACAGATTGTTGATGGTGTTGCTGTCACCACGTTTGGAATACACCTTGACAAACACGTCATGGATGCAGTCTTTCAACAATTCCTGATTGGTGGTCAGTTTCAGACCGTAGTTGTAAAGCATCTGTACGTACAGGTCGTACAGCTTGGCGAAAGCCTGGTCGTCGCCGGCGCAGAAGCGTGAGACCAACTGCTGGGTTTGCTCTTTTAGGTTATTGGCAGCCATTTTGAAACGATGTATTGTAATTGGTAGTTTGTTTTATGTTGCAAAGATAGGCAAAAAAGCAGTAAGTCTTGCGTATTTTTAGTTAAAAAAATGGGAAAAATAGGTATTTTCTCTATTTCTCCCATTGATTGGTTATTTCTTCTTAATCCAGTAGATGCCCGGCTTTTGCAGCGTTATTTCATGGCTGACGGATCGAAAACGCCCGATTTCACCGCTTTTTCGGTCGATGTCATGCACGACGAAAGCACCGTCGGGCAGGGGTGGGGTATAGGAAATTCCAGTTTCTTCGATGTCGATGAGCCAGCTGTCATTTCCTGCCAACAAGTAGACGCCCTCGGCAGGCTTTTGGGGTGTCATTTTGGACACTTCAGCGAGGAAAGCACGGTCGCTGATAGGGACGGCAGCACACGAGCCGCCAGCCATCAGCGCAGCCCAGCCCATCTCAGGGAACTTCTGCGCCGAGTAGACGACAGCCTTGTCGGGATACTGCGTGCGGTATTCGCTGACGGCACGGTAGACGTCCTCAAAGCGGGTGCCGCCGGCACGGATCTTACGCATATACTGGCGCGGAGCCATATTGACACCGCCTGGAGGGGCATACTCACCCTTGTTATGATAGAACCATTGTTCGATGTCGATGATATCGACGGTCTTCGAGCGTACGGGGTCGGCAAGGATGGCGTCCTGCACGTCCTTGTTGACGGCAAGGGCTACAAGGACGCGACCGTTCTCCTGTTCCCACTCGGCAATGACGTCTAACCAGAACTGTACGAAAGCCAGCGGACCCGTGAACTCTTCGCCGATGGAATGGATGACGTTGGGCTGATTCTTGAAGGCATCCAACGACTGACGGATGTACTGACGATGCAGTTCACGGAGGGTCGCATTGGTGGTGTCATAGAACAGCGTCGCCGTGAAGATGCGCTTGTCGCCTGTGAAATTGACGGGTTCCAGGAATGGCGTGTTGTTGATGTTATTGGCAGTACGCCAGGGGCAGTCTACCCAATGGGCGCCCGCCTCTAAGATGTTATGCTGGAAGTAGTGTTGGTTCTTGAGGAACATACCGATGGATTCGGTCTTTTTGGCAAACTGCTGCAGGCGGTAGAAGTACCATTTGTTCAGTTTGGTGAGGTCGTACTTCGAGAGACCGTCCCAGGCGAGGGCGGCAGAGCCGCCCTGTACTGAACCCGTTCGGGAGAAGGGTTGTTCGTAGAATGGGGCCCAGGCGTCGCCGTTCTTTCGGCGGATGCGCTCGTGGTCGTCGCGGCGGCGGTCCGTCCACAGGCCGTAGTTCTGACTGAATACCAAGGTGTGCGAGCGCCGCATGTCGGCAATGACGGAGTCGATGCGGTCGGTGCCGCCGATGCCCTCCTGTCCGGGAACAAAGCGCGTCAGCGCCGGCTTGGCCTTAGCCATGGCTGCATCGGTCGTGCGACCGTTCCACCACGGTGTCTGGTGCTTGCCACCTACCAGTACGGCATTGTTGAGTGTCAGCCAGCCGTTGGTGATGGCATAATAGTTGCTGCGGAAGTTGCGGGGCTCCATGTCGGTGCCGGTAAACGGATTCAGCGTACCCTGTGCCACAGAACCCTCAAAAGTGGCAGCGTCAATCCACGCCTTCAGCGTCATGCGCGGCTCCAGCGCCTCTTCGGCCAGCTTGACAGCCTCGTCGATGGTCGGCGAACTGCTGGCATTGGTGTTACGCTCCAAGACGCGGCATTGCGCCGACACGTCGCGGCCTAAGCGCTGCTCCAACTGTGACTGGAAGAGGCTGTAGGGTTTGACGTGCTCGTTCATTTCGGCATATTCGCCGTTGCCCTGAATCTGACCCCAACAGCCGATGGAATGGTTGCGATTGAGCGAATCAGGGGAATAGCAGAAGAGTCCCGACGCCGTGGACTGCCACATGGTGCTGTTGGCGGTGCTCCATCCTGCGCCGAACTTCTCCAGTTCCCAGTTCTTGAAGACGATGTCGTTGCCGTCGATGTTGACAATATCGAACAAGATGCCGGGAGCCCACGATGAAATGGCGCCACTGGGGCCAAACGACTCGTAGCTGTCACACTGGACGAAAGCATTGGGACCGGCGGCGGTATGGCCTACTGCAAAGTCATTGATGCCGTGTTCGGAATAGCAGCGCTGGAACAGCGTCTTCTCACCCATGGTGAAGAAGGTGCGGCGGCGGAAACCGCCGATCTCTGACACGGGATGTATCGACTGGCAGTCTTCGACGGTCACCTGAGCGGCTGACTTCTGAATGACCACGGCAGAACCGGCAAAATGGCGGAAGTTGACCATGCGTACCCAGCAGTCCTCGGCCTCGGCTACATAGATGCCGTCCCAGCAGTGGTCTTCGTCCATAGGGCGTGCCGTGTCGTAGCTGCTTTCCAAGGTCAGGTTCTCAATGCCGCTCTCCTTGACGAGTCCGTGGTGCTCATAGACGACGGCCTTGGCGCCGCCCCAGCGGCTGTCGATGTCGCATGTGATGGGGGCGTCGAGCGTGACCTCGTTGCCGTGAACGGCCAGAATGGTGCGATTCCATCGCAGGTCGATGTCGCCGGGGTGCCAGGCCCAATAGCCCATGCGCTTGCCGCCGCCGAAGGAGGCGCAGCCCAAGGCGTCAATCCATTCCTGGGTGGAAGGGCGGCAGATGGCGAGGCGCATGCCCTGATTGAGGGCGGCTGAGCCGCCCTGTACTGAACCCTTTGGGGAGGAGGCCGCTTTGGGGGCGGTGGCCTTTGTGAGCGCGGTGGTCTCCTTGAGGGTGGTGGGGGTTATGGTGCAAACTATGGAGCTGGGGGTGGTGTTGGTGACTTCGAGGGTGTCTTTGACGGTGATGTCTCGCGTACCTTCTATATAGATGGCGGCGCCACGGTCGTAGCCCGTCTTGCGGAGGACGGTCTTGTCGCGTCCGCTGCCACGCAGCACCACGCCGCTGGTACGGATGCGCAGGGGTTCGCTGATGGTGAAGGTGCCTTCGCCTAACAGGACGGTGCCGCGGAAGCCCGTCTTCTTATCGGGTTTCTGGCGACTGACCCAGTCGATGGCCTGCTGTATCAACGATGCATCGTCGCCACCTGTCGATGTCACAAAGGCAGATACCTTTACTGATGGAATGGGCGATTCTGAACGGTGATAGCCACAATACGAGTAATCCAAAGGCACGTTCTGCGCCCCGATGGGGCTTAAAGGTAAAAAAGTAAAAAGGTAAAAAGGTAAAAACCTTCTTACCATACTTATTACCTTGGTTCGTTTAGCGCTTTCCATTTTACCTTTTTACTTTTTCTCTTTTTCTTTCTCAATCCGTTTCATCCACTCGTCGCGCTCCTTTTTCAGGTCGTAGCCTCGGGCGGAGAGCCAGTTGTTGGTACGGCCGCGGTATTTGTCGAACCAATAGTGCTTGCCTTTCGAATCTGCCGCATCCATGGCGTACTCACGGGCTTCCTTGAGCCAGATGAGTATCTGTGCCTTTTCAAAGTCCGAGAGCGTGGGTATCATGTCTTGTGTGGCCTGATAGTCGCGCTTCAGACGGCCGAAGGTCATGCCGTCCTTGACGGCATCGACCTGTTCGTCGGTGAGATAGAGGGAGAGGGCAGACTGCAGTTCGAAGTGGTGCTTGTAAAGCTCAGCGTCGCGCTTGTCGGCATTGTCCTTGTTGGCTTCGTGTATCCGGTTCAGCAGGAAGTAGCGGTTGGCAATGATGTTGCGCACCGCCTCTGCCTGTTGTGCGTCGCTGAGGTTGAGCCCGTCAACGATTTTCTGGGCACGACCTTTGATGTTCTCTACATAGGCAGAATCACGCCCGTCGCAATCCAGCGGCACAAGTTGTGCATTTGCTGTGAGGGAAAGCAGCCATAAAATGGCTGCATACAGAACCTTTCTCATACGTTTACATCAGTTTGCCCTTGGCGGCAAGGGTGTCGTGGTTGTTGTTCATGTTACGCCAGTCCGTCTTGGTGGTGGGATCGATGCCGTTGATGTACTTCTCGATGTTGGTATAGCCGTCGCCGTTGATGTCGCCGTTGGCATCGGCAGGGTCGTTGGGGTTCAGACCGTACTGCTTCTCCCATGCGTCGGGCATGCCGTCGCCATCGGTGTCCACGTAAGGCTGCCAGGCTTTGTACACGGGGTAGCCGCCCATCTGGCGCGGGTCGGTGATGATGCCGTCCTTATAGGAGTCCTTCGGCAGGCGACGGTATTTGAACAGACCGTCTTCACCCTTCGACTTGTCGTTCAGTCCCCACATGTCGCCGTAGGGGTTCTGAGCCACCTTGGTCTTCTTTTCTTTCTTGGCCAGCTCCTTCTCGTAATTCTCGACGTAGTAGGCCTGTCCCGTGCGTACCTCGTCGCAGATGCGCTGGTCGACGATGTCGCGGCAGGGGATGGTGGCACCGGCATTGGAGAGTACCCAATCGAAGGCCTGCTCCGTACCCATAATATTGACGTAGGGCATCTCGAAGGGCTCGTTGGAGCGCATCAGTGCCAGCTCGGTAGCGTCCATTTCACCATCCTTGTCGGCAGTCTGAATGCCGCCGTTCCAGTTGTCCTTCGTAATTTCGGGGTAGCCCTCCATGATGTTTCCAACGGCATAGACGCGTCCGAACTGCTTGAAGGGAAACAGTCCCTGCGAACGGCTTTCGGACTTGACGATGCGGTGGCCCACAGGGTCCTCTTTCGGGGTCAGCGGTCCAGGTTTGTAGTAGTTGTTGATGAAGTTCGACATGGTGGAGAACTCGCCGCCGTCAGCCGTGCGGTGTACCCAGTTGTAGACGATGTTGTTGATGTAGTTGAACACGCCACCCCAGCCGATGGACGGGTTGCGGCCCGTATTGTCGGCCCACAGGTTACGCATGAAGGTCGTGTTCTCGCCGCCGATGGTCGAGCCGAAGGCATGGTTCCACGTGTCGAGTGCTTTGGCGCTGATGGTGTTCTGGATGGTGACGTTGACGGTGGGCTCCTTGCGGTTGGGCTTGCCGTCGTGCATGTCGAACATGTGGCGGTAGAACGAGATGTTTTCGTCGAGGCCCCACTCGCACGAGCAGTGGTCAATCATGATGTTACCCACGGGATTGCCGCCGAAGGAGTCTTCACGGTTGGTGACCAGCGTCTCGCCGCGGCGGAAGCGCATGTGGCGGACGATGACGTCGTGGGTGTCGACCTGGAACGACTCACCGGCAATGATGACACCTTCGCCAGGAGCTGTCTGTCCGGCAATGGTGATGTACGGTGCACGGACATAGACTGGCGACTTCAGGCGGATGATGCCGCTGACGTTGAACACCACGATGCGGGCTCCGCCCTGTTCGCAGGCCCAGCGGAACGAGCCGGGACCGTCGTCGTTGAGGTTGGTGACGGTGAGCACCTTGCCGCCACGGCCGCCAAAGGTGAACATGCCGCCGCCCTCAGCACCGGGGAAAGCCGGTATCTTGGCCTGGCGCAGGTCGTAAGGACGTGAAGCCCAGGGTACGTAGGGGCGGCCAGCCTTGGCCTCCTCGATGACGATGGGGAATGCTACTTCCCACGCCGAGTCGCTATGGGCTTTCCATTGTTTCTTCTGTTGGTCGATGAGGGCTTTGGCCTCACTGGTCAAATCAGGATACTGGGCACTGGCAGACAGGGCAACGGTCAGCACAGCAGCCATTAAAAGAAGTCTTCTCATATCAGTTTTGTTCTTTGAGTTGTTTGGTTCTATTATTGGGACGAACAAGGCAGGCTAATGTCATCAATTCCCGTCATCACCGCCGGAAGATGGATTTTTTTTCGCCATTGATGGCGGCATTACGGAAAGAAATGCTTACCTTTGCAACCGCCATTGATGGCCAATGACTTGAAAACTATAAATAAACTATGGATAATAAGAATCAATCAATTATCTCGAAGGATGGCGTCAACTATCTGGTGCCGTTCATCCTTGTCACCTCGTGTTTTGCCCTGTGGGGCTTTGCCAACGACATCACCAACCCCATGGTGAAAGCCTTTTCCAAAATCTTCCGCATGAGTGTCACCGACGGCGCACTGGTGCAGGTGGCCTTCTATGGCGGTTATTTCGCCATGGCCTTCCCCGCCGCTATGTTTATCCGCAAGTATTCGTATAAGGCCGGTGTGCTGATGGGACTGGGACTCTATGCCGTAGGCGCACTGCTGTTCCTGCCGGCATCGTGGACGGGCATGTACTATCCCTTCTTAGTGGCCTATTTCATCCTGACCTGCGGACTGTCGTTCTTGGAGACCAGCTGTAATCCCTATATCCTGACCATGGGCAGCGAGGAGACGGCGACGCGCCGCCTGAATTTGGCCCAGTGCTTTAACCCGATGGGTTCGCTGTGTGGTATGTATGTGGCCATGAACTTTATTCAGGCCAAGCTCAATCCCGCTTCTACCGAGGAGCGTGCCTTGTTGAGCGACAGCGAGTTTGCCGCCATGCGTGACTCCGACCTGGGTGTGCTGATAGCCCCCTATCTGGCCATCGGTGCCGTCATCGCCCTGATGTTTGCCGTCATCTGGTTTACCAAGATGCCCAAGAACGGCGACAAGAACCACGACATCAACTTCCTGCCGACGCTGCGGCGCATCTTCTCCATCGACTACTACCGCGAAGGTGTCATCGCCCAGTTCTTCTATGTCGGCGTGCAGATTATGTGCTGGACCTTTATTATACAATATGGTACGCGTATCCTGATGAACGAGGGTATGGCAGAACAGGAGGCTGAGGTCACATCGCAGACGTTCAACATCATTGCCATGGCGATCTTCGTCAGCAGCCGCTTCAT
>JAEEGJ010013627.1_pt1 | contig 19619 bp, 16 predicted proteins | sample 8958761 | NCBI WGS metagenome assembly JAEEGJ01 (sample SAMN16246546, study PRJNA631951) | gut metagenome | biome: gut microbiome; feature: rumen; material: RS-attached | host: Bos | place: Iran: Karaj | collected 2018-10 | reverse complement strand
GAGGTGACTGTTAGGGAAACCCTTTTTCAAAAGGGTTCTTCCTCAATAGATCTAACAAATACTTCTCTATGCGTACCACACATAGCATCGGCAGTTATTTTAATATTCTATCCCTTTTCTTGCGGTTATGCCTTTTTCATAAGGGTGCCTGACGGATTTCATTTCGGTAACGTAATCCGCTATGGCGAGCATAGCTTCTGTCGGAGCTCTTCCTGTCAGGACTATTTCTGCTTTATCCGACATCGCTTTTATGATATCATATGCATTGTCGGTATCTGTCAGTTCCTTGCTGTAAGCGTCAAGGAACTCGTCAAGCACAACAAGATCTGCATTGCCGCTGCTGACAAGGTCGGCAGCTTTTTTCAGCATATCTGTCTGAACTTTGCGTATCAGCTGCTTTTCGGAGCCGTTCATCTCAAATGTGAATTTGGTACACTCCCTGCAGCATATGACCGTGTTATCCGGCAGCTTTTCGAGTATGCCTATTTCCGAAGAAGATCCGTTTTTCAGGAACTGGAAAAAGGCTGTTTTCATTCCTGCGCCGTTTGCACGTACAGTAAGACCGACTGCGGCTGTAGTTTTGCCTTTGCCATTGCCGTAATAAATATGAATCATTCTGTCACCTCTTCTGCACTCTGAGATACTTTATTATATCATAACAATCAGCCTTTATCAAGACTTGACATTATTATTCCAAGGTAATATAATGATTATTGTATGAAAAAAGGAGTGTTTTAATGAGATCGATAATTTTTTTTGACATTGACGGCACCATTGCTACCGAAGACGAAAGGTCTTTTATTCCACGGAGTACCCGCGAAGCTATTGCGCAGACAAGGGCAAAAGGCAATCTTACATTTATAAATTCGGGAAGAACAGCTTTTAATATAAGTCCGAGAGTAAAGGAGCTTGGCTTTGACGGATATATCTGCGGCTGCGGTACATATATAGAGTACGGCGGTGAAGTAATATTTTACCGTACAATAGGACAAGAAGAGTGCAGGAGAATAGCTGAACTGATGAGAAAATGCAGAGTTACCCCGGTTTATGAGCATACGAATGGATACTTCTTTGATGATGAGACTCCCGTATGCGACGGACTAAGATACTTTATGGAGGTATTTGTGGACAGTGGCATCGACGTCAGCGGCAGGGTAGAAGATGACGGTTTCGGCTTCGATAAATTTGTTATATGGACAACCCCCGACAGCGATATGGAGCTTTTCCGCAGGGAGATAGGCAAAAGTTTTTCAATAATAGACCGCGGAGGCGGATTTTACGAAAATGTCCCCTTGGGCTATTCAAAGGCTACGGGTATTGAAATGATACTAAAAAAGCTTGTTATTCCTATGGAAAATGCTTATGCCATAGGCGACAGCATGAACGACCTGCCAATGCTGGAGGCTGTGCCCAACAGTATCGCAATGGGGGGAGCAGAGCGTATATACCCGTATGTTTCGTACATTACCACTCCCATTGAGGAGGACGGTATCGCCAATGCCTTGAAGCATTTCGGATTGATATGATCTGTCAGTAATTGCTACACGCTGTGCGTTTATTGCTCTTTTGTTCAAATATTGCGATTCTGCACTGGGATTATTTGGCGGGTATGAGAATTGATTTGGCTGTTTCTCCTATGTTATAATAATATTACGGCCGAAAGGCTGATCTTATGGGAGGAAATGGCTGAGTTCGGGATATTGCTCGGTCAGAAATTGAAAATATGAATATTGCTGTTGCACAATCAGGAGGTCCTACCTGCGCTATCAATGCTTCTCTTGCGGGAGTTTACAGCGCGGCACAGCACATTGACAGGATCGATAAGGTCTACGGTGTGCTTAACGGTATCGAAGGTATAATCAACGATGAAATGGTGGATATGGCGGAACAGATCACAAGCGATGTGGGATATCAGCTGCTTCTGCGAACTCCGTCAGCTGTTCTCGGCTCATGCAGGAGAAAACTCCCCGACCACAGGGAAAAGTCAGATATATACGAGCGTATTACTGAAGTCCTAAGAAAGCGTGATATAGGCATGTTTTTCTATATCGGCGGCAACGATTCCATGGATACGGTTGCAAAGTATTCGGCTTATCTTCGCGATAACGGTATAGACGACATAAAAATGATCGGCATACCGAAAACTATCGACAACGATCTGTGCGAGACGGATCATTCACCCGGATACGGTTCTGCTGCAAAGTATGTTGCGGCAACTGTTCAGGAGATAACCCGCGACAGCAATGTTTACAGTATACCATCTGTAACTGTTATTGAAACCATGGGACGCCACGCAGGCTGGCTTGCAGCTGCGTCATGCTGTATAAGAGCTAACGGCGAGAGTGCTCCTCATCTGATATATCTGCCAGAGACAACGTTCAGCATAGAGGGCTTTTTGTCCGATGTAAAGGCGGAAATGAAGAAGCACAGGGCGGTTATAGTAGTCGTTTCGGAGGGAGTAAAGACTGCCGAGGGCAAGTTTGCTGCCGAGGAATATCAGTCGGGGCAAAAGGACGTGTTCGGTCACAGTTATCTTTCTGGCATCGGCAAGTTCCTCGAAAAGCTTGTGGCTGCGGAAATAGGCTGCAAAGTACGCTCCATAGAGCTCAACGTTATGCAGAGGTGCAGCTCGCATATTGCTTCTCTTGAGGATATACAGTCCTCGGAGGCTATAGGCATGGCTGCCGTTAAGGCAGGACTCAGCGGAAGGTCGGGGTGTATGATGTCATTTGTCAGAGAGTCCGATATGCCATACAGCTACAGGATAGATACAGTTGACGCTGCAAAAGCGGCAAATTCCGAGAAATTCTTCCCGCGCGAGTGGATAAACGAGGCAGGTAACAATGTTCTTGCTCCTGCCTATGACTATATCATGCCGCTGATACAAGGTGAGCTCCACGCAATAATGAAAAACGGAATGCCGCTGAACTTTGTGATATAAAAATGCGTCCCTGAACTCAGGGACGTTTGCTTTAAAAAAACGGAGAGCTTTTAAGCTCTCCGTTTTGCTGTTATTACTTGGCAGGCATTGTGCCTTTTTTCAGTAAGTAAAGCTGGATAGTAAGTGCGTCGTTTGTAGTAACGCCCTTGGTCGAATCGCAGTCTGCGTTAGCCTGTCCCTGCTTTGTGATGCAGTTTGTGCTTGTACCGTTAAGACCAAACTTGTTGGGGTTGGCAAGTGACTGCATTATAAGAACAGCGTCTGCCATGTCTATCTGACCGTCACAGTTTGCATCGCCGTAAACGACCTTCTCTGCAGGCTGATCGTCAGTTGTAGTTGTTGTCGTTGAGGTCTTGTCATTTGATGTAGTAGTTGTTGTACCGGAAGGCTTTGTGGTAGTTGTTGTTTCTTTATCCTTGTCATTGTCAACAACATACTCGCTGCCGCCTGCTGTAGTTCCGTCAGGCTCTTTACCCCAGATGAGCTTATCGCCTGCGTAAAGTGTTACCTTATCAGTGATAGCAGCAGCTGAGTTATCGTCTTCAAAGCTTATGAGGTCTGAATAGCTGTAGTCGTTTGAAGAATCCCACTCAGGGTAAGTATTTGTATCGGGATCCATCTTTGTTGTAAGAGCGAACTGGTATACACGGCTGCCGTAGAACTTGCAGTCCTTCCATGTAACGTCTACATAGTATGTACCCTTGTCGTCATACTTGACAGGATCGGAAAGTGTGGCATGTGACTTGTTGTTTGTGTATCCTGCTTCCTGATCGTAGTCGATACGAGGAACGAGATAGTCAATATCGTATCCGTTTTCAAGAAGCTCTGAGATGTTGAAGAAGTATCTTGCCTTGACATCACACTCGAATCTCGGAGGATTGATGGTTCTATTGTGGAGAACGAGCTTGAGCTGGATACCGTCTGCCTTCTCCTGTGCCTTACCGCCTGATACAAAGTATCCAACGGGGAGGGGATCACCGTTTTCGTCTACCTGATCGTAGCCGATAGCGTTCTCGGACATATTGAAGTCTTCGATGACGTAGTTTTCCTTTTCGTACTCCTTGCCCGTTGCACCGTAGTAGTGGTAAAGTCCTGCAAGGTCGCCGCAGAAGCCTGCGTTATAGTCGTCGGTAACTTCGTTGTAGATGTAGTCCTTTGTCTCGTCAACGTGAACGTCCTTGAGGTCAGGACCGCCTACGAGAGCGCCCCAGAGGGTGTGTACCTGAACGATAGGATCGTCCATGCTCTGTGTAGCTGAGCAGTGTGATGAACGGTGGTGTGGGTGGCTTGCAAAGTTGGATTCATAACCTACTTCGTAAGAGTATCCCATTGGGTTTTTACCGAGAATGTATTCCATCTGAGCCTTTGCCCATGGGAGGAATGTCTCGTCGCCTGTGGTCTTTGCATATACGCAGGCACAGAGTCCTGCAGCTGTATTGTAACGAGCTGAACCGTAGCCTGAAACAACTGCCCAGCCGTTAGGAGACTTAGCGATGAAGTCGCCGCTTGTTTCGCTGTCAGGAAGTTCAGGGATCTTATCGCAGGTCATCGGCATATTCCAGAGATAGTCGTCTCTGCCGAAATACTTGTGACCGTGAACTGGCTCATATCCCCATGCAGAGCAGTCGGTTGTCTTTGAGCAGCCTGACCAGAACTCAAGGTTGTAACGGAAGATGTACCAGTCACGTGCAGTATTTGTGATAGGAGCAAGCTTTGCGAAAACTCCGCCCCAAACAGTATCCCAGCAGTGAACCCAGATATTCTGCCAGCAGTTACCTGTATCAGTAATGATACGCTTCATATAGCCTGTGTAAGCGTAAGAAGGCTGCTGACCTGTCTGAGCCTGTTCATCATATGAACCACTGTCAGAAATTGGCTTAGTAGTATCAACTGAGATAATATCGTCTATGTAATCATAGTTTTCAGTACAGTAGTAGAGCCATACAGCAGCCCATGCAAGTTCATCGTAGTCGTAGCTTGATGTATAGAAGCCGCCGTCGTAACCAAGGCTTGAGTTGCTTGGTACCATACCCGGCTTCCATTCCTCGATATGAGTCTCTACAGCGAAATCGTAGAGAGCCTTGGCGTACTTGAGACACTCGTCAGCGTAATCGGGATCGGTATCCTTGAAGTTGAGGTAGTTGATAGCCAGTGAAGCGGAAGCACCTGCGCACTGGTCTGAAGCCGGCATCTCTGTTGTAGCGAAGTAAGCAGGACGCTTAACTGCACATGATGAAGAAGCAACCATTGTGTTGTCCTGCTGGAGCTCAGGAGGACACCAGTAGTTATGGTCGTTGTTACCTTCGCCGACCTGATAGCAGTATGCAACTACTTTTCCGTCGCCGTCAAGGAATGTAGCCTTCATGAAGTAATCGTTGATCCAGCGGAGCTCGTCTTCAACGTGCTTGTCGAGACCGAGGTCTTTATAGGAATCGCGGAACTCGTAATAACCCCAGCCTACAGTAGAAGCGGAATAGCTGCCTGGGAGACCGAACTTTACGTGGTCACCTGCGTCGTGCCAGCCGCCTGTGAGGTCAACAGTACCGTTTCCGTCGGGATCAAGGTACTTCTTGTTGGCTTCTATGAACTTTTCGGACATATTCACGCCTACATAAAGATCAGGATCGTCGTCGCCGAGATTAGGATTCGCCTTGCCTTCGTCGCCCTGACCAAGTCCCTGATCCTCCTTGAGCTGATCGTCGGTCTTACCCTTTCCGACAGTCGGCATAGGACTCATTGGCTTGAGTGGGATCTCGCCGTCGATAACGTGACAGTTAGCACGCCATGAGTAGTAACCGTCATCTGCTACCTTGTCACCGCATTTGTTTGCATCGTAGAAACAAAGTGCAAGCTGCAGTGCCTCAGCGTAGTTGTGATAATTGTTTTCTTTGCCCTCGGTGATGACCGCGGCGTTTGCGCTTGTCATGATACCGCTTGATAAGAGAGTTGCGGCAGCAGACAGGCAGGCTAAGGATTTCTTGAACATCTTCGCCCTCTTCATTTAAGATCTTCCTTTCAAGAATGATTATTGTCTGAGCTTTTTGCGTCAAAGCTCAGGAAAACTTTTATTTGAGCAGATTCTTCCCCTTGAGTCTGTCAAAAACAATATTATAGCCGTCGTTTCCGTCTTTAAGGGAACGGTTTACTCTGCTTATGGTAGCAGTGCTTGCTCCTGTTTCGGTAACGATACTGTTGTAGACTCTGTGCTCGTCGAGAAGCTTTGCAACGTGAAGACGTTGAGCAAAGGATTTCAGCTCGATGCTTGTACAGAGATCATCAAAAAACTTATAGCAGTCGTCGACGGATTCAAGTGTAAGGATGGCTTCAAAGAGCAGATCCATACTTTCTGATTTGATTTTTTCGATCATTATAATTCTCCAATCTGCCATAAAGGCATAAATAAACAATTTTATACTTTACATTGTAACACATTATTACGCAAAAGTAAAGTGTTTTTTGAAAAATGACTTTACTTTAATTCGTTAAAATAAATTCATTGAAATATAAGTATACCATTATTTATACCTTTGTGTAAATGATACCATAGAATCAACAAAAAGTAAAGGATATTTTGTGAATTTCGCAATTTTTGGCGTAACGCACCAAATTTTCGCAAGTTTTCGTACAAAAGAGCTATTTTCAAGCAGTATTTTTTGTTGATAAAGAAATGTTGGTATCTATTTTTAATTTCGGTAGGATTGTGATTTAATTTTGTTATGAGATAATAAAATATGTTTATGTTTTCGTGTGAGGGGTTGAAATTATTTCATTTTTATAGTATAATGATTTTAAGCCTATAGTTTTGGCTGGAAGGATTAATATGATACCAACAGAAATGCGGTGATTTTATGGAACAGACCATTAAAAGTGATAAAAATATTGAAGAGAGCAACATTCTTTATACTGTTGCGATGAGAGGTCTTGTTGCGTTCCCGAAAATGGTAATGCACTTTGATGTTTCAAGAGCGAAGTCTATCTCCGCTATAGAGCATTCACTTAAAGAGGGCGGCAAACTTTTTCTTGTAACTCAGCATGAGGCTTATATAGATAACCCCAAGGCTTCCGACCTTTATAAGGTAGGAGTCGTTGCAGAGATTAAGCAGGTACTCAAGCTTCCCGATAATATCATGAAGGTGCTTGTTGAGGGCGTATATAAGGCTAATCTTGTTCGTCTTATCGACGACGGAGAAGTGCTGAAAGCCGAGGTAAAGCGTACTCCTACATATTCTCGTGCAAAGTACGACGAAGTTGAAGCTGAGGCTCTTATGCGTTCCGTTAAGGATGTTTTTGAGAGATATGCTTCTTTCTTCCCTAAAATGCCAAAGGAGCTCCTTACGTCTATAATGACACAGGATTCTCCGTTAAAGCTTTTTGAAACAGTAACTTTCAACTGCAATCTCAATTACAGAGACAAGCAGACTCTTCTTGAAGAAACCAATGTTATAAACAAGCTCTCGGTTCTTTTTGCCTGTCTTACCTCTGAGGTCGAGATACTTGAACTTGAGACGCTTATCAATGAACAGACAAAAAACAGCATAGACAAGGGACAGCGAGAGTTCTATCTCCGTGAACAGCTTCGTGTTATCCAGGAACAGCTTGGCGAAGACGAGGGTGAAGAGGCGTTCAGTTATATCAATGATATAATGGACCTTAAAATTGATGAAAAGAGCAGGGAAAAGCTTCTTAAAGAAGCCGATAAGCTCACGAAACTGCCTCCTTCATCGCAGGAAGCCTTTGTTATCAAGAATTATCTTGATACTGTCCTTGACCTTCCGTGGGGCAAGTACACAAAGGCTAAGCTTTCAATGGATAAGGCGGAGGCAGTCCTCGAAAAGGATCATTACGGTCTCAAGAAGGTCAAGGAAAGAATACTCGAGTTCCTTGCTGTTCATATGCTCAATCCCGAGATAAAGGGACAGATAATCTGTCTTGCAGGCCCTCCCGGTATCGGTAAGACATCTATCGCTAAGTCTATAGCAAAGGCTATGGGACGCAAGTACGCAAGAGTTTCTCTTGGCGGCGTAAGAGATGAAGCCGATATCCGCGGTCACAGAAAGACCTATGTCGGCGCAATGCCCGGACGTGTCATCACTGCGCTCACACAGGCTGGATCTGCAAATCCGCTCATACTTTTCGATGAGATCGATAAGCTTTGCAGCGATATAAAGGGCGATCCGTCCTCAGCAATGCTGGAGGTACTAGACGCTGAGCAGAACTATGCGTTCCGTGACCATTTTATCGAAGTTCCGTTTGACCTGAGCAAGGCAGTATTCATTACTACAGCAAATAACGTAAGCGCTATTCCTGCACCGCTTCTTGACCGTATGGAGGTAATAGAGCTCCCGAGCTATACGGCAGAGGAGAAGTTCCACATTGCAAAGGAACATCTTGTTCCGAAGCAGCTCAAGGAGCACGGCTTAAAGGCTTCACAGCTGAAAATATCTGATGACGCTATAAACGAGCTTATCCAGTATTACACAAAGGAAGCAGGAGTTCGTTCACTTGAAAGAAGCATAGCTTCACTTTGCAGAAAGACAGCCAAGAAGATAGCGGCTGACGAGGCAAAGCGTGTGAGCATAAAGGCTAAGGATATCAATAGCTACCTCGGCATCAGAAAGTACCTCAGCGACTTGTCATCGCAGAAGGATCAGGTAGGCGTTGTAAACGGTCTCGCATGGACATCTGTCGGCGGCGTTCTCATGCCTATAGAAGTTCTTGTAATGAAGGGAACAGGCAAGATAGAGGTAACAGGCTCTCTCGGCGATGTAATGAAGGAAAGCTCCAGAATTGCCGTAAGCTATGTGCGCAGCATTGCTGACAAATACAAGATAGACGCTGATTTCTACAAGGATAACGATCTGCATATTCACGCTCCCGAGGGCGCAGTTCCCAAGGACGGTCCGTCAGCAGGCGTAACTATGACTACCGCGCTTGTATCGGCTCTCTCAGGCTTAAAGGTGCGTTCAGACGTTGCAATGACAGGCGAAGTAACTCTTCACGGAAAGGTTCTGCCTATAGGCGGACTCCGCGAAAAGACAATGGCGGCTTATAAGGCTGGTATAAAGACAGTTATTATCCCTGTGGCAAACAAGCCTGACCTTGAAGAAGTAGATCAGGTGGTAAAGGACGCTATAGAATTTGTGTATGCAGAGAATCTGACAGACGTTCTTGATACAGCACTGATAAAGTAAACAGGAGGGGACAGCGTGAAGCTTAATTACAATAAAGCGGAATTTACCGCGGCATACGGCAAGTTCTCACAGATACCTGCTCCCGAAAGGATAGAGATAGCATTTGCAGGACACTCAAATGTTGGAAAATCCACGCTTATCAATAAGCTGTTCAACAGAAAGAATCTTGCGAGAGTAAGCTCAGTTCCCGGAAAAACGGCTACTATCAATTTCTACGGACTTGAAAACATCTATTTTGTCGATCTGCCAGGATACGGCTACGCAAAGGTCTCAAAGTCTGAAAAAGACCGCTGGGCAGGACTTATTGAAGGATATCTCGGCTCTGACAGAGATATCAGGCTGGTGTTTATGCTTGTTGATATGCGTCATGCTCCCACAAAAGATGATGTTCATATGATAAATTATCTTATAGATACGGAAATGCCCTTTGTACTTGTGCTGACAAAGGCTGACAAGCTCAACAAGACAGAACGTGCAAAGCGCATGGAGGCTTTCAAGGACGAGATACCCTGCTTTGAGGATATCCATTCAATTCCGTTTTCATCACAGACATTTGAGGGCGTTGAGGAGCTCAGACAGATAGTTGAGGATATCGCAGACGACAATGACGTCGCTGACGAATAAATTATACCCGAAAGGATTGTTAAAAATGTTTGTATCCGAAAATTTAAGTGTCAACAGTGCTGGGCATCTGGCAATCGGCGGCGTTGATACGGTGGAGCTTGCTAAAGAATACGGCACTCCGCTTTATGTCATGGACGAACAGGTCATAAGAAACAGCCTGCGCCGATTCCACGACAGCATGAACAAGTATTATGACGGAAAAGGCGAAGTCCACTACGCAAGCAAGGCTTTTTCCTGCATGGAGATGTGCAGAGTGGTTGCCAGCGAGGGTGACGGACTCGACGCTGTTTCCATAGGCGAGCTGTACACAGCTTATATGGCTGGATTCCCGATGGAAAAAGTCGGATTTCACGGCAATAACAAGACGGATGAAGAGCTAAGATATGCCCTGAAATACAAGGTCGGACACATAATCGTTGACAATATCAGTGAGCTTCACAGACTTGAAGCTATTGCAGGCGAAATGAATGAGAAGCCGAGCATAATGTTTAGGATCAAGCCGGGTATCGACGCTCATACTCACGATTTTGTAAAAACAGGACAGATAGACAGCAAATTCGGCTTTGCTCTTGAAACAGGAGAGGCTTTTGAGGCTGTTAAAGAGGCTGTAAACTGTAAAAATGTACATCTTGCTGGCTTACACTGTCATATTGGTTCTCAGATATTTGATATTGCGCCTTTTGAAGAAGCAGCAAAGGTAATGCTTGGCTTTATCGCAGAAATAAAGGAGAAGCTTGGTTTTGTTGTCGAGGGACTCAACCTCGGCGGCGGTTTTGGTATCAAATACCTTAACGAACACGATCCTGCGCCTTTTGAAGTATACCTCGAAAGAGTATCCTATGTTGTTAAGAGCGAGTGTGCGAGACTTGGCGTTAAGCTTCCTAAGATGTTTATCGAGCCTGGACGTTCTATTGCAGCGCCCGCAGGTATAACTCTTTACACAGTAGGTGCACGTAAGGTTATCCCGAATATCAGAACATATATATCCGTAGACGGAGGCATGGCTGATAATCCGAGATATATCCTTTACGGCTCTGAGTATGACGCTGTAGTTGCCAATAAAGCAAATGAAGAGCGTACAGAGAAGGTAACTATTGCAGGTAAATGCTGCGAGAGCGGAGACCTTATCGGTGAGAATATGCCGCTTCAGCACGCAGAATCAGGTGATATCATCGCTGTATGCGCTACGGGTGCTTATAATTACTCTATGTCGTCGAACTACAACAGACTTCAGAAGCCTGCGGTGGTATTTGTAAATGAGGGCAAATCAAGAGTGGTTGTCAAGAGAGAAACACTTGATGACATAATCAGAAACGATATATAATGATAAAACGGACAAGAGTTATTCTTGTCCGTTTTTTATGTTTCTGAATATAGTTTGCCCTGCCATGTGTCAAGTTCGGCAAGACGCTTGTCTATTCCTCCGAGCACTGCAATTTTACCTGCGCTCCACATTGGGGCGATGAGTTTGCTTTTGTCTCCGTCGCCTGTAATGCGTTCAATGACGGTCTCAGGCGGAAGAATTTCAAGCTGATGAACTATGATATCAATGTAATCATCACGTTCAAGGAGCTTGAATTCTCCGTTTGAGTACATATCTGCAAGTTTTGTTCCTTTTATAACGTGGAGCATTTGAAGCTTTACGGCTTCGGGACGAAGTATCGCAAGTTCCTTTGCTGTTTCCAGCATATCAGCCGTATTTTCAAACGGGAGTCCGTTTATAACGTGCAGACAGGTACGTATACCTGCACTTTTCAGCTTGTAATATCCGTTTTTGAATTCCTCGTGAGAGCAGCAACGATTTATGAGAGAAATGGTATTTTCATGACAGCTTTGCATACCAAGCTCCACTGTGAGATGAGTTTGAGCGTTTAATTCTTTAAGAAGCGCCATAATATCATCAGAAAGGCAGTCTGCACGAGTTCCTATTGAGATACCGGACACGTTCGGGAATTGCAGTGCAGTATAATAAGCTTTTCGGAGAAACCCGACAGGAGCGTAAGTGTTTGTATTTGCCTGAAAATACGCGATAAACTCAGCACTTTCTCCGTATTTTGAGCAAATTCTGTTCTTTTCAAGTGCTAACTGAGTCTTTATATCAGCTTCTCCGTGAGTGAAGTATCCGCTCCCGCCGTCGCAGAAAATACAGCCGCCCGTGCCTTTTGAACCGTCGATATTAGGACAGGTCAGTCCGAGGTCTATTACGGCTTTGTAAATTTTCTTTCCGAAATTCTGCTTGTTGTAATAATTTAATGTATTATACCGCTTGTTATCGTTTGAATATTTAAATGGATTGCAGCCCATAGTAGCCTCCTTTTGAAAAATATGTTATCATATAACCTCTGTTTTGTCAATATTTAGTGTAAAAAATAAAATATCGCAATATATGGCTTCTTTGTCTATTGACATTTTGCACAAAATGAGTTAAAATGTAATAGTAATCAAAATTTGAGGTCATCATATGAATGGAAAAAATATTATTCTGATCGGTATGCCTGCTGTCGGAAAGAGCACAGTTGGCGTAATTCTGGCGAAATTGCTTGGTTACAGCTTTGTTGATACCGATCTTGTGATACAGAAAAGTGAAGGAAAGCTTCTCAAAAACATAATAGCCGAAAAGGGAATAGACGGCTTTATAGAGACCGAAAACCGTATTTTAAGCGGACTTGATGCTGTAAATTCGGTTGTTTCCACGGGCGGAAGCGTTATCTACGGTGATGACGCTATGAGGAATCTTTCGCAGAACGGCATTGTGATATATCTGAAGCTTGACTATAATAAGCTGAAATATCGCCTGCATAATATCAAGAACCGCGGAGTTGTCATCAGGGAAGGGCAGTCGCTTAGCTCTCTTTACCGCGAAAGAGCACCGCTTTACGAGAAATATGCCGATATCATCATAGATGAGAATGGCTGCAATATTGAGAAAACAGTCAATAAGATAATGGATAGCCTTAATGGTGCTTTGTAAGAGTTGTACAATTCGGTGTATTAAAAAAAGCTCTTTTGCACAATTTTATCCTTTATTTGAAAAAGTGCTTTGACATTTAGCTAATTATGTGGTATAATGTACAGTAGGATTATTATTATAAAGTAATTATAAGACTTCCGTGCCGTTTATGCAGCAAAACTGCTCTGGCTTGCGGATATCGGAAAGGAACAAAAATGTCTAAAATAATTGCTGTTACTTCAGGAAAAGGCGGTACAGGAAAGTCTACCGTATGTGCAGGTATAGGTTATACTCTTGCAAAGCAGGGGCACAGAACTCTTATCATCGAGCTCGATTTCGGTTTGAGATGTCTTGATATCATCTTCGGCGTTGAAGAGAATATCAAATACGACCTCGGCGATGTTCTCAGCGGCAAAAAGAGTGCTCTTGACGCTGTTGCGCAGATACCTATGGCTTCAAACCTCAATATCCTGTGCGCTCCAAAAACTCTTACAGCGGTAAACGCAGAACAGATCGTTGATATCTGCCGCTCTGTAAAGAAGTATTTCGAGTATATCATCATCGACACAGGTGCAGGTATCAATTCCCATGTATTTGATATCGTTGAACAGGCTAACCTTATACTCGTTATCTCAACTCCTGATCCTGTATGTATCAGAGACGCCAGCCTCATGTCAGACGAGTTCTACAACAGAGGCAATAAAAGCCAGAGACTTATCATTAATAAGATAAGCAAGAAGATCATCGGCAGCGAGCTCATCTCAAACCTTGACGAGATAATCGATAAGGTCGGCGTACAGCTTATCGGTGTTATCCCCGATGACTTCAAGATGACAGTTGCAACAGGAAAGGGTAATCCTATCCCGACAGACAGCGAAGCCCTCAAGGCTTTCGATGCTATCTCAAAGAGACTTGGCGGAGAGTTTGTTCCGCTTACAGTAAAAACTGTATAAACATGAAAAAATCATTCCGCTTTGCGGGGAAAGGGCAGAAATATGAAGATAGCAATTATAGCACATGATGCAAAAAAAGAGCTTATGGTGCAGTTCTGCAGCGCTTACTGCGGAATATTATCCAAGCACACGATTATTGCTACAAATACTACAGGCAAGCAGGTAAGCGAAGCAACAGGACTTCCTATCAAGAGATATCTCAGCGGTCAGGGCGGAGCAGAGCAGATACTCGCACTTCTCTCATGTAATGAAGTCGATGTCCTCCTTTTCTTCCGTGATCCTATTAATCCGAAAGCTGCTGACGTTCACGGCATGAACCTCCTCAGACTTTGCGATGTTCATAATGTGCCTGTAGCTACAAATATCGCTACCGCAGAAGCGCTGATACTCGCTCTTGAAAGAGGCGATCTTGATTGGCGTGAGGTCGGTAACCCCAGCATCTAAATCTTTAATTGTCCCTTTTAAAGGGACAATTTTCATGTAAAAACAAACAGGAAAGGCTTGAAATCTATGGCAATTAATATCAAACGCCCAAACGGCACCGAAGATGTTCTTCCGAAGGATGTCTATAAATGGCATACTGTTGAGAAGATCACAAGAGATACCGCAGAGAGCTTTGGTTTTTCGGAATTAAGGTTTCCTACCTTTGAGAATACTGACCTTTTTCTGCGCTCTGTAGGCGAAACTACAGACGTAGTTCAGAAAGAAATGTATACTGTAAAGGCTAAGGAGACAGAATTTACTCTCCGTCCAGAGGGTACAGCAGGTGCTATCCGTGCAATGCTGCAAAACGGACTGCTCAACGAGGCTCTGCCCCAGAAAATATTCTACATCATATCTTGTTTCCGTCACGAAAGACCACAGGCGGGAAGACTTCGTGAGTTCCATCAGTTTGGACTTGAAATGGCAGGAAGCCCTGCTCCTACAGCAGACGCTGAAGTAATTTGCCTTGCCAAGAATATTCTCGACAGACTTGGTCTGAAGAATATCGAGCTTCACATCAATTCCATCGGCTGTCCGACCTGCCGTGCAAAATATCATGAAGCTCTCAAGGCGTTTTTTGAGCCCCACAAGGACGAGCTCTGCGATACTTGTAAGGAAAGACTTGTCAAGAATCCAATGCGTCTTCTTGATTGTAAAAGCCCCGAGGATCGCGAGATCGCTAAAGACGCACCTGTTATACTTGATTATCTCTGCGAAGAGTGCAGCGAGCATTTTGCAAAGCTGAAGAAATATCTCGATAATGCAGGCATTGCCTATACTGTAGATCCAAAGATAGTTCGTGGACTTGACTACTACACAAAAACAGTTTTTGAGTTCATTACAACTGAAATTGGCGCACAGGGCACAGTCTGCGGCGGCGGAAGATACGACGGACTTATCGAGCAGCTCGGCGGTCAGCATACTCCTGCGCTTGGTTTCGGCATGGGTATTGAACGTCTTCTCCTTGTTATGGATAAGCAGAATTGTGATTATCTTTCTCCTAAAAAGTGCGACATCTATTTCGCATCAATGGGCGACGCCGCTCTTGAAAAGGCAATGGAGCTTACAAGAGGACTTCGTGAGTACGGCTACTGCGCAGAGTACGATCTCATGGGCAGAGGCATAAAGGCTCAGATGAAGTACGCTAATAAGATAGGCGCTGTTTATACCGTTGTCCTTGGCGATAACGAGCTTGCAGACGGCAAGGCTAAGCTTAAAGAAATGGAAAGCGGCAAGGAGACAGAGATTCTTCTTAACGATAAATTCACATCAAATTTTGAAAATGAATATTTCAATAAAGTCCTCGACGTAATGGACGCTGAGGGCAGTCCAATGTTCGCATTTACAGGGGAGGATAAGTAAAATGGCAGACAGTATGAAAGGTCTCAAACGTACCCACTACTGCGGAGAAGTTACCGAAGCAGGCAAGGAAGTCGTTGTAGGCGGATTTGTTGACAGAATAAGAAACAAGGGCGGAGTTATTTTCGTTGTTTTAAGAGACAGAACAGGCGTTGTTCAGCTTCTTTTCAACGACGAAACTGACCGTGAGCTTTTCGATAAGGCAGCTTCCTGCAAGAGTGAGTATGTTCTCATGGCTAAGGGTGAGGTACGCGAGCGTGAGAGCAAAAATGACAAGCTCAAGACAGGTAATGTCGAGATATTCGTTACTGACCTGAGAATACTTGCAAAGGCTCAGACACCGCCTTTTGAGATAGTAAACGAAACAAAGGTAAACGACGAGCTCCGTCTTAAATACCGTTATCTTGACCTCAGACGCGCACCGCTACAGCAGAATATCATCATGCGCCATGAGATAGCTAAGGTAACAAGAGAATACTTCTATGAGAATGGATTCCTCGAAATTGAGACTCCTATGATGATGAAGTCTACTCCTGAGGGCGCAAGAGACTATCTTATCCCGTCAAGAGTACATCAGGGCAAGTTCTATGCTTTGCCGCAGTCACCCCAGATATATAAGCAGCTTCTTATGGTATCGGGTTATGACAGATATATCCAGCTTGCACGCTGTTTCCGCGACGAGGATCTCCGTGCAGACAGACAGCCCGAGTTCACTCAGATAGACCTTGAGATGTCATTTGTTGACGCTGATGATATCCAGGAGTGTGTTGAGGGCTTCATTCAACGCGTATTCAAGGAAGTTATCGGTGTTGACGTACCAACTCCGCTTCCGAGACTTACATTTGCTGACGCTATGAACCGTTACGGCTCTGATAAGCCTGATACACGTTTCGGTTTTGAGATTCAGGATATCACCGATACAGTCAAGGATATAGACTTCGTAGTATTCAAGAATGCTATTGAAGAGGGTGGCTCTGTACGCGCTATCAATGTTAAGAACGGTGCGGCTACATATACACGTAAGGAGATCGACAAGCTTGTTGAGCACGCAAAGGGTATCGGCGCTAAGGGACTTGCTTATATCCGCTGGGCTGACGAGCCTAACTGCTCATTCAAGAAGTTCCTCGCTGAGGGCGACCTCGAAAAGATATGTTCTGCTGTTGACGCACATGAGGGAGACCTTGTGCTTATCTGTGCTGATAAGACCAAGACTGTTCTTGCAACTCTCGGCGCAATAAGACTTATCTGCGGCAAGAGACTGGAAGTTATCCCCGAGGATCAGTACAACTTCCTCTGGATAACAGAAATGCCTTTCTTTGAGCACGATGACGAGAACAATACATGGGTTGCTGCACATCACCCGTTCACAATGCCTATGGAGGAGTGTCTTGAATACCTCGATACCGATCCTGCTAATGTACGTGCAAAGGCTTGGGACCTTGTGCTTAACGGCACTGAGCTTTCAAGCGGCTCTATGCGTATTACTGATTATGAGCTCCAGCAGAAGATGTTTGAGGCTCTCGGCATGACTGACGAGGAGATACAGGCTAAGTTCGGATTTCTCGTTGACGCATACCGTTATGGTGCACCGCCTCACGGTGGTATGGGTATCGGACTTGACCGTCTTGCAATGATAATGTGCAAGGCTGACAGTCTCCGTGATGTAACTGCATTCCCGAAGGTTCAGAACGCAAGCGAGCTTATGTCTGAATGTCCGTCAGCTGTTGACGACGAGAGTCTTGAAGTTCTCGGCATCAGCGTTGTGAAAAAAGAAGATGAGTAATCGCTTTTACGCAGTTTGCGGTATACTTGACATAGACGGGAAAATACTTTTTGTAAGGCATACATATGGTCCTGCAAAGGAGCGTATACTTATTCCCGGAGGCTATGTCAAGGAGGGAGAACTGCCGACTTCGGCGGTCAAGCGTGAGTTTTTCGAGGAAACAGGCGTGAATGCCGAAGCAGAGTCGGTATTTGCTGTTCAGTTTCGCACCGAGCAGTGGATAATCGTATTCAAGCTTAAATATATCTCAGGTGAACCGCACTCCGATGGCTATGAGAACAGCGAAGTCCTGCTTCTTACGCCGCAGGAAGCTGTGGAAAGACCTGATATAACCAATATGAGCCGTGCTATACTTAAAGCGTACATTGATAATGTCGATAATACACTTGAAAAAGGGGATTATCGGTCAATTACGCTTAAAGCAGGCGAATATGAAATATTTGGCGTATAAAAATACACAAAATTTATTTATTTGCATTGACATTTTAATTGAGTTGGTGTATAATATTAACTGTGCTATAAAAACATCTAAGGGAGCTGTCTGTAGGATAAGCTCCCTTTATGTATATTTGCAAATTTATTCATAATTTATCTATTGACTGTAATAAGATTAGGTGATATAATCTTATTATTAAATGACCAACAGTCATTTTTGGAGGAGGTATGACAATGGCGTCTGAAGCTGTTAAAAAAATTCTCGAAGCCGAAGCACTCTCCGATAAGAAAAATGCGGAGGCGCGTAAAAAGCGTGACGAGATAATAGACGCTGCCTCGGGAAGTTCTTCGCTTGCTATTCAGAAAAGGCTCAGCGAAGCACATTCAGAGGTCGCGAAACTAAAGGCTGATTTCGATGAAAAGTTTAAGGCTTATGAAAAGAAAGCCGAGAGCGAATGCGAAACAAACATTGATAGTATAAAGCAAAAGGCTGAAAAAAATATGGCGTCAGCTGTTGATGAGATAATCAGCAGATTCTTTTGATTTTGCTCTTGAAAAGGAGTGTGATGTAAAATATGGCGAAGCTCAGAATGAAAAAGATCGAGCTTATTGCTATGCTCACGGACAGTAAAAAAATTATAGAGCTGCTTCAGCGGCGAGGTGTGGTCGAGATATCCAAAAATGATGACGAGGAGCTTGAAAACACCAATGTTACAGCTGTTGTGGGCGAATTTGACAAGTTCCGAAGCACTGCGGTCCAGGCGCTGGAGATAATCGACAGCTATTTCCCTGAAAAGGTTGGATTAGCCGATATGTTCAGCGGCAAGACTGAGGTCGAAAAGCACGAATTCGGCAGAGAAGCTATGCAAATGGAAAAAGTGATGTCCGCTGCGAATGAAATTATCAAAAATCAGCGTATCATTACTGAATCCAACGCAAGTATTTCTCAGCTTGAGATAAAGTGCGATATGCTTGAAAGGTGGACGCCTCTTGACGTTCCTCTGAATTTTAAGGGAACGGCTTCAACATCGGCGTATATCGGTACTTTACCGTACCAGATAACATCAGAAGAGCTCGAAGAACAACTGCCCGATAATTGCAGCGTCGAAGTTGTCAGTGGTTCAAAGGAGCAGACAAATCTGTTTATACTATGCAGCAAGGATACCTATGAAGAAGCAGGGGATAAGCTGCGAAAGCTTGCCTTTGCGACGGTTTCCGAACCTGAAAGCAAGACTCCGAACGATTTGATAGCTTCTTATAAAGAAGAAGCGGAAAAGCTTGAAAAGAAGATAGAGGACGCGAAGAGCTCCATAGAAAAGCTTTCGGAGAATCGAAAACAGCTTAGGTTTGTTATTGATTACCTGCAAATGCGTAAGGAAAAATATGACGCCCTCAGCGGACTTGGCTTCACGGAGAGTACATTCGTACTGACAGGCTATATCCCCGAGAAATATGCGGAATCCCTTAAAAAGGAGATAGAAGCAAAATATACAGCGGCGATAACGTTTACCGATCCTACAGATGCGGACGATGTTCCTGTTTTGCTTGAAAACAGCAAGTTCTCCGCTCCTGTAGAAGGCATAACGAAGATGTATGCGATGCCGGGCAAGGGCGATGTCGATCCTACGCCTGTAATGTCGTTCTTCTATTACCTGTTCTTCGGAATGATGTTATCCGACGCAGGTTACGGAATCCTCATGATAATCGGAACTACCATTGCCTTGAAGAAATTCAAGCTTGAAACAAGTATGAAGAAAACTCTGACAATGTTCCGGAACTGCGGTATTTCCACAGTGTTCTGGGGAGCACTTTTCGGAAGCTGGTTCGGAGATATTGCACAAGTAGTCGCAAGGAACTTCTTCGATAAAGAGATAGGCAGTCTTGCTCTGTGGTTCGAGCC
>JAEEGJ010013626.1_pt1 | contig 19619 bp, 17 predicted proteins | sample 8958761 | NCBI WGS metagenome assembly JAEEGJ01 (sample SAMN16246546, study PRJNA631951) | gut metagenome | biome: gut microbiome; feature: rumen; material: RS-attached | host: Bos | place: Iran: Karaj | collected 2018-10 | reverse complement strand
CTGGCGCAGCCACGGCATCAAGCTTCGTCCGGAAGATTTCCCGAACGGCAAGAAAGGCATCGCCTGGGCTGCCCAGTGCATCCAGAAAGGCGACAAGTTCTACTGGTACGTTACCTACAACACTCCGTCCGGAGGACAGTGCATCGGCGTCGCCATCGGCGACACCCCGGTCGGTCCGTTCAAACCGCATCCGAAACCGTTGGTCGAGGACAAGGACACTCCCGGCCGCGGCTGGAATGACATCGACCCGACCGTGCTGATCGACGACGACGGCACCGCCTGGCTCGCCTGGGGCCAGAATTCCTTCATTGCAAAGCTGAAAGACAATATGACCGAAATTGATGGCGAGATCACCGATCTGAAGCTCCAGCGCTACATCGAAGGTCCGTGGCTCTATAAGCGCAATGGCCTTTACTACAACATCTACGCCGGTTCTGGCGGAGGCGGCGGCGAAACCATCAACTACTCCACTGCCGAAAAACCGCGTGGCCCCTGGACATTCCGCGGACAGGTTACCGGGCCTGCGCGCAACAGCTTCACCATTCACCCCGGCGTGGTCGACTTCAAGGGACACACCTATCTCTTCTACCACAACGGCACGCTGAACCGCGACGGTCAGAGAGGCCAGAGCCTTCGCCGTTCCGTCTGCGTTGATGAACTCTTTTTCAACGAAGACGGCACGATCAAGGAAGTGGTCCAGACGCAGGAAGGCATCGCGGGCAAAGCAGCCGGAACGCAGGCCGGTCAGGCCAGTCAGGCCGGTCAGCGTCCGCAAGGTCAGGCTGGTCAGGGCCGTCAACGTCGTCAAGGCCAAGGCGGACAGGCCGGTCAGGCCGGTCAGCGTCCGCAAGGTCAGGCTGGTCAGGCTGGTCAGGGCCGTCAACGTCGTCAAGGCCAGGGCGGACAGGGTGGTTTTGGTCAGGGCGGCCAGCGTCCGCAAGGTCAGGCTGGTCAAGGCGGACCTCGTTCCACCGTCAGCACTGTAAGTCAAATTCAGGAAAAGTTCCCGGATGAATACAAGGCTGCTCAGGCTCTCCGTCAGAGTGATCCGGCTGCCTACCGCGCGAAAATGCGTGAACTTCAGCAGAAGGTCAGTGGGACAAACTGATCTGAATCAATTAAACTGAACATTTCAAGAGGTCAATCGGCTGGTATCACTACCCGGTTGGCCGCTGGCAAACAAATTACAAGGAGTCTTTTTATGTCTCACAAAACTCTGAAAGCGATGTTCACGGCACTCTGCACGCTCGTGTGCGCCGCCGGCATCGTCAAAGCCGACCAGCCCGTCATCAGCCATGTGTACACGGCCGATCCGAACGCGTTTGTGTTCAACGACCGCATCTACATCATCTGCAGCCATGACCTGCCCAACCAGCGCGGTTACGATCTCTACGACTATGAACTGGTCTCCACCGATGACCTCCAGAACTGGACCGACCATGGTTTCGTGTTCTCCGTCGGCAGAGGCGCGGGTCCGTACAACCAGGGCAAGACGGATGCGCCGTGGGCGGGGCACTGCTACGCTCCCGGCACCGCGATCCGCGACGGCAAAGTCTATCTTTACTTCCCGGACGGAGGTTCCTCCATTGGCGTGGCTGTGGCCGACAAGCCTGAAGGCCCTTATACCGACCCAATCGGCAAAGCCCTCATCAATCACTCCTCGAACTACGGTTCCAGCTGGCTCTTCGACCCCGCGGGATTCGTTGATGATGATGGCCGTGCGTTCGTATACTACGGCGGCAACGGTCCGACGCAGGCCCGTATTCTCGAACTCAACAAAGATATGATCAGCGTGTTCCCGACAGCTGTTCATCATACTGTGCCGCGCTTCTTTGAAGCCTCCTACATGCACAAATACAAAGGCAAATACTACTTCTCCTACAGCACGAACTTCAATCCGACCCCGGAGATGCCGGGCAGTGCCACCATCGGTTATATGATGGGTGATTCCCCGACCGGCCCGTTCGAGTACAAGGGCGTCGTAATTGATAACCCGAAGCAGAACCTCGGCAATAACAACCACGCCTCGATCATCGAGTACAAGGGGCACTGGTACATCGCGTATCATGACCGCAAGCTCGCCATCGCCAGTAACCTCAACAACAAGACCAATTCCCGCAGTGTGAACCTCGACGAGCTGTTCTACAACGATGATGGAACGATCAAGAAGGTCGTCGAGACCGAACACGGCCCGAAGCAGCTCAAGAACTTCGATCCGACCCGGAAATGCCGTTTCGTCACCATGAACAAGTCCGGCAAGATCCTCACCGCGGAAGAAGCGGCGCAACAGCAGTTGCCCGCGCTGAAGAGCACGATGGGCCCCAACAAGGAAACCGTGCTCTCCTCCATGCAGAATAACAGCTGGATTCGCGTTTCCGGCGTTGACTTCTCCAGGAAGCCGACCGGCGGTACGCTCAAGTACAGCGCCAAGGACGACAACACCTCCATCGAGATCCGTAAGGGCGCGGCCGACGGCGATCTGCTCGGCACCGTGAAACTCGCGAATACCAACGGCGAATGGAAGGAACTCAACTTCAAACTCGACAAGGCTGTCGACGGTGTGTTCGACTACCTCTATTTCGTGTTCGAAGTCCGGGGAACTCCGGCGACCGCGGCGCTCTTTGATGAATCTGACGTCGTCACCGTGGCTGCCGCTGGCGGCGCTCCGCAGGGCGGCTTCGGTCAGGGGCAGCGTCCTCAACGTCAAGGTCAAGGCCAGAGTCAGGGCGGCGTTCCCGCTGCTGGCGGTCAACCCGGTAATCTTCCTGCCGGAGCTCCCGCTGTCGGAGCCTCTGCAGGCGGTCAGCGTCCGCGTCGTCAAGGCCAAGGCCAGGGTGGTCAGGCTCAGGGCGGTCAGGGGTTTGCCGGTGGCCAGGGTGGCCAGGGTGGTCAGGCTCAGGGCGGTCAGGGGCAAGGCCAGCGTCCGCGTCGTCAAGGCCAAGGCCAGGGTGGCCAGGGCGGTCAGGGAGCCAGACCTGGACAGCAGGCGCAGCAGCAGCCTGAAGGTCCCAAGCCGGTCGAAAGCACCGCTCAACTTGATTGGTACCAGTTCACCTGAGAACATTTTCTTCCTGACATGAATTGAATCGAGTCTTGTCAGGCGATTTGAACAAAAACACGTCAGCCTCCGAAGCCAGAGATGGTTCCGGAGGCTGAGGGTTTTGGAGGAGAGCCTCAAGTATTAGGTATCATTTGTACATCAAGATGATTTCATTGCTGATAGCCTTGGCGGCTCTCGTTTCCGGCTGTTTGCTCCACCCGTGGTCATATGCACACACGCACCGCTTTTCGTCCCGGCTCGTGCCCGCAGAGAGAAATAGTCTCGAAAACCTGTCGCCACAAAAAATAGAACATTTGTTTGTTTTTCTCTTGACAAATCATCCGTCTGTGCTATATTGCGCATAAAAACCAGGCAAATACTCTCTTATGGCAAAACACAATTACCATGTATCCGAAGAAACCCGCCGGAAGCTTTTGAGCGCGGCAGGCGAGCTTTTTGCATTCCGCGGAGTGGACGGGACCTCCGTTCGGGATATTACAAGCCGTGCGGGAACAATGCCCAATGCCATCAGTTATCATTTCGGGGGCAAAGACGGACTCGTTTCCGCCTGCATGCAGTGCGCGCTGGGAAACTGGAGCGACAAGCGTATCATGAAATACTGCAAAGAGAACGAGTCGCTTTTCTCCACCAGAGACGGATGCCGCCAAATGGTTTCCGATCTCATCGATATCTATTTCCGGAGTTACGGAGACGAGACCCAGCCGAAATGGATGAATATGCTTCTGCTTCGTTCGGTCCTTACCGGACAATGGATCGGAGGCGAACATGAACAGATCTGCCGTCAGGTGCTTGAGCTTTTTTGCGACGTGTTTCACCGGGTCTCCGGAAACGATGACCGGATGACGGCCATCTGCTGGGCGATGTCCATTGTCAGTCCTGCTTTTCTGCTGGGTGCAAGCAATACGGATTTTGTCAGCCTGTCCTCATCCGGAACAGGAAGCCGGACATTTCTGCGTCGGCTTCAATCGACCATCACGGAACAGGCTCTTTTTACTGCCGGTTTAATCGACAAGTGATCATGTGAGGCAACCAAACAGGAAAGAACCCGGCGCATAACGGACGGAACCGATCGAAAATTGAAACATAAGCTTTATTTCCATATAACCCAATCACTAAACCAGGAGATCCGAACATGAAAATCAAAGCAGTCAAGTTTTATGAAAACGGCTTCATGACGCAGCCGTTCGCCCTCGGCGGCGAGGACGGCATGGAAAAGTTCGACGCATCCGTGCGCTACCGTTCCTGCCTCCAGAACTACGTGATCGACACCGGAAAGGAAGTCATTCTGGTGGATACCGGCCTGCCTTCGGATTTCCCCCCGCCCGCCGCCACGCCCGATGCGACCATTTACCTGGGCGCCCCCATCAAGGATTATGTGGATGCTCTGGCCGAACTGGGATATAAGCCGGAACAGGTCTCGAAGATCCTCATCACCCACAAACACGCCGATCATACCGGCAGACTCTCCGCTTTTCCGAACGCAACGATCTACGCCGGTCAGGAGGAATGCGCCGCGGACGAGCTGAAAGACCTCCCGAACGTCACGCCCGTCTCCTTCACCGACGGCGCATATTACAACTTCCCCGAAAGCCAGAAAATCGCCGACGGCGTCACCTACATCAAGGCCAAGGGCCATACCCTGGGCAACAGCATCGTCATCGTGGAAAGCGACGGCCTCTTCTACATGATCCACGGCGACGTGACCTATACGGACGAGGCGCTCTACGAAAACAAGCTCTCGGTGGTGTTCGAGGACAAGGCCGCCGCGCGGGAGACGCTGGACCGCGTCCGCGACTTCATCGCGCACCATCCCACCGTCTATCTTTCCACCCATACGCCGCTGGGATACGAGAACCTTGAGGCGAAACGGACGGTCGATCTCGCGCATCCCACGGAAACTCTTCCCGTCGGGGAGATCCATTTCAAGGAAGCATCGGGGAAATATATCTGCTCCGTCTGCGGGCAGGTCTATGATCCGGCTGTCGGCGATCCCGAACACGGCATTCCCGCCGGAACCGCGTTCGAGGATTTGCCCGCGGACTGGAAATGCCCGCGCTGCCGCCAGCCCAAAGACAAGTTCAATCCGGCGTAAACACCATGGCAGATCTTGACCGGGACAGCCAGATTGTCCGCACAAGCATTGTCGGCATTTTCGCAAACCTTTTTCTTGTCGGCTTAAAAGCCGCTGTGGGGTTGGCGACAAATTCAATTGCCGTGCTGCTGGATGCTTTGAACAACCTTGGCGATGCGCTTTCGAGTGCTGTCACTATTGTTGGCACAAAGCTCGCCGCTCGTCGGCCCGACAAGAAACATCCCTACGGATATGGCCGCATTGAATATCTTACGGGAACCGTTGTCGCAGTCATCGTGCTTGCAGCCGGGGTCACAGCCTTGCGCGAATCCGCTGTCAAAGTTTTCAAGCCGTCCGAGACGGACTACACTGTTGTCTCTTTGGTGCTGCTGACGATCGGCGTAGCCGTCAAACTTCTTGTCGGACGATATGTTCGCGCCATCGGACAGCGCATCGGTTCCGCAGCGCTTGTGGCCTCCGGCTCGGACGCATTCTTCGATGCGATTCTTTCCACCGGAACGATTCTTGCGGCCATTGCGACTCTTCTTTGGAAAGTGAGACTCGAAGGCATTCTTGGGGTTGTCATTTCCCTGGTCATTATCAAGGCCGGGGTCGAAATTCTCCTCGAACCGCTTCATGGGATTATCGGCAGCCGTCCTGACGAAGAGCTCACGGCGAAGGTGAAAGAGATCGTCCTTTCCGACAAAAGGGTGCGTGGCGTCTATGATATTTCGCTTCACAACTACGGACCATCCCGTATCATCGGCTCAGCCCATGTGGAAGTCCCGGACGGACTGTGCGCCCGCGAAATTCATTCTCTCACCCGATCCCTCGCATTGCTGGCTTTCGAACGTTTGGGGATTGTTCTGACCCTGGGCGTTTATGCTTCAACAGACTCATCACCGGTGCTTGATGATATCAGCAAAAGCATCAATTCCGTCGCCGGGGAGTGTCCTGATGTTCTGCAGGTACATGGTTTTCTTGGAGATGAGGCGGCACACACGGTGATGTTCGATCTTGTTGTGAATCTTTCAGCCGATGCATGTCAAGTTCGTGATTCTCTCGTTTCCAAACTTGAAACGCAATATCCGGGCTGGACGTTCAGTGTTGTCCTCGATACGGATGCGGCTGACTGAAAATGCCAGAACCAAAAATCTGCCGACCATGTTTGTCCGTTCGATGACGAGGGGCTCTTCGTGGAAGATTGACCTCTCTCCGTTGAAAACGGTTTGATTGTGCGGAACGTCTCGCAGGGGGGAGACGTTCCATTTTTGTCCTGAACCTCAAGATAAAGGGAACCGTTACCCTCTGTCCAGCATGATCGCGCCCAGATTCCGGATGGAATCCAGCGTCGGTCCGATCATGGCGCGTTCCTCATCCGTCATATCCGGTCCGATCTCCAGTTCGATCGCCTCGACGTTGTTCAGCATGTTCGAGGCGTTCGCGACCGCCTCGTCCCTCTGTTCGGGAGTCATGTTCCCCATCCAGTTGCCGGCGGTATTGCCCATCATGTTGATCATGCTGGTCATGAACGTCATCATCATCCGCGTTCTTGCCTGATCTTCCGGCGACATTTCGCGATAGGTGTCGAGTCCCTGCCAGACAGTTTCCACGGCTTCTTCCGGAGTCTGCTTGTGGAACTCCTTCCGCGGCTCCTGAGGCTGTTCCGCCGGTTGATCGCCCCAACCCTGGTTGGAACCGCCAAAATCGGAGAACGTCGATGCGAGGTCGACTTTCTTCTTGACCTTCGGACCGTGACGGCGAACCTTCGGCGGAGCATCTTCTTCCCCTGCCTGATCCGCCTCGGCTGTCGAGGGCGGGACCTGTCCCGTTTGCATTGTTTTGAACGTGGCGAACCCGAGAATAGCCGCCAGGACCAGTCCGATCAGGGCGATTCCGGCGATTTGCTTTCTTTCCATGGAGAATGTTCCTTCGTTTTGAACAGAAAAGACCACTGCTGTCCGGGAAAAAATCAGGGTGGGAAATTACTCCGACAAGAGAAATATAGCACCGTTCTCCCCAAAGTCAAACGTTCAGGCGGACATTGGCATTGAACGGATGAGGCAGAGACGGAAAAATGGGGATATGGAGAAATGACGCTTTCCCTCTGTCTTTCCTGCATCCGAATCATCAGATGAAGTATTCGATCTGCGTGTCATTTACCGGGAAGAACTCCCGGAGGATGCGCTGCCGCATCGCTATAAAATCCGGTGAACTCCGATACCGCGGCCGGTTCAGTTTGACGGGGAAAATGTTTTTGATACGTCCCGGATCAGCCTCCATGAGCACAATGCGGTCTGCCAGGCAAATGGCCTCGTCTATGTCATGTGTGACGAAAATAACCGTGTGGGTTTCATTGCGGACGATTCTCTGCAGATCCAGCTGCAGGCGGCAGCGTGTAATGGGATCAAGTGCGCCGAATGGCTCATCCATAAAAAGGATTTCGGGCTTGACCGCAAGGGCTCTCGCAATGGCGACCCGCTGTTGCTGGCCGCCGGAGAGATTTCTCGGATACTGTTCGGCAAATCCGGAAAGGCCAACCAGTTTCAGGTATTCTTCCGCAATTCTTGAACGTTCGGCACGACTGATCTTCTTCGACTCAAGACCGAGCTCGACATTTTTGCGGACCGAACGCCAGGGAAGCAGACCGTACTGCTGGAAAATCATGACATAATCCTGCCTGGGGCCCCGGACGGGCTTTCCGTCGATGCGTATGGAACCGGAGGTAAGGGATTCGAAGCCCGCGATGGTATTCATCAGCGTGGTCTTCCCGCATCCCGAGGCTCCGAGAAGGCAAACGAATTCGCCGCGCTCGATAGAAAGCGTAACGTCTTCCAGCGCGGTAAATGTTTCTCCGCTTTGTTTCAAAAATGTCTTCCGAGCATGTTCTATTTCAATGTACATCGGTTTGTCCCCAGAATTTCAGGATTGCCAGTTCCGCTTTGCCTATGAGCAGGTCGAGAATGAGGCCGATCGCCCCGACAAGCACCATTGCCGCAAGCAAATGATCGGAGCGCATGTTGTTTCGCGCATCCACGATCATGAAGCCAAGTCCGCTTTGAGTTCCGACCATCTCGCCGGATACCAGGAATATCCATGCACTGCCGAGTGCGATGTGAAAACTGTTCGCAATTTGCGGAAAAACCGCCGGAAAGACGATTTTCCACAGAATGGAGGGCGACTTGACTCCATAGTTCGCGGAAATTTTCAGATAGACCGGATCCAGATTGATGACAGCGCGCGCGGTGGTCAGCAGGACCGGGAAGAACGCTGCGATGAAAATGATGACGATGGCAGGCAGATCGCCGATTCCCCAGAAAAGGACAATGAACGGCATCCATGCGACCGGGGCGATGGGGCGAAGGAATTGCAGAATCGGGTTCAGGTAATCGAAGATGCTCTTATACCATCCGACGAGAATGCCGAGGATGGTCCCTGCTGAAATCGCCAAAACGTAGCCGATTGCGAAACGCCAGAGACTGTCCGTGATATTCTGCCTCAGGGAGCCGTTGCGACACAGTTCGGCAATCGCCTTCAGGACCACGAGCGGCGACGGCAGGAGCGCAGGCGAGATATCGGAGAAGCGGACAATTGCTTCCCAGAGTGCAAGCAGGAGCGCGACCGACACGATGATGGTCCATATCTGTCTGAAAACCTTCACTGCTGTTCTCCTGCGAAATCCTGAAACTTGGGAGGTTGTTCCGAAATCCCGTATTTTCTGACCAAATCCGACAGTTTGGCGTAATCTTCCGGAGTTATCTTCAGATCCCCGAAAGAAAGCCATTCCAGGGATTGCTTCAGAACCTGTTCCTTCTGATTCAGGAAACCCGTGGCGGTTTCAAGAAGCTTTTCCTTGCTTGTCAGTCTTTCCCCCGCCGCGTAATATTCCGACAGGAGAAGGGAGGCGAGTTCCGGATATTCCTTGAGGAAGCGGTCATTGGCGACCAATGCGCAGCAGATGGAATTGTCCCACAGTTCATGTGAATCCGCAAGAACTTTCCCGCAGCCTGTTTCAACGGCGATGGCGCCGAACGGCTCCGCGACGCAGTATCCGGCGATGCGGCCCGATGCCAGCGCGGAAGGCATTTCGGGCGGCGGCAGTTCCACCAGGGTGACTTCTTTTTCGGAAATCCCTTCCTTTTCAAGAAGCAGGCGGACCAGAATATGGTGCGAGGACGCCCGATGCGGAATGGCGATGGTCTTCCCTCTTAAATCGCCTGCCGCATTGATGTCTTTGGCAACGACAATGACATTGCCGTCCTTGTGCCCAAGCGCCAACGCGGTCAGTCCGATTCCACGCTCCTTCGCCATCATGGCAGGTTCGATCAGCACGGAGGCCGCGTCAACGCGCCCTGTGTTCAGCGCGTCCAGAAGTTCCGGCCAGGAGCCGTACTTGACGAGTTCGAACGGCAAATCTTTGTTCTTCGTCATTTCCGGCAGGACCAAAGCATGCGTGATCGGGAGATAGGCGATTTTCACCTTCTTTTCGCCACCCTTGCCGCACCCGGCAAGCAACAGACCGGCAGACAGGATGACGGATATAATCAGTTTTCCATAGTTTTCCATTTCAGTTTTCTCCTTTTATCTTTTAGGTCTTCAATGATTCGCGCGGCCAAGGCTCCGGAGTCGGTCTCCACAACCATCTCCGACCCGAGCAAGGGTTTGGTTCCTTTGGTCATGAAATCGGAAACGGCTTCCGATCCTTGCGTCGGCGCATAAATGCTGTGATATGAATTGATTCCCATCAGGCGAAACGCCAGCGCAGCGCAAATACCTTTTTCGTTGCTCCATTCCGGGCTGATGAACGCATAAGGCATTTCCTTGACGGCATGTTTCGCAACGCCTGCGATTCCCGCGAAGAAACCCGAGGAGCGTGCATTGTCCAGACATTCGCCGACATGCCATGCGGGCGGCAGGTCTTTCAGGAAGTTCCGCAGCGGTTCCCCTGTTTGTTGAAGCGCCTTCACGGAACAGAATCCCAGTTTCAGCAAGGCGAATGATGCGCAGCCATTGGTCAATATGAGCACATTGTTGCGAATCAGTTCCGCGGCGACTTCGACAATCGATTTTTCGTAAACCAGACGCGGGTTGTTGCATCCGACAAGATTGACGATGCCCATGATATGCCCGTCTTCCAGGGCTTCCTCCAGAGTCGCAAGTCCCTTGGGGAAATGCTTCGCCGCCCATTCGACGGAAAAGCCGAATTCCGCTTCTATCTCATACTGAGGCACCTTGACCGGTATCTCACGCCTTGCCCGGAAACTTTCGATTCCGCGGCGGACGATTTTTTCCGCCAGCTCATGGATCTGAGCCATATTGGAGTGTTCATGATCGAAACCGTAATGCTCGGCGCCGGGCAGACGGGCCGAATCGCTTGTAGTCACGACCGTCGTCTTGAAACATCTGGCGACATCCATAATGGACGGAAAGACATCCTGCACGTCGGCGACCCACAGGTCAAGTGCTCCTGTACCGAGGATGAGCTCCGAGCCCACCGCGTTGGAGAGCGGCGTCACGCCTCCGTAGCGGTACATCGCGGAGAGCCCTGAACAGCATATCCCGTAAAAACGGATTCCTTTGGCTCCGGCTTTGATCGCTTCCTGCTGGAAGGCTTCGCTTTGACCGGTCTTGACGATTTCGCTCACCAGCAGAGGCGAATGTCCATGCACGGCTATGTTGACGAAGCCCGGCTTCAGTGCGCCGGTGTTGACCATCGCCTTGCTTCGATGCGGCAACCCGTACAGACAGTCCATGGCGATTCCGGAGCCGAGGCATGACGTCCAGGCGAATGCCACGCCCGTGCGCAGGAACTGCTTCATCACATTATGCCAGTCTCCGTCCGTTCCCGTAGTGGTTCTGTGGAGGCTTTCGAAGACTTCATGATACGGGCTGATCGGAATGATTCCAAGAGCCTCCCATGTCCGGAGACGTTCCTCCGGCGCATGACTGTACAGCGTCTTGTGTTTCCCGGGGACCGTGCGGGACAGATCTTCGAGCAGCGTGTCGGCAACGGCAAGGGCGAGTTCATTCAATGTCTTGCCTTCTGTCTCTATCCCGTATTTCCGGCAGGTGGCAATGATTTTCGTCTCACCTTCGATGGGAACCGGAATCCGTCCTTCCGCGGCATATTTCAAGGCAAGCATGGATTCGCGCCCGCGTGCGCCGTGAGCCGCGGTACCGGCCGCGACAGCCCGCAGGAGATTCCGTGCGACAATCAGGTCCGCGTCAGCTCCGCATACGCCGCGAGGAGCTTTCGGGGTGATGCGGCATGGTCCCATGCTGCAGTTCTTGCAGCAGATTCCCGCCAGACCGAACGTGCATTGCGGCTGCTGTTTGTCAAAACGGTCGAATACGGTTTCCAGGCCAAGCTCCTCCATTCGCAGAAGCAATTCCCGCACGGCGGGGTCCGGAGTCTGCTTGATTACCGTTTGCTTGTCGGGAAAAGTTTTCCTGTAAGCGGCGATGGCAGCGGCATAGTCCGCTGTTCCGCCATGCGTATGAGAATGGCCATGCTCATGATGATGGTCATGGGGCAATCCCTTTGCATGCAATTCAGCGTGTTCTTGCTCAGTCATACTCATATTTTCCAAAGACTCCATATTGAAAGTATTGTGTTTCTATCCCGTCGATCAGTTTCAGCAGAGCTTGTCATCCTGTCATTTCCGTAGAAACAGGGGCTCGCCGATCCGGTCCGAAATGGTATTGGCGTTGTTCATGAGTTCTTCCTGTATTGGGTTGCCATAAACACTACCGTTTTGGTTTTGTATAGAGATAATATACCACATCTTCTCCTGAAAGTCAAGTTGGAAACGAGAAATTTCTCTACTTTTTTTGTAGTCTATAGCTGTTTCGGCTTATTATCACATCCCGGGGGAGGGAGTTCAGGCATCGGCACTGGCTGACAGATTCTGACTTTGGCAAAAGGCCGCGCAGGACGAGGCGGAGACGGAAAAAACCTGGGGTATAGGGCATAATCGCTCCGAAGCAGAAATGATTCCGAGGCTTACTGCGTTGCCCTACTGCGAGCTTTGTAGATGATCACGCTTGGACGGGAAACACGGGGAGTTGCCCCGTCAATAATGTCCGACTTATACTCCGTTGCAAGCTTTTTCCAACGAATCGGGTCCGTTTCCGCAACAACCGCCGACATATAGCCGAACGAGGCGGAATCCTTCCACTCGGATTTTGCCTGGAGTGCTTTTCAACCGCTGGATATTGATTTGGGAAGAATGAGCTTGAAGCCAGTCCAGAATCAAATCATAGAGCCGCTGATCGTACCGGGCAAATCCGGCGGAGAAAACGAGCAGTGCTTCAGGATCAAGCGCCGTATCCGATTTCGATGCGGTGAAATGTCCAGGAATCCCCAGAGCGGTCCACTGCTTCCAAAGCAGATTCTGAACGGCCTCGTATAGTCATTTCTTATATTCTTGCGCTGACATTGGGCCACCCCAGTTGTGTAAACATGGTTTTCAGGATTTCCCGGAACTCGGGCGAGACGTCCTGTGTCTGACACCATTGCGCAGCTGCGACGAGCTCATCCTCGGACGGATTGAGTCGTTTCAAATCCGATACATGGTATCCTCCGCGATCAGCAGAAGCGAACGTCCTGAAAAAGATTTGGTTGTTCAATATGGATTTTAATATATTTTAATACAATATAAACTGGTTTTTAGTAAAAATAAGTCCGTAGAAGCATTTTTATTGAAAAATACTTGTTGATATTCGAGAAGTATTTATGTGTGTGGACGCTTGGAAGCAGACCGGCAGGAAGACAGAGCTTTGGTGATAGAGCCGAAAAAACACTATGTTTTTGTGATCTCTCACAGCTTTTAATTGCATTGTTTTGTAAATAGCAATCGCTTTTTATGCTGTGATTTTGTGATTCTTCTCAATAATAACACTATTTTTTTGTGAATTTGTACTTGGTTTTATTCGTCAGGAATGAGCTCACGGAGAAAACGGAGAAAGCGGCTGTGCTCCGGAATGATGGACGGACGCAGTCCCCGCCGGAAGAAATCCTTGAAGGGCAGTCAATTTTCTGAAATTACACGCGAGCTTTCTGTTTGAATAAAAATACTACTCACGAATGGATTCCGCGCGACTTGCAAATCGCCTCGTATGCGTTGTTGATTTTCTGCATCTGCATTTTTGCATGTTCGATGAAGGAGGCGGACAGACCTTTTCCAATGACCTTATCCGGATGAAATTCCTTCGCTTTGGCCCGCCAGCAGCGTTTGAGTTCCTCGTTTGATGCATCTTTCGTGCAGCCGAGCGTTGCATAGCACTGGTCCAGCGTCATGCCGTCCGCCATGACGTCATCAGCGAAGCGGCTCCGCCCGCCTGCATTGTCTGAATCACGTCCGGACGAGGACGTGTATTCGGCGTTTCCGGAAAACTCGGACGAACTGCCCGCAAAGAAATGCTGCAGGAAACCAGGCAGATTCAACTCCGATTCCGCGATTGTCAGCAGAATGCGTTCATCCTGCGTGAGTGAATGATCCACGATGGCTAGCGAGCAGAAGACTTCCAGCAGGGAACGGCGGGCATCCATGTCTTTCATTCGTGCCGCGATCTTACGGATTGCCATGGTGAAGTCGTGCACAGTCTGTGTTTTCCCGGCGTTGAATGCCTGTTTCAAGCCGGACTTGCCGTCTTTCGGGATGTCCAGCTCTTTAATTAGATTGGACACCAGTTCAGCTTCGTCCTGCGTCACGCGACCATCGCATTTTGCGAGCTGTCCCAAACAGCGAAAGATATCGCAATACGTCTCCAGGGGTTGTTTATCCTGATCTGTGTCGGAATTGCCGATGGATGCGCCGATCCATGCGCCGATTGCGGCACCCCACCAGCCGCCGAACATTCCTCCGAGAATGCCGCCGATGATACCTCCACCTATGCCCATGATCTTCTACCTCCAATTCCGTGAAGCCTCCCTTTTCTTCACGGAATGATTTTTCTTTCTGAATTTACTTCAGACCCTTCCCTGAGGTCAGGATTTCAAGCATGGGCTTGTCGGATACTTGTTTTGAATAGGAATTCCAGAATCCAAACCCTGAATCGTAATTCCATGTAGTCCAGCCGATGTCAAACTCATCGAACACGGATATCATATCGCGGTACCAATTATAAGCGGGCTCACGCGGAGACGAGGAAATCACACCCCATTCACCGCAGAAGAGGGGCAGACCGAGTTTCTTTGCCACCGTTACCGCCTGAAGAATCTGTTCTCTCAGCACACTGCGATCCCAGTTCGTTGTAAAAGATCGGAATGTTTCTTTTTGCGCTTCGGGCAGTTTGTCGAAATCAGCCTGAGCAATCACAATACCGGGATAATGAATTTGACCGTAATACTTGCCCACCGGGTTCCAGCTTGCACGGTAATGTGTTACTGCCATCGGCTTATAATAATGGAAGCTGAGCAGAATATTCTTGTCTCCCTTCGGAATCTTCAGGTCTTTGAATGTATCCACATCCTGCCACATATTGGACCCGATCACCAGTACGCGTTCGGGTTCCAGCTGACGCAAAGTCTTATGTACTTTCGCGATGAGATTGTTCCATTGTTCCGGATCATCCGCGACCGGTTCATTCAGAAATTCGTATGCCACCCAGTCTGTCGAGAATCCTTTCAGCGCCGCGGAAAGCTCTCTCCACAGATTCACTAATTGTTCCTGTGATTTTTCTTCTGTGAAAAGTGTATTCGTATTGTTGCCTTCGATGGATGCATTGAAATAAAAACTGCGGATGATATGCAAATCCACGATAACGCGCAGTTCATGCTTGAGTGCGAGCTTGATGGACGCATCCAGCAGTTCCCAGGCATCCGTCAGTTTGTTCCCGTTGTTGTCCCAGAATTGTTCTTCATCAATCGGGATTCTGACATGGTCAAATCCAAATTCTTTCAAGCGGATGAAATCATCTTCCTTTACTCTGGCTGCACGTGCAGCCCCTCGCACTCCGGTTTGTGAAAACCAGTGGCTGAGGTTTGTTCCTCGCTTGACTTTGAAGTCGGAAACTCGCACTCCGCTTCCCCTGTCTACGGAACTGCATCCTGCCAGAATGAACAGCGCGAATGCAGCGAGTCCCATCAAAAAACAGTTCCAATGATTCATTGCTTTTTTCATATCAGAGCTTCCTTTGAATGTTGAATAAGGAGGGGGTTTGCGGATTGTTCTGAATGGTATTAACAAATCCTTTTGTATCGACAATATACACCATCCTGAATCGCTTTTCAAATGAATTTTACGGTGTTTGCCGAAAATAATTCAACACAAAAAATCTTCCAGTAACATCGAATCGTATATGATCCTCCTTGGTTAAGGGTTTTTGATTCGCCCGGCTCCGACAAGGGGCCGGGCGAAGTCATTTTTGGAGTTGCTCCTGCAATCGGGAGAGAAACAGTTCGGCGGCAGCAGAGAATACCTGGTATTTCTTCCAGACAACATCCAGACCGGATTCCAGCCGCGGTTCAAGCGGGCGGAACACCAGATCGCTGTTTGTGGAGACGTTCAGAAGTCTGTCCAACGTGATCGCCACGCCGAGACCGCTTTTTACCAGAAGCGCCGCATTGTAGATCAGATTGTATGTGGCGACGATATTCAGTTTTTTGTAGTTGCCGGCGAACCAGTCGATGCACGGATTTTTCACGGGACTGCTTTGCGCCACCTGACGTGAGAAGATGAGCGGATAGCCCAACAGGTCGTCCTTCGTAATCCGCTTTTTCTTCGCGAGCGGACAATCCCGCCTCATCGCGACGCCCCAGACATCCTTTTCCGGCAGGTTCAGGGCATTGTATTTCGCGATATCCACAGGCTGGATCAGGATGCCGAAATCAAGCATTCCTTTATCGAGGCGGTCCATGACATCCTCCGCATTGCCGCTGTAAATGTGAAAATGCACGTCGGGATAATCCCTGCCGATTTCACGGATGATGGCGGCGATCCGGTTCATGGCATCGGTCTCTCCGCTCCCGATATACACGTCTCCGGCGATGTTTTCCCCCATGGAACTGAATTCCGATTCGGTCTTGCCGACGAGTTCAAGAATCTCGCTTGCACGTTTGCGCAGAAGGATTCCTTCCGGCGTCAGGACCACATGATGGGCTCCGCGCACAAAAAGCTTCTGCCCGAGCTCATCCTCCAAATCCATCAGCTGGCGAGACAAGGTCGGCTGGGTCACATGCAAAGATTGTGCGGCGGCGGTAATGGACCCTTCACGCGCAACCGCGAGAAAATAACGCAGGACTCGTGTTTCCAACATAATCAGTTCGCTCCTTCCGTGTTTCGAGTAATATAGCACACGTTCTATGCTTTTCAAGCATGGAGTGATATAAATTATAAGTATTTGCTAATCTGCCGGACGGCATGTATATTAGGTGCAGACCACAACGGAGAACCTGAAAATGGACGAAACAAACAAAGATTTCCTGATGCGCCGGAATCTGACGGATGCCGGATTTCCCGACTCGGAGATAGCGAAAATCATTTCCCTGCTCGAAGAAGGACGGGAAACCGCGGTACATCGGATTTTGGCACAACAGCGTACGAATTTATTAAACACGGTTCATGAGAATCAGAAACGGATCGACTGTCTGGATTATCTGGTTTACGACATGAACAACAACTCAAGGGCATCTCTTAAAATTCGATCGGATGGATTTTCAGCGTATGGGCGAAAAGCCGCCGAAAACCAATTTTCAGAGGTACCCTCAAAGCCGGTTCGTCCGGCGAAAGGAAAACTCAATATGAAAACAATCATCCCGACCGCTCTCGCCATGCTCTGCCTGCTCGGAACCGCATGCACGACAACAACTGAAATGGAGAAAACAAACATGAACGGCATCTCGCAGGACACCCGCGTCTTCAAAATCAATCCCGACATCGAAGCCCACGATGTCCAGTTCAAAAACCGTTTCGGCATCACGCTCGCCGGGCATCTTTATCTGCCGAAAGGTTTTAATTCTTCCAAGAAATATCCGGCGATTGCGGTCAGCGGTCCGTTCGGCGCGGTAAAGGAACAGTCCTCCGGTCTCTATGCCCAGAAAATGGCGGAATACGGATTCGTGACCGTGGCGTTCGATCCGTCGTTTACGGGCGAAAGCAGCGGAGAACCCCGCAATGTCGCCTCCCCCGATCTCAATACCGAAGACTTCAGCGCCGCGGTCGATTATCTCGTCACGCGCGATTTCGTCGACCCGGAACGCGTCGGCATCCTCGGCATCTGCGGCTGGGGCGGACTGGCGATCAACGCGGCTTCGGCCGATCCGCGCATCAAGGCGACAGTGGCGTCCACAATGTACGATATGACCCGTGTGATCGCCAACGGCTACGACGACAAGGAAGACAGCGCCGAAAAGCGGGATGAGAAACGTGCCTCTCTTGCAGCTCAGAGGACTAAGGATTTCAAGCAGGGCTTCTACGACCATGCGCCGTTCAATCTCAAACCGGAAGAATTGACCGATGACACGCCTCAGTTCCTCAAGGATTACACGATGTACTACATGACGGAACGCGGATTCCATCCCCGTTCGGTCAACTCGGCGATCGGCTGGAATATGACCTCGGCGATTCCTTTCCTGAATACGAAGCTCCTTGCTTATGCGGGCGAAATCAAGACCCCGGTCCTGCTCATCCACGGCGAAAAAGCCCACAGCCGGTATTTCAGCGAAGGAGCGTTCAGGAAGCTGAAGGGCGGCAACAAGGAACTCTTCATCGTCCCCGGCGCGAATCATACCGACCTCTACGACCAGATCGATATCATCCCGTTCGATAAACTCAACAATTTCTTCACGAAGAACCTGAAATAAGGAAACCGCACCATGAACAAACTGCTTGCAGGAGGACTCATCATGTTCAGCCTTTTTACCGGATGTTCGCAGGGAAGCGCCCCTGTGGAAAACCCCGTTGCCGTCGAACCCGGCAAGGCCGCGGTCGTCTACTTCTCATGGAGCCCGGACGGCAACACGCGGTTTGCCGCCGAAACCATTGCCGCGAAGCTCGGCGCTAAGACTTTTGAAATCAAGGCTGAGAAACCGTACAGCAACGACTACAGCACCTGCTGCGACGAGGCAAAACCGGAGTGTACCGGAAAACAGCTTCGCGCGATCCTGCCGATCGACGGCCTTGATGCATCGCAGTATGATGTAATCTTCGTCGGCACGCCAAACTGGTGGGGGACCATGGCTCCGCCCGTGCGAACCTGGGTGACGCAGAACGCCACCGCACTCGAAGGCAAGACCGTATGCGTATTCCAGACCAACGGCGGAGGCGGGATGCAGCGCGTCGGCAAGGAGTTTGCCGAACTCGTTCCGAACTCAAATGTGCTTCCTGCACAGGCGTTCTCCGGCAGTTCCATCCGCAGGAACGTGGCGGCGCTGGAGAAATTCGTTACCGACCGTGTCAGGATGAAATAATCGGAAGACATCACATGGACCGCAGGGATTTCATCAAGGGCTCGTTGATGACCGTCGCCGCCGTCACACTTGGCGGTGCACTCGGAACGCTGGCCGCAGATACCAAAACCGACGAAGGGAAAGCGAAAAAAATGAAGATACTGGTCATCACGGGGAGTCCGCGCAAGGGCGGCAATTCCAGCACACTGGCGGATTCATTCGCGAAGGGTGCTACGGAGGCCGGACACGAGGTCGTCCGCTTCGATGCGGCGTTCAAGGATGTACATCCGTGTACAGGCTGCAATTCGTGCGCCATGAATGGCCCGTGCGTCTTCAAGGACGATTTCGAGTTCGTCCGGAAGCATATCGTGGATGCCGATCTGGTCGTCTTCGCCACGCCGATGTATTATTTCGGCATTTCGGCGCAGATCAAGACTGTAATAGACCGTTTCTACGCGATCAACGGCAAAATCCATGTGCCGAAGCAGGCCGTCCTTCTCATGACCTACGCTAACACCGCCGCATCGGAGGCCGTGCCGATCAAGTCGCACTACGAAGTCCTGCTGAAGTATCTCGGCTGGACGGATGCCGGACAGATCATCGCTCCGGGCGTGTGGCCAGTCGGAGCAATCAAGAGTACCAAATACCCGGACGAAGCCTACAAACTGGGCAAGTCGGTCAAGGCAAAAGCCTGAACACATATACCCCAAAGGAATCTACCAAATTATGAAAAAAGTCCTCATCATCTCCGCTTCGCCCCGCAAGAACGGCAATTCCGATCTGCTCTGCGATGAATTCGCCCGTGGAGCGAAGGAAGCCGGGCACGAGGTGGAGAAAATCCGTCTGGCGGAAAAGAACGTCGGTTACTGCAGCGGGTGCTATGCCTGCCAGAAGCTGAAAAAGTGCGTCAAAAACGACGATGCAAACGAGATCGTGAACAAGATGCTCGACGCGGACGTGATCGTGCTGGCGACTCCGGTGTATTTCTACTCCATGGACGCCCAGCTCAAAGCGCTGATCGACCGGTCCGTGTCCCGCTGGGATGACTTCGGCAAGTTCTCCGGCACCGAGTTCTGGCTGGTCGCCACGATGGCCGA
>JAEEGJ010013625.1_pt1 | contig 19620 bp, 22 predicted proteins | sample 8958761 | NCBI WGS metagenome assembly JAEEGJ01 (sample SAMN16246546, study PRJNA631951) | gut metagenome | biome: gut microbiome; feature: rumen; material: RS-attached | host: Bos | place: Iran: Karaj | collected 2018-10 | reverse complement strand
AAGCTGCAAAGGTTGCAGGCGGTGGCGGCGGCGGACGTCCCGACATGGCTCAGGCAGGCGGTAAGGATGTATCCAAGCTTGCTGATGCACTCGCTAAGGCTGAAGAAGTCCTCGCTTCCCAGGTTAACGGTTAAGGAGAAATAATATGTGCTTATTTTGCGACATAGTAGAGGGTAAGATTCCTTCAACAAAAGTTTATGAGAACGATTATGTTCTCTGCTTCAACGACATTAATCCCGTTGCACCCGTGCACGTTCTTGTTGTTCCGAAGAAGCATTTCGCTGATATGAACGAGCTCGCTTCAGATCCTGAGGGCGCGCTTTATGCAGGCGAGATCACAAAGGCTATCGCTGAGGTTGCCAAGATCAAGGGCATCAGCGGCGCATACAGAACGATCAATAACTGTGGTGAAGGTGCAGGTCAGACCGTAATGCACGTTCACTTCCACGTTATCGGCGGAGTATCACTTACGGAGAAACTTATCTGATCCTATGGCTAGAATGAGAACCAAGCGCAATATACCTGCGCGCATGGAAAAATGTCATGAGCGCTGGTTCGACGCGCCAATGTTAAATAAGGGCAAGTGGAGAGAAGCATGCGGAGTTTCAGAAGATACTCCCATCTGGCTTGAGATAGGCTGCGGCAAGGGCAAGTTCTGTGCCGAGATGGCATTAAGACATCCTGAAGTCCTCTATATCGCAATGGAGAGGGATGCATCCGTAACTCTTGCAGCTATCGAGAAAGCACATGAACTCAACATCCCGAATCTCTTCTTTGTAAGAGGCGATGCGGGCATCATCGAGAACTATTTCGATGAGAACGAGATCAACAGGATCTTCCTGAATTTCTCGGATCCGTGGACAAGACAGAACAAGCCCAAGAGACGTCTGACCTACAGAGACTTCCTCAACAAGTACAAGGCTATGATGCGTGAGGGCGGAGCAATCGAATTCAAGACAGATAACGATGACCTGTTTGATTTCTCACTTAATGAGTTTACTGAGACAGGATTCACGCTGGTTGATGAGACGAGAAATCTTCACAACAGTGTATGGGACAAAGACAACATCCGTACTGAATTCGAACAGAAATTCGCAGATCAGGGCATAACAATTAAAAGAGTCGTTGCAAAGATGTAACGACTCTTTCTTTTGACTTTATTTTTCTGTCTTATTTCCGTTTAAACAGACTGACGTTGCCATCCTCATATATAAGCTTGAAATCATCATCGTGTATGAGTGAATAGTACAGATTGCAGTCCGGAGTTTTATCCAGGATCAGGTAATTAAATCCATACTTGTCAGTAAAATCACGATAGTAAATGCTTCCCAGCATCAAAGCTCCATACTCGACAAAGTAATCGTATTCATTATTGTTCTTGGCAAGGAACAGTTCGGCTCTTCCGTCAATATAAGGGTGATAGCCGTGCATCTCGAGATACTGTCCGTCATTGAAGTTTGTATAGAGGACAACTTCCTGTTCGCTTGCATCCAGAATGGAGATTATCTGGTCCAGACGTTCAAAGTGTTTTGCTTTACCGTCATTAATGTCTTTGGTCGTAAAGTATCTAGCCTCACAGACATAGAGCAGACAGATAGATAAAAAGATAACTGCAAGAACCTTGATACTCTTTTTATTGTAAGGTTTCAACGGCTTTTTCAGTTTGCTGAAGTCAATATCCTTAATCGAGTGTGTGAAAGCAGGAACGCCGAACATAAAGAAATAAGGTATGCCCTTGATCTGCAAAAGACCCAGCAGAAGTGTTCCTGCAAAGAGCAGGAAGAAACGTCTTGTAATCGTAATTTTTTTTCTCAAGAAGCAAACCGCTAAGCATGCTATTCCGAAAATAACAAAGAAGGTCTTTCCTTCGGATGAGGATAAGCTAGTAGGACTCATCTCCAGAATAATAGAAAGGCTATTCTGACCATATGAAGATAAGAGATAAATCATTGTTTCCCAACTGTACGGGTTAAGCAGTCCGCAGACGATGCTGATAGCAAACACCGCAAGCATTGCAGGGAAACTGCCATGTGCTTCAAGCTTAAATGACTTTGTGTCAATTGCGAAAGCTGATACAAGATACGGCAGCATAAATACAAGCAGCATTGCCCACATGGCACCGTGAAGGTTTACAAGTGCGAGTGACAGGAAAGGAATCGCATAAAGGTATTTTGCATTCTTGGTCTTAACGTGCTTCTCCATAAGACAGACTTCAATCAGAAGAATCACATATGTGAACATCTGAGGTCTGGTAACCATATAAGCGTCAAAGAGAACGAAACCAAGAATAGCTGAAAAAAATGCAGATAAAACAGGCTTATCGGTAATGAGTTTGAGGTACTTGTATACAAGAGCAATAATGGCAGCATAGCATGCATATAATAGGGCAATAATGCCGGTCGCTCCACAGAACGAATAGACATAGTAGAAAATCACAGCACTGAGCCACTGCTGAACGATAATCTTCATGGAAGAATGCATGGACAGCATATCAGTAAACGGGAATCCGTGTTTTGTTACGTATTCACCGGTCGCATACAGAAAATAGAAGTCATTATCCAGCATGCGCAGCTGGAACAGCGAGATAATAAAAGGTATCAGCAGAAGAATAATTACAAGCCATTTTTGCTTGTTTTTGACTTCTGGTTTGAGAGTGATTTCGTTGGCTGACATTTTAAATTCTCCAAAAAATTTTTACTATTATAGCATGATACGTTATTAGTAGAACAAATGAAGGAGTTTTATAAGAAGGCTGTCAAAAGAGAAACAAAAATCGTTTGAGGGAAAAAAGGGGCAATTCGCTCCTTTTTTATTTAAATTTACATTTATATGACAAAAATTCTGTGGCAAACCCTATCTAAGTGGAGTAGAATTCTTAAGGTGCGAACCATATGGCACTTATAAGTTTATTAATCCCGGTTAGGGAATTTAGGAGGAATTCAATATGGCAGTAAAAGTTGCGATTAACGGTTTCGGTCGTATCGGTCGTCTTGCTTTCAGACAGATGTTCGGTGCTGAGGGTTATGAGGTAGTTGCTATCAACGATCTTACAAAGCCTTCAATGCTCGCTCACCTTCTCAAGTATGACACAGCACAGGGTGGTTACGCTGGTGTAATCGGCGAGAACAAGCACACTGTATCCGCTGATGACGAAGCTAACACAATCACAGTAGACGGTAAGACACTCAAGATCTACAAGGAATCCGATGCTAACAATTGCCCTTGGGGTGAGCTCGGTGTAGACGTTGTTCTCGAGTGCACAGGTTTCTATACATCTAAGGAAAAGTCTCAGGCACACATCAATGCTGGTGCTAAGAAGGTTGTTATTTCTGCTCCTGCAGGAAACGATCTCCCTACAATCGTTTACAACGTTAACCACACAACATTGACAAAGGATGACAAGATCATCTCTGCTGCTTCTTGCACAACAAACTGCCTTGCTCCTATGACAAAGGCTCTCAATGATTATGCTGCAATCCAGAGCGGTATCATGACAACAGTTCACGCTTACACAGGCGACCAGATGATCCTCGACGGTCCTCAGAGAAAGGGTGACCTCCAGAGAGCAAGAGCTGGTGCTGCTAACATCGTACCTAACTCTACAGGTGCTGCTAAGGCTATCGGCCTCGTAATCCCTGAGCTCAATGGTAAGCTCATCGGTGCTGCTCAGAGAGTTCCTACACCTACAGGTTCTACAACAATCCTTCACGCTGTTGTTAAGGGTGAAGCTACAGTTGATGGCATCAACGCTGCTATGAAGGCTGCTGCTAACGAGTCATTCGGTTACACAGAGGAGAAGCTCGTTTCTTCCGACATCATCGGTATGAGATATGGTTCACTCTTCGATGCTAACCAGACAATGGTTTCCAAGATGGATGACGGTAACTCACTCGTTCAGGTTGTTTCCTGGTACGACAACGAGAATTCTTACACATCTCAGATGGTAAGAACAATCAAGTACTTCGCAGAGCTCGGCTAATAACTGACTTTAAGTACAGATTTTCAAAGAGGGTATCTCAGAAATGAGATACCCTCTTTTTTGTGTGCTGTAAAAAAAGATTAAGTGGTGATCAGAGATTTATCTCGACAACGGTTACTTCAGGTACGGAGAGGAATCGGAACGGCATAACGCCGCATCCAAGTCCTCTTGAGATAAAGACGGTTGTACCGCCGATGTTGTATACACCTTGTACAGCGCCCATGTTAGGGAGCTTGTCATGTCTTCTTAATACGCAAAATTCAATTCTGAACGGGAACTTCATCTGCCCGCCGTGAAGATGGCCTGAGAGCATGAAATCAGGTCTTGTAGCAGGATCAAAATGCAGGATGGCATCCGGATCATGAACAACAAGCATAACAGGTTCATTGCCGTCTAACACAGGCATCTTGTGCCATACACGGTTTTTCCTTCCGGTATCAGACAGACCGGCAAGGACAGCCTTAGAGCCGCTTGTACGTGAAACAAGAGTGATATGTGTATCATCAAGGCTGACAAAACCGGCCTGTTCGGGAATGTTGTCGACAAATATATCGTGATTTCCGGATACACCATAGAATGGGATACCCAGTTCCTTGCAGCAATTGGAAACAGCAGTCAGATATTTAAAGCCTTTGGCGGCTCCCCGCTTATATGAACTCATATCGCCGCCGAAAATAACTCCATCCAAAGGTGAAGTTTCATGAGCTTTTCTAATAGATTCACAGATCCTCTTTGAAGATACAGGACACCATTCGGCATGTGTATCAGAGAAGAAAACAAATCTGAAATCGGGAGCATTCTCAGCGTCACTCTGGACCATTGGAAGCTTTTTTATCGTGATAGAACCGGCAGGAGATGCATCATCAGGAGATTTTTTTAGTGCTGCCCTGTCCTGATCGAGAAAGAATGGTTCAATGAAACACCATAAGATATAGAGCAGTATGAGTGCTGAGACAGCAATTAAAACCACATATATCTTATCCATTATTAGGACAGTTCTCCTTTTTTCTTAATTATATAATATGCAGGTGCCAATCGTGTGATATAATTCATACAATGAAATTGATTTTTTGAGGAGGAATTTTAGGATGCCTAAGACAGAAATCACATACGAGATCGTCCAGCAGATCGGTATTCTCAAGGAGAATAAGTCCGGTTGGCAGCGTGAGCTTAATATCGTTAAGTGGAATAACGGTAAGCCGAAGCTCGACATCCGTGATTGGGGCCCGAACCATGAGAAGGTAGGCAAGGGTATTTCTCTCGATTTCGAAGAATACAATACTCTCAAGGCTTATCTTGAAGATGGCGACTTCACTTCTCTCGACGAGTAATATTTCGTTCTAATTTCAGGTTATTTGTTTTTGAAATATATATGGCGCGTGTCAATGCGTCATGATTAAGTATGAGAAGCGAAGAACGAGCGGGTATTATTTCAGTAGTAATGCTTTTTTTGTGGGGGACTCTGATTGCAGAGCCCTTCCATATTTTTGCGCGGTATATTGCGAAGGCCATAGGGTATGCGACTAAAGGTTTGGGTGACCACAGCATACTTGTCTCCCTTATTACATATGTCGTCGTCGTTGCTGCAATTGTTCTTTTGCAGTTGTTGTCACAGACAAAGTTAAGGAACTTCATGCCCTGTATCTTATCGGCAGGCTGTATTGCCATGCTCGTCATAAGGGGCATCTTCAGATCTTATGTGGATTACGGTGAAGCCATCAGCCTTGCGGTTCCGGCTATCGCGGCGATCATTTTTTATCTGACCAAGTTCGAGAAGGGTCTTAAGTGGTATACGGATGTATACACCTATTCACTCAGCATTGCGCTCATCAACGCGCTTTTGTTTGTTCCGGTTGCAAAGCTCAACGGCATAGTTGATAAGATCCTTTATATTACTAATTATAATGATATTAATATAACTGCTCCTTTTGCCGGACTTGCAGGAATACCCGAATTTGTCTGGGGCTTGTTTTTAACTGCGTTCGCAGTGCTTCCGATAATCTATTTTGCTACTTCGAACAAAAGGAAATGATATGGAACAGTTAGATTTATTCGCTGCTTTGCAGGGTGAAGATCAGGAGAGAAATGAATATCTGGAGCTCGTAAAGAAGCTCAACCACTTCGCTGAGCTCTACTATTCCAAAGATGAGCCTGAGATATCGGACTACGAGTACGATACCATGAATAACAGGCTCAAGGAAATCGAGAAGGAGCATCCCGACTGGATCGTTCCCGAATCACCTTCAAAGAGAGTCGGCTGGAAGGCAGAGAAGGGCGTTCTCGTTAAGCATAATGTTCCGATGTTATCACTCCAGGATGTTTTCGAGAAAGAAGAAGTATATGAATTCGTAAACTCCATGATCGAAGAATTCGGCGACGAGGCTGAGTTCCTTGTAGAGACAAAGATCGACGGTCTTTCCATGGCTCTCCGTTATGAGGAAGGCGAGCTCAAGCTTGCTGTTACCAGAGGTGACGGAATAACCGAAGGTGAAGACGTCACAATGAACGCAAAACAGATCCCTGACGTTGTCCTGAAGATGAAAGAGCCTGTTCCCTATATCGAGATCAGAGGCGAAGTCTACATGACCAGAAAGGCCTTTGAGAGCGTTAACGCCAAAGCAGAGGAAGAGGGAAAGAAGACTTTTGCAAATCCCAGAAACTGTGCGGCAGGAACGTTAAGACAGATCGACACCAGGATCACCAAAGAAAGAGGGTTGTCCCTCTTCATATTCAACGTCCAGGAGACGAAGGGCGTTACATTCAATACTCACCTTGAAGGATATGAATACCTTAAGCGCAACGGCGTCAAAGTAATCGAGAATTGCTATAAGTGCAAGACCGCTGACGAGGTCTGGGATGCAATCCAGAAGATAGGCGATATGAGAGGCGAACTCGAATACGATATCGACGGTGCGGTAGTTAAGCTCAATAATCTTTCCGAAAGAAGCAAACTCGGAAACACGATCAAGTTCCCCAGATGGGCAGTCGCATATAAGTATCCGCCGGAAGTAAAAGAGACGCGTCTTCTTGACGTTGAAGTCAACACGGGCAGAACGGGAAGGGTAACGCCTGTTGCCGTTTTTGAGCCCATCAGTCTTTGCGGAACAATGGTATCACGTGCGACTCTCCATAACCAGGATTTCATCGACCAGTTAGGACTTGGCATCGGTGATACCATTCTCGTCTATAAATCAGGCGAGATCATCCCCAAAGTAAAGGATGTAAATAAAGATAAGAGACCTTCGGACTGGCAGCCTTATAAGATGCCTGAGAATTGTCCGGTGTGCGGCCACAAGCTCGCAAGAGATGAGGGCGGCGTTGATCTGAAGTGCATGAACTTAATGTGCCCTGGAACGCTTGTAAACCGCATCGTTAATTTTGTCTCGCGTGATTGCATGGACATTAAGGGATTCGGTTCCGAGTACATCAGAAAACTTACTGAAGAAAAGTATCTTAAAGATATAGCAGATGTTTTCGAGCTGAAAGATAAGAGAGATGCGCTTATCGAAGGCAAGCTTTTAGGCCTTGAGAAGAATACCGACAAGCTCCTTAATGCCATCGAGACAGCGAAAACAGAGACACCGGCCGACAAGGTCCTGGCAGGTCTCGGTATTCCGGGAGTAGGCAAGGCAACAGCCAAGGAGCTGATAAGGACATTCGGTTCGATAGATGCAATCGCTGAAGCTGATAAGGATGCTCTGTCTGCAGTTCAGGATATCGGAGAGATCTCAGCTGAAGGAATCTACAATTTCTTCCGTGATGAAGGCAACAAGGAACTCCTCACAAGACTTAAAGATCTAGGGCTTAACTTTGCAAAAGCAGAAAATGAGGTTCAGGGATCTTCTCTTGCAGGACTTACATTCTGCATTACCGGAACTCTGGAAGGAATGTCCAGAAGCGAAGCGGAGGCTCTTATCGAGAGCAACGGCGGCAAGCCTGTATCTTCCGTATCGAAGAAGACGTCATATCTTCTCATGGGTGCTGATGCAGGTTCCAAGGAACGTAAGGCCAGAGAGCTAGGCGTTCCGATAATCGGGATCGATGAGCTTAAGGATATGATCGCTAAAGGGTGATATGCCATGAATGTTAATGAAGAGAAAGCAAGGATAAGAAAAGAGATCAGGAGAAGAAGAGAACAGTTATCTTCTTCCGTCTTATCAGACATTGAGAAGTCTCTTCCGGACTTCATTTCCGCTATCGATGACAGCGAGCTTAAGAAGGAACTTAAGAATGCAAAAAGGATCGCACTCTACAGATCGATAAACGGAGAAGTTCCCGTTGACGGACTTGCAGGATTCTTTATGTCACAGGGTAAAAAATGCTGTTTTCCGAGAATCGAAAACGACACCATGGTCTTCTGTGACTGCGACAGTCTTGAAGACGGTGAATTCGACCAGTCGTCCATAGGAATAAAAGAACCTGTCAGCACAAAGCATGCGGTCGACCCTAAAGACATTGATGTTGTAGTGCTGCCTGCGGTTGCATATAATGAAGAAGGTACAAGGCTTGGAATGGGCGGAGGATTTTACGACCGTTACATTGGAGCCTTAGGTTCTGACAGACCTTATCTTTTGGGGATCTGTTATGAGTTCCAGATCTGTTCTGACGTACCGGGAACGGATAATGACATAAGCGCTGATTTTATTGCCGTGATACCGGAAGAAGAATACGGGGAGTAAATAGCAGGGAATGCGTTATTTTATTGTTAATCTGGCTGTTCATTTGTTGGTTACGATACTGTTTGTCGTGCTGACATGCATACGCGCCGGATATAACAGAAGGAAGAAGACCAAGCATGTCATTACTTACTTTTTCCCAATTGCATTTGCGCTCATTGCCATAGTCGACATCGTATTGTATACAGCCCCCAGACTCATGGACATCAACAGCCTTATCAACAACAATTACTATTACCATACAGGTGCTGTCGAGAACATCGGATTCATGAAAAATTACTTCGTCATTGACGGAGATTATTACTATATCAATCCGCTTCGCAACAAGCTTACCGAAGGTGATGTCGTCAGAGTAAAGCACACACCTTATTCATTATTCACGGTCGATATCACGACCATAACCGAAGCTGAAGAACCTGAAGAGGGTGACTCTGTTACGGAAACCGTGTGATAAAAATTGAGACCAGTCTCAATTTTCGTGCAAAAGTCTCAAATACGGGCCTGTTTTTTCAATTTGCGGCACTTTGTCCCCACAACTTAATGTTAAGGTCGTAAACTCTCCTTAAATCAAAACAGGAGGTGAGTGACCTATGGAGAACAGAAATTGGAATCAGGGTTCAGTAGAGATGTCGGTTGTATGCAGCGACTTAAGTCTTCTCGAGAACATCAATTTACTATTAAAGCAAAAAGGCGTTATTGCAGTTGAAGATGAGATGGGAGTTCTGCATTACATCGTTGACGGAAGAAGCGACAGAGGTTCCGTCGCAGGCAGGGTCACCGCGATAAATCCGGCTAAGACTGCAGGGCAGGAAAAACAGGAAGCCTATCTCGATCTGTGCATTAAGACAGTGCTTAGAGAGTACGGCTTTGACATGTCTCTCATGGGAACTATGCTGATATACAAATCGGTATATAAATCCGTCAAAAGATGCGTACCCGCACCGGCCACCATGAAGAGCATGTACATTGATACAGGCAAAGAGCTTGGATTGACCGTTGAGCAGTCCGAGAGAAACGTACGGTATGCCATTACGAAGAGCAGTCTTAAGAGCATGAGGAGCAGGGCAGTAGTGAAGTGCATACAGACCAGGACTGAAAGGCGTTTGGGATTAAGAGATCCTCTGGACTGACATAAAAAAGGCTCCGTTGAACGGAGCCTTTGGAAATCAGATGTACGTAAGAATTACTTCTTCTTGCCCTTCTTAGCGTTAACCTTATCCTTAAGTGACTTACCAGCCTTGAATGTAGGAACTGTGGAAGCCGGAATCTTAAGAGCAGCGCCTGTAGCAGGATTGCGTCCGCTTCTAGCTGCGAGCTTCTTTGTCTTGAATGTACCGAAGCCTACGAGAACGACTTTGTCATTCTTTACGAGTGCGCCTTCGATAGCACCGAGTGTTGCCTTAAGAGCTGCTTCTGCATCCTTCTTGCTGAGGCCGGCATCAGCTGCGATCTTGTCAATAAGCTGTGACTTGTTCATGTGGTATCCTCCTGTTATTTAGCCGCTGAAAGGCTTATTTTTCGTAGTTTCATTATTGATTTATTACAAATATATGTCAATAGTTTTCGGACATAAAATACAAGAAATGTTTATATTTATTGCCTATATTTCGGGCGTTTCAGACCGGTGGGCAGTCGAAATGACAGGTTAGATAACGGAATAGTCAGGTAATAGGAAATAAATAGCGTTTTTATTACAAGATTTATTCGTTCTGATAGTGTATGATTTGAGTTGCGAAAAACTAATCGGAGGTAACAAGATGATAGTTACAAAAGATACGATTATCGGAGATGTTGTAATGCAGGATGAAGGCATTGCACCTATCCTTATGGCTTCCGGACTTCACTGCCTCGGCTGTGCAATGGCTTCCGGTGAGACTATTGAAGAAGCTTGCATGGTTCACGGTATGGATTGCGATGCTCTCGTAGAAGAGATCAACAATTATTTCCAGTCATTAGGCTGATTCTGCGGATATAAACTTATCTGATAATAAGGTCATCTCGATTGAGATGACCTTTTCTATTTGCAATAACGGATATTAATATGAAGCCGACATTATTACTTCGAACTTTGTGCCTTTTCCGAGTGTGCTCGTTACGTTGATCTCTGCATCGTGCTTGTCGCAGATGAGCTTTACGATCGCAAGGCCCAGACCGGTTCCCTTGATGTTTACTCCTGAGTTGTGAGCTCTGTAGAAACGGTCGAAGATTCTCGGAAGGTCCTGCTCGGGAATGCCGATTCCGTTATCTTCAACTGTTATATGGATCTTCTGCGTTGCTATATGCGATTCGTCACCGCTGCGCCATGCCCTTATTACGATCTCCGCCTGAGGCCCCGTGTAGTTGATCGCATTTGATATGAGGTTCTCGAAAATACGTGAAAGCTTAGCAGGATCCGCTTTAACTATAAGCGAGTCACGTGAAGGGATGTCCAGGGACAGATGTTTTTCGCTGTCTTCAAGATCCATGGAATACATGACCACCAGTTCGTCCAACATCTCGGCGATCGATACGGAAGTGAAGTGGAAGTCTGAATCGCTCGATTCCATTCTGGTAAGTTCCATGATGTCGGAAACGATCCTTTCCATCTGCTCTGAACGGCGGACGATGTTGTTCAGATATGAATTGCGTTGTTCGGGTGTAAAGTTATCCTGTGCGTTGAGGAGAAGTTCGGCATATCCTCTGATCGCGGTAATAGGTGTTCTTAAGTCGTGGGATACGTTGCTTAAGACGTTTTTACGTGCTACCTCACCTTCAAGAAGCCTCTTGTTTGTAAGGACGAGGTCGCGGTTGATCTCTGAAATGAATATGGTCTTTTCTCTTACCTGACGCTTAAGTACCGCAGCATTTCTCTGGATCTCGCGCTGCTGGTTTATATACGTCGATACGAGCGTTACCTCTGCTATGAGCGAGAAGATAACGAAGATGTTGCTGTATGTCGGGATCGTGTAGACGATCATGCTGTCCATGAGGATCGTCAGATAGAGTACCAGGAACATAAGGCAGAAGAGCAACGCCCAGAGGAGGACCCTCTGATTCTCTTTGTTATAGAAGAAAAGGTCAATAAAGATGGAGAGCGTGACTGTTGCAAGAGCAAACATCAGCGCAATGAATTCAGGCAAAAGTGTTCCCGTAAAGATATCAAATATGTAGTAAATGACTATCATTGTCAGACCGACAACAAATACAAGGTAATGTGCTTTCCTGAGCAAAGCAAATTTGCTTTGTGTCTTTGAACCTGCGAAGTATTGTGAGTTCTCAAGGAAAGATGCAGAAGCAGCCAGTATCAGGAACAGGAATCTCAGATCAGCCCTTAAATGGCTGTCGACCGAGATGAAGCGGCAGTCTGTCAGATAGTATAAAAGGATGGCTGAGAAACTGAAGAAGAACGAGACAAACAGCCATCTGTTTTTGGTGAAGCTCAAGATGAGGTTGGATCCTGCGATGAGGGCAACAAAGAAGATCAGCATAACGATGGAGAAGTGACCTGCAGTGATGACCGTACGGACGTCATTTGCGGTACCGGTCTCTATGATGGGCTCTGAAAGGATACCGGGGTTTGAGACCTTCGGTGTGCATGCGACAACGATCACTATGTCAAGTTTTCCGTTTTCGGGAATGACAGTACAGTAATCCGCAAATGCATTAAGGTTAAAGACGGGTGTTCTTGCGCCAATCCTGTCGATGTATTTTCCATTGCAGAAGATCCATGCAATACCGTTGAATTTATGGAAGATCAAAGATAAAGATTTAATATCCTTGTTGCAGTCGAAATGTCCGACATAAGCTGCACAGATACAATCAATATCATCTATTTCAAAATGCTGGTAGTTGATATCTCCGTTCGAGTTGTGCCAGTTGGCAGAATAGTTGTAGTCGAACCAGCCGCGCCATGTATCACGGATCCTTACGTTATCCGCATAAGATCTGTGACTGTACAGGACAGAAGAAGGCCAGTAGTCCGGGATGGACATGTCGTCTGAAGCATGCTCGAGACCGGCTTTTACCATGTCGGGAGAAACGTTGGGTACAAAAGTCCAGCCCGTGTTAACGTGGCTGCTGTAAGGTCCGTCGAGTGCAAGTGTGTCGCTTAATTCGAGCGTACCCTTTTCGGTGTTTATCTTCGGCGTCGAATCTGTGGTGAATGTAATACCGATGCTGATAATTCCGGCAGCAACAAGCATAAGCAGCAACGCGAAAATAAAGGCGATCATCGTTCCTCCGAATGATCTGCCGTGAGCGTCAGAGCCCTTAAGCTTGAGCTTAGCTAATCTGCTGTGCTTGTATTGTGCCATTTAATCTCCGGTATTTTCACAAAAAGACAAGCGGGACTAATATTCTAGTCCCGCATTGATCCTTCGCAATTGTGTTAAATCAGAACTGTGTGTTCATGCTGTTCTTGACCGGCGGATAAGCGAATGAATATCCGATACCCCACTCAGTCTTAACGAAAGTAATCTCAGGTGCGATCTTTTCCATCTTCTTACGGAGGTAAGAGATGTTAACCATTACGAGGTGGTTGTCGCACGGAGAATCATCGCCCCAAACATGAGAATAGATTCTTGTGAAAGGAACGATAACGTTAGGTGTCTCAGCCAGGAGGCAGAGAATATCGAACTCACGGTTTGTAAGATGTAAAGGCTTCTCCTTGAGAGTAACCTCACGTGTCTTGATGTTGATGCGGAGCGGCGGATACTCTACAAGGAATCCTTCACTCTTCATATTACGCTTGATGTGAACGTTGATACGAAGGCTCAGCTCAGGGAGTGAGTAAGGCTTTGTGATGTAGTCATCAGCGCCAACCTTAAATCCGTTGATTACGTCTTCCTGCTGATCCTTTGCGGTGAGGAAGATGATAGGACAATCTGTGAACTCCTTGATCTTGGGAGCAAGATCAAAAGCGCTTCCGTCAGGGAGCATTACGTCCAATACGATACATGAGAAGCTGTGAAGCTTGATCTTTTCGAGCGCCTCAGCACAGTTTGTTGCTGTTACGACATCGTAGCCCTCGCTCTCGAGAAAATCACGGTTCAAGACCAGGATATCGCTGTCATCATCTACAAGAAATACTTTCTGCTTAGCCATTAATATACCTCCTGTTAACTTAAATAATGCTTAATCAGTTATTTCCCCAAATGGCGTCACGTATTCTGCGTGACGGTGTTTTATATGATTGTGATTTTTTGATAATTCACAACGATAGTATACAACACGTCAAAGTGTTTTTATATAGTTAAATGCAATAAGTTATAAATAATTTAAAATATAAAACCATATCAAACTGCCATTATAGAAAATATGTTCGGTTGATGCTATCATTATTTTCATGAACAGGATTATCTTTCACATAGACCAGAACTGCTATTTTGCATCAGTTGAAATGATCTCCAGGCCGGAGCTCAGGAACGTTCCGATGGCTGTGGCCGGTGATGCAAAATCAAGGCACGGCATCATCCTTGCCAAGAATGAACCTGCAAAAAAGTACGGTATCAAGACTGCCGAAGCAATCTGGCAGGCACAGGCAAAATGTCCCAATCTGGTCCTTGTTGATTCCCATCACGAAAAGTATGAGTTTTATTCCCAAAAACTCAGGGAGATGTATTCCGAATATACCGACAGGGTAGAGCCATTCGGCCTAGATGAATGCTGGCTCGACATGACAGGCATTGTCAGTGATTTCACTGAGGCAGAGGAAGTTGCGCTTGAGATCAGGAACAGGGTAAAAGATGAATTCAAGTTAACATGTTCTGTCGGGATCAGTTTCAACAAAGTATTTGCCAAACTCGGAAGTGACTATAAAAAGCCGGATGCCACCACTGTGTTTTCCGACACCGACTGGAAGGATAAGATCTGGCCTCTTCCGGTATCAGATCTTTTATTCGTCGGCAAACACACTGCGGAAAGATTGTCCAAGATCAATGTTAAGACCATAGGAGATCTTGCCCGGACCGATGGAGAATTCATCAGCCGTTATCTCGGAAAAGCGGGCGTGATGTTATGGGAATATGCCAATGGCTTGGACGATGCTCCGGTAGCAGAATCAGGTTATAAAAGGATCCCGAAATCTGTCGGCAATTCTACCACTACGGCAGAAGACATGACCTCTGACAGACAGATCGAAAAGACACTTCATATGCTTTCAGAGAGTGTCGCGATGAGGCTTCGCAAGCATTCTCTTAAAGGCAGTGTCGTGCAGATAACGGTAAGGGATTGTGATCTCGGAATATATGAAAAGCAGAGGATCCTTTATAGGGCTACTGATGACGCGAAAGAAATCTATGCCGCGGCAAAAGATCTTTTCAAGGAATCTTACGACTGGAACAAAGGGGTCAGGAGCATCGGCGTAAGATGTACAAAGCTTGTCAGATCAGACAGCGGTGAGCAACTCTCTTTATTTAATGAAGTTAAGACATCAGATCGTGACAGTAAACTTAATAAAGCGATCGATGACATCAACAGACGATACGGAAAAAGCGTTGTAAAAAGCGCGGCTGAAGCTGACGGTTCTAATTGCAAGTGCAAACCTGCTAATATAGTAAATGATCCATTCCATCCGGAGGATGAACTCTGATGATCACGGCCAATCAGTATTTTCGCGATGTGTTCGGACACAAGATGTACAAGGCGTCCATTGCGCTTGATGTTACATGCCCAAACAGAGACGGAAGCAAAGGCTCAGGCGGATGCATTTTTTGTTCCGAAGGGGGCTCGGGTGAGTTCTCTGCAAAGTGCAAGACCACGATAACGGAACAGATAGAAGAGGCCATTGAACAGGTCAGGAAGAAGGCCGGAAAAGATGCCGGATACATCGCATACTTTCAAAGTTTTACAAGCACATACTGCGCTCCTGAATATCTCGAAAATGTTCTGTCGGAAGCATCTTCGATAGAAGGTGTTGAAGCCATATCCGTTGCGACAAGACCTGACTGCTTAGGCCCAGAGATCATGGAAGTCCTTAAACGCAAGGCCCGGGAGAAACCTTTGTTTGTTGAGCTCGGCCTTCAGACTTCAAGCGATAAGACGGCAGAACTGATAAACCGCTGTTATAAAACGGAAGAATATGTTAAAGCGGTAGCTGCATTAAAATCCATTGGCGCGAATGTAATCACTCATATCATTTTTGGTCTTCCGGGAGAGACGAAAGACATGATGATGGATACCGTTAGATTAAGCGCTGATGCTGGAAGCGACGGATACAAATTCACATGCCTTTACATACTTAAAAATACTCCGATGGAAACGCTCTATAATGAGAATAAAGTTGAGATACTTGAGATGGAGGAGTATTTTGATATTGTTGAAGAAGCGATCAGTATACTTCCCCAAACAGCCGTAATACACAGGTTTACGGGTGACGGTCCCAAGAAGATACTTATCGCGCCTTCCTGGACAATGAACAAAAGACAGGTAATCAACTACATCAACCGGAGGTTCGGCTTATGAAAAAATATGTAAAGCAGACTATGGATGCAGTCCGCAAATACATGAATGAAGAGATGAAGAACGCTCCTGTTGAAAAGACTAAAGAGGTCTTAGCAGAATTCGAGACCAAGATCTTATACTTCCAGCACGAAAGACTGATCCACCTCATGGTCACGCTGGCATTTGCTGCTTTCCTGCTTTTTGAGATAGCATGTCTTTTCTTCCTGCCGAGCGCATTCCTGTATGCTGGAATACTTTTAACTCTTATTTTCTTCGGCCTTACTATCGGCTACATCATGCATTACTATTTCCTCGAAAACAGCGTCCAGGAAATGTATCACATGAGAGATGAGATAAGGGAATTCCTGAACAAAGATAAGGTAATCTGACAAAAGCATGTTGCCTGAATATCTGATATAATTAGCGCCGGTGTGGAGGGACTTATGCCTACTTTTGTTAAATACATACTGGTGTTTTTTATTTCTATGGTGCCGATCATTGAGCTCCGTGGTGCGGTGCCGATCGGTGTCACATATTTCGGTTTGAATGAATATATTACTTTGGCTGTATGCGTAATCGGCAACATGATTCCGGTTCCGTTTATATATCTGTTCGGCAGAAAGATCCTTGAATGGGGAAGCAAGCTTAAGCACGGCAGCGGTCTGTTTAAGTGGGTTCTCCAGAAGGGTGAGAAAGCCGGTAAAAAACTTACAGCAAATTCAAAGAAAAGCGGTGCCTTCATTGCGCTGATGCTTTTCGTCGGAATCCCGCTTCCCGGTACCGGTGCGTGGACAGGGACACTTGCTGCATCCATGCTCGACTTCGGTGCGAAGAAGAGCGCCAAGGCTGTTATGGCAGGCGTTCTCATGGCCGGAATCATCATGCTCATCATCAGTCTTCTTGCAAAAGCAGGCATTACTTCTATTTCAGATCTGATCTGACAAATGTAACTCAAATAACATATAAATAAGCGCTTTTAAGTTATTGTTCATAAAACAGTAACACTTTGATATGCGAAGTATTGTGCATATTGCACAATCAAATGATTTTCATTTGGTATTAACTGCGATATTGCGAAGTGAATGGTCCCCCTTTATCATTAGGGTAGCTCCAAGGAATACGGAAGCGATAACTTCTAATCCGAGGAAGGCCGCCCGAAGCAATAAGTCGAGCAGGCGCAGGGAAGAACCAGAGTTGAAATATACTTGTGGCGAAGCCGGAGAAACGAAGTCAGAGATCACATCAAAGGCGGATACGGAGTCCGAGAATGAAGCTAAGGGAGTGACGAGCGAGTGGTTGAAGGTGTCGTAGACATGCAAGCCACAGGTTGTAACAATTAGTTGATTCGGTATTCGGAACCGCGAGTAGGTGAGATGTCACCATCGACAGGAGAGAACCGGTGCCGCGGCAGATGTTACACCGGTTCGTGCAAACCGAGTAGCCGGTACGGCTGTCGAACTGTTAGTAGCGAAGTCTTAGGACAGATGCGAAGCAGACCTGAATCGAATAGCGTAACGTTCGGTGAATGGAGACATGAGTTGCACGGTGTGATGGAAGGTTGCAGCAGATCGATTAGTTGTAACGATATCACATAAAGCTCGGGTAGTGTTTGGAAAGGGTCTTTTGGTAGGTGGAAGTACGTAAGAAGATGAGCGTGAATGCGTGATCTTTGTAAGTGAATCTAATTTGGTTCGTTGGAGCAAAATAAGATCCCGGTGATTCAGGTCACCGGGATTTTTCTTATGTGTTTATTTTCTTTTCGGAATCTGTGCGATGTAAGGAAGGTTTCTTCCGATCTCGTCGTGATCTAAGCCGTAACCTGCAAGCCACTGGTCGTTTATCTCGAAGCCATAGTACTTAACGGGGATCGTCATTAAGAGTCTGTCGGGATTTAAGAGCATTGAGCAGAGCGTGATCTCTTTAGGCTTTTTCATCTCGAGATTCTGGATGATGTATGCAGTTGTAAGACCGGTCCTGATTACATCCTCGACTACGAGAACATGCTTGTCTGTAATGTCGATATCGATGTCCTTTGTTATGCGCACAATGCCCGTCTTGGAAGTTGTGTCGGGAATGTTGGAAAAGCCGATCATGTCGACTTTAACCGGAAGGTCGATAGCTCTGGTAAGGTCTGAAAGGAAAAAGAGGGAACCCTTGATAACGCCGATCACTACAAGTTCTTTTCCTTCATAATCCTTTGTTATCTGTTTTCCGAGTTCTGTGACTCTTGCTTTGATTGTCTCTTCGCTGTAAATGATACGCTCAGTATGCAGAGCTTTCTCAAGATTAGACACTTAGTTATCCTCCCGGATATTGTCGTTAAGACCGCCGAACATCTTGAGACGGTCAACAAGTTCGTTGAAATCTTTCTTATAGACTATGCGGATATTGGTGCCGGGATATAGTTCCCTGACAAGACGCATCTTCTTATTCTTCTTGGTTACATAACGCTGATCCATCGTGGTCAGCTCGAGATAAAGATTGAACTTCGGCAGATAGAAGTCAGGAGAGATGGCCATCGTAACATTGCCTTCAGCGTCCCATTCGACAGGGAACGTCTTGGGCTCGTAAAGCCACTCGATGTTGTACATGCTTAAGATCTTAGCGAATTCTTCTTCGGTCTCGTTCTTAAACTTGGTGGCACGTGTCTGGTGGTCAAAGGTTCCGTTATCGATGTTGGATTCGGAAAGCTTAACCTTGATATCGTGCTTTCTGGCCAGTTCGCAAATGGCATCAACACATTCGTCTACACCTAATCTGTCAGTGTTAAGGATTAGATCAAACTGTTCCGGAGAAGTAATATCCTTGCCGTAAACCGTGCGGACAAATTTCCTGTGCTTGCGGTCAGCGATGTTAAGAACTTCAGTTGCTTCGTCGTTTGTAATGCGGTATTTGCGGGCAATGGTGCTGATCCTGGTTGACTCACTTGCTGTAACTCTGATGTGAAGTGCACCCGGGAATCCGGCCAAAAGAACGCTTCCGCCCATGCCGAGGATAATAACATCCTTATCTTTTGAACCTGAAACGATAGTCCTGATTTTTTCCTCAAGGATATCGGCATATGTCCTGTTGCTGCCGGGAAGGGTGGTCTCGAAAAACTTTGCGCTCTCATTGAGCCTGTCCAAAGTTCCGGGATTGATCTCACCAAAAAAGTTATCTAAAGCATATTTACGGGAAATAACGGTCGTTCCGAGTCTTGCAGCAAGTGCATCGGCAATCTCATCGCCCAGACTTCCGTTCTGTCTAGAGATAGTGATTATTGCCATAAAAACCCCCGGAATGACCCTTTTAACTAATTATACTATTATTATTTGAGTGCTCAAAACATGAAAATACGAAAATCTGATAATAATCTGAAATTGGTGTTTGACATTACGGAAACGATTAGTTATAATCTTCCGTGCTAAAAGCGTTAGGACGCCATCTTAGCTCAGTTGGTAGAGCAGCTGATTTGTAATCAGCAGGTCGTGGGTTCGAGTCCCACAAATGGCTCCAAGTCTGAAACCCCCGTAAACATTGCGTTTGCGGGGGTTTTGCTTTGCCTAG
>JAEEGJ010013623.1_pt1 | contig 19621 bp, 10 predicted proteins | sample 8958761 | NCBI WGS metagenome assembly JAEEGJ01 (sample SAMN16246546, study PRJNA631951) | gut metagenome | biome: gut microbiome; feature: rumen; material: RS-attached | host: Bos | place: Iran: Karaj | collected 2018-10 | reverse complement strand
CGTAATCGACGTGATAATAGAGCCCCCATCCGCCTTTGCGGTTCCTTTCCTCTGCAGTAGGGAGTTTCCTCACGTCGCCCCAGTTGTCGTCGCTCAGGAGGATCGTCACGTCGTCCGGAACGCGGAGTCCCAGGTCGTAATACTGCTGGACCTCCTTGTACAGGGCCCATACTTGCGGCCGCTCCTCCGCAGGCCGTCCGGTCTCGCGGCGGATGATACTCCTCTGATTGGCGATTATCCTTTCCAGGAGTTTGATGTAGTTCGCCTCCTCTCCTTCCTTCCCGAGCGCTTCATCTCCGTCGCCCCGCATTCCGATGGTGATGAGGTCTTCCGTACCTGCCGCACGGCGGACGCCCTCCGCGAAGAACCTGTCAAGCGTCCTGCGGTTCGTCGTGTAATCCCAGGGGCCTGCGCTTCCATCCAGCCGGACCCACTCCTGATGGTTCCTGGCCATAGGTTCGTGGTGGGACGTGCCCATTATTATGCCCATCTCCGAGGCTGTGCGGCTGTTCTCGGGATCGTCGGCATAGAATGCCCAGTCCCACATGGCCGGCCACATGAAATTGGCCCTAAGACGCAGGAGAAGTTCGAAGACGCGGGCGTAGAAGCGGTGGTCACCATAATCCGTACCATAGGTATTCTTTACCCAGGAGGTGAGGCAGGGGGCCTCGTCGTTGAGGAAGATGCCACGGTAGCGGACTCCGGGCTCGGGAACCGTATATGTGCCCGCCGCCATCGAAAGGTCGCGTGCAGGCTTGACCGGCACGTCGGCCCAGTCGTACCAGGGCGATACTCCGATCTGTTCGGAGATCTCGTAGATGCCGTAGATGGCTCCGCGCATGTCGGCTCCGGCAATGATGATCCCGTCTCCGGTGACCTTTAGGATATAGGTTTCATATTGTCCTTGCAGAGGGGAGATGTCGATACGTCCTTCTGCTGCGAGCCTTTTGATGAGCGGACTGCCGATGGTGCCGGCGTAGATCGTCCGCCCTCCCTCGGAAGGGGCTTTGTGCCCGCATACCCTCGCGAAGTCGTTGCGAAGCGACTCTGCGGCTATCAGGACACCGGGAAGGTCTCCGGAGTCTACTGTGACTGCTGCCGGGGTATCACCCAGGATGAGTGGAAACCGGCCGGTTTCCTGGCGTGGAACGGTTATGCCCTGGTGGTCTATGGCGACTGCGGGCAATGTGAACGTTGCGGACAGAAGGCAGGTAAGCAAGCGGGTAAGTTTCATAGCTGTGTCTTTTTTTCACTGCAAAAATACTGAAGGAAGCCCATGTAGAGGTCCACAAAGGGACCAATCCTTGTAGGATTTGTTTCATTCAAAGATCTTTTTCAGGCTTTCGTCATCCTGACGGTCCATATACTTCGCGACGAATTCCCTTGGAGTCATTCCAAAGTATTCGCGGAAGGAACTTGAGAAATAGGAATGGGATGAATAGCCCACGCGATAGGCGACTTCCGACACGTTGACCTTGTTGTAGATAAGCAGGAACGCCGCCTGTTTCATCCGGTAGGACTTGATGAGGTGGCTTGGCGGGACATTTCCCGTTTCCTTCAGCTTGCGGTTCAGGTGTACACGGCTGATGCCGACCTCCCGGCAGAGCGCGGCGACGTCGAAGTCGACATTGTCCAGGTTGGCCTGGATTGCCTCTACGACGTGCCGGAGAAGCTGTTCGTCGGCTGATTTCATCTGGATTCCGGCATAGTCGTAGTCCATTGCGGGATTGTATTTTCCCTTGACCGTTTCACGGGCCTGGATGGCCTGTGAGAGGCTGGAGAGGATAAGCTGGACCGAAACGGGTTTGGGGAGGAAGCGGTCGGCGCCGCTGTCCGCGGCCTTCTGCTCCTCATCCTCGTCGCTCTGCCCCGTGACGATCAGTACCGGTATGTGGTTGGTGGACGGATTCTGCCGGATCCTTCGGCACAGTTCGCTTCCGGAGATACCGGGCATCACGAGGTCCGTGACCACGGCGTCCGGGAGCGTTGTCGTGATTACGGGCCAGGCTTCTTCGCCGTCACGGCAGGCTGTGACATTGTAAACCGTGCTGAGCACTGCTTTCAGATACTCCCGCATCTCCTCGTCATCCTCCACGATTACAATCTTCTTTTTCTTGGATGCGGAGCCTCTGGCGGCTTCGTTTCCGCTGTCCCAGGCGTAGGTCTCGTCCTCGTGGCTGTCGATCAGGATCTCCTTTCCCTTGTTGTAGAGGTCTTTATGGTGTGTTGTGGCCGACAGTTCCTCCTCGGTCAGGTGTTCCTTCCCGACCGGGACCAGTACATGGAAGACCACTCCATCGTCTTCGTTCTCGACGCTGATGCGTCCGTGGTGGAGGTCTACCAGCATTTTCGTGAGGTTCAGTCCTACGCCGGAGCCGGAGTTGGCGTCGTACGGGTCTATCTGGACGAAACGGTCGAAAATTCGGCTGATGTATTCTTCTTCGATCCGGCTTCCGGAATTGAAAATCGAGATTTCCACGAAATCTTCGATGCCGGATGCGAGGATCCCGTTGTTGGGCGTGGGCCGTGATACCTTTATCTGTACGCGGCCTCCGTCCGGAGTGTGCTTGAAGGCGTTGGACAGGATGTTGTATACCACCTTGTCGAAGTTGCCCTGGTCTATCCAGAGCGTCTCCTCCGGGTTGTCGGACTGGATGCTGAAGTTCACCCGTTTGCTCCGCGCCAGGGTCAGGAAGGATTGCATTATATCCTTGATGAAGTAGACGATGTCGGTCTGGCGGAAGTGCATCGGCATCTGACCTGCGTCGATCTTGCGGATATCCATGAGCTGGTTGACAAGACGGTTTATACGCAGGCAGTTCCTGTACATGAGGTTGTAGGTGTCCTTCCTGTCGGGATCCGGCTCGTTCTCCCGGAAGGTCCGGAGCGGGTCCATGACGAGGGACAGGGGGGTCCTGATCTCGTGGGTGAGATTCGTGAACAGGCCGAGCCGTAGTTCCTTGAGTTCGGCTTCCTTCTTCTCTTCCTTGCGGATCTGGCGGCGGCGGACCGCCCGGTAAATGGCCATCGCTCCCGCTGCGGCGAGGCAGACATACAGCAGCCATGCCCACGTCTTCAAGTACCAGGGCCTGTGGATACGTATGTCGATCCCACATTCGGAGAATTGCTCCGGCGCCCCTTCGAAATATGCCCGCACCACGAAGCGGTATTTTCCCGGAGGGACGTTGGTGTAGGTGGCGGAGCGACGGTCGGACGGGGCCGTCTTCCAGTCCGAATCGAAATCGAGCAGGGAGTAGGTGTAGACGATACGTTGGGGGTTGGTGTATTCCGGAACGGAGAACTCCAGCGAGAAGATATCGACTCCGTATGGGATGTCGATCAGTGTAGCCTCCGAGATGTGTTTGTCGATGAGGTTTTCCCTCCCGAGTTCCGGGTCGTAGCGGACTTCGCTGTCCAGGACGTTCAATTTTGAAAGCCGCACTTGGGGGACAGGGTGTACGGTCCTGTCCATGAGGAGCGGATTGAACATCGTAAGGCCGTTCGGGCCGCCGAAATACAACCGCCCGGCCGCTGTCTTGAACGCGGCGCCGGAGCGGAACTCATTGCCCTGCAGGCCGTCTGAGGCGTGATAATTCGTGAACGAAGCGTCTTCGGGGGAGTATCGTGACAATCCGTTGGCCGTGGATATCCATACCTCTCCGGACGGGAGGCAGAGGATGTCGCGGACGAGGTTGTTGGCAAGGCCGTCGCGTTCGGTGAACTGCTGCGTTTCCCGCCCGTTGGCGCTTACTCTGAAAAGGCCGTCACCCGTACCGAACCACATCGTCCCGTCTTCTTCGCCCGAGATCGCATAGACCCTGAACCTTGTGCCATCGGGCAATATGTTGTATTGGCTTAGCGACCCGGAATCCACGTCATATACCTCAGGTCCGTTGTAAGTCCCGATCCAAAGGCGCTTCAAGGGGTCTATGAAGAGTGAACTCACCCATTTGTTGTCCTCGTTGACCACCACTCTGTCCACCGTCTTCCGGGCGGGATCGACAGTAGCCATTCCCGCGCCGTATGTGCCGACATACAGGAGGTCCCGGTCCCGGTCGTATGCGAGCGTGCGTATCCTTTCAGTCCCTATCTTCGACTGTTCCGGGAAGGGTTTGATGGTTCCTCCCTTTTCCATATAGAACAGTCCGTCCAGGTAGGTCCCTATCCAGAGCGTTCCCCTGCGGTCCATGGTGAGGGCCATGACTGCGTTGTTGGTCAGGCCGGAATTGTCCCTGTTATAGTTCTTTACCGGAGCCCGGCCTTCCCGGCAGAACAGTCCGGCCCCGTCTGTCGCGACCCAAAGACGGTCGGACTCGGTGTCATCGTATACCGACAGGATGCAAGCGCTGTTTTCGCCCGGTTTCCCTTTGACGCTGAACGGGGTATAACTGAATCCGAACATCGACCGGGGTACGAGCATGACGCCTGTCTGGTAAAGGCCCATCCACAGATTGCCCTGCTGGTCGGTGGCGAGGATGGTGCATTTCTTGTCCTCGATATCCTGTCTGACGCTTGGAAGCATGGCCGGGAATATGCTCTCCGTGGCAGTGTCCATAGCGTACAGCCCCGCGTTTTCATCACCTATGAGGAAAGTGCGTATGCTCCCGTCCTCATCCAGGGGGTTGTACAGGCAGGTGGCTACGACCAGACGCTGTCCCAACCTGTCCCGGACCCGGCGGATCTTCCTTGCACCCGCGTCATATATCAGGATTCCGTGGGCTGCAGTTCCTATGAGGACGTTCCCGGTCAAGGGATCCTCGCAGAAGGCGGTGACGCGCACTTTATGGATGATGCCGTCGAGGTCTGGAGTCCAGCCGATGTCGGAAGCCGGTTCAAGCGAATCTGCATCCAGAACGACAATACCGGTGTCACCCTCCTGTGCCAGCCACAGATGCCGGGAAGTGTCCAGGAGGATAGCCCTGATGTACTCTACTGACAGACTGTTGTAAAGCTCTTCGCGTGCTTCGTCTATGAGTTGCTGTGATTCGGTGTCTATGACATATATGCCGTACCCGCCCGTACACACGTAGAGCCGGCTTCCGTTCACCCGTCCGGGCACTTCAAGCAGCTGGCTTATATACTGGTCCGAAGCAGGCATCCGGCTGTCCTTCAGGTCGAAGGTCCGGAAGGTGTTGTGGTCGGAATCGAAAACGGTGAGTCCGGAAGCCGTGCCAACCCACTTGGTTCCGTAGATGTCTTCGCACAGGTCGTGGACGGAGTCGCCGGGAATCGAGTAGGGAACGCTCCTGTCGTGACGGAACAGCTCGAATCCCATTCCGTCGAACTGTATGAGTCCTCCTTCGGAGCAGATCCACATGAGGCCGGAACGGTCCTGCCGGATCTGGTTGACCTGTGAGCTCACGAGCCCGTTTTCGGGAGAGAAGAGTCTCGCGGTCTGTGCACATACAGGTAACAAATCTGCGAGAAGAATCAAGGTGATAAGGTATATTCTTCGCATTATTTTCGGTGTTTGGTAACAAAAATACACTTTTTCAGAGATAAATGGGTACAAAACTGTAAAAATGCAGGTTGTTTTACCCTTATGGAATAAAACCTATAAACTCTGTTACATCCGTATATGTGCATCGTCAAGGATTCCGGTAAATTTGTAGCAGAAGATAGTAATGACTTATGTTAAACCAATTCATAATCAATTATGCATTTTATCCTCAAAAAAACGTTCCTTGCCCTTGGCCTCGCCATCGCGGTATCGTTCTCTGCCTTTGCCCAGAACGTAACCGTCAAGGGTACAGTGACCGACGCGACCGGAGAGCCCGTCATCGGAGCATCCGTCCTCGTCGTGAACACCACGAACGGCGCCGTGACGGATGTTGACGGTACCTATTCACTAGTTGCTCCGGCGGATGCGACCCTGGAGGTGGCCTGCATGGGCTATGCCTCCCAGCGTATTTCCGTACAAGGCCGGACCACCATCAATGTCATCCTTGACAGCGACGCCCAGGCTCTGGACGCGCTCGTCGTCATCGGTTATGGCTCAGCCCGCAAGGCTGACGTCACGGGTTCCATCGCCTCCCTGGGCGGTGATAATCTCCGCGAACTTGCAAGCGGAGATTTCACCCGTTCCCTCAATGGCCGTGTCGCCGGTGTCCAGATGACCCAGACGAACTCCAAGCCGGGTGCGAGCATGGAGATCCGCATCCGTGGTGAGCGTTCCCTCTCTGCCGACAACAATCCGCTCATCGTCCTTGACGGTGTTCCCTTCATGGGTTCCCTTTCGGACATTGCTACGGGCGACATCAAGAGCATGGATATCCTGAAAGATGCTTCCTCGACCGCCATCTACGGTTCCCGCGGTGCCAACGGCGTTATACTCATCACCACTTATAAAGGTGTTGTGGGACAGGCCCCGAAAGTGACTTTCAACAATTATGTGAGTTTCAAGAAGGCCATCAAGTACCCGATGATGGACGGACCCCGCTATGTCGAGATGCGCAAGGCTGCGGGCAAGTTCACCAACAAGCTTGGCTATGAGGACGATGCTACCGATACCGATTGGCAGGACCTCTTCTACCGGACAGGTATAACCCGTAACCACGAACTCAGCGTGGTGGGCGGTACCATGAAAGGCAGTTACCGTTTCGGTGTCTCTTATTATAAGGATGAAGCCGTAGTTCCGACCCAGGACTACGACCGCGTCTCCCTGAGCGGTAGCCTTGACCAGACCCTCCGCGACTGGCTCAAGATCGGATTCTCCACCAATACCAATTACAATAGGAGTCACGGCAACCAGATCGGCCTGTACGGTATCCTCCAGCTTACCCCGATACTGAGCCCCACAGCGGCCGACGGCTCCAACCTCGTACGCGCCAGCATGCCTTTGGACGACGTCTGGCTCCCTACGCGCAAGAATATCGAGGATGTCGCGGACAAGTGGGTCAGCGAAAGCTTCGGATTCGGATCCTATAATACCGGCTACGTCGAACTCCGCGCTCCCTGGATCGAGGGACTGTCCTTCAAGCAGACCGTCGGTCTGAACTATCGCTCCAACAAGAGCGGTAATTTCACCGGAAAGGGTGTGAACAGCTTCAACGTCGCGAACCCCAACAACGGTGGCATAGGACAGAATGAAAACAAGAACTGGACGCTCGAAAGCCTGCTTACCTATGACCGTACCTTCGCTGAAAAGCATCATCTGAATGCCGTCGCGATGTACTCCGCCGAGCAGACCACCTACATCCAGAACGGTCTCTCCGCACGCAACATACCGAACGAGCAGTTCCTGTACTACAACCTGGGCCAGGCCCTTGCCGAGGACATTACAGTAAGCCCGAATGCCTCCAATTACTGGCAGGCAGGTCTCCTTTCCTATATGGGACGTATCATGTACAGTTTCGACGACCGCTATATGCTGTCCGCGGCTGTCCGCTCCGATGCTTCCTCGCGTCTTGCCAAGGGTCACCAGTGGCACACCTATCCGGCCGTCTCCGCCGGTTGGAACGTCCACAACGAGTCTTTCATGGAAGGTACCCGCGGCTGGTTGGACGAACTCAAGGTCCGTCTCGGTTATGGTGAGACCTCCAACCAGTCCATCAACCCTTACCAGACCCTCGGTTCCCTGGGTACCCGCCCGTACAATTTTGCCGACACATATGCCACCGGTTATTTCGTGTCCACGCTGCCGAATACCGAACTTGGCTGGGAGTATTCCAATACCTGGAACCTCGGTATCGATTTCGGCTTCCTCGCCGGCCGTCTGACCGGTACCCTGGAACTCTACCGCCAGAGCACGCATGACATTCTCCTGAACATGAATCTCCCGTCCACCGCAGGTGTGGGCAGTTACATGGCCAATATCGGCAGTACGCAGAACCAGGGTGTCGAGTTCTCCCTGAACGCGACCCTCCTTGACAGGAACGACTGGAGGTGGGATGCCGGCATCAATATCTATGCTAACCGCAACAAGCTCGTCTCCCTTGCTTCCGGCCAGGACGAGGACCTCGGCAACCGCTGGTTCGTAGGAATGCCCATCAACTCCCTCTATGACTATGAGTATGACGGTCTGTGGCAGGCCGGAGAGGAAGACCTCATGAGTATCCTCGAGCCGGGTGCCCAGCCCGGTGACATCAAGGTCAAGTATCACGGTGAATACAAGGACGGCAAGCCTGTCCGTGCCATCGACAGCAACGACCAGGTCCCGATCAACGCCGACCCCAACTTCCTCGGCGGCTTCAACACGCGTGTCCAGTGGAAGAACCTCGACCTCAGCGTCATAGGCAACTTCCAGAACGGTGGTATCCTAATCTCCACCCTCCACACTCCGAGCGGCTATCTCAACATGATGACCGGCCGTCGCGGCCAGATCGACCTGGATTACTGGACTCCGACCAACACTGGTGCCCGCTATCCCCGCGCCGGAGGACTCATCAGCGGCGACAACCCCAAATACGGCTCCACAATCGGTTATTTCAATGGCTCCTACCTTAAGGTCGCTGCCATCACCCTGGGCTACAACTTCGATAGGACCGGCTTCCTCAGGCGCGCCGGAGTCGACAGGTTCCGCATCTATGCGACCGCCCAGAACCCGTTCGTCTTCTTCTCCCAGTTCCACAGGGAGACCGGCCTCGATCCGGAACCTAACTCCCGCGGTAACGAGAACCAGGCTTCCGCCGGTTACCTCTATCGCCAGAAAGTCATCGGCACCAACACGCCGAACACCCGCAACTACCTCATCGGTGTCAATATCACCTTCTAATCGGAATCGAATATGAAAAAGTTGACATATATCCTCGTCGCGGCCGCTGCCGCTATGACGCTTTCAGTCTCCTGCTCCAAGGTCCTCGAAGAGCAGCCGAGAACCTTCTTCGAGCCGGGCTTCTTCACGACCGAGGCCGGTGTGGAAGGCGGTCTGACCTCCCTGTACGCTTCCCTGCGCTATTTCTATGGCCAGGCGTACTATTACAACAGTCTCACCACAGGTACGGATGAGGCCACCTACGGACAGTCCGCCGACGGCAACTTCAAGGATGCCGACAGGTCGGGCGTCGGTACCATCAATGCCGATACTGCGCGAAGCGATGTTTTGTGGGGAACGGTATTTCCTTACATCAACACCGCCAGCGGCATCGTCGAGAACGCTGAGGCGGTGGGTCTTTCCCCGGCCCTTATCGCCGAGGCCAAATTCTTCCGCGGCTACTATTATTTCCAGCTCGTCCAGACTTTCGGCGGAGTCCCGCTCGACCTCGGATCCGGAAAACTTGCTTTCAACAGCACGCCTTCGCGCACTTCCGTGCGCAATACCGTCCCCGAGGTTTACCAGGCCATCTTCGCGGACCTGAACGATGCAGTGAAGGACCTGCCTGACAACGCCCGCCTCACCGGAACCCTTACCAAGAATGTCGCCCGCCTGGTGCTCGCCAAGGCCTACTTGACCTTCGGCTGGTGGCTCCAGAACCCGGGACAGATCCCGACTTATCCCGCCGCCGACCGCAAGGACCTTGACGGCCACGATGCCAACTGGTATTTCCAGCAGTCCCTCGCCCTTTGCGAGACCGCTATCGCGAATCCCGGCCCCTACGGACTTATGGAGACCTACCGCGACGTCAATCTGGCCAAAAACGACCGCAACAAGGAGATCATGCTCTATGCCGACCACACCGAGAAGAGCGCGCAGTACAACGCCGGCGACCTCGGCTACGGCGGTGGCGGCGCTCCGGACAATTTCTCCGGCTGGATGATCAACTGGAACCACGGTACCGTGAATATCAACGGCGTCGGCTGTATACAGCGCGAGGCCTGCCAGGAGATCGGACGTCCCTGGACCCGTATGGCTCCGACCCACGAGGCCATCAAGGTCTTCACCAGTCAGGATATCACCAAGGATTCCCGTTTCGAAGGTACTTTCTCCACGGCCTACTACGGCAACTGGGAGAAAGCCGGCATCAAGGCTGAGAGCGTTGTCGGTGCCAACGGGCTGGAGATTCCCAAGGGCGGCCGCGTGATCTCCTTCATCCCTGAAGTCCTTGACGACATCACCTATCCGAACAAGCAGAGCAATGCCGACGGCGCCAATGTCGGAGCAGGTACCGTACCCGGCCGTGCCGACTACGTCTTCGACCTGAACGGCTTCAGCCGCATCGCCTATCCTGCCCTCTGGAAGCTTGGCTGCTACCGCACCGATTACAAGATCGACTCCGAACTCGGTTCCCCGAATGCAGGAAGCACCCGTCCGTATGCGATACTCAAGTTCTCCGACTTTTACCTGACTGCCGCCGAAGCCGCATTCAAGCTCGGCGACAACACCAAGGCGAGGAACAATATCCTGGTGCTCCGCAAGCGTGCCGGCAAGTGGACATACAAGCAGAGCGAGCGTGCCGCCTATGTGGCTGACTTCAGCGCAGACCTTGAGGCAGACACTCCGGCCACCATAACACTCGATTACATTCTCGATGAGCGCATGCGCGAATTCTACGGTGAAGGATTCCGCTGGTTCGACCTTGCACGCACCCAGACCTGGGCACAGCGCGCCGGTTCATATACCATCAGCGGTTCCACTTGGGGAGACCATACGCCGAAGACGTACACCCGCACCATCGAGCCATATATGTATCTCTTCCCTATTCCCCAGGGCCAGCTCAACGGGATGGAAATGACGGCTGAAGAGCGTGCCGCCTACCAGAACCCGGGCTATCCGACGGAATAGAGTGATAATGTTTAGTAATAATGTGGAAAGGGGGGAGGCTCGATGGAGCCTCCCCCTTTTTGTCCGGAGTGATTCCGCGGGGATTCGAACCCCGGACCCACAGCTTAGAAGGCTGTTGCTCTATCCAGCTGAGCTACGGAACCGTCCCTCGTTTCAGCATTGTTGCTGAACGGACTGCAAATATAAGAATTTATCCCGAAACCCTTTGATTATGGCTTGTTTTATTTGAGAATTGTTATATTTGTAACGTTTTAGTGGAATTGTTGACTTCAATTATCCATCTTATGAATCCTCTGTTCTATGCCGTTCCAGCGGCCTCTGTGATCGCCCTGGCTTTTGCCTGCATCTTCTACCGTCAGATGAAGGGGGAGGACGAAGGCACCCCGACGATGCGCCGCATCGCCCAGTTCGTACGTGAGGGGGCGATGGCCTATCTAAGGCAGCAGTATAAGGTCGTGATCATCGTATTTGCCATCCTTGTCGTGTTTTTCGCCATCCTGGCCTACGGCTTCGGGGTGCAGAATCCCTGGGTCCCGTTCGCCTTTCTGACAGGTGGTTTCTTCTCGGGCCTTGCGGGTTTCATTGGGATGAAGACCGCAACCTATGCATCCGGCCGTACTGCCAATGCCGCCCGAAGGTCGCTGAACTCAGGCCTCAAGGTCGCGTTCCGTTCCGGCGCGGTGATGGGCCTGACTGTGGTCGGCCTGGGTCTGCTGGACATTGCGATATGGTTCATAGTGCTTAATGCATGCGTGCGCGACGCGTCAATGGCTCAGAAACTTGTTGTCATCACCACTACTATGCTGACATTCGGCATGGGCGCGTCGACGCAGGCCCTGTTCGCGCGTGTGGGCGGCGGCATCTATACCAAGGCCGCCGACGTAGGCGCCGACATCGTCGGCAAGGTCGAGTCCGACCTGCCGGAGGACGATCCGCGAAACCCTGCGACCATCGCCGACAATGTCGGAGACAACGTCGGCGACGTCGCCGGCATGGGCGCGGACCTCTACGAATCCTACTGCGGATCCATCCTTTCCACGATGGCATTGGGCGCCTCGGCTTTCTTCCTCGCCGGGCCGGAAATGCAGATGAAGGCCATCCTCGCCCCGATGCTCATCGCCGCGGTAGGTGTCGTCCTGTCGGTAGTCTCCATATTCACTGTCCGCACCAAGGAAGGCGCGTCCATGAGCCAGCTTCTCAAGAGCATGAGTTTCGGCACCAACCTCGCCGCCGCCCTCAGCGGCGTGGCCTCCTTCGCCATCCTCGCACTGGTCTTCGGGACCGGCGACAACCTATGGTGGCATCTGGCCTGTTCTGTCCTTTCGGGCCTCATCGCCGGAGTGGTCATCGGCAAGGCTACGGAGTATTTCACATCCCACTCATACCGTCCTACCCAGAAACTTGCCGAGTCGGCCGCTACAGGCCCTGCCACGGTCATCATCAGCGGAGTGGGGCTCGGAATGGTCTCCACGGCCATCCCGGTGATAGCCATCGTCTGCGCCATCGTACTCTCGTACCTTTTCGCCATCGGCTTTGACGTGCAGAACATGATGTCGGCTGCAAACCTCTCGCAGGGCCTCTATGGCGTTGCGATTGCAGCCGTGGGCATGCTCAGCACGCTGGGTATCACGCTTGCGACTGATGCCTACGGCCCTATAGCTGACAACGCCGGAGGCAATGCCCAGATGTCCGAACTCGAGCCCGAGGTGCGCGAGCGCACCGACGTGCTCGACGCACTCGGCAACACCACGGCCGCCACGGGCAAGGGCTTCGCCATAGGCTCCGCCGCCCTTACGGCCCTGGCTCTCCTCGCTTCATACATCGAGGAGATCAAGATTGCCGTCGGCCGTACAGCGGGAGCGCTCATAAACGGCGTAGACGCAGCTTCCGCTTCTATTCTTGACGTGCTTAACGAGTTCAATGTCAGCATAATGAACCCTGCGCTTCTCTCGGGAGTTTTCATCGGCGCCATGATGGCGTTCCTGTTCTGCGGGCTCACTATGAACGCTGTCGGCCGCGCCGCTTCGAAGATGGTGCTGGAGGTCCGCAGGCAGTTCCGTGAGATTAAGGGCATCCTGACGGGGGAGGGTACCCCTGACTACCGCCGCTGCGTCGAGATCTCCACCAAGGCCGCCCAGCACGAGATGCTCGTCCCTTCGCTGATCGCCATCATCGTCCCTGTCCTGACCGGAGTCGTGCTGGGCGTCGCGGGCGTCCTCGGCCTGCTCTTCGGCGGCCTCGGCGCCGGCTTCGTCCTCGCCGTATTCATGGCCAATTCCGGCGGAGCCTGGGACAATGCCAAGAAATTTGTCGAGGAAGGACACCTCGGAGGCAAGAACTCCGACGCACATCACGCCACCGTCGTGGGCGATACGGTCGGAGATCCGTTCAAGGATACTTCCGGTCCTTCGCTCAACATACTCATCAAACTGATGAGCATGGTGTCGATCGTGATGGCCGGCCTTACGGTCGGCGTCCATCTGCTGTAATTGCTTGGGATCAGGCTTTCTTCTGCCTGTTGCTCAGAACCTGGATCAGGACGATCACGGCGATGCCGATGACGCACCAGAGGATGGCGCCCGGGACCTGACGGTCCAGGGTCTCGCCAATGCCGGTGAGTGCGTTGTAGGCATCGGCGCTGCTGCCGGACTCAAGGAGTTCGGCTGGGAGAAGGTTGCTGCGCAGCATCTGGGCGTAGGCGCAGGAGTCAAGGTCGTTCCACGGCCAGACCTTGACGAGCGAGCCCAGGACGAAGCCCAGCAGCACGAGCATTGTCTGGCGCTCCCAGCGTGCCAGGAGCCAGTTAAGGAATTTCGCGAAAGCGAGTATGCCCACGGCGCAGCCGAAGGCGAACACCAGCAGTACCGGGATGTCCATATTGCTCACCGCGCTCATGATATAGTCGTACTTGCCCAGGATCACCAGAATGAAGCTGCCTGAAATGCCGGGAAGGATCATGGTGCAGATGGCGAGGGCGCCGCATAGGAAGATGAACCATTTGGAATCGGGTGTGCTGGTGGGGGAGAGGGTGCATACGACGAGCCCCAGCAGCAGGCCGGCAAGTGCGAACAGTACGTCGCGGACCTTCCATCCTTTGATGTCCCGGAACATATAGAATGCCGAGGCGAGAATGAGGCCGAAGAAAAAGGCCCATACCAGGATGGGGTGATAGAGCAGTTCGTGTTCGATGAGTTTGGCGAGGGTGAAGATACTCAGGATCACGCCTAATGCCAGCCAGAGGAGGAATCGGCCGTGAACGCCTTTCCAGAAGTCCTTGAAGCGGCCCTGGAAAAGGGCCTTCCAGGGTGCCGGGCTCATTACGGCGTCCAAGGCGCCGACCAACTCTTCATATATTCCGGAGATCAGGGCGATGGTGCCGCCGGAGACTCCCGGCACCACATTGGCTGCGCCCATGAAAAAGCCTTTGACGGCAACAATGATATCTTTGATGAAACTCATCCGCTATTTGACTTTGGCAAGGAGTTCCTTGACGGACTTGAAAATCTCATCCTCGGGCTTGGAGGCTCCGTCAGGGGTTTTCTGCTCGGTGATCACGAGATCGAAGACGTTGCCCGGCAACTGCTTGCGGCCGATCTTGAACTTGGCCTCGCAGCAGGTGGCCATGTATTGGATGGGATAGTCGTCCTTGTTGATCAGGGATATGAACAGGTCGGGCTTAAGTTCGAGCATCTGGTCCAGCTTTTCCTTCGCAGGCCTGCCGTAGAAGTTGAGGTCCTTCTTGAGGATGGTGTTGGTGATGCTGGTGATGAGACGCTCTGCGTCACCGATCTTGCGGAAATCGAAGTAGAAGATCTCGCCCTTGATGCCGTTATCGCGGTAAAAGGCCATTATGTCCTTCTTGCAGGCGTCGAAGGAGGTGTCCTCGACGTCTATGAAAGACACAGCCGTATGGATGTCCTTGAGGGGCGTTATGTTCGTGTGGACCTGGCTGCGGTGCTTTTTCAGCGCCCGGTTCCTGAGAAAATCGATGATGAACATAGTGTCAATTCGTCTCCATTTGGCCGCCGTTGGCGGCAATCAGTTCGCGGATCTCTTTCTTGGCGTCCCTCCAGCGCGGGATGTCGATCTTGGTGCCGATGACCTCGACGACCTTGGCCGCGATGATGGAACCGACCTCGCCGCACACCTTGATGGGCATGCCGAGCGAGTGGGCATAGAGGAAGCCGGCGGCGTAGGTGTCACCGGCGCCTGTGGCGTCGACGGGAACGGCTGGCCAGGGGCGTATGAAGTGCTCTTCGTCGCCGCTGCGCACCCAGGAGCCGTCCTTGCCGACCTTGACGACAGCGATCTTGCAGTGTTTGGATATCTCCAGGAGGGCATCGTGCGGCTCGGCAAGCTTGGTGAAGGCCTTGGACTCGGATTCATTGGCGAAAACGATGTCGACGTACTTCTCCACGATGTCGTGCAGGAAGGCTTCGTTGGACTCCACGACGTTGTATGAGGCCATGTCCAGCGAGATTATGCAGCCGGCATCGTGGGCCATCTCCACCGCCTTGCGGATGAGGGCCTGGTTCTGGACGAGGTAGCCTTCGATGTGGAAATAGTCGTAGCCCTGGAAATACTCGGGCTTGAGGTCCTCGGGCACGAAGTCGAGCGCGGCGCCGAGATAAACGGCGAAGGTGCGCTCGGCATTGCCGCCGCTCACGAAAACCATCGAACGGCCGGAAGGGTTGGGGCTCTTGAAAAGGCGGGTCTTGACGCCGTACTGCTCCTGGTCGCTCTTGAACAGCAGGCCGAGCTCGTCGTCGCCTATCTTGCCGATGAATCCGGAATCCATTCCGAAGACGGCCGTACAGGCGATGGTGTTGGCTGCCGATCCGCCTGCGACATAGTGGATGTCGAGCGTCTTGAGGCTGTTCCAGATCTTGTCACCCGTCTCCCTGTCGACGTGCTGCATGCTTCCCATCGGGAGATGGAAAGTCTTCAGGAACGAGTCGTCGGGCAGGACGGCCAGGATGTCCGTCAGGGCGTTGCCTATGCCGAGGATGGATTTCATATCCGTACAGATTTAGTTTTCCTTATCACGCAAAGTTAGTCAAAAATATCTATATTTGCGAGGTATGAACGAGAAGACCTTCAAAATATTGAGATACGTTTTCTGGACGCTGCTGGCGGCGGTTCTGCTGTGGTTCTGCTTCAGGGGAGTGGACTGGCAGGAGTTCTGGAAAGTCATCCGCAGCTCGCGCTGGGGGTACGTCCTCCTGGCCATGGCGGCGGGCGTGTTCTCGTTCGTATTCCGCGCCCTTCGCTGGCGCCTGATCATCCTCCCCATCGACTCGAAGAACAAGGTGATAGACTGTTATGACGGCTTCACCATCGGCCGCCTGTTCAATTTCGTCATCCCTTACTTCGGGGATTTCGTCCGCTGCAGCTATGTCCAGAGCCGTCGCCTGACGTTTGACAAGGCCCTCGGCACGGTCGTGCTGGAACGTACCTGGGACATCCTTATGCTCCTGGTACTTACCGTGGTGCTGCTTTTCTTCCGCGGCGCGCAGTACGGCAGTTTCTTCATCGAGAAGATGCTCGATCCCACTATCGCCAGGCTTCAGCCTGCCGCATCACGCCTCGGCATAGCTCCCGGCTGGCTCATTGCAGCCGTCATCGCCATAGCGTTCCTGGTCGCCTGGCTGATCTACGCGTTCATCCGCCGCCGCGCTGGGGTGGCGCCCAAGTCGAAGGGTTCTTTCCTTTCCAGGCTCTCCGGGTTTTTCCGCGGCTTCGGGCAGGGTTTCGTTTCCTTCCTCAAGATGAAGGGCAAGGGATGGTTCCTGATCCTTACGGTTCTCCTTTGGACGATGTTCCTTCTGATGAGTTGGTTCATCATCAAGGCTTTACCAACTGATCTCGGCCTTAATGCCGTAGATGCGCTGTTCATAATGCTGGTGGGCTGCTTCGCAGGCATAGTTCCTGTACCCGGAGGATTCGGCGCTTTCCATTATCTGGTCGCCACGGCCCTCCAGGCCATCTATGGCATTCCTTTCGAGACGGGTATAATCTTCGCCACGCTCTCCCATGAGTCGCAGGCCGTGACCACTATTCTCTGTGGTCTGATTTCCTATACAGGCTGGGCTTTCAGGCACCGAGAATAAGCTCCACCGGGCAATGGTCCGAGCCGAAGATATCGTTCAGGATATCGGTAGATACGATGCGGCCGCGCAGTGATTCCGAGACAATGAAATAGTCGATACGCCACCCGACGTTCCTCTCGCGGGCGCGCATGCGGTACGACCACCACGAGTATTTTTCCTCATCCGGGTGCTGCAGGCGCCAGCTGTCCACGAAGCCTGCTGAGAGGAGTTCGGTCATCTTGGCGCGCTCTTCGTCGGAGAAGCCGGCGTTGAAATGGTTGGTGGCGGGATTCTTCAGGTCTATCTCCTCGTGGGCGACATTCATGTCGCCGCAGATGACCACCCCCTTGCAGGCGGCCAGACCGGACACGTAGGCACGGAAGTCATCCTCCCATTTCATCCTGTAGTCCAGTCGTTTAAGTCCGTCCTGGGAGTTGGGGACGTAGACGCAGACGAGGTAGAAGTCCTCCATCTCCAGCGTGATGACGCGCCCCTCGTGGTCGTGCTCGTCCACCCCTATGCCATAAGTCACCGCAAGCGGTACCTGCCGTGTGTAGACGGCGGTCCCGGAGTACCCTTTCTTGTCGGCATAGTTCCAGTAGGAAGTATATCCCAGGAACTCCAGGTCGAGCTGGCCCTCCTGGAGCTTGGTCTCCTGCAAGCAGACGAAGTCGGCATCCAGTTCCGCGAAGATGTCCGCGAAGCCCTTGCCTGCTACGGCCCGGAGGCCGTTGACGTTCCAACTGACGAATTTCATACGACAGCAGTTATTCAAGAGTCCATTCCGCCCCGTCCTGAGTGTCCTTGACCTTGATGCCCAGTGTGGCCAGGGCATCGCGGATATGGTCGCTCGTCGTCCAGTCCTTTGCGGCCTTGGCCGCGGCCCTGGACTCCAGCACCATGTCCATCAGGCCCGCGATGGTCTTCATGGCCTTGCCGCTCTCCTCCTCGTCCTGAAGGCCCAGCACGCCGAAGACGATGTCGTCGAAGAGCTGCACCAGGGTCTCGATATCCCCCTTTGAGAGCTTCAGTTTCTTGTCCTTGGCAGTGTTGATGATGCGGACGGCGTCGAAGATGTTGGAGAGCGTCATAGGAGTGTTGAGGTCGTCGCAGAGCGAGTCGTACACCCCCTCGAAGATGGCCTTGACCTCGGGGTTGGTGGCCGGGCAGGTGTCCGGCGCAACGCCCTGCGTATACTCGCCGTAGGCGTAGCGCGGCATCTGCCGCCCGGCCATGGCGTAGAGGTCCTTAGCCCCCTGCAGGATGCGCTTCAAGCCCTTCTCGGAGGCCTGAAGGGCCTCGTTCGAGAAGTCCAGCGTCCCGCGGTAATGGGCCTGGAGGATGAAGAACCGGACGGTCATGGGGCCATAGGCCTGCTCGAGTTTCGGGTGATTGCCCGAGAACAGTTCCGGCAGCGTGATGAAGTTGCCCAGGGACTTGCCCATCTTCTGTCCGTTGATGGTGATCATATTGTTGTGCACCCAGTAATGCACGCCCTGCGTGCCCCTGGAGGCCACATTCTGAGCGATCTCGCACTCGTGGTGCGGGAACATCAGGTCCATCCCGCCGCCGTGGATGTCGAACTCCCTGCCCAGGTACTTCTCTCCCATGACCGAGCACTCAAGGTGCCAGCCGGGGAATCCTTCTCCCCAGGGAGAGGGCCATTTCATGATGTGCTGTGGTTCGGCCTTCTTCCAAAGCGCGAAGTCATAGGGGGCGTGCTTGTCGCTCTGCCCGTCCAGTTCGCGCGTGCCCTCGAGGGTCGCGTCGAGCGAACGCCCTGAAAGGATGCCGTAGCGGTGGTCTTCGTTGTATTTCTGAACGTCGAAATAGACGGAACCGTTGCTGATGTATGCGTAGCCCGCGTCGAGGATCTTCTTGACAGCCTCGATCTGCTCGACGATGTGTCCCGAGGCGCGCGGCTCGATCGAGGGCGGAGCCACGTTGAGCAGGCGCATGGCCTCGTGGTAGCGCAGTGTATAGGTCTGCACCACCTCCATCGGCTCGAGCTCCTCGAGTCGGGCCTTCTTGGCGATCTTGTCCTCGCCCTCGTCGGCATCGTGCTCCAGATGACCTACATCCGTGATGTTGCGCACATAGCGCACCTTGTAACCAAGGTGCCTGAATAACTTCTGAATCACGTCGTAGGTGACACCCGGGCGGGCGTGGCCAAGGTGTGCGTCCCCGTAAACGGTGGGGCCGCAAACATACATGCCTACATGACCGGGATTGACCGGAACGAACAGCTCCTTGCGGTGCGACAGGGTATTGTAAAGTCTTACGTCTCTCATATCGATAATAAAAACGTACTAAGATAATCAATTCTCATCTATAAAAAAAGTCCCGCGTCATAACTGGCGCGGGACTTTTCAGTATAATGGAACTGCTAGAGTTCGTTCATGTCCTGGGCGACTTCGTCCTTGCGGCCCACGATGATGTCCTGGTAGTCGACCAGACCCGTACCTGCCGGGATGAGGTGACCGCAGATGACATTCTCCTTGAGGCCCTCGAGGTGGTCGACACGGGCGCGGATGGCAGCCTCGCTGAGCACCTTGGTGGTCTCCTGGAAGGAGGCCGCGGAAATGAAGCTGTTGGTGCGGAGGGCTGCGCGGGTGATGCCCTGGAGGACGAGGCGCGCGGTAGCGGGCCTGGCCTCGCGGACGGCCATCATCTTCTGGCCGTGACGCTCAAGCGACGCGTTTTCGTTGCGCATCTCGCGCGCACCGATGATGTCGCCCTGCTCGTACTTCTGGGAGTCGCCGGGGTCCATGACATAGAACTTGCCATAGATGGCGTCGTTCGCATCCATGAAGGTCCACTTGTCGACAAGCTCCTCGTTGAGGAACTCGGTGTCGCCCGGATTCATGATCTC
>JAEEGJ010013622.1_pt1 | contig 19621 bp, 3 predicted proteins | sample 8958761 | NCBI WGS metagenome assembly JAEEGJ01 (sample SAMN16246546, study PRJNA631951) | gut metagenome | biome: gut microbiome; feature: rumen; material: RS-attached | host: Bos | place: Iran: Karaj | collected 2018-10 | reverse complement strand
GGGGCGGTGTCGGTATATTCCATACTGTCACGGGGGTATGGGATGGTCAGACATTATCGCGACAAATATCATGGCAATCGTAGGGGCGAATAATCATTCGCCCCTACAAGCCGTCGCAATTAACCTTCCCAAATCCGCATCCATCCTGCCGCCGCCACATCGTTGCACCCCGTCAGGGGTGCAGGAACCGGTAGAATCGGAATGCACGAAATGTCATCATCGCACGCCGTAGGTATGCGGGGAAAGATTCCGCCGCTCACCATTCCGTTGCCGACGACAGGAGGCAACGGAATCTCCAAGGGTTGAGCGTCACAAGTTCAAATCACAATCTTTTTCCTTGTAATCCTCTTTCACTAACTCCAGCAGCCAATCCCTATCAAGTTCTCCTATAACACCCTTTTGATAATAGTTTTCTATTATCGGTTCTAACTCCTTTGTTTTGTCGCCACGCATCCGTCTGGTAAACAAATATATATTCAATGCATGAAAGTCAACCTCAATAGGGATAGCATCCAGGGCTAATGGGTTGTTTTCGTATTTCGTCAAGTATTTTAATTTATTTCCTTCGGTGACCGACACCTGCCTTTCTAAACAATACTCCATATAGGCAATCAATTCGTCAATCTTTTGATCTCGTTCTGCATATTGGTGACAATAGTTGTATTGGGATATTTCTGTAACCAGCAACTGTTCTTTTTTACCAAAATTGCCGATATCGTCCGTACAAGTGTCTAACTCTGCAAGAGCCATATCGTATTTGTGCAAAAGCCTCAAAACCACCAATCTTCTGTTAAGACATGCCTTCTTGTTATCATCATTTTGTTGGATATCATTCAGATAGGCTAATGTATTATATAGAATGTTGGTGTCTCGGGTAATATTATATCGGTGAATATCATCGTCAACCTTTTCGCGCCAAGCATTCGGTGACTCCATATACTGTTTGTGTTCCTCGGTGGCTTTATCTATCAGAGGATTCGAGCAAGATATAATGAAAATCGAAAAAAGAATTAAGTATATATATATCTTTCTTTCAAGTAGTTTCATTGCATATCATCACATTTTCGGCTGCAATAATACTAAAAAAATCACATTTTCGGAGATGGTGCGGATTTTTATTTGGGCGGCCCGGCTCCCTACGGTCGCCGTCGGGCTATCCGCTGTACTCGCTTCGCTCGTGCCGCTCCTATCCCTGCCGCGACCGAGCCTCGGGGCGGGGGCGGTATATCCCATTCGGCCACAGGGTTACGGGATGGTCAGACATTATCGCGACAAATATCATGGCAATCGTAGGGGCGAATAATCATTCGCCCCTACAAGCCGTCGCAATTAACTTTCCCAAATCCGTATCCATCCTGCCGTCGCCGCATCGTTGCACCCCGTCAGGGGTGCGGGAACTGGTAGAACCGAAATGTCCGCAATGCCATCTACGCACGCGGTCAGGTGTGCGGGGAAAGATTCCGCCGCTCACCATTCCGTTGCCGACGACAGGAGGCAACGGAATCTCCAACAACAAAGTCAGGGAAAAAACATTTTAGAACAGCCCGCCAATCTGGTAGATAAGCGCCGAGCACACCCATGCGAGGGTGATGGTGTAACAAAGGGTGAAGAACACCCATTTCCAGCCCGCCTCGCGGCGGATGGCGGCCAGCGTGGCGATGCACGGCACACTCAGCAGCACGAAGATCATCAGGGCGTAGGCCACCAACGGAGTGTAAATGGGCTGTCCGGCTCGTACGCTCCCCTCCGGCCACCTCTGCTCCTTCATCTTCTCCTCCAGCGAAGCGCCATCGTCGGTGTCAGGGTCCGCCTGGTACAACACGCCCAGCGTGGAGACCACCACCTCCTTGGCAGCGAGTCCCGTGCAGAGCGACACCGCAATGTGCCAGTCGAAACCGCAAGGCCGCACCACCGGCTCGATAGCGTGACCGAACTTGCCAATATAGCAGTTGCCGCTATGGTAGGCCCCACTCAGCATGGTGAGCGAATCCACCACCGCCGCCTGCTGCGCCTGCGTGAGACTCTTATCGGCCTTCACCTGCTCAATCTGCTGCGCAAATTGCTGCTCCTGCACCGTGTTGCGCGGAAAATACTCCAACGCCCAGATGATAATAGAAGCCGCCAAAATCACCGTTCCCATCTTCTTGAGATACTGCGCACTCTTGTCCCACATGTGCATGAACACGTTGCGGGCGGTGGGCACGCGGTACGGCGGCAACTCCATCACAAACTCCTCCGACACACTGCGGAATGCCGTCTTGTTGAGCAACAGCGCCGACAGCACCCCTATCATAATGCCGAGCAGATAGATGCTCATCAGCACCAAGCCCTGATGGTGGTGGAAGAATGCCGATACCAGTATCAGATATACAGGCAGTCGCGCCGAACACGACATGAAAGGAATGGTGAGTATAGTGACAATACGGTCTTTTTTATTCTCAAGCGTGCGGGTGGCCATGATGGCGGGTACCGCGCAGCCGAAGCCCATCACGTAAGGGATGAACGAGCGGCCATGCAACCCGAACTTATGGAAGATACGGTCCACCATGAAGGCGGCACGGGCCATGTAGCCGGTGTCCTCCATCAGCGAGATGAACAGGAACAGGATGATGATGTTGGGCAGGAACGAGATGACCGCCCCCACACCGCCGATGATACCGTCCACGATCAGGTCGCGGAAGATGCCGTCGGGCATGGCATTGCCCACCACTCTCCCCAGCCACGACACGAACATATCGAGCCACTCCTGTGGATACGCCCCCAAGATAAAGGTAGTTTCAAACATCAGCCAGAGGAAGAAAAGTAGAATGGGTATTCCTAACCATTTATTAGTAAGAATGTTATCCACAACGTATGCCTTCCATTTGCGACTGTTGCTGCCCGGCTGGTAGGTCTCTTTCAATGCGCCACGGATGAAGCCGTAGCGAGCGTTGCTAATCTGCGCATCAATCTTCTCATTATAAGCACGTTCCAAAGCATCACGGCGGGTCTTGGCCTCCGCAATAATCTCCTTACCGTTGGGCAAAGCCTCTATATCCTGCAGCGTATGTTGGTTGCCTTCGAGGGTGTTGATGGCGATATAGCGGGCAGGATAAATATTGATAATATCCTTATTTTCAGCAATTTTTGCCTTGATAGGGGCAATGGCATCCTCAAGGTCGGTGCCGTAGTTAATATGGATGTGGCGGGTGAGGTTTTTGTGGTCTTCAAAGACATCGATGAGCGCCTGCAGCACTTCCGGAATGCCCTTGCCTTTGGAGGCCGTGGTGGGGATGATGGGCAGACCGAGCATCTTGGCGAGGGCTTTGTAGTCGAAAGTGTCGCCCTTGGCCTGCAGTTCGTCATACATGTTGAGGGCCATCACCATCGGCACGTTGAGGTCGATGAGTTGGGTGGTGAGGAAGAGGTTGCGTTCAAGGTTCGACGAGTCCACTATGTTGAGGATGAGGTCGTAGTCGCTTTTAGTGAGAAATTCGCGTACACACAACTCCTCGGGCGAGTATTCGTTCACCGAGTAGGTGCCGGGCAGGTCGGCGAGACGGATGGTATAACCTTTATAATAGAAGGTGCCGAATTTCACATCCACGGTCACGCCGGCGTAGTTGCCCACGCGCTCGTGCAGACCGGTGGCGTGGTTGAAGAAGGAGGTCTTGCCGCAGTTGGGGTTGCCCACGAGGGCCACGGTAAAGGTATGGCTTTTCTCCTGTATGCGGGCGGAAAGCTCGGGGTCGGTCACGGCCTCCTCCTCGATGGTGCCGTTGTATTCGGTTCGGGGACGGTCGGCGGCATAGTCGCCGAAAGGAAGCACTTCTATTTTGTCGGCCTCGCTACGACGCAGCGACACGTGCGAGTCCATCACAATATATTCCACGGGATCCTGGAGAGGTGAGTTTTTGACCACGGTCACGGTCTCGCCTTTCACAAATCCCATTTCCATCAAGCGGTGGCGCAGTCCGCCATGTCCGCTGATACGGATGATGACGCACTTGCCGCCGGAGGGTATGCTGTTGAGGGTGATTCTGCTATCTGAGTTCATAGTATTATTCGAATTTCGGGCGGCAAAATTCGGCAATATTTTTCATCTGCACAATCCCCATTTTTAGTGATTTTTTCAAACAAAAAAACACCCGCCGTATCGCTACAGCGGGTGTTAGAAATTAATCAGAGGTGACTATTGAACTCTAACGCAACGGATGCTATAACCGTCGGACTTCGGTGCGATGAGGACATCCTCGCCCTCGCACACTGCGCACTGAATAGCAGTGCCAGTGTCGCTCGAACCGGTCGGAGTAGCCGTCCAGAAACGAGCCACGGTCATCAAGCCCTCGAAGGAGTCGGTGGCTGACTTGTAGTAACCGGCACCCAGGGCATCGAAGCCGCTGCTCGGGGCAGTACCTTCAAGACCGCTGATCCAGAAGTTGCTATCGGTAATCTTCATGTACGGAATTCCTCCGATGGCATCCACCATGATGATGTAGTCTTCAGCCGTCGGCAGTGCCCAACCCGTCGGACACATACCCTGAACATGGCCATCCACCATAGTGGGCTCAGCGCTGCTGCCTTCCGGCAGACGGCAAGCGGCATACCATGAGTAGAGCAGACCGAACTGGGCTGCCAGTGCATCGTCGTTGTTGTACTTGTACTCGCCGTTAGCAGAGCTACGGGTCGGCGGAACCGGCGTTTGAAGGTTGCTGCGGGTCCAGCAGTTGGCACCCAAACGTACAGCCTGGTAGGTCTGATCGTCAACCGTTACAGAACTACATTCGGGGAATCTGACGATGATGGTCTGCGTGCAGATGAGGCTGTCGCCGCCGCAGGTGTCCACCAGATGCCAGTGGATGGTGTAGGTGCTGTCCTCACGGCCTTCGCGCACGCCGAAGCGGCTGGTGGCAGGAGCGTCGCTCACGAGGGTCAGCGGCATCGTCGGGATGTTGCTGGTCCAAGTGGGCTCAATGAGCGTCAACAGCGTGTCGTAAACACCATACTTCATTGTGATATCCATGTCAGCCGGACAAACGATGTCGGAGAGGCTGGTGGTCTTCGTCACCGACGGTTTCACGGTGAAGGTGGCATTGGCTTCTACCGGACAGCTGTTGGCATCCAAAATCGACACGCTCACCGTATAGGTAGTTCCACCGTCGTTCACTTCGGTCTGTACCACCTCAGTGGCAGGAGCGTCCACATTCTGAGCGCCCGTCCAAGTGTATGTGTAAGGAGCGCTACCGCCGGTCACGTTCACACTCACCGAGTAGTTGCCCTGGTTCGGACAGAGCTCGGTGGGAGTAACGATAGTGGCCGTCAGCACATCGGTGCTTCCTTCAATGCTAAAGGTTACGGTAACCGAGTAGTTCAGTGAGTCGGTAATCACTACGGTGTAGTCGTTGACCGACAGATGATCGAAGGTATGCGGAGCGGTGAATGCTTGAGCCGTACCACTATTCAACGAGAAGTTGTACTTGCCATTAATGGTCTTACCACCCGTAACGTTGATGGTAGCGGCACCATTGTCACCACCGAGGCACAAGTCGCTAACAAGGTCAGTGACTTCGGCTTTCAGTTTCGGATAGATGTACATTGCGCTATCCAGAATGGTGAATGTAACATCGGTGAAGTTAGCACTGTTGTTAGTGAAGTTGGTGGATTGCAATTGCATCGGATAAGTGGTGAGTGCAGTTTCGCTACCCATACCCGATGCGGTAGCAGTACCGCTGAAGGTGATGTAGCTTTCGAGGTAGAGCGGGTCGCTAACCGATACGCTGTAGCCGGTAACGGTCTTGAGAGTACCATCGTACTCGTATTCGGCACCATGCGCCTGAATCGTCACAGCCACAGGTGTACGCGGAGTGATGGTCAAGGTACCAGGAACATAGGTAACCGTGTAGTTATCTATTTCGGCAGCACCGTCTGCAGTGATAGTATAGCCACCCACGTTGTCACCTGCAACTCGGCTTGTAGTGATACCGAGAGCAGTGCGGATAGTGGACTCATCATCACCATTCACAAGACCAGAAATGGTAGTCGTGAGTTCGGGATCAGCTTCACCATACATTTTGGTCTGATTATCTGCGGTAACCGTCAGCTCTGCTTTGGTGATAGTAAGGCTATCTTCAACGTAGGTCACTGTGTAGTTGCCTTGTGTTGCGTCGCCAGTGGGGGTGATGGCATATTTGCCTACCTCTTCACCCGTTGCACGCGACAAGGTGTAGGCCACTTCATCACTGCCCAGCAAACCGGTAACCGTTGCCGTCAACTCTGGGTCAGTAGCACCATAAACCTTCTCTTTGGAATCAGCTGTTACCGTCACAGCCTTCGGAGTGACTTCCAGTGTTCCGTTCTCAAAGGTGATGTCGTAGCTGGATTCTGCAACATTGTTTTCATTACGCAAAATGATGAACTGAGTGATGGATGATGCCGATGTACCCACATTGGTCTGGGAACCCGAATAAACAACCGTGGATTCCTCAACTGCATCGCCATCTCCAAGCGCGCCAGAAGTGATTTGATATCTACTGGCCACAAGGGCTTCTCCATCGTAAACTTTAGTTGTATCCACCACTTTCACGGTCAACGGAGCGGCAGTAACCTTAATCAGGGAGGTGTCGCTCACCGTGATATTGTAATTGGCCGTCACATCGTCGGAGCCGTGCATAATCGTACAGGATGAGTAGGTCATCTGACTCTGGCCGCCTGTTGTACGGCTGTACTGCATGGCGGCTGTAGCCACATCACCGTCTGCGAGATTAGTATAAGTGATAGTGCCGCCCACGATAGGATCGGTATCCTGAGTATGGGCAGTACCATCGTAGGTGGCCGTCACAGAGGGCGCATTGATTACCATGGTTCTCTTCTGCACGGTGAGGGTTCCCGTTGCGGGTTCCAGCGTGTAGTTGCCGGCGCTCAAGCCGTCAAGAACGGGGGTGATGGTGTAGGTACCGATGTTGGCGTACTGACCGCCCTCACAGGTATAGGAAGGATGATCTTCATCCCTGCCGTTCACCACAGTGATATCGTCAGTGCCGGCAAAACCGGTAACAGTATAGGTAAATTCGTTCGGCTCGCCGTAGTAGCGGGTCAGATCGTTGGCCTTCACCGTAAGGGTGGCGCGAGTAACCTCCAGCGTTCCGTTTTCAGTGGCCACCTCATAGTTGGCAGCGAGTGTGCCTGCATTCCAATCATACTCAAATGTGTTTTCATAAGTACCCACATTAATGTATTGGATGCCGCCGCGGAAATTCCGGCCGGTGACTCCTTCACCAGACACGAAGCCGTTGCCCACACCTTGGATGCTATCCCACTTGACTTCCTCTCCGTCGTAAACCTTCGTCTTCGACATGGAGCGGAGGGTCACCGTGCGGGGATCCACCGTAACGATACCCGTGTCAAGATGGAGACGTTCGGGGCGGTAGTTGGCAGCATGTGCCTCCGGAAGGATGGTAATTCTGAAGTTATTACGGTAGCTACCAGCATTGACGATACCTGTCACAGCGTCATCCATAGGAGTGATGAGCACGGTATCTCCCGTGGTGAGTTTGTAGCGGAAGGGGGTGATGGCCGTCATCGGCGCATAGCCGAAGTGGACCGTATAGGTCTGGTCGGTGTAAGCTTCACCGTTGTACATTCTGTGCGAGGTGGCGGAAACCACATTCAGGTCTTTGTCAGCACTGGTAATGTAGAGCGTGGCACGCTGGTAGTCGGGGTCATAGTTGGCAGTGACATCATTGTGTGATGCATCCTCAACAGCAAGGGTGCCCGAGAAATCGCCAGGGTATTCACCGATTTCCGTACCTTCAGCATGGAAGGTGATGCCGGAAGCGGTATGGCCGTTCACGAGGCCGCTGTACGTGAAGTCGTTATCTTCCTGCAGCTCGCCCGTAACCTCCACATACTTGTTAACACCAGCGATGGTGAGCGTGCGTGGGGTCACCTTAAGGGTATCCTGCGTAAGGGTGAGTTTGTAGTTGTTGATGTTGAACGATGAGGTGGGATGGTAGTCGATTACGTTGGTCACCTTGCCCACATTGGTAATGGTGGCAGTGGCTACCGGCGTGCCATCAACTTCACCCTCCACGAAACTGCCCACAACGGTCACCGTCGGAAGTGAGTGTGCTTCGGCATCGTACTCCCAGGTGTTGCCCTGCGATACCAGTTCCACCTCACGACGACTAATGGCGAGCGTGCCGTGGATGGTGTCGCGTCTGTCGAACTCCATTGTCACATCCACGTCCGCATCTGTTACGGGGTCGTGATAATAGGCATGGAAGGACGTAACACGGTTCTCCACCGTATCAGCATCCTTCATGGAAATCGTGTTGCCGTTGTTCATTACTACTTCAACACGGTACTCCGGTCCCAGACCATAAACCGTGTCGTTTTCACCACGCACAAAGTAAGCAGCAACAGTATAGTCGTGACCTTCCACAGAGTTGTAGGTGTCGGTGGTACCGTCATACATACGGTTGAGGCTGGCACCGCGCACGATTAATACACCATTCTTCACAACAGTAAGAGTACCATATACTTTCGTGGTATCATAATTGTTTCCATTCACTGAACCCCAGTTAATGGTGAAGGTGTTGTCGCTCACACCGCTGCCTTGCTGCAAACCCGTAACATTATAGGTGACGGTTTCACCGTCGGCGAAACTGCCGCTTGTCACAGTCACTCTCGGGTTGGAGGCCTCATCCGGATAGAACACGACGGTATCAGCGGAGGTGAGGGTAACCGGACGTTTGCTGATCACCACATTACTGTTGATGGTAGTGATGTTGTAGTAGCAGGTCACATCCTCCGTACCGCGCATCACGGTGTAGGAGGTCACAGTGTTGCTATAAACGCCCGCATCGGTCACATTTCCAAGGCTCACCTCAGCGGTCAGCACGTCACCATTGGTAAAGGTGTAGCTATTGCCAGAGGTAATAACCTCAGTAACCGAGCCGAACGCCAAGGTATATTTGCCAGCCTCAACGGCAACGCCATCATAGACTTTGGTCTCGGCATAAGCGGTCACCGTGTAGGCAGTGGCATCTTGGTTGAAGGTCGTGTCGAAACTCTTTTCGCAGTTGTTGGCATCCTTAACGGTGATGGTAATGGCACCATCTCCCAGACCGTCCACGCGATAGCGGTCGGTGGGGTTCTCAATGTCGCGGCTACCGCTGCCGGCTGCACCGCTCCAACTCAGAGTGTAGGGAGCCTTACCGCCCGAGAATGAAACGAGGAAGAAGCCATCCACGACACCGTAGCAACCAGCATCCACACTGTCAACTGTTGCCACCAGCTCCACGGCAGGTACCACCTCCACGCTGTCCTTGATGGTACAATTCTTGGTATTCAAAGCATCGGTCACAACCACACGGTACTCGTGTTCAGGTGCCAAGCTCGTGATGGTAGCCGAGGTCGGAAGCGGATCCAAACGATTGGAGTCGAGGTCAGTCCATTCGTAGGTATAGCTGCTGCCCAGACCGCCGGTAACAGTGGCAGTGGCGGTACCGTCGTTGGCACCGTAGCACCGCTCAGGTTCGGAAGAAACGGTCACCTTCAACGGCTCGGGGACGATGAGCTCCAGCGTATAGGTGAAGGGACAGCCGTTCTCAACGGTGGGGAACAAGACGGTCTGGCTGGTCTCATAGGTGAAACCGTTACCGTGGTTGCTTGTCTCCCACGTGTAGGGTTCGCCGCAGGTGGTGTCTTTCACCGTTACGGAACCCGTGTAGTTAATCAACAGATTGATATGTTTCTCTTCAACGCCACGGGTGGCCACCAATACCGGATGACCGCAGTGGTTGAAGGAGATGTCAGGAACATTGTCCATATTGATGGCATCATCGTCGCAAGTCCAAGTCACGCCGCCGTTGTTGGTATAGACTCTGAAGTCGTGCTCCACGTCGAGAACTTTCTCACCGGTGGAGAGGAAGACGGGGGTGGTGGAGAGGATGGAGGCGTCGAGCAGTTCCATGCCCTTGAGGCGCGGATAGGTGCTGTCGGCATAGATCCAGTTGTCGGTACCGAGCACACTCTGCAGTGCGTTGCCGGTCATCTCAAGAGTGCTGGCGGAGACCGCCTGGTTGCTGTTGTCTTGGAAGGTGGTGAGCACGCTGCACATCTGGTTGTCGTAGGCCACCGTGGAAATGTTGGTAGCGGCGCAGTAGCCTGCGATACCGCCCACATTCTCGCCGTCGGCCGTTACCTGACCCGCGCTGTAGCAGTTGCTGAAGTCGCTGCCGGTGTTGCCGACCACGCCACCCACATTGTTGGGGAAGCCTGTGGCGGTAATATTTCCGGTATTATAAGCATTGGCAAGGGCACCGCTGTTGCTACCCACCACACCACCGAGGAAGGTGGTACCGTTAACGTCGCCCATGTTGAAGCTGTTGGTTACTGAATTGGTGCTCATGCCGCAGAGGCCGCCCACATAGTTGGAACCGTTCACGGTGGCGCTGCTGTAGCACATCGACACATAACCTTCGTTCTTACCAGCGATGGCACCCACATAGTTGGTACCGCTCACAGTACCATTCACCACGTGGCAGCTGTCGATCTTGCCGGTGTTGTAGCCGGCCACCACGCCCACATAGTCTTTGGTGTTGGTAATGTTGGTATGGTCGAAGTTGAGGTTATACACACGACCCGCGTTGTAGCCGAAGAAGCCGCAGGTGTCGGTGGTGGCGTTAGGCAGGTAGCTCACCGTACGGCCAGCGCCGTTGAACTCGCCCTTGAAGGGGGAGTCGGGGGTACCGATGCGTCCCGGCCATGTATCCAACTGGAACGAGGGGTCGTAGCCGAGCTTGAAGAAGAATCCCTCGCCGCCTGCAGCCACGGGGATGGCATTGATGCCAGCCTCATCGGGGGCAGTGGCATAGAAGCAGGAGTCGGCAGTGTTATAGTAGAAAGCATTGCCCGAATTAATGAAGTTGGTGAAGTTGGTCAGTTGGGCATAGTTTTTAATGATGCAAGGCATGTCGCGGCTGATATTGACGATGAAGTCCACATTTTTGGCGAAGCCGTTGAGGGAGGCGGTGAGCACAGCCATACCCGACTGGCGTGCTTTGAAACCGGTGCCGTCCACAGCAAAGGTATTGCCGGTCTGGCTCCAGCTCACGCTATTAGCGGTGGAGGGGGAGACCGGGTAGTTGTTGATGCCAGGGATGTTATAGGCCGTTACCGTGTCAGCCAACACAATGGGGGCTGCGGCCACCTTGGCACCAGTGGAGTCAGTGAGTGCCTTGGGGCGCGGATAAAGTCCAACACCGTAAGTAAAATAGGAATTGCTCAAACCTGCTTTGATACCTTCACCCAGCATTTCGCGGGTAAGTTTGCCTTCGGCCACACCTGCAGCATCATCGCTCAATGAGCCCAAGCCTTTAAAACGGGAAGACATCTGCTTGTCGTAGTAGCAATTTGCCAACGTGCTGGCTTCGGAATAGCCGGCCACATTGCCCACAAAGTCTTCACCATACACCTGGCCCGCAGAGTAACTGCAACTAGCCTTGCGAGAATAGCCCGTTTGTTGGCTCTGATGGCCTACAACGCCACCCACATAACGGGCACCTGTTACCCGGCCAAAATTGGCATTGTACGTAGTTTCAGCCGTGCTTCTACCAATAATACCGCCCACATACACGTTGCCAGTCACATCTCCCAAATTAATACACTGGTTGATGAGAGCACTATTGCTCGTATAATACGCATAGCCCACTAAACCACCAACCGTGCTATCACCCACAACCTTTCCGGCATTGACGGATGCATAGCAGTTCGTAGTTGCATTAGATGTGCAGTAAGATCCCATCACCCCCATCAAACCTCCAACATAATTAGTTCCTTCAACATTACCAACATTGGTATTTCTTGTAAAAGAGTGATAGTTCTTATGTCCAACAATACCACCCACATAGGTAGTACCTTTGACATCTGCACTACTATAACAATAATCCACACTCAATCCTGATGCACCGCCAACGATGCCACCCACACGCGCGCTGCCTGTGACACTACCGCCATGCACAGAGGCGTAACTAAGGTTACCTCCATGATTATAAACATGGCAACCTATGATTCCACCCACATAGTTAGTTCCTGATACATTGGTTGTATCGACACAAACTCTTGTAATAGTTCCACCTGAGGTGCTTTGGGTCACATATCCTACGATACCTCCGACGTAGCTACTTGTAGCCCTAACTTCGCAATGGCTGACAACTGCGTCGGTAATATTTTTTGAATTAAAATAACCAACAACACCACCCACGGAACTTGCACCTTGAATGGTACAATCATGAGCATTTAAATTATTAGCTAAAATATTATCAAGATAACCCGCTACAGCACCCACAGCATTACCTGTTGATTGGATGGAACAATTCGCTACCTCAACATTCTCCACAAACGACTTGGTAGCATAACCACACAAAGCACCGACATATCTGCCAGTCAAATTATTAGCCGTCACATCCTTCACCACAATATTTTTCAAAGTAGCATCTTGTACATAGCCAAAGAGACCTATATAACCAGACCTATCGGAAAGAGTGAAATTGCTGATATTAAAGTCTCCTCCATCAAAAACTCCACTGAATGGAATTGTGTTACTGCCAATAGATGTCCACGCTTGACCACCCAAGTCGATATTGGCACACACGCGGAAGGTTTCACCCATACCCAAAGCAGGCACATTAACAAGAAGTGGATCTGTTGTCGTAGTATGATAGGTAGAATCGGAAGCATTATAATAAAAGATTTCACCCGTATTGATACAGTCACGGAAATTAGCCAATTCAGTAGCATTCTTGATAACAAGAGCATCCATTTTGAGTCTGAGGTCAATCTTTTTATAAATAGTGTCACCCTTGAAGGCACAAATCGTGGTGATACCCGGGGAAGTAATATGTGCACTGCAATCCGTAATAGTTAATGCATTTCCTTCCTTCAACGACCAAGCCACATCATCCGAACATCCGCCCATCGTAAAATCGTGATCCACAAAAGTCACTTTCTCATTATGGGTCAGGAAAATGGGAGCAGCTGTTGCCCAAGAGGCAGGAGTATAGCCTAAACCTTTAATTCTCGGGTACATATCACTTTCATAATCAAAGGCTGAACCCAGATTTAAACTACTTCCGCACATCGCAACAGTGTTCTTGGCAAGTGCACCAGCATGCGAGTCGCCTGCACTACACATAACGGTATCGTAATAACAATTGGCACAGTCGTTGTTGCCCACTTTAATTGCCCCAACCGTACCTGTACCCGTCAGTTGACCGGCATTGTAGTTGTTTTCGCACGTTCCTGTACCATAATAAATACCGGCAACATTGGTGGCATTTTTACCAGAGATGCTACCAACATTGTAACTATTGGTCACTGAATTACCGATTCCAATACCTGCCACATTACAATTTCCTGTAAGAGTGGGGATGGTAATATTGCCACTGTTGACACACCCATCAATGTTACATGTATTGGCAGTAATACCAGCAATATTCGTTGCTTGCGAAACTGTCGTTATATCACCATAGTTCACACAATATTTTACTGTACCTTGAATACCTGAAATACCTCCAATATATTGGGCACCCGAAAGCAAACCGCCATTCAAGCAAGAGTCAATCACTGTATTAATACTATTCGCATGACCAATAATACCACCCAGATACGAAAAAAGTGCTGCAGCAATATTTACCTTACTAGTACAAGAGGTGATTCTGTTTGTGCCACTTGTAGCAGACACAAGTCCACCCACATATCGATTACTATTTGAACCACTTGTCCGACCAATTATTTTTCCTGATGCAGAGCAGTGGGATATTGTACCCTCGGAAAGAATACAACAGATACTACCTCCATCGTAACAAGTTAAATTGACACCACTTAATACAAGACTGTCAACCGTGCCGCCTTCCACATAGCCAAAGAAACCAGCAGATACCCTATCTTGTGTGAGACCACTTATGGTATGATTCTTTCCATTGAAAGTTCCTCTAAACGGAACGGCGGACGAATTGCCCAGTGACACCCAATTTGTCTCATCCAGCGTAATATCATTGGTAAGAACAAATGTGGTTCCTCTACCTCCGGCAGGAACATCTGATCCTTTATAATTAAAGGCACTTCCGCTGTTAATACCCGTTCTCAGGTCTTTAAGGTCTGCAAGATTATCAACCGTCAATGCCCCTGGTGCGGCAACTCCCATGACAAGGGTGATGCGATAATAGACCGAATCGTCTTTGCATGCCGCCAAGATGATATTTCCTTGCGTGCGGTCGGAGGGCAGGGTCACCTTTTGGAGCTTAGCGGTGGAGTCGCTAATGGTTGCCCCCGACGTTCCCTCAATCTTCCATGTGATTCCCCAATCCTTGCGAACCACAAAATCATTCGTGACATTGTCAACATTATCATTCGCATTTTTGAAGAAAATAGGCAGTGCTAACGCTTTACTGATGGTTAATGTATCCAATCCCTTGATGCGGGGATACACACTGTCGGCATAAACCCAATTTGTTTCGCCAAGATAGGTCTTCATTCCTTCTCCCATCATATTGGCAGTCCCCGATTTCGTACCGTTGTTGCTCAAATCCCGGTAAAATGGCACACGGGTACTGTCTATATAGCAGCCTCCCACCGTAGCCCCTCTACCACTCAGTCGGCCGAGAGAATATCTTTTTGAAGAATTATTATTAACCACAGCAAAAGCTGTTCCCGAGAGTGCCGACACATCACCAGCATTAAAACAATGAGTAGCCCCATTTTCTGAGATACCATAGGCTTTACCACCACCCTGATTGGTTACTTTCCCTGCATTGAAACAGTATGAAGAAGATGGAGAAATACCATTTACCGTATAATCTTCATTATATTTTGGCATAACCACTTCGCCAAGGTTGTAGCAGTAGGAAACGGATCCACCATCTGGAGAAATACCTGCAGGACGTCCACCTTGTACTTTTCCCGTATTCCAGCAATAGGTAATCGTGCCGTATGTGCCTTGACCAACTATACCACCTGCATAGCTACTTCTATCATTGTTATTCTTAATCGTGCCGTGATTGGACGAATTCGTGACTCTAAAATTACCTACTGTATTAATTGTCCTGCGTCCAATAATTCCGCCTACGCTATGTTCATAAGAAGCACTACCTGAATTGTTTATATTGCCATAGTTATGACAGCTATCAATAATCGTCAACTTATTTCCAGCACGACTTAAAATACCGCCCACATAATTAGTAGCATTTAGACTTTTTGAAATATCATTTCTATTCGTACTATTTTTGATATAAACCGTATCGTTAGCTACAGCAATCTGGTAAATCAAGCCACCTGATACTGTAGTGCTTCCCTCCGCATGGCAGTTGTCCACCCTACCACCTGTCATCGAATAAATGAGGGAGGCTCTATTGGTAGATTTCACACCGCGAATGGTCAGGTTTTTGATGGTGGCTCTGTCTGTATAACCGAAAAATCCGCTCTCTACAGTAGTAGTGTATTTCCAATCAATAATAGCATGGTTTCCACCATCATAGAACCCCTTAAAGGGGATATCGGAGGAGATACCCACGCTGGCCCAATCTGTAGAGGGCATTGTAATGTCATTGGTCTGCTCGAAATATATATTCTCGCCGTATGCGGGAACAAGGAAATGTTTGTACAGGAATGCCACACCGCTATTGATGCCATCGCGGAAGTTGGTGAGGTCGGTAAGGTTGTCGATCTGGAAGGGGTTTTCCGCCGTACCGATATAAGGAGTTTTGTCGAGCTGCATGGGGAAGGAGCGGGTGTAGGTAGTGCCGCTGACTTCCAATGTCACCTTCGGCACCACATAGCACTGTCCGTCAATGGTAATGGTGTTGTCGGCCAACGAAACGGCGCCCACCGATTCGGCAAGTGCCCAGCTCACACTGGCACCACCGCCCAGCGTAATCGTGTTCACCGAGTTGAGATTGGCCATGGTAGTACCCGCAGGCAGCATCAGCGGCACCACCGAGAGATAGACGTTGGGGTGGGTGCTGGGATCAAAACCTGCAAGGTTAATACGAGGATAGAGGCCACTGCCAGAAGCCGCAAAGCCGGCAGGATACCAAGTGCCGCTGGTCATAGCGGAGGTCTCAAGGCCGATACCAAGGGTGTTGGGCGAGGCCATCGCGAGCAGCTGGCGGTCGTAATATACATTGGTCATAACCGTACCATTGCCTCTGTCTTCACCAATGGCACCGCCGCTATAGCCTGCAGCACGCACCAGCATGGCAGAGTAGGACTCCGTAACGGAGTTGGTACCAGCGGGGGTGTTGATGAATCCCACAAGACCGGCCACCTGGTTGTTGCCGGTTACGAAACCGCTGGTGTAGCAGTTGGAGATTTGGGTACCAGACTGTATCTGGCCGATCAAACCACCGGTATAGTTGGCATTGTTCTGTACGGTACCGGAGTAGAAGCACTTCTCGATGGTACCCTGCGTGGCCATACCAATAAGACCGCCGCAGTTGTTGCCTTCGGGTGCATTGCCCGTGGAGGCGACATAGCTGTTCACAAGACCGAGGTTTTTGATGTTGGCGAGGTTGCCGGTGCAACCGAAAAAGCCTGCATAGCCATTGGCCACGCTTACGTACAAACCGCTCAGAAGATGGCCATCACCATCGAAGGTGCCGTTGAACGGGTGGGCCAAGGTACCGAGGGTGGGCCATGCAGTCCAACCGGTAGCGAGCACACCGTCGCAGGAGGCCACATCACCGGAGTTCATGGTGATGTCGTCCACCAGCTTGAAGAACTTGCCCTGTCCCATGTTAGGGATGCTGTAGGTAGTGACCGTGGTGGTGTAGGTGGAGTCGTCGGGGTTGAAGTAGAAAGTGCCACCGCCGTTAATGCGTTCAGCGAGAGAGGTCAGCTGCACCTTGGTACGGATGGGGAAAGGGTTGCTTTCCGAACCGTCGGGCGTTTGCGCCTTAACAGCAGATGGGGCAATGAGGAAGAGCATCACTGCCATCATCAAGACTGCTTTCATGAATTTCGGTTGTACGTTGTAGAGCTTTTTCATTGTGTTGTGGTTAATGTTATGATTATTTTATTTGTTTTCGCTATATAATATAAATGTATAAGATCGCATCTGTTTTGTCGTATTTAGTGTTCAATTTTTCACCCCTAAAAAAATCACCCAATTCAGGCTTTTGGTGTGTGAAATTGCAGAAAAATGCGCAATTTTTGCACACCACAAAAGCACAAAATGCTCCCATGGGAAATGAAAAATCGTGTAGTACAATGAGTTAAAAAACAATCACCAACTTCATCTCAATAAGCAAAACTTCTTGCAAAAATAAGATAATCGGAGGGGGAGTAAAAGTGCTAAAGACTGTATTTCAGCAAATTGAAAACAGCCTTTAGCGAATAAAAAATATTTTTCAGCGAAATATGAAAATTTTCCTATCAAGGATTGATTTTGACGCAACGAAGGCTACAGCCATCAGCTTTGGGAATCATGAGCACCTCTTCCGACTCACACACACCACACTGCACCGCCACTCCGTCGGTGGCGTTACCACTTGGCGTAGCGGTCCAGAAGCGAGCCGTCGTTTTCAGTCCTTCGTAGGAGTCGGTGGCAGACTTGTAGTAACCGGCGCCCAGAGCGTCGAAGCCGCTGCTCGGCACAGAGCCCTCCAGCCCCGTAATCCAATAGCTGTCGTCGGCAGCTTTCACGTGCGGCAGTCCGCCGGCAGCCTCTACCATGATGACATAGTCCTCAACCGTCGGCAATGCCCAACCAGCGGGACAAATACCCGGGATATGTCCATCCACTACGGTGGGGCTTACCGAATTGTTGTTTTCGGGCAGATGGCATACGGCATACCAAGTGTAGAGATAGCCATACTCATTGAACAAGGCATCATCGTTGTTGTACTTGTAGGTGCCGTTGCTGGAAGCACGAGTGGACCGGATCGGTTCGGGAACGGCAAGATAATTCGGTTTGGTCCAGCAGTTGGCACCCAATCGGATCACCTCGTAGCTATTACCATTGGCATCGTTAACCGTACCGGCACAGCTGGGGAAGGCCACCGTGATGTGCTGCGTGCAAATCAGCGTGTCGCCACCGCAAGTATCCACAATATGCCACTTCACGATGTACGTGGTATCCTCGCGACCCTCAGGTACTGCATAGCGGTCGGTAACCGGCTTACCTTCAGGTACGAGCGTCAACGGCATTGCAGGAATGTTGCTGGTCCATGTGGGCTGGTTGAGGATAATCAGCGTGTCATAGACACCATATCTCAAAGTAACAGAAGTATCGTTGGAACAAGTGTACGTCACGCTACCCACCTTTTCCACAGAGGATTTCACGGTGAAGGTGGCATCGTCAGCTGCCGGACAGTTGTGAGCATCCAATACAGACACGCTCACAGCGTAGGTCTCTTCACCATCGTTAACTGCCACCTGCATCACCTGCGTAGCATCAGCATCCACAGCCTGGGCACCCGTCCAAGTGTAAGTGTAAGGAGTGGTACCGCCAGTCACATTCACTCTCACCGGATAGCTGCCCTGGTTCGGACAAAGATCCGTAGGAGTTACGATAGTGGCCACGAGCTGTTCAACTTCCGTAATGGAGAAGTTCACGGTAACATGGTATCCTAATGAATCAGTCACTTCAACGCTATAATTTCCTTCTTGCAGATCCGTGTAAGTATGAGGACTTTCGAATTCCACAGGGGTACCACCTTCGAAGGAGAAGTAGTACTTGCCAAAGTGTTGCTTACCACCGGTCACCTCAATAGTAGCGGTACCATTGTTGCCCGTATGACAGAACACCTGCGTAGTAGTGGCTTCTGCCTTCAAATTCGGATAGATATACAAAGCGCTGTCCGATATCTGGAAGGTGACATTCATATAGTTGGTATTGTCGTTGCGGAAATAAGCCGGACGCAGGTTCATGTCATATATATGAAGAGCGTCAGCTGATCCCGTACCATGTGCAATAGAATCGCCGACCATGCCAATGAAACTGAAATCGGCAACCGTGTACAAGTTAATCGGATCGGCAATTGATACGCTGTAACCCGTCACTCTCTGGTCAGTGCCATTGAATTCCACCTCAGCTCCGTGCTCCTGAATGGTCACTACGACACCAGGACGAGGAGTGATTACCTGTGTAAAGTCGTAGCTTACATTGTAGTTGGTGATATCATCGTTCGTCTCAAACGCCGTGGTGATGTTTGCACCCGTATTGTCGGTATAGGTACCCACATTTGCACTGGGTGAAGTCACCACACCCGCGGTGATCGTCGCACCGTTCTGCAGACCCGTCACCGTGTAGCCGGCACCCGTAGCCGCATACGTGCTCACGAATGCCATGCCATCGTACACCTTCGTGGTGTCGAGCTTGATGGTCAGCTCTCTCGGAGTGATCACCTGCTTCAGGTCGTAGATCACGTTGTAGTTGCTGATACCGTCGCTGGTGGCGAATGCGGTCGTCACTTCGGCATAGTTCGTCGCCACGGAGTCGATGTAGGTCGCCACATCCTTCGCGCTGCTGGTCACCACACCCGCGGTGATCGTCGCGCTGTTCTGCAGACCCGTCACCGTGTAGCCGGCGCCAGTGGCCGCATACGTGCTCACGAACTGAAGGCCGTCGTACACCTTCGTGGTG
>JAEEGJ010013620.1_pt1 | contig 19622 bp, 17 predicted proteins | sample 8958761 | NCBI WGS metagenome assembly JAEEGJ01 (sample SAMN16246546, study PRJNA631951) | gut metagenome | biome: gut microbiome; feature: rumen; material: RS-attached | host: Bos | place: Iran: Karaj | collected 2018-10 | reverse complement strand
GAGCCGTTTGGCTCTATTAATCTTTTTAAACTCAATTCTTAGAATTGAAAAGGTCCGTTTTACTTCAAGTTTTGCATTCTATTCAATTTTCAAGATCCGTGCCTTTTGGCGGTGTTTGAGGCATACTCATGCATGCCCTTCCGACAAAGTGCTTGATTATTCTAATTCGGTGTGTCCTTTCTGTCAAGGACTTTTTTCGTATATTTCAAAATAAATTACAGTACTTTAATGCACTAATGAATTCTATATAAAATTCTATATATTTCATATTAAGAGATTATGCACCGGTCAACTGTGGTGTGGCAATTGAAAATCTATTGTGTTAATATATCTTGCGTCGCCAAACGGAGAAGTACCCAAGAGGCCGAAGGGGAGGCTTTGCTAAAGCTTTAGGTCGGGCAACTGGCGCGGGGGTTCGAATCCCCCCTTCTCCGCCAAGCAGAACAGACCCCGCAGACATTGTGTTTGCGGGGTCTTATTTTTTCCTTTCAACACTTTCTGTTTCCGCTGTTGCTTGATCAACAAATACAGCATTGATCGAGCATGGTCTGCTTGTTATCCGGATGTTTAAATACATCTGTTAAAAAACTAACAGGCAGAAACAATAACCATGAGCGGTCCCTTTAATAAAAATCAGCCAACTAAGGAACACCAAAGTATGAAAAACGGAAAGCTCATCCTAAATAAACTTCTTTGAGTGCCGGTCTCGTTTTCAGTTTCTTATCTGGTCGTAATTCCAAATCAGCTCTTCAAGTGTCTGATACAAACGGTCTGGTTCGACCGGTTTTGAAAGATGCGCGTTCATGCCGACCTGCAGTGACCTTTGAACGTCTTCGTCAAAAGCGTTGGCGGTCATGGCAATGATCGGTATAGCCTTGGCGTCCTTTCTGTCGAGTGCACGTATAGCTTCCGTCGCGGCAAGTCCGTCCATCTCAGGCATGCGGACATCCATCAGGATCGCATCATAGTAGCCCACTTCGCTCTTTTCGAACATCTCGAGAACTATCTTTCCGTTCTCGGCGTGATCGATTCCGGCGCCGCGCACCATTATTATCTGCTCCATTATCTCGGCATTGATCTCAACGTCTTCTGCCATCAGGATATGTCTGTCCTTAAGCTCTGCGCGGCTCTTCTCCTTGAACAGGCTCATGCTGTTCTTTCTTGCGATACGTTCAAACTCATCGATGACATTTGACGCGAACAAAGGCTTGGCAAGGAAACTGTCCACGCCGACGTGAAGAGCTTCGTCCATGATCTCATCCCAGTTAAATGAAGTAAGGATGATGACCGTTGTCTCCTTGTCATATCGCTGGCGGATCTGCTTGGCGACATCTATTCCGTCCATTTCAGGCATCTTCCAATCGAGGAGGACAAGGTTGTAGGGCTCATGCTTTGCATGGCGGACCTCGAGCATATTGAGCGCCTCTTTTCCGCTGTAGCATGTGTCGGCCTTTATGCCGGCCTCGTCCAAAACGATACGTGCGTGCTCTGCAGCAACTTCCTCGTCATCGACAACGAGGATCTGCATATCCTTAGGATTTACAGCGTGTGTCGCCCTGTATTGGTGCTCGCAATTATTGAGCGTAACGACAACCTGGAACTCCGTACCTACTCCCTTTTCAGATTCGACCGAGATCGTACCGTTCATGAGCTCGACTATATTCTTGGTGATCGCCAGACCGAGTCCCGTGCTTCCGTATTTGTTATTGCGGCTGCTGTCTTCCTGCGCAAAAGCATCAAAGATCTTCGGGATAAACTCCTTCTCCATGCCTATGCCGGTATCTTTAACTGTCAGCTTGATCGTCGAATGGTCTTCGAACAACGCTGTACGCTCAACAGTGAAAAGTATGCTTCCCGGAGCATCGGTAAACTTGATGGCATTGGAAAGGATATTTATGATGACCTGTTTGAGCTTCATGTCATCGCCGATATAGTAATCACTGACGCCGCCGGTTACACGGCACTCGTAGTGAAGGCCCTTTTCGTTGCACTGCGATATTACCATAGTGTTTATCTGTTCGAGCATGTTGCTGAACGAGAACTCTTCTTTGCGGATGACGAGCCTGCCGGATTCAATACGGCTCATATCGAGAATGTCATTGATGAGTCCGAGCAGATGTGTAGCGCTTCCGCTGATCTTCTCCAGATACTCCCTGGTATCTTCAGATAGTGATTCATCACGGAGAGCAAGTGAGTTAAGTCCGATGATCGCATTCATAGGAGTACGGATCTCATGGCTCATACTCGAAAGGAATGCCGTCTTTGCTTTGTTGGCCTGTTCTGCAGCATCCAGTGCCACTGCGAGTGTCTGGTTCCTTTCCATCGTCTCGCGCATCTCTTCGTCAATTACGGTAAGTCCCAACCCGACCGTGTGTACGATGTGATCGTCCCTGTCTACAGGAAGGCGTTCTCCTGCCATGCGGATCATCTCGTAGTATTCTTTACCGTCCCGCTTGGCGAGATAGCGGTATGCGATTATCAGATTATCAGTCAAAGCTTTGCGTATGTTTTCGGGATCGATAAACTTCAGGAAATCCTCGCGGTATTTCCCGGTCACGGAGTTCTCCGCATAGCGCGAAAAGTACTCGTGATACTTAAAATGTTCGCCTTCAGCAGGCTGTCCGACATCAGTGGGATCAGCTCTGTAACAGACCGCTTCATCCTTATCCAGATCGATGTGATAAACGCATCTGTAATCCGAAGCAAGAGCTGTGATCATCTTATCCTGCTGTTCCCTGTGGTTATACTGCTCCACAAGTTCTTTGTTCGCTTTCTCGAGTTCAAGACGCGCAGTCTCTTTGGTCGTGATCTCACGCTTGGAACGGTTGCTGTCGCGGACGAGCAATGCGATGACTATGGCCGCCACAACGAGGCTCAGCGTTCCGAAAAACGCCATATTGTCACGGAGCATATCAAGTAACGAATAGGAATAAAGCTGATCCGTATATCTGAAAGCAAGGTTCTGAGGGTAGTCCGCACCAAGGAGACTGACTCCGCGGTTGAGAAGCCTTAAAAGGCCTGCTTCTCCGATCTGCACACCGAAACACCTGTCATCTTCATATGCGGTCTGAAGCAGGGACAGACGCTTATAGCGTTTGTTCCTAAGGATATCGTTGGCTCTAAGGCCGTTCAGCGTAGTGCATCCGACATCGCCGTCGCTGACCGCCTTAAGGCATGCGTCTATTGAAGGATAGAATGTTATCTTCGCATCAGGATAATACTTAAGCACGAAGTAATACTGCATGCGGTTATTCTCATTGACCGCGAAATGCTTCGTTGTGTTATCCGTATATTCACCGGAGTAGACCAGTTCGGTTGAAGCAGATATTACCGATGAAGACTGGAAGATACCGTTCTCCTCCGAATAATAAAGTCCTCCGCCTACCGGGAAAGCTGTGTCGATGACGCCTTTTTCGAGATCAGCTATCATTGCATCGTAGCTGTCATATCCGGAATAAGAAACTTCGATACTGCTAAGACCGAGTTCTTCGAACATCTTGGGAACGAGGTCTTTTACAAGGCCCGTCACGGCTCCGTTCTTATCGGTGTCACTGTAAGGAAGATAGTTGTTAAGATAACCTACTTTGAGTTTGCTGTGCTCCGAGATCCACTTCTTCTCAGCATCCGAGAACGCGCGGCTCGAAATGCTGACGGGATAGAACTTATTCCTGAGAGCATTGATGTAGTTGGGCTCGTTGACCGCGATCTCAGACTGTGCGGTATTGAGTTCCGCCAAAAGATCCGGTCTTTTCTTGCTTACACACAGATAGTATTCGGATGTGCCGAAAGGACACAAGAGCTCCGCGTGATCCCTTCCGTAAGCGCCGTCGCCTTCAGCTGCGAGGATATCGATCTCATGCTTGTCGAACGCTACAAAAAGCGGTTCGTAATCGCGGTATTTCACGATCTCCGCATTTATTGAATGTTCCTGCAAGAACTTTTCCAGCACCTGTACCATCGCACTGTCAAGGACACCGATCTTCCTTCCGTTAAGCGTAGACATGTTCAGCGTTATATCGCTGTCGGAATCATGCTTGACCAGGCTGTAAGTCTCATTTCCCATTGCGGCATCGGGATATCCAATGAGGTCTTTTCTGTCTTCCCTGAATGCAAGACCTGCAAGGAAATCGATCTTGCCGTCAAGGAGCATCTGGTACAGATCTCCGAATTCACCATACACGTATTCGTAACGCCAGCCGGTGTATTCCGAAAGTTTCTGATAGTATTCGTACGCGTATCCGGTCTTTACGGAGCCTTCTTTCGCACCCTCCTGGAAAACCTCATTCTCATAATAGCCGACACGGACTTTCTCCTTTGAGGTTCCTGCGGCCGACACAGCAAACGGCAATACCGTCACCAGAAGAATGGCGGCGGTAATCAAAACGGCAAATCTGTTAATCGTTCTTTTGATCTGTTTCATCATGTAATCAATCCAATTAGTTCATTTCTTTTTTCGTTGATCGTCTTCAGAAAAGGAGCATAGTCAATGTCACTTCTCGCGCGAAGCCGTTCCGTGATCTCATAGACCGGCTCGTAGATGGGTGTGAGCGCAAGATTTCCTAGAACACCCTTCAGCGAATGTGCCGCTTCAAAAGCCGCGTCCAGATCCTTTTCCGCGATTGCGGACTCTAGCGCAGCAAAGTTCTTATCCTCAACAACTTTTCCGATAAGCTTGAAGTAAAATCCTTCATTACCCATGCAGCGGGTCAGTCCGTCATCCGTATTTGCGCCGAATTGTTTAAGAGCATCTATGGTAAGCATTGTTTATTCTCCCTTCTTATCTAAAAGGAATTTTTCGAATTCCGCTGCCGGTACAGGCTTAGAGAAATAATATCCCTGGATTATCGCGCAGCCGAGCTTCTTGAGTGCAAGATACTGTTCTTCAGTCTCAACACCTTCCGCGATAACGGGGACACCGAGATAGTCCGCGATATCGATAACGATGCTGATCATGCGTGTATCGTTATGCTTGTCGAAAGCGCTTCTGATAAACATCATGTCGAGCTTGAGCGCATCGATGGGAAGTTCGGAGATCATGTTGAGCGAGGAATATCCGGAACCGAAGTCATCCATCTCGATGAAGAAACCGTGTTCCCTCAAAGTCTTTACCCTGTCTACGATCTGATCAGAGTCACTTACATATGCGGATTCCGTGATCTCCAGATACATATCTTTCGGTGTGATCCCGTTATCACCCGTGATCTTTTCCATCATATCGATAAGACCGGGATCATACATCTCGGCACGTGAAAGATTGACTGAGACGGGAACCGAGATACCGAGGCGATTTTTCCAGCCGGCGATCGTTTCCGCAGTCCTGCGCCAGACAAATTCATCGAGCTGAGCGATCAGGCCGTCTTCTTCAAAGAGCGGAATGAACTTACCGGGAGAGATCATGCCGAGCGTAGGATGCGACCATCTTACAAGAGCCTCCGCGCTTGATAACACGGGTCTGTCGCCGCGGATATCATACTTCGGCTGGAAGTAGACCTGGAACTGTTTTTCTGCAAGTGCTTTCGGGAATTCCTCGACCAGCTGTTCCGCGTAGAGTTCCGCATCGATAAGCGCTTCATCAAAATTGCTGATGAAGACAGAGTAGTTGTTGCGTATCTTATCCGCAGCAATCTTCGCGCGGTCAAACCTTGCATGGATATCAAGTTTCTTATCGCACAATGAATACACTCCGACACGCACTTTAACTGCGGTACCAAGTTCTTCGATCACTGCGGACACTTTCTCAACGGCATCTGAATAATCATCTTTATGCGGACAATAAACAAGGAATGTGTCGGCTGCTTTTCTGCATACAAAACATCCGGAATAATTGAACTCCTCTTCCAGACGGTGCGCTATGCATTTAAGTATCTCATCGCCTTTGGCAATTCCGAAACGCTCATTGAGAACATGGAAATGATTAATATCAAAACACAGCGCATCCCTGTCAGCCGAGGGATAGATCTTGTCGAACTGGTTTCCGTAACGGTAAAAATATTCAATGGTAAAGAGTCCCGTCAGTTCGTCTCTTTCTGTGGAACTGATGATCTGACGGTCTTCTGCGAGCTCGATCGAACGTGATATACGTGCCTTAATGACGTCAGGCTGAGGATACGGCTTCGGGATAAAGTCATATGCTCCTTTCTTAAGGCTCGTAACTTCGGAATCCTGATCGGATGTAAGAACGATGACCGGTATTCCTTTGAGCTCGGGATCTTCACCCAGACGTGCAAGGAGTTCAAGTCCCGTAAGCTTCGGCATAATGAGATCCAGTAGGATAAGTGATAAAGTATTGCGGTTCTTCTTTATCATCTCATAGGCCATCTCACCGTCTTCGGCTTTGAGGACATCGTATTCATCGGCAAGGACATTCTCCAGTATCTCACGGTTAATGAACTCGTCGTCAGCAACAAGGATCTGTCTTTTGCCGCTTCCCAAAATATCTGTGTAGCTCGTCATCAGTTGCCTCCTTCATCAGCGCTCTTATCACCGGTCTTTAAAAGGCTTTCCAAAGTCTCGAAAAGGACCTCAGGCTGAATTGGTTTTGTAAGATGTGCATTGAGTCCTGCCTGCAAAGACCTTTGAACGTCTTCGTCAAAAGCGTTTGCCGTCAGGGCGAGAATGAAAATAACGCTTCCGACGATCGCTATAGCAATAGTGCTCTTACTCCTGGTCCGACTCATACAATCTCTCCCCGGCCATAAGTTATATGCTTGAAGCATCACCCTGATTTATAAATTATATCATATTTTTTTGATAATAATATTCTAAAATAATAACGGGCACCCCAAATGAAAGGGCGCCCGTCTGTCTTATCTCCCAAGGAAACATCTTCTGAGTCCCTGAGACCGGAAATGAGTTCCGCTTTATCGAATCACCAAAAGCCAGCGGTTCTCATTGCGGTTACTTCCTGATGTCTGCTCTCCATGTTGCAGGCTTGAATTCCTGTACGAGAGGAAGCAGACGCTTATCCACGTCGATCTTGAAAACGGAGTTGAAGTTGTTGGTTGCGATCATCTGACCTGCGAAACCAACGATAACTACGAGTTCCTGATCGTTAAAATGCTTCTTGAGTTCTGCGAAGAGCTCATCTGAAACGGATGTGGGATCCTTTATGATAGACTCCGCAAGCTTTGTGAGAAGTGTTTCCTTCTCATCGTAAACGAGGTTTGCGGGATCTAAGCCCAGGCCCTTTACGTCGCTGATGAAGAAGAGTGAGCACAGCTGGCATGAGTTTGTCGTGGAGATCTTGTGAGCATAAAGGATAGCGTCCTTCTCACCGATAACCTCAACAAGTCTGTTCCAGGAGGTGTACCATGCCATATATGCGTCGTATGTTGCAGCGTCATTTAACAGACCCTTCTTCATGTTCGTAACTGCGTTTCTTCCTGCGAGTTCGTCATAGCGCTCTTTTTCTGCGCCTGTTGCTTCATTTTGTTCTACCAATTTGATCCTAGCCATTTTTGTTTCTCCTTTTACAGTGATTCTTTATATGGTGATTCCATTAAAGTGCAAGTTTTAAAATGTCGGTTATCTTCTGTGCATCAAGGGGAACGTAGTGTCCTACATTGCCGCCGGCCGTTGCACGTTTAGCCATTGCTTCAAAATCCTTATCGTCAATTCCGAGCTGGTTAAGTCTTGTCTTAAGCCCCAAGCTTACGAAAAACTTTTCTAATTCCTCCGACAAAAGGAACGCTCTTTCCTCCTCGTTGAAATCGTAAGGATCCTTTCCATAAACTCTGGATGCCAGCAGCGCAAGTCTCCAGGGCTTGATCTTTGCCATGTACTTCGTCCATGCGACGAATACTATTGCCATTCCTTCACCGTGTGTGATGTTGTACTGTGCAGACAGCTCATGTTCAATACGGTGTGATCCCCAGTCAGCCGATCTTCCGGCATCGAGGAAATTGTTGTGGGCGACTGAAGCAAGCCACTGTATCTCAGCACGCGCATTGATATCCGTCGGGTCTTTTATCAGTCTTCTCGCGTTTACCTGCAAAGCTCTTATCGCGCCTTCTATCAGATAGTCGGTCGTATCAGAATTCTTCTCATCCGAAAAATATCTTTCGAGAAGGTGTGACAGAACATCTGCTATGCCTACATATGTCTGGTAAGCGGGAAGGTTTACCGTGTATCTCGGGTTCATGATCGCGAACTTCGGAATGATGCGGTCATCCTCAAAACCTTTTTTCCATTCTCCGTACGAAAGGATCGCCGCATTGGAAGTCTCTGATCCCGAAGAAGCAGTCGTTGCGATAACGCCTATGCCGAGCACTGATTCCGGTACTGTTCCCTTTGAGAAAAAGTCCCAGACATCGCCGTCGTAAGGTATTCCGATCGCGATCGCCTTGGCCGTGTCGATGGAGCTTCCTCCACCGACCGCCAGGACAAAATCGACTTGGTCCTTTTTACCTTGTTCGACGAGTTTTCTAACAAGCTCAATGCTCGGATTCGGTACTACTTCCCCGCTCTCGGAGAACTTGATGTCAAGTTCGGCAACGGCATCCCTGATAACGTCGTAAATACCGAGTTTCTTAACGAAGTCTCCGCTATATACTAAAAGGAGTGATCTTACGTTATTCTGCTTTAAAAGCTTTGCGAGACTTTTCTCGCTTCCCTCACCGAAAACAATCTTCGCGGGGTTATAGTACTCGAATCCGATCATGACCTTATCTCCTTAGCCGAAGAGGGGAACTACTGCGCCGTCATACTTCTCCTTGATGAACTTAGCGACCTCAGGTCCCTGGAGTACTTCAACGAGCTTCTTGATTGCTGCGTCGTTTTCCTTAGCCTTGGATGTTGCGATGATGTTGCCGTATGTCTTTGCCGCAAGACCGTCATTTGCCTCTACTGCGAGTGCCTGGCTTACGTGCAGACCGCCCTCGATAGCATAGTTGCCGTTGATGACTGCTACGTCTACGTCAGGAAGTGCCGCAACGAGCTGCTCAGGTGCAAGTTCCTTGAACTGAACGTTCTTGGGGTTCTCTGCGATATCTGCAACTGTTGCGTTGATGCCTGCTCCGTCCTTGAGCTTGATGATGCCTTCCTGTGCGAGGAGCAAAAGAGCTCTTGCTTCGTTTGTTACGTTGTTCGGAACTGCGATTACCGCATTGTCAGGAAGTGCCTTAAGATCCTTTGTCTTACCTGCATATACACCGAACGGTTCATAATGGATCGCGCCCACTGAAACGAGTGTTGAATTGTTCTCTTTATTGAACTGCTCAAGGTAAGGTACGTGCTGGAAGTAGTTTGCGTCAAGGCTTCCCTCGATAACTCCGGTGTTAGGTGTTATGGAATCTTCAAGCTTAACGATCTCAAGTGTGATTCCTTCCTTTGCGAGGATCGGCTTTGCGACTTCGAGGATCTCAGAGTGAGGTGTGATGTTTGCACCTACCTTGATGACTACGCTCTGTGAATTTGAAGCCTGAGCGCTTGCTGCTGTTCCTGTCTCCGTCTTCTTTGCGCATGCACCGAATGATGCAAGGAATGTAAATGTAAGTGCGGTAGCGACTACCTTTTTGATGATGCTGTTTTTCATATTGTGATTCTCCTTTTTTCTTTTTGATCTGGTATTGTGCTTTCTTGTTCAGGGCCAAGAAAAAGCCCGGAAGTTTATTTAACTCCCGGGCACATGGCATGTTCATGAATATCAGATCATCAACATCGTATCGCAAGGCGTGAAGCAGCAGTGCTCATCGCCGTGGCCATATTGCGTGCCCGGGAGCTAAGCATTCGACAACACATCATGCTGTTAACTGTGACTGTGATCGAGTTGTACATTTTTCACGCCTCCTTTCGAGTTGATGGTGAAAGTATATCGGTACTTACCTACTATGTCAATAGGTTTTTGAAAGATTTTTTATTTCTCTTCAAGTCCTTGGTTTTATTATGATTTCCTTGTCTTCTTGGACAGCCTGATGCCTACCTCCTGGATAAGCATTACCATGAGAATGAGAAGCGCGACTGTCGTCCAGAGAACATCTTTCTGGTAACGGTAATAACCGTACTGAAGTGCTATCGCTCCTAATCCGCCGCCTCCGATAACGCCTGCCATAGCAGAGTATCCGAGTACTGTCGCGACATTGATCGCGCCTCCCTGGAGCAGTGAAGGAGTCGCTTCGGGAATGATGAAATGAACTATCGTATATAAAGGAGATGCTCCCATTGATGTGGCTGCTTCGATTATTCCCGGATTGACTTCGGAAAGTGATGATTCGACCATTCGGGCAACGATCGGGATTGCACCTACTGTCAAAGGAACTATCGATGCGACCGTGCCGATCGATGAACCTACAACGAATCTCGTGAAAGGGATCAGGAGAACGAGCAGGATAAGGAACGGCAGCGATCTTGTAACGTTAACGATGAATCCGATAAAGCCGTTTACCACCCTGTTCTCTAGAAGTCTTCCCTTGGATGTCGAATAAAGGATAACTCCAAGAGGAAGTCCGACGATATATGAGAACAGTGACGCAAACAGTGTCATCTCAAATGTCTCTAATATTCCTGAAAGTATTGCGTCTTTTATGTAATCAGTCATTTCTTCCTACCTCCGATACAGAGAGTCCGCCTTCCTTGAAAAAGTCGATGACCCTCAGGCGGTCTATGGCCAGTTCAGGCAGTTCTACGATCATCTGGCCGTACCCGATTCCGCCCACGCTTCTCGTATTTGCACTCAATATGTTCACCTTGAGTCCGGTCTGTTCGACCAGGTTTGCAATGAACGGAACATTGGACTGTGTTCCGTCGAAAACTATTCTCACGATCTGTCTGTTTTCATCAGAAGGATCAAAAGGATTGCTCGGGAATACGAGTTTTTTCGCAGCCTTAGACTTAGGGTTGGAGAATACGTCTGTAACGTCGCCGACTTCTGCGAGATTGCCGTCATCGATGATGGCCACCCTGTCGCAGATCTTTTCAACTACACTCATCTCATGAGTGATAATGACTATCGTCAGTTTTCTCTCCTGATTGATCTTTTTCAGAAGGTCCAATATCTCTCCTGTGATCTTAGGATCGAGAGCGCTAGTCGCCTCGTCGCACAAAAGCACCTTGGGGTCAGCGGCAAGCGCTCTTGCAATGGCGACTCTTTGCTTTTGGCCGCCGGAAAGACGTGCCGGATACACATCCTGCTTCTCGAGTAGTCCAACGATCTCAAGCATCTGGCGTGCCTTTTCCTTGCGTTCTTTTCTCGAAACGCCTGCGATCTTCAAAGGCTGCTCTACGTTCGAAAGTACCGTTCTCTGATTAACAAGGTTAAAGCCCTGGAAGATCATGGAGATGGAATGCCTAACCTCGCGGAGCTCTCTTGCCTTAAGTGACGCAAGATCCTTGTCGTAGAACTTGACTGTTCCTTCGGAAACTTCCTCGAGTCGGTTAAGCGTACGTACAAGCGTTGATTTTCCTGCGCCGCTCATTCCGATGATGCCGAATATCTCGCCCTCTCTTACCTCGAGGCTGACATCTTTAAGCGCGGTAAACTCTTTGCCGTCGTTCCTGTATGTCTTATATACGTTTGTCAGTTCAAAGACGTTGCTCATTAACCAAATAATCCTTTGCTAAGATATCTGTCTCCCCTGTCAGGGAAGACCGTTACTATATTTCCCGATCCGATCTGCTCGGAAAGCTTGACTGCTGCCGCAAGTGCCGCTCCTGATGAAGAACCGGCCAGGATGCCTTCGTTCTTTGCGAGCTTCCTGCTCATCTCGAATGCTTCGTCGTCTGTTACTTTGATGACTTGATCTACAAGAGTGATATCCATCGTATCCGCGATAAAGTCATTGCCTATTCCTTCGATGTTGTAATCGAAATGCTCTCCGCCTCCGATTGTCGAACCGTAAGGATCCGCAAGCACCCCCATTATTTCCGGATTCTGCTCTTTCAGGTACTTGACCACACCTGTATATGTTCCGCCGCTTCCGGCTCCCGCAACAAAGTAATCGATCCTGCCGTCTAACTGGCTATATATCTCAGGTCCTGTTGTCTCATAGTGTGCGAGAGGATTTGCGGGGTTACGAAACTGCCTTAACGAGACCGAGCCTTCTATCTGAGCCAGAAGCTCTTCGGCTTTACGTTCCGCTCCGAGCATTCCTTCCTCTCTTGATGTGTGTACTATCTCCGCGCCTAAAGCGCGCATGACCTGCTGCTTCTCGATGGAGAATTTCTCCGGCACCGTGAAGATGACTCTTATCCCCTGGTTGAGCGCTGCAACTGCGATTCCGATACCTGTGTTGCCTGCGGTCGCGTCGATTATCGTACCGCCTTCTTTAAGGACACCGCGGCGCTTTGCGTCATCGATCATGTAAACACCGATCCGGTCTTTAACGCTGCCTGCGGGATTCATGAGTTCAAGTTTTGCATAGATATTTACTCCGGGCCTGATGCCCATGTGGTTGAGTTTTAAGATCGGTGTATTGCCGATCATGCCTCTGATATCTTCATATACATTTTTCATTGTCGAATACCTCTTACGCCTTGACTGAATTCTCGATCGCCTGTTTGAGATCTGATATGAGATCATCAACATCTTCGATTCCTACCGATAATCTGATGAGTTCGTCTACGATTCCGACTTCCTTACGGATGTCTGCCGGGATCGCTGCATGAGTCATCGTGGCCGGGTGGCATACGAGTGATTCGACTCCGCCTAAACTTTCCGCAAGTGTTATGAGGTTCAGCTGCTCGAAGAACTTCTTGTAATCGTATTTGCCGTTGAGTACGAAAGAGATCATCGCGCCTGCGCCGTCTGCCTGTTTTTTCTGCACTTCATATCCGGGATCGCTCTCAAGACCCGGGTAGTATACTTTGCTTACATATCCGCTTTCAGAGAGCCATTTTGCGATCTTCTCCGCGTTGGCAACGTGTCTGTCCATACGGACGCCGAGTGTCTTGATCCCTCTGATTATCAGGAAACTGTCCCAGGGTGCCAGCACGCCGCCTATCGCATTCTGCAGATAGTAAAGCCTGTCAGCCAGTGCCTTGTCGTTTACGACAACAAAACCCGAGATGGTATCTGAATGTCCGCCGAGATATTTGGTCCCGCTGTGGATGACAATGTCAGCACCGAGCGTAAGGGGGCGCTGCAGATATGGCGTGAGGAATGTATTGTCGACGATCGTGAGCTTGCCGTGCTTTCTCGCGATCTTGGAAACCGCTTCGATGTCAGTAACGGTAAGAAGCGGGTTTGCGGGTGTCTCTATATATACTGCTTTTACGTCATCGTCGATAGCTTTCTCAACAGCTTCAAGATCAGATGTGTTTACGATCTTATATGTGATGTTGAAGTTCTTGAAAACATTATCAAGTATCCTGAACGTTCCGCCGTAGATGTTGTCTGATACAACGAGCTTGTCCCCGCTCTTGAAAAGCGAGAGCACCGTGTTGATCGCTGCAAGTCCTGATGCAAATGCAAGTCCGTATTCACCGTGCTCCAGGTCAGCTATGAGCTTTTCGAGCGCAGCTCTTGTTGGATTGCCTGTTCTTGAATACTCCCATCCCCTGTTCTTGCCAAGTCCGTCCTGCTTATATGTCGAAGTCTGGTATACGGGTACGTTGACCGCACCGGTTGTCTCATCTCCGTCAATACCGCCGTGTATAAGTAAAGAATTAAGTTTGATATCTGTTCTGCTCATTTTGTTTTTCCTCTCTCTATTCAAAAAATAAACCCGAAGCATCTGGCTTGCTCCGGGCTTAAAGTACATACAGTTTACATGATTCATCTACATCGAATCATATAAAGACAGCAACAGTCCATTGCCCGTGAATATAACATTCGACAACACATGAACTTCATAACAACTGTCTCCTTTTGGTGATCTTCGATGCGAGGATTATAATTCCATTTACCTACCGAGTCAATAGGTTTTTCTCTTGATTTGCCTATTCGCCTACTGATATAATGGCAAAAACGGTTGACGGGGTGATTATTATGATCTCAACAAAAGGAAGATACGGTCTTCGTGTCATGATCGATCTGGCAAAGAACGATAACGGCAGCTATATCCCACTCAAGGATATCGCCGAGCGCCAGGAGATCTCCAAGAAATATCTGGAGATAATCGTAAAGAAGATGGTGGAAGGCGGCCTTGTTAAAGGTTCAAGCGGAAAAGGCGGCGGCTATAAGCTCGTCAAAAAACCTGAGAAATACACAGTAGGCGAGATACTCACACTGATGGAAGGAACCATCTCTTCAGTTGCCTGCCTTGCCGACAAAGAATACGACTGCCCGAGGAAAAAGAAATGCGAGACTCTACCCATGTGGAAAGAGTTTGACAAGATAGTTCACGACTACTTCTACAAAAAGAAACTCAGTGACCTGCTATGAGTTATCAGTTAAACGATATTCCTGATCCCCTCACAGATACGTCTGGCAACGAGGGGATTATTCATTGTGTAAAGATGTATGCCGCTTATATCGCTTACCAGCAGATCGATTATCTGGCTTAAGCAGTAAGACATTCCCGCATCGAAAAGAGCTTCTTTGTTGTCTTCATACCTGGAGATTATCTTCTGGAATCTTTCGGGAAAAGAAGCATGGCACAAAGTCACCATTCTTTTTATCTGGGCAGCGTTGATGACGGGCATTACACCCGGGATCACGGGAATATCGATATCCGCGATCTTGCACTCCTCATGGAATCTGTAGAATATGTTGTTGTCAAAAAACAGCTGCGACAGAAGAACTTCCGCGCCCGCATCGACTTTTTTCTTGAGGCTCTTTATCTCGGAGATCACGCTCGGTGACTCGGGATGGCACTCCGGATAGCAAGCGCCAAGAAAACAGAAGTCATTTTCTTTCTTAAGATACGAGATAAGATCTGACGAGTGGGAGAAATCATTTTTCGCTGGGACATTAGGGTTTGCATCACCGCGAAGCGCAAGGATGTTTTCGATGCCCTCAGATCTAAGGACTCTGGCGAACTCGTCGATCTCATTTCTGTCGTAGTGAAGGCATGTGAGATGTACCACGGGTTCGATATTGTATTTGTACTTTATCTTTTTCGCGAGCTCGATCGTACGGTTGCAGTTGGAAGAACCGCCTGCACCGAACGTCACGCTTATGAAATCAGGCTTTAGCTCTGCTAACACCTCGAGTGTCTCGTCGATGTTCTCTAACTCCGCATCCTTCTTGGGCGGAAAGATCTCGAACGAGAGACTTCTTTTCTTCTTGTAAACCTGTGATACCTTCATCACTTATCCTCTTATCTGTTTAGCTGCCGCAACGAGATTTGTAAGAGACTTAACGGTCTCTTCGTTGCCTCTTGTCTTAAGTCCGCAGTCAGGGTTGACCCAGAGCTTGGAATCCTCGATCTTTGCTCTCATCTTTGTGAGCGCCGTTACGATCTCCTCTACCGAAGGAACGCGGGGGCTGTGGATATCGTAGACTCCGGGGCCTACCTCAGTCTTGAAGTTGTTCGCCTTGAGCGAATCGAGGATCTGAAGATCCGAACGTGAAGCCTCGAATGTGATGACATCTGCATCCATTGCATCGATAGCCGGAATGATATCGGTGAATTCGCTGTAGCACATATGAGTGTGGATCTGGGTTTCCGGCTTAACCTTGCTGTGTACGAGCCTGAACGCCGGGATCGCGAAATCAAGATATTCGCTGTACCAGTCGGACTTGCGCAGCGGGAGCTTCTCTCTTAAAGCAGCCTCGTCGATCTGGATTATGCTGATGCCGTTTGCCTCTAAGTCAAGGACCTCATCCCTGATGGCAAGCGCAATCTGAAGGATACTCTCCTTGATGGAGATATCCTCTCTCGGGAATGACCAGTTAAGGATCGTAACAGGTCCCGTGAGCATTCCCTTGACCGGCTTACTGGTGCAGGATTTGGCAAACTTGGACCACTCGACTGTGATCGCGCCCTTGCGTGATACGTCACCCCAGATTATCGGCGGCTTAACGTTTCTTGTACCGTAGGACTGAACCCATGCCTTCTCTGTGAAGATATAACCGTTCAGGTTCTCGCCGAAATACTCGACCATGTCATTGCGCTCGAACTCACCGTGAACGAGAACATCAAGACCGATCTCTTCCTGAAGCTTTATGCACTCGGCGATCTTTTGCTTGTTGAACTCGACATATTCTTCTTTCGACTTCAATCCCTTCTTGAATTCCTGTCTGTTCTTTCTGACATCCTGTGTCTGAGGGAAAGAGCCGATCGTTGTTGTCGGGAATAAAGGAAGACCTAAGATATTTTTCTGAATCTTCTCTCTTTCTTCGAAAGCAGGAAGCCTTACGTAATCCTCTTCTTTTATTCCCGCTACTCTTGCCTGTACATCTTTATCTTCGCTGTCTATCCTGCCCTCGAAGAGCTTCTGATTGTTCTTGAAGACTTCGCTGCCTGCATAATCCGTTCCGGCAATTGATGCGATCTCGGAAAGCTCTGTAAGCTTCTCTTCCGCGAAAGCGAAATGCTTCTTGTATTCTTCTGAGAGCTTGGTCTCGCTTGCAAGAGTGTAAGGAACGTGAAGGAGTGAACATGATGTTCCGAGAACAACATCAGATACGCCGATATCATCCAATGCCGCAAGTGTTTTCTTGTAGTCGTTTCTCCAGATGTTCTTGCCGTTAACAAGGCCTGCGAAGAGTATCTTATCTTTAGGAAAACCGTTTGTCCTGATAAGTTCTGCTGTCTTTCTTCCTTCAAGAAGATCAAGTCCGATGGCATCGAAATCGAGCTTTATTACTTCAGTATAGATATCCCTGATATCGCCGAAATATGTCTGAAGCAATATCTTTACGCCCTTCTTGTTTTCAAGGATGGAACTGTAGATATTCTTGAAAAGAGCAATGTCTTCAGCGTCAAGATCCTTAACAAGTGAAGGCTCGTCGAATTCAATTAGCTCAGCACCCTTGGATGCGAGAACAGAAATCAGCTTTACATATTCTGCTGTAAGTACTGAAGATACATCGGAGATCTTCTTATCTCCCGTGAATCTTGCAAGCTTGAGGAATGTAAAAGGTCCGATAAGTGCAGGTTTGGTCTCAACACCTATCTGTCTTGCTTCGAGATACTCATCAACAGGCTTTGTTCCCGTGAGAGTTACCACTGTATCGTCATCGATCTCAGGTACCAGGTAGTGGTAGTTCGTGTTGAACCACTTCTTCATCGCGAGTGCTTTAACATTGCCCTTGTCTCCCTGATAACCTCTTGCAGCGGCAAAGTATGTCTCAAGCTCAGAAAGTCCCAATGCCTTATATCTCTGAGGTATCACGTTAAACAGGAATGCAGTATCCAGAACGTTGTCGTAGAATGAAAAGTCATTTGAAGATATATAAGTAATACCTGCATTCTTCTGTGCAAGAAGATCTTCTTCCCTGATCTTTTTCGCGACGTCGAGAAGTCCTGCGTCATCAAGCTCTCCGCTGAAGAACTTCTCTGATGCGAACTTCAATTCTCTGTCTTTGCCTATTCTCGGATATCCGATAACTGATGTCTTCATTTGTATTTCCTCCGTTTTGTTACGATTTTATGGTTGCGAGTATAAACCCACCTTTTCAATGGGTAAAATACAAATAACCTGTGCTTGTGTATAGATTTAATCTATGGCAAGCGATATAATCGAAAAGCAATCTATCTTAAAGGAGTTCGTCTCATGACCCTCAAACAGCTTCAATATATAGTAACCGTGGCCGAAGAAGGCAATATCACCAGCGCTGCGAAAAAGCTCTACATAGCCCAGCCGAGTCTTACCTCTGCCGTACATGAACTCGAGAGCGAACTCGGCATTACGGTCTTCATGAGATCGAACAAAGGCATCAAGTTAACATCCGAAGGTGAAGAGTTTCTGGGTTATGCAAGGCAGGTCTTGGACCAGACCGAACTGATCGAGGAACGCTACGCCGGCAAGCAGACAGGCAAGCTCAAGTTCTTCGTCTCATCACAGCACTATTCTTTCGCTGTCGAAGCGTTCGTCGAGCTCCTAAAAAGGAGCGGCGCAGACAAATACGAATTCCATATGAGAGAGACTCAGACGTTCAATATAATAGATGACGTTGCGCACTTAAGATCTGAGATAGGCATCCTTTATCTTAATAAGTTCAATGAGGAAGTCATAAGGAAAACCTTAAAGGACAACAACTTATCTTTCTACCCTCTGTTCAGAGCCGAGCCTCATGTCTTTATCGGAAAGAATTCTCCTCTGGCAAGGAAAAAGATCCTTACGATCGATGATCTTAAACCTTATCCGAGACTTTCTTACGAACAGGGCAGTCATAACTCATTCTATTTTTCGGAAGAGATACTTAGCACCGTAGACTGCGATAAAGATCTTGTTGTTCTTGACCGCGCAACGCTCTTTAACCTTCTGATAGGTCTCAACGGATACACGATCTGCAGCGGTGTCATCAACGAGGAATTAAACGGTCCCAACATCATAGCAAAGAAGCTCAAGGTCGACGATTACATGGAGATAGGTTATATCCTTCCGGGTTCGATCAGGCCTTCTCATCTTACGATGGAATATATCGATATCTTGAAATCTCTTACCGCCTGATCAGCCTAACGCGACGTCCATCGCCATCATGATGCTGAATCCGAACGCAAAAGAAATAACACCGATATTCGAATGCTTTCCCTGAGACATTTCGGGGATCAGTTCCTCAACTACAACATAGAGCATTGCGCCGGCAGCGAACGAGAGAAGATACGGCATTGCGGGAACGACCAAACCTGCGATAAGAACAGTCAGTCCGCCGAAAACAGGTTCTACTGCACCGGAAAGAACGCCCAGCACAAACGACTTCGGCTTGCTCTTGCCTTCAGAATATAAAGGCATGGATATTATCGCGCCCTCGGGAAAATTCTGTATGGCGATACCCAAAGCAAGTGCAAGTGCTGCACCCGCGGTTATATTACCCGAGCCGTTCATGAGTCCTGCGTAAACAACACCTACAGCCATTCCCTCAGGAATATTATGAAGCGTGACCGCAAGAACGAGCATAGCCGTACGGGTGAGCTTGCTCTTTGGACCTTCAACCTGATTGATGGCCGCATGAAGGTGCGGGATCACATGGTCTAACAGGAGCAGGAACAAAATACCCGCCCAGAAACCGACGAAAGCAGGAAGAAATGCCCATCTGCCTTTATCGGCACACTGTTCGATCGCCGGAACTATAAGGCTCCATATAGATGCAGCCACCATTACACCGGCAGCGAATCCTGTCAATGCTCTCTTGATGCCGTCCTTGAGATCTTTCTTGAGAAAGAATACGCATGCAGCACCTGCGGATGTACCTATAAATGGTATGAGCAGACCTAATAATACCGTTTTAATCATGTCAGACTCTCTTCATATATCCGAGTTTACCGTTCTCTATGCAAAGAACATAATCACAGCAGAGCTCTATGAGCTCGGGATCATGCGTTGCCACAAGTACAGTATTACCCGAAGAAGCCAGTTTTTTCAACAGCTGCCCGACCTTTTCCATATGCAGATAATCAAGTCCGGAAGTCGGCTCGTCAAAGAGCATGAGCTTTGCATCAGCTGCAATCGAAGAAGCGATCGCCACTCTCTGCTTCTGTCCGCCTGACAGGGACATCGGATGTTTGTCCTTGAATTCAAGGATGCCCAGGCTGTCCAGTATTTTTCCGCAGCGCTCTTTGTCTTCATCTTTCATCGAA
>JAEEGJ010013619.1_pt1 | contig 19622 bp, 18 predicted proteins | sample 8958761 | NCBI WGS metagenome assembly JAEEGJ01 (sample SAMN16246546, study PRJNA631951) | gut metagenome | biome: gut microbiome; feature: rumen; material: RS-attached | host: Bos | place: Iran: Karaj | collected 2018-10 | reverse complement strand
CGCAGCGCCTGACGGCCTACACGCCGTGCTTCCGCCGCGAGGCCGGCTCCTACGGCAAGGACGTCCGCGGCCTGAACCGCCTGCACCAGTTCGACAAGGTCGAGATCGTGCGCGTGGAGAAGCCGGAGGATTCCTACAAGGCGCTGGACGACATGGTCGCCCACGTGGAGTCCCTCGTCAACAAGCTCGGCCTCAAATACCGCATCCTGCGGCTTTGCGGCGGCGACATGAGCTTTACCTCCGCCATCACCTACGACTTCGAACTCTGGTCCGCGGCCCAGGGCCGCTGGCTGGAGATCTCTTCCGTCTCCAACTTCGAAACCTACCAGGCCAACCGCCTGCACCTGCGTTACCGCGACGCCGAGGGCAAGACCCAGCTCGCGCACACGCTGAACGGTAGCTCCCTCGCACTTCCGCGCGTCGTCGCCGCCCTCCTCGAGGACAACCAGACCCCGGAAGGTATCGTGATCCCTGAGGTCCTCCGTCCCTACACAGGTTTCGACAAAATTGACTAAAGAAAGAGTCATCCTCGGCATCGACCCCGGAACCAACATTTTGGGTTTCGGGGTCGTGCGCGTGGATGCGGCAGGCCATCCGCACTACCTCGACATGGGCGTGGTGGACCTGCGCAAGATAGAATCCGCCTACGAGAAGCTGGAGGTGATCCACCGGAAAGTGGGGGCACTGTGCGACCTGCACCACCCCGACGACCTGGCGCTCGAATCCCCCTTCTACGGCAAGAACGCCCAGGTGATTCTCAAGCTCGGGCGTGCCCAGGGCGCGGCGATGATCGCCGGCCTGGACCGGGGCCTCAGGATTTATGAGTATGCCCCCCGCAAAGCCAAGATGGCCATCTGCGGCAATGGAGCCGCATCAAAAGAACAGGTTTCCCTGATCGTACAGCGCACACTTGGCATTAAAATTGATAGTAAATATCTCGACGCCACAGACGCACTAGCCATAGCGATGTGCCATTTCTACCAATTGACAAGTCCGCTTGCATCCGTGCAGGCAGCTACCAGTTGGGAGAAGTTTGTCGCGTCCAATCCGGAGCGTGTAAAAAAGTGATTGTATGAAGTTTGCTAAACTGTTCCTGCTCTCCGCAGGGATGCTGCTGGGGCTTGGCCTGTCCGCCCAGACCGTCAAAGGAGTGCTGGTCGACGAGTCGACCGGCGAGGCGCTCGGTTTCGCCACCGTCTCCCTGACCCGGGATGGCCAGAACAAACCCGCGAAGTACATGTTGTCTGACGACAAAGGTGCTTTCTCTCTCGAATCCGTCCGTAACGGTTCTTATGTCATCGTCGCTGAGCTGCTGGGCTATCAGGCCTACTCCAAGCAGATCAAGGTGGAAGAATCCAAGGACATCGATCTCGGCAAGATCGAGATGAAGCTGGACCGCGAGTATCTCGATGCCGCGGAAGTCTCCGCCATCGGCAACGCCGTGATCATCAAGAAGGACACCATCGAGTACAACGCCTCGTCCTTCCTGACGACCGACAACGACAACCTGGTCGACCTCCTCAAGAAGATGCCTGGCATCGAGGTTGCCGACAACGGTACGATCACGGTCAACGGCCAGTCCGTGAGCAAGATCACGATCCAGGGCAAGACGTTCTTCCTGGACGATCCCCAGATCGCCTCGCAGAACATCCCCGCCAAGCTGGTCAAGAAGCTCAAGGTCATCCGCAAGAAGTCCGAGCAGGCCGAGTTCACCGGCATCGACGACGGACAGGAAGAGACGGTCATCGACCTCACCGTGCCGCAGGGCATGATGCAGGGCATCGTGGGCCGTGTCACCGCAGGTGTCGGCCACGACATCCCGTCCAAGAACAACGACCTCAATGACTGGCGCTTCGCCGGCAACGCCTTCCTCGGGCGCTTCTCCGACAACACGCAGGTCTCCCTCATCCTCAACGCCAACAATGCCAATGTCCAGGGTGCCACCAACTTCTCCGGCAACATGATGGGCAACATGATGGGCGGCGGCATGATGGGCGGCATGATGGGCATGGGCGGCATCAGCACCAACTACATGGGCGGCCTGAACGCCGCGTCCAACTTCTTCGACAACCGGATGGAGCTCGGAGGCAACTACAACTACAACAACAGCAGCACGCTTTCCGATTCCAAAACGTCGACCCTCTCCCACGAGACGATGGGTGACATTCTGGAGAACCGTGGGAGCTACAGTGTCACCAATAGTTACGGCCACAACTTCGGCCTCCGCCTGGAGCACAAGTTCTCCGAGAACACCTCGATTCTCTTCCAGCCGAGCATCCGCTTCGGCGGCGGTGACTATACGAAGCACGACGAGACCGAGAGCTTCCGCGATAACGACCTGAGCCGCAACTACGTCAAGCGCAACGACTCCCAGGAGGACAATATCGGTGTCAACAAGAATTTCAGCGCGCAGGGATTCTTCCTGTTCCGCCAGCGTCTCGGCATCCCCGGCCGTACCCTTACAGCCAATGTCAACTTCAATCTCTCGAAGAATGGCAAGGATGAGATCAACGAGAGTACGACCAACTACTATACCAACGGTTTGGCGACGGGGCAGACCCTGCTGAACCAGAATGTCATCGAGGATCAGCAGAACTACAATATTACCTCGACCCTGACCTATACCGAGCCGCTCGGCAACTACTTCTACCTCGAAGGCAACTACTCCTTCAACTGGAGGAAGTCCGTCTCCGAGAAGAACTCCTATGACCTCTTCAAGGACCACGCCTTCGACCCGAGGTATTCCAACGGGACGATGAACCTCAGCCGCCGTCACGAGATCGGGGCCAACGTCCTCTTCCAGAACGACCAGCTGCATCTCCAGGCCGGTTTCTCCGCCATGCCGGAATATACCTTCAACAGCACGAAGACCTACAACATGGCGTCTGACGCCTATGTGCCGCAGGAATACACGGACAACCGCTGGAACTTCTCCCCGCAGGTGATGATGTTCTACAACTTCACCGATGACAAGCTCATCCGCTTCTTCTACCGCGGTACCTCCAGTCAGCCGTCCATCTCGCAGCTCCAGCCTACGCCGGATCCGTCCAACGTGCTGAACCAGACGCTGGGTAACCCTTCCCTGACCCCGTCCTTCCAGCACAGCGTCAACGCGGAGTACCGGAGCAGCAACCGGGTCACCTTCTCCTCGTTCAACCTGCGCGCCAACGGAAGCCTGACCCAGAACCCGATCTCCAACATGTCCATCCGCGACAGCAAGGGTGTCAACTATTCTATCCCGTTCAATTCCCCGTCCACGAAGACCGCCGGAATCAACATGTTCAGCAACACCCCGCTGGGCCGCGGTTCCGCCTTCTCGATCAACAACAACACGGGCGCCAACTGGAACCAGTCCTTCTCCTTCGAAGGTGTCAACGTGGACATGTCCAAGTTCTATGAGAGTGATTTCTACGACTTCATCAACGAGATCGTGGGCAAGTTCGCCGATCCGGACTTCTACAAGGCCCACGTCGTGGAGCACTATACCGACAACTACTCGGTCAACGAGCGGCTCCGCCTGACTTACCGCGGCACCTCGCTGCAGGCCTCCATCGGCGCGAGCACCAACATGAACCACACGCAGTACCGCCACAAGGGCGACGCGGCCCTGATCGCCGAATATGAGAAGCGCATGCAGGAAGCCGGCCTGTCCACCCAGAACTCCACGACCTGGACCAACATGGCCACGGCCGAACTGACCTGGAACTGGACGGCTGCGGGCATGTCCCTGAGCACGAATGCCAACTACCGTTGGTACAACGGCTTCACCACGCCCCAGGATCCTCAGATGATCATCAACGCGACCATCAGCAAGACGATTGGCGCCGCCAACCTCTCGCTGTACGTGTCCGACCTGCTCGGCCAGTCCCGCAACCTGCGGGTCACCGACTCCAACAACCGTCACGTCGAGTCCCTCAGCAAGACGCTCGGCCGTTACATCATCCTCTCGTTCTCCTACAACTTCGGCTCGATGGGCCGTGGTGCGGGACGCGGCCGGATGGGCGGCGGCATGCCGGGCGGCCGCGGCGGTCGCGGCGGCCGTGGCGGCGGAATGCCGATGGGCGGCCCGATGATGGGTGGCGGACGTCCGATGATGTAATCCATCTTCCGCATAGAGAAAGCGGCCTGCCGGAAAGCGGGCCGCTTTTCTTTTTCTTTTATTATCTTTGTAGGATATATGGAGATTCTGAGAGCATTGCTGGTCGGCGTGATCGCCGCCGTTCCCTTTGGCCCCATCCTGGTGATGGTGGTCCAGCGCACTTTGTGCCACGGCCGCAAGACCGGCCTGATGGTCGGCCTGGGCGCCGCGATGGGCGACATGGTCTATGCCGGCGTCGGCCTGCTGACCCTCGAGCTGATCAAGCAGTTCGTCCTGGACCACGAAGGGATCTTCCTGCTGGTCGGCGGCGCCATCATCGGCGTGATCGGCGCCGGGATGTGCTTCCGCGAAGTCTCCCTGTCCCTGCCCGCCGACAAGCGGCAGGTGTCCGGCAAGTCCTGCACCCTGCAGGCCTTCACCAGCACCCTGTCCAACCCGGCGGCGCTGGCCACGATGCTGGCCCTGCTCACGGGCTTCCGCCTGGGCGGCGGCGTGTCCCGCACGCCGATCTGGATCCTGATCCCGATGGTCGGCCTCGGCGAGTTCACGTACTGGACCCTGATCACCTGGCTGCTTTCGCGCTTCCTGCGGATCAACGAGAAGACGCTCCGCATCGTGAGCCGGGTCGCCGGCGGCCTGGTCTGCATTTTTGCCGTCGTACTGATCGTGCGCGGCCTGATCATGATTTTAGGAAACTGACAGAATATGGATATCAAAGGGATTCTCAACAACTGGATTGTCAAGAACGTCCTGCTCGCCATCGCCTTCGTGGTGGTGCTGGTCACGCTCGTGAGCGTCCTGCTCAACCTGGGCACGCAGCACAACAAGCAGATCGAAGTGCCCGATTTCACCAACATGACCTGGAGCGAAGCCCGCAAGGCCGCTTCGAACGCCGGCGTGCGGATCGTCCTGGCGGACTCCGTCTATGTCAAGCGCCTCAAGCCCGGCGTCGTCTATCTGCAGACGCCCGGCGCCGGCGCACAGGTCAAGCGCGGCCGCCGGGTCCGCCTGACCACCAACACCACGGTCCCCAAGGAGGTGATGATGCCTTCGCTGGTCGGCTTCTCGCTGCGCCAGGCCAAGGGCGAGCTCGCCCGCGCCGGCCTGTCGCTGGGCCGCCTGATCTACACGCGCGACATCGCCACCAACAGCGTGCTGCGTCAGCAGCGCGGCGGGGTGGATATCAAGCCGGGCACCAGCCTGGCCAGCGGCACCACCATCAACCTGGTGCTGGGCCTGAACCCCAACGAGAACATGACCTACGTCCCGAAACTCCTCGGCAAGCAGTATCTCCCGGCCGTCGACCAGGCGCTCGAGAGCTCGCTCAACGTCGGCCGGCTGCATTTCGACGAGACGGTCAAGACCTACGCCGACTCCGTGAGCGCGTTCGTGTACCAGCAGCGCCCCGCCCCTTCCGAGAAGGTGCGCATGGGCTCCGAGATCACGATGTCGCTGACCACTGACCCTGCCAAACTCCCTTCTGCCAGCAAATGACGACGCAGGAGCCGCAGGAGATGTTCGAGCACTTCCGTCTGGAAGTGGATCCGGGGCAGGCGCCCGTCCGGATCGACAAATATATGTCCACCCACCTCGAGGACACGTCCCGCAACCGCATCCAGCAGGCCTTCAAGGAAGGCTACGTGCGGGTGGGGGAGACGCCCGTCAAGGCCAACTATATCGTCCGCCCGGGCGACGTGATCCGCTTTGTGATGCCCTACCGGCGCCGCGGACTGGAGATCATCCCGCAGGACATCCCGCTCAATATCGTCTATGAAGACGACGACGTGCTGGTGGTCAACAAGCCGGCGGGGATGGTGGTCCATCCCGGCCACGGCCACTACGAGGGCACGCTCATCAACGCCCTCTCGCACCACCTGGGCATCAGCCAGGACGCAGATGCGATGGACGAGCGGATGGGCATCCTGGTGCACCGCATCGACAAGGACACCAGCGGCCTGCTGGCCGTGGCGAAGAACGACGAGTCGCAGCTCAAGCTGGCCAAGCAGTTCTTCGACCACAGCATCGACCGCCGCTACAACGCCATCGTCTGGGGCGACATGCCCGAGGACGAGGGCACGGTGGAAAGCTTCATCGGCCGCGATCCCGGCGACCGCCTGCGCTTCCGCTCCGTCGAAGACGAGGAGCGCGGCAAGCGCGCCGTCACGCACTGGAAGGTGCTGGAGCGCTTCGGTTTCGTGACCCTGGTCGAGTGCAAGCTGGAGACGGGCCGCACGCACCAGATCCGCGTGCACATGTCCCAGCTGGGGCATCCCATTTTCAACGACGAACGCTATGGCGGCGCGGAGATCCGCAAGGGGACCATCTACGCCAAATACCGCCAGTTCATCCAGAACTGCTTCGCGATCTGCCCCCGGCAGGCGCTGCACGCCCGCACGCTGGGCTTCGTGCATCCGCGCACGGGGGAGTGGCTCCAGTTCGATTCCACGCTGCCGGAGGACATGGCCGCCCTCCTGGACAAGTGGCGCAAATACAGCGGCCAGATGCCTGAAGAATGAGAAAGACCCGCCTCCTGCTCTGGCTACTTTCCGCGCTTTCCGCGCTGTTGCTGAGCCTTCCCTGGCTGATTCCGCACGCAGGGCTGCTCGCCCTGGTCGCGTTTGTCCCGCTCCTGGTCGCGGATGCCGTGGCGGAGCAGTGCAAAGTCCGCGCTTCGTGGCTCTTCCCCTTTTTCACTTTCCTGGCGTGGAACGCCGCCACGACCTTCTGGGTCTGGAACGCCACCGCGGGCGGCGCCGTCTTCGCCATCGTCGCGAACGCGCTGCAGATGCTCCTCATCTGGCTTCTTTTCCGCCTCGCGCGCAAGAAGATGCAGGGCGCGCTGCCTTATATCTTCCTGGCCGCGATGTGGATCGCGTTCGAGCGGCGCTATTTCGATGTCGATTTCTCCTGGCCGTGGCTCACGCTCGGCGGCGCTTTCGCCCGGAGCACGCGCCTGATCCAGTGGTATGAGTTCACCGGGACCCTGGGCGGCTCGCTCTGGATCTGGGTGGTCAACCTGGGCGTGTATGGCCTGCTGGTCGCCGTCTTCGACGGCTTCTGGTCCCGCTGGCGCGGCATTGCGCGCGTCTGCGCGGTGCTCGGCCTGACCGTGGCCGTGGCCGGCCCGCTGGTGGGCTCCAAGCTCATCTACGACGCTTATGAGGAGCGTTCCGAGGGCACGGTGGACGTGCTCATCGGCCAGCCCAATCTCGATCCGTACCAGAAGTTCCAGTCGATGACGCAGGCGCAGCAGACGGAAGTCCTGCTGGACGAATTCGCCCGCGCGCTTCCCGATACCCTGCGCAAGCCCTTGCTCCTGCTCGCCCCCGAGACCTTCACGGGCGACATCGTGCTCAACGACCCGGAGCGGTCCGCGACCGTGCGCGCCTTCCGCGCTTTCCTGGCCGCGCACCCCGGCGCGGAGCTGCTTTTCGGCGCCAGCACCTACGACATCTTCGAGACCCGCTCGGCGCCCTCGATCCTCTCGCGCCCCTACGGCGACGGCTGGATCGTCTCGCACAACAGCGCCCTGATGGCGCGCCCCGAAGGGCCGCTCGAATACTGCCACAAGAGCAAGCTGGTCATCGGCGTGGAGATGACGCCCTGGCCGAAGATCTTCGTCCCGCTGGACGACTGGCTCTCCAAGAAGATGGGCACATCCGGCCTGATGGGCCGCTCCGTGGGGCAGGAAGCGCCCACGGTGCTGCATTTCGGGCAGAAGCGCATCCCGGTCGGCTGCGCCGTCTGTTATGAGTCCGTCTATCCCGAGTATTGCACCGGCTACGTTAAGGCCGGCGCCAAGGCCCTGACCATCATCACCAACGACGCCTGGTGGGGCGACACGCCGGGCTACCGCCAGCACCTCAGCTACGCGCGCCTGCGCGCCATCGAGCTGCGGCGCGACATCGCCCGCTGCGGCAACACCGGCATCTCCTGCTTCATCGACCAGCGGGGAGAGGTCCTCTCCCAGACCGACTGGTGGACGCGCGGGACGCTCGCCGGGCAGGTGAATCTCAATTCCGCCCAGACGCTCTATGTGCTGCACGGCGACCTGGTCGGCCGCGTGTGTACGCTGGTATTTCTGCTGCTGGCTGCGCTGCTGCTGGTGCGGCTCCTCATCCGCCGCTAAGCGCTAGAACAATTTCGGATGGCTCTCTTCCAGGCCGGTGAGCACGCGCTCCATCACGGCCTGGCGGATCAGGGCCGAGCGCGAGGACACCTTGAAACGCTTGCAATACGTGTCGATGGCGGCAAGCTCCTGCGCGTTGAAGAGCACGGACTTGCGGTGGGTGCGCCGGAGCGAGGCCCGCTGCTTGTCGAGATAGGCGGGGTCTACGCCGGAGAACTTCTTGTTAGTCTTCTTTTTCCTGGCCATAGAGCATATTGATATATTGGATGATTTCCAGCAGGTTGGACATTTCCAGGCGCCGTCCGAGGATCTCGCCCTCCCACACTGCGAACACCTTGGGCGTGGAGAACACGCCGTAGTCGAGCAGGAGCGTCGATTCGTTCTTCGGGTCCCAGAGGTGGACCATCCTGACATTCTTGTTGCTGGTCTTGAGCGCCTTGCGGAAGGCGCGGAAAGCGCGGCGGTCCGTGTCCACGTCGATGGCGTAGAAGTCCATCGGGAAGTTCACTTCCGCGAGCACGGACGGCAGGGCGTGCGTCTCCAGGCGGCATTTGGCGCAGCCGGGCGAATAGAAGAAGAGCACGGCGGCGCGGTCGCTGCGCGGGATGGTGCGCTTGCCGCCGCAGGGCGTGCGGAGCGTGAGCTGCGGCGCGGGCATGCCGAGCAGCGTGCTACGGTTCTCGAGGGCGAAGCGCTCCGCTTCGAACATCTCGAACTCGCTGCGCGGCTGGACCTTGCCCGTGGCGATCCATTCGTCGAAGATGTGCACGGCCACGGCCTCTTCGCCCATCACGCGGCTGAAGCGGTAGTGGTCGAAGACGGCGAGCGCGACGTGCTGGCGCATCAGCGAATCGGTGCAGGAGTTGATCAGGGCGTCGAATTCGGCGCTCTTCTCGTCGTTGTCGGCGGGCAGCAGCGCGCCGTAGAACTGCGTGAGCAGGCTGTCCAGCGGGGCGAAGCGGGCGGTGCTGTCCGCCTGCGCCTCCTGTGCCGCGGTGCGGGCGCCGCAGAGAAGCAGGAGCGTCAGGAGGATGGGCAGCAGTCTTCTCATTTCACTTCGGGAAGGACGACCCCCTCGGGGAGGAACTGGCTGGTGTCGCCGTGGTGGCGCAACAGGTCGCGCACGGCGGAAGAAGAGATGTGGGCATATTCCTGCGCGGTCGGGATGATGATCGTCTCGATCTCGGGGGCCAGGCGGCGGTTGGCGTCCGCGATGGCCTTCTCGTTGTCGAAGTCCATCATGTTGCGGATGCCACGCACGATGTGGCGGATGCCGAGCTGGCGGCAGATCTCGATGGTCAGGCAGTCGTAGGAGATCACGCGGACGCGGTCGCCGAGCGAGGCCGTGGCCTGGCGGACGATGTCGATCTTCTGCTCGTTGGAGAAGAAGCCGCGCTTGTCCTGGTTGAGACCCACGGCCACGACCACCTCGTCGAACATCGTGAGCGCGCGGCCGAGGATGTTGAGGTGTCCGGCGGTAAACGGGTCGAACGATCCCGGGAATAATGCTATCCTGTTCATAACAAACAAATATAGGCAAAAAATGCGTATATTTGGATGATGACTGTAAAAATCGAACCTTCCTGGCGCGAAGCGCTCCAAAGCGAATTCGACCAGCCCTACTTCGCTTCCCTTGTCCAGCAGCTGCATGCCGAGAAGGCTGCAGGGCGTACCATCTTCCCGCCCGGCGGGCAGATTTTCCGCGCCTTCGACCTCTGTCCGCTGGAGCAGACGAAGGTCGTGATCCTGGGCCAGGACCCCTACCACGGCTACGGGCAGGCGATGGGCCTGTCGTTCAGCGTGCCTGCGGGCGTCCCTGCGCCCCCTTCGCTCAAGAACATCTTCAAGGAGATCGAAACGGACCTGGGCGTCCGGATGTCCGGCAGCCCCGACCTCACGCCGTGGGCCCGCCAGGGCGTGCTGCTGCTCAACGCAGTGCTGACCGTCCGCGCCGGCGAGCCGACCTCGCACAGCACCCTGGGCTGGCAGACCTTCACCGACGCCGTGATCCGGACGGTCTCCGAGCGCCGCGACGGCGTCGTCTTCCTGCTCTGGGGCAACTACGCCCGGGGCAAGGCGCCGCTCATAGACGGCGCGCGCCACCTCGTACTCGAGGCGGCGCACCCTTCGCCGCTTGCCCGCGGCGCATTCTTCGGTTGCCGGCACTTCTCCCGCTGCAACGACTATCTCGTCGCCCACGGCCAGACGCCCATCGACTGGAAGCTCTAGCCGCCCCCTGGCGCTTCAGGGCGACCTCGCCTCTGCCGCTCCGGAGCTGCCAAGGGCAAAACAGCCTGTTTTTGCCCCTGGCGACAGTTTTTTTCGATTGCCAAGGGCAAAAACATATCAAATCGCCCCTGGCAGACCAAGTAGAAATCGGATATCGTTTTCCGCAACCCGGAGCATCCGGTGTATTTGCAGGACGCTGGCGTGATAATCGTAATACAGCATCCTGGCAAGTTCCTTTTTATGGTCGGGCGGAAGTATGCCCGGGCGTGATGATCCGTATTTGTCTTTGCTGATCTGGCGGGCGATGGTGAACAGTTCGTCGTCCGTGCAGAAATACTGGTCGCCCAGTAATTTTGCGATATCCTGGAAACCTTCCACGCTCCTGGAGACCAATGAGTTGTAATGTCGCGCGTCCCTGAATAGCCCTTCCCCCAGGGTGAGGTCGCAATAACTCGCCGGCGACACATGGCCGTCCACAAGGATATGCGAATCCGGATACTCGACGGTCCCACTACGGAACAGGCGCCTTTTTTCATCATACGACAAATCGCCGAAAGTCCCGTCGCGGCGGAGCCGTGCGTCAGGATTGAAATAGAACCGGTTTGCGCCCCAGGGGTAAGAATAGGGTGTACAGTCCGGGCGTACCAGATAGCCGTTCCTGTTGACGTAGGCGATGGAATTCCGCAGAAAGGATAAATTGTCGATGAGGATGATATCGGGCCGGAATTTTTTCAGATCCCGGACCCGTCCGGTGGAATGGTAGAAGCGGAACAAGCGCTTCCGCAATTGTCTGAACCAGTGCTCCGCCGCCGCGACGGTGCATTCGGCAACCGTGTGGAGATGGGAACCCATGATCTCAAAAGTGATGATGTTGAAATCCGGTGTCAGGTAGGAGACAAGTGCTATCAGGTTCATCGCAAAACAGAAGTCGTAGTCTGTTTCGAAAAGGGTCAGCGTGTCGTCTCCCGGCGTGCATAAGTGATAGAATGGTCCGCGGGAATTGAACAACGCTTCGCACTGCCGTTCGCGTTCGGCGAAAGACAGCGGCCGGTCTGGGTTGAGCATAAAGTTTTTCATAGGGGCAAACCTACGAAAACGGAGCCGTTTGAACGTTCATTTAAACGATTATTTTTGAGTTGTTTCTCATCTGCTTGATTATGAGCCGGGTGTGCCGGACCTTACCGAAGAAAGAATCATACAGATAAAGGCTTTTTCCCTTCTTTTTGTATGATTCTTAATTCTGCCAGGGGCGGGGAAGGGTTGTTTTGCCCCTGGCAGAAAGAAAAAACTGTCGCCAGGGGCGGAATCGTATCCATTTGCCCCTGGCGACAGATTAGTGATTGCGAGTCGGATCAGAAGATGAAGCTGATCACGTCCTGGATGTCTTTGACGTAGTGGAATTCCAGGCCGCGGATGTAGATCTCCTTGATGTCTTCGATGTCCTTGCGGTTCTCTTCGCTGATGACGATCGTCTGGACGCCCGCGCGCTTGGCGGCGAGGATCTTCTCCTTGATGCCGCCGACAGGCAGCACGCGGCCGCGCAGCGTCATCTCGCCGGTCATCGCGATGCCGTGGCGGATGGCCTCGCCGCGCAGGGCGGACACCATCGAGCTCACCATCGTGATGCCCGCGGACGGGCCGTCCTTCGGGGTCGCCCCCTCAGGCACGTGCACGTGCAGGTCCTTGGCGCCGAACTGCTCGGACGTCATCTTGGCGAGCTCCGGGTGGGCCTTGATGTACTGGTAGGCGATGGTCGCCGATTCCTTCATCACGTCGCCCAGGTTGCCGGTCATCGTCATCACGCCCTTGCCGTTGGACACCGAGCTCTCCACGAACAGGATCTCGCCGCCCATCTGGGTCCATGCGAGGCCCGTGACCACGCCGGGGGCTTCGTTGCCCTTCTGCAGGTCGTGGAAGTTGGTCGGCAGGCCGAGATACTCCTTGAGGTGCTCCTTCTTGATGGTCGTCGGATACTCCTGCTCCAGGGCGATCTTCTTGGCGGTGACGCGGGCGAGCTTGGCGATCTGCTTCTCCAGGCCGCGCACGCCGGATTCGTGGGTATATTCGTCGATGATGGCGGCCAGGGCCGTCTTGTCGATCTTCAAAGCGTTCTTGGCGATGCCGTGCTCCTCGAGCTGCTTGGGCACGAGGAACTTCTTGGCGATCTCCATCTTCTCCTCGGCCAGGTAGCCCGTGACGTTGATCAGCTCCATGCGGTCGAGCAGGGCCGGCTGGATGGGCGCGGTGCTGTTGGCCGTGGTGATGAACAGGACGTTGCTGAGGTCGTAGTCCAGGTCGAGGTAGTTGTCGTGGAAGGTGGAGTTCTGCTCCGGGTCGAGCGCCTCGAGCAGGGCGGCGGACGGGTCGCCCTTGAAGTCGGAGGCGAGCTTGTCCACCTCGTCGAGCACGATCACCGGGTTGGAGGTGCCGGCCCGGGCGATGCCGTTGAGGATACGGCCCGGGAGGGCGCCCACGTAGGTCTTGCGGTGGCCGCGCAGCTCGGCCTCGTCGTGCATGCCGCCCAGGGCGATGCGCACGTACTTGCGGCCCAGCGCCTTGGCGATGGACTTGCCGAGGGAGGTCTTGCCCACGCCCGGAGGGCCGTAGAGGCAGAGGATCGGCGACTTCATGTTGCCCTTCAGTTTCAGCACCGCGAGGTACTCGATGATGCGGTCCTTGACCGTCTCCAGGCCGTAGTGGTCCCCGTCGAGGACCTTCTGGGCGTGCTGGAGGTCGAGGTTGTCCTGGCTCATCTCGTCCCAGGGGAGTTCGAGCATGAACTCCAGGTAGTTGTACTGGACGCTGTAGTCCGGGGAATTCGGGTTGTGCTTCTCCAGCTTGGCGAGCTCCTTGTTGAAGGCCTCGGCGATGGCCTTGGGCCACTTCTTCTTGGCGGCCTTCTCGCGGAACTTGTCGAACTCTTCCGCGTCGTCCATGCCGAGCTCCTCCTGGATGGTGCGGAGCTGGTTGTTGAGGTAGTATTCGCGCTGCTGCTGGTCGATCTCGCTCTTGACCTTCTGGTTGATCTCCTGCTTGATCTTCATCAGCTCGATCTGCACGTCCAGGATGGAGAGCAGCTTGAGCGCGCGCACCTTGACGTCGTCGTATTCGAGGAGCTGGATCTTCGAGTCGAAGTTCTCGACCTCGATGGTCGTGGCCACGAAGTTGACCAGGAAGCGGAAATCGTCGATCGCCTTGAGGGCGCCGACGGTCTCGCGCGTGCCGATGTTGCTGGCGCGCAGGATCTGGATGGCCTTGTCCTTCAGCGACTCGCTGATGGCCTTGATGTCCGTGCCGTGCTGGTCTTCGAGCAGCACGTCGGGGAGATAATGCACGCGGGCGGTAATATAAGGCTCGTAGCCGAGCACGGCGTCGAGCTGCAGGCGCTTGAAGGCCTGCAGGATGGCCGTGATCGTGCCGTCGGGCATCTCGAGGGTCTTGAGGACCTTGCAGACGGAGCCGTAGCGGCAGAGGTCCTCTTCCTGCGGCTCTTCGACCATCACGTCGTTCTGCGGGACGGCGCCGAGGAAGAAACCTTCCTTCTCGGCCTCCTGGATCAGGCGGACGGACTTCTCGCGTCCGATCGTGATCGGGAACACCGCACCCGGGAACAGCACCGCGTTGCGGAGCGCCAGGACGGGCAGGATATCCGGCAGTTCGGCTTCGTCGAATTTCAGCAGGCCTTCTCCCTGCATGACGGGGATGATGCTGACTTCTGCGCCAGCGGGGAGGGTGAATTCTTTATCTTGTCTCATAAATATGCCAAATTGTCAGTATTGTCACGTTTTGTATTGTGTCTGCGAATATAGTCAATCTCCGTGCCACTGCCAAAATATGCAAATATCATTTTGAATAATAAAAAAATAACTCTATTTTTGCACTCCCAAAAAATTGACAATAATATAACTATAAATTTTTTACAATGACTAAAGCAGAAATCGTGAACGAAGTGGCCAAAGCCACCGGTATCGAGAAAGTGACGGTCCAGACCGTGGTTGAGGCCACCATGGAGAGCATCAAGGCTTCCCTGATCAAGGACAACAACGTGTACCTCCGCGGCTTCGGTTCTTTCATCAACAAGGAGCGCGCCCAGAAGGCCGCCCGCAACATCACCCGTCAGACCACGATGACGATCCCGGCCCACTGCATCCCTGCCTTCAAGCCGTCCAAGTCCTTCGCCGCTGCGGTCAAGGAGAGCGTAAAACCCAAATCCAAATAAATTATGCCCAACGGAAAGAAGCATAAGAGACACAAGATGGCCACGCACAAGCGTAAAAAGCGCTTGCGTCTGAATCGGCACAAGAAGAAGTAGTCGAGGAAAGCCTGACGGGAGATCCGGCGGGCTTTTTCTTGATTTTATGACACACCCAATACAATGGAAACCGCGAAGACAGACAAGGACCTGGTGGTGGACGTATCGTCCTCCGAGGTGCGGATCGCTCTGCTGGAGAATCACCGGCTGATCGAGCTGAACCAGGAATCGAACCAGGGTCAGAGCTATTCGGTCGGGGACGTCTTCCTTGGCAAGGTCAAGAAGATCCTCCCTGCGCTGAATGCCGCCTTCGTGGATATCGGCGACAGCAAAGAGGCGTTCATCCACTACCTCGACCTGGGCTTGTATTTCAACGCTTTCGACACGTTCGTGCGCGAAAGCAATCCCAACAAGGAGTTGGGCAAGCTCTATGCGGGTACGAAGATCGGCCCCGCCCTCGCGAAGGAGGGGCGGATCGAGGATCACCTCAAGCCCGGGCAGATGATCATCTGCCAGATCACCAAGGAGCCGATATCGACCAAGGGATCCCGGTTGACTGCGGAGATTTCATTGGCAGGGCGCAACATCGTACTGCTCCCCTTCGCCGAGAAGGTGAGCGTCTCCCAGAAGATCTCCTCCAAGGAGGAGAAAAAGAGGCTCGAGACCCTCGTCCGGAACATCCTTCCCAAGAACTACGGCGCCATCATCCGGACCGCCGCGGAAGGCAAGACGGCCGCCGTCCTGGTGGCCGAACTGCGGCTTCTCATCGAGAAGTGGGAAGGTTCCTGGAAGAAGATTGCAGCATCCAAGGGGGTGAAACTCCTCTTCACCGAGTACTCCAAGACCACCACCGTACTGCGTGATCTGCTCAACGACTCGTTCACCAACATCCACGTCAACGACAGGAAGGTGTACGAAGAGACGCGCAAGTACATTTCGCTGATCTCTCCCGAACAGGAGAAGATCGTCAAGCTCTACGAAGGCAAGGAACCCATCTTCGACCATTTCGAGGTGACGCGCCAGATCAAGAGCTCCTTCGGCAAGGTGGTACCGATGAAGCAGGGTGCATATCTGGTCATCGAGACCACAGAGGCATTGGGCGTCATCGACGTCAACAGCGGCATCCGGGCCAAGACCACCGACCAGGAGGAGAACACCTTCGAGGTCAACAAGCTCGCTGCCGAGGAAATCGCCCGCCAGCTGCGTCTGCGCGATATGGGCGGCATCGTCATCGTCGACTTCATCGACATGGCCAAGCCGGAGCATCGCAACGACCTGTACAAGTACATGCGGGACCTGATGGCGACCGACCGTGCCAAGCACAATGTCCTGCCTCTGACCAAGTTCGGCCTGATGCAGCTCACGCGTCAGCGGATCCGTCCGGTGACCGAGATCAACACGACCGAGAAATGTCCTCTTTGCCACGGCACCGGCAGGATCACCTCCACCGTGGTGGCCGACGAGGAGATCGAGCGCAAGATCGCCGACCTCGTCGAGAAGGGACACAAGACTATGACCGTCCGGGTCAGCCCCATCCTCGGGGCCTACCTGACGCGCGGGTGGAACTCGTTCCTCCGCAAGTGGAGACGCAAGTACAAATGCAAACTGGACGTGGCCGAAATGTCCGACCACACCATCCTGCAGTATGAAATCGTGAATGAGAAAGGAGAGGCCCTCGACTAGAGGACCTCTCTTTTTTTGCGGCCTTCGGTGCGCATTTCGCGCCAAATTGCTTATATTCGCAGTAGCGGAAGGCTTTAAAACGAATTCACGATGAGTATTTGGATCATAATAATCCCCGTGATGCTGGCTTCGTTCATCATCCAGCGGGTCCTGAACAGCAAGTTCGAGAAATACAGCGAAGTCCCCTCGCCGCACGGGCTGACCGGTGCGGACGTCGCGCGCCTGATGCTCGCGCAGAACGGCATCGACGACGTCAAGGTGCAGTCCGTCGCCGGCAAGCTGACGGACCATTATAACCCCACGGACAAGACCATCAACCTCAGCGAAGGCGTCTTTGGCAGCGCCTCCATCGCGGCCTGCGCCATCGCGGCGCACGAAACGGGCCACGCGCTGCAGCACGCGCAGGGCTACGCCCCGCTGCGCCTGCGCTCCGCGCTCGTCCCCGTGGTGACCTTCGCCAACAACACGGTCCAGTGGGTCCTGCTTGCCGGCGTGCTCCTGATCAACGTCTTCCCGTCCCTGCTCTGGATCGGGATCATCCTCTTCGCGATGACGACCTTCTTCAGTTTCGTCACGCTCCCGGTGGAGATCAACGCCAGCCAGCGGGCCGTCCAGTGGATGGAGGGCGCGGGCGTCGTGGACGCCGGCACGCGCCCGATGGCCGTGGACGCCCTCAAGTGGGCCGCCTATACCTATGTGATCGCAGCCATCGGCTCGCTCGCGACGCTTTTCTATTATATCTCCCTGGCCAACCGCCGCTAGCCGATGGACAGCGTCAGACTGGACAAATACCTCTGGGCCATCCGGGTGTTCAAGACCCGGAGCGACGCCACCGACGCCTGCAACGGCAACAAAGTCAAGATCGGCGGCGTCAACGCCAAGCCGTCCAAGCCCGTCAAGCCCGGCGACGTCCTGGAGGTCCGCAAGGGCTCCGCGCTCTTCTCCTACCGCGTCCTGAAGCTCACGGAGAGCCGGATGGGCGCGCAGCTCGTCCCGGACTTCGTGGACGACCTCACGCCGGAGAGCGAGCGCCTCAAGCTTTTCGCGCCGCGCGAGACCATCACGATGCAGCGCGACAGGGGGGCGGGACGCCCCACCAAGCGCGACCGTCGCCAGCTCGAGGAGCTGATGGACGCGATGGATTTCGAATAATCACCCCAAATCAAACAGAAAGAATATGTGTGGAATCGTAGGATATGTAGGGGGCCGTCAGGCCTATCCGATCCTGATCAAAGGGCTCACCCGGCTTGAGTACCGGGGCTACGACAGCGCCGGAGTGGCGCTGATCGGCGATGGCGGCGATCTCGCCATCTACAAGACCAAAGGAAAGGTGAAGGACCTGGAGCAGGCCGCCGCCGGCAAGGATGTGTCCGGCAGCATCGGCATCGCCCACACCCGCTGGGCCACGCACGGCGAGCCGAGCGACGTCAATTCGCACCCCCATTGCTCCGAGAACCACAACCTCGCGCTGATCCACAACGGCATCATCGAGAACTACCGGGCCCTCAAGACCGAACTCACCCGCAAGGGCTACCATTTCCAGAGCCAGACCGACACCGAAGTCGTCATCCAGCTGATCCAGTATATGATGGATTCCACCGGGGCCAGCTTCGAAGAAGCCGTCCCGATGGCGCTCAACAACGTCGTCGGCGCCTATGCGCTCGTCATCATGGACAAGAACCAGCCCGACAAGCTCATCGCCGCCCGCAAGGGCAGCCCGCTGATCATCGGCGTGGGGGAGAACGAATATTTCGTCGGCTCCGACGCCTCCCCGATCATCGAATACACCAACAAGGTCGTCTACCTGGGCGAGGAGCAGATCGCCTACATCCAGCGCGGGCAGGAGCTCCGCATCACGGACCTGAAGAGCGTCGAGCAGACGGCGCAGGTCCGCGAGCTGGAGATGAGCCTCAGCGAGATCGAGAAGGGCGGTTTCCCGCATTTCATGCTCAAGGAAATCTTCGAGCAGCCGCGCACGCTGCGCGCCTCGATGAAGGGCCGCCTGCATCCCGAGCTCGGCGAGGTCAAGCTCTCGGGCGTCATCGACAACCGCGCCCGCCTGCTCAAGGCCGGCCGCATCGTCATCTGCGCCTGCGGCACGTCCTGGCACGCCGGCCTGATCGGCAAATACATGATCGAAGAGCTGACGCGCAAGCCCGTCGAAGTCGAATACGCTTCCGAATTCCGCTACCGCCGGCCGGTCATTTTCCCGACCGACGTGGTCATCGCCATTTCGCAGTCCGGCGAGACGGCCGACACGCTGGCCGCCGTCAACCTCGCCCGCGAGGCCGGCGCCTTCCTGTTCGGCATCTGCAACGTGGTCGGTTCCTCCATCGCCCGCGCCACGGACACCGGCTGCTACACGCACATCGGCCCGGAGATCGGCGTCGCGTCCACCAAGGCCTTCACGGCCCAGGTCACGACCCTCTTCCTCATCGCGATGAGCCTGGCCGAGCAGCTCGGCACCGTGTCCGCGGAGCGCCGCACGCAGCTCGTCACCGAGCTCCAGCGCATCCCGGACAAGATCGCCAAGATCCTCGAACACGACGAGCAGATCGCCGCGCTGGCCAAGATCTTCACCTACACGCGCAACTTCCTCTACCTGGGCCGCGGCTACAACTACCCGGTGGCCCTGGAAGGCGCCCTCAAGCTCAAGGAGATCTCCTACATCCACGCCGAAGGCTATCCGGCCGCCGAGATGAAGCACGGCCCGATCGCCCTCATCGACGAGGAGATGCCGGTGGTCGTCATCGCCCCGCGCCGGGGCAACTACGAAAAGATCCTGAGCAACATCCAGGAGGTCAAGGCCCGCAAGGGCCGCATCATCTCCGTGGTCACCGAAGGCGACGTGGATGTCAAGGCCCTCTCCGACTGGTCTTTCGAGATCCCCGACACCGAGGAATGCTTCGAGCCCATCCTCTCGATCATCCCGCTGCAGCTCCTGGCCTACCACATCGCCATCGCGAAAGGCCGCGACGTGGACCAGCCCCGCAACCTCGCCAAGTCCGTCACCGTGGAGTAGTCCCCGCCTGACAGACGGAAAGGGTCCGGCCAGCGCAGCGCTGCCGGACCCTTTTCCGTCGGGCGTGGACGCCTAGTCGAGGTAGAGGGCGTGGCGGACCTTGTCGGCGGCGGCGTCGCCGGCGAGGCCGCGGAGGATCTCCAGGCCGAAGGCGACGGCGTGGCCGGCGGAGCGGCCTGTCACGATGCGGCCGGAGCGGACGGCGGGG
>JAEEGJ010013617.1_pt1 | contig 19623 bp, 13 predicted proteins | sample 8958761 | NCBI WGS metagenome assembly JAEEGJ01 (sample SAMN16246546, study PRJNA631951) | gut metagenome | biome: gut microbiome; feature: rumen; material: RS-attached | host: Bos | place: Iran: Karaj | collected 2018-10 | reverse complement strand
CTCCTGATACTGTATGTTGGGATTCACTATCTCATCAATTTCCCTAATGCTCTTGTAATATGTCCACTCATCGCGTTCCCAAACAAAAGAATGGAAATAAAGATGATTGTCACGACCCTTGAGAAGCCCCAAATCGGGGTCGGGAGCGCCGTGTGACTGTGGGATGCTTTCGCCGTACTGCGTATAGGTCTCTCCGTGATCGGTGGAATAAAAAAGCGACTCGCAGTAATTGTCCAGACGTTTCATCGCGAAGATGATATCATCGTCTGTTAGCGCGAAACGATCGGCATTGACAAAATAAACGCCGTTGTCGTAATAGAACGTTCCAGGGCTGGAGGCCAAGATGTTCCCTTGGCTGTCGAAAGCCATATCCCTTGTGCCGCCTTGCGTTTTCATTGTCCAGTGGGTCAAGTCATCTAAAGTCGCGGTGTAAATTCCGGTGTGTTCCACGGGATAGGTCCAGCTGTAGGCGCTAACATAGACATTTCCAGCATGATCTGCCAAGATGCTACCAAACAGCGCATCATCTATGAAATCAATGGGGGTCTCGCTCCACGACTCGCCACCGTCAAAGGTCCAGAAGAACTTGTAGCGGTTGGCCATAAATATGGTGTCGTTGGAAAGCGAGAATATCCCTTCAACCCAATTTGTGGAAATACCCGAGGTCTGTTCTTGCCAAGTGTCGCCATTGTCGTCGGAATAATAGAGCCGGTAGTTGTTTTCATTGAAAATGAAAATACGATTATTCTCACTAACCAAAAAATGATTCGAGCTGACATAACTCAAATTATAGTTCAGTTCCCATGTCGCGCCTTCATCCTGCGAGCGATGGAAGCCGCTATAGCCCCAGTTGCTAAAAATGCTGCCGTCGGCGGAGACACCAAGAAAATCGCCTTCCATTCCGATGGTTTTCCAAACATTTTGCGCCACGCCGCCAAGGGCGAAGCCTGCCAAAACCGCTAAAGTTAATACTAATCTTTTCATGGTTGAGTGTTTTTGATTGTTATCCTTTATCACGATTAACGCACCACAAATTTCCGCGTCTCACCTGCAAAGGTAATGAAATACATGCCTTGGGGCAATGACGAAACATTAATTTGTTGGTTATCAGCGTTAATGTTGCCGGAAAGGACGGTTTGGCCCATGAGGTTGTTGATACGGTAGGTTTCCGCTGGTAGAGACGTAGCGCGCCGCGTCTCTACAAAGAGAACGCCGTTTGTAGGATTAGGATAAACCGTAAAGGTCCCTGCGGTCCCTGAGCCTGTCGAAGGGCCGTCCTCATCCATACCATGTACCTCCGAATAAATCGCATCGCAGTCCTCGTCGCCGTATTTGAACACCAGTTCGCCTTCATTCCAATAGCAACGCATACCTTCCACGCGCATTCGGTCGCCGTCGCCCATCAACCTTTCGGGGAAGAAACTGGTGAGGTGGCCGATGCCGCACACGATGTCGCCGCTAAAGAGGTCTTCGGGATCGCTTACGCGTAGCATCCGATAGGTTCTGCCTTCGTATTCAATTTCTTCAACCGCGTCCACATGCATGTCGATGGGTCTTGTTCCGACAATGATTTCCCAATAGTCGCCCACTTCGGCTTCGTAATCATACAATACGGTGAACACTTCCAAGGTCTTGTTCCACCAATATAATTTGCCGTCACGTTCATAGACATACTCATGCGTCACCTCGTCACGCAACCCCTTGTCGTAAAGTGTGTTAATCCTCACAAGGATATGCGTCGGCTCGTCCTGAATGATGGTGTCTCCAGCCTGATAGAGGTATTGGTAAGTAATCGTCCCATCCTCATTTTCGATTTCGTAGTACCATTCGGAACCGACTAAGCCACAATCCTCTTCGAAATTGCCACTTTGCCAACAGTCAGCCCATGCGGAACGATAAGCCTCTTCACACCCACAAGGCAATATTACTATTTCTTGATACTCCGCTTGTGGGAATGAATATCGGTCACATTGGGCAGGATTTGGGTTATGACAAATCACGGTTAGTCTGCCAGTCGGATTATCAGGACGAAATGCGCCAAAACCAATGCAATTCACAGATTGTCCCAACTCAACCATACTCAAGTTATCACAAAACCCAAAAGCATCATTACAAATGGTATCTACATTTTGAGGAACAACAATTTCGGTCAACTGAGAGCAACCTCTAAAAGCCCAGTCTTTGATTTTTTTCAAGGATTCAGGAAGGATTACCGATTGGAGTTCAAAACATCCATAGAACGAATAGGGCTCGATTGTTTCAAGCGACTCGGGCAAATGGACGGACTTAAGATTATTACAATTAGAGAAAGCACGTTCACCTATAGAAAACACAGAATTGGGTATGTAGATGGATTCCAGACTTTCACAAGCAGAGAAAGCCCATTTTCCTATCGAAGTCACGGAATTGGAAATGTTTATCGAATCCAGCCCCGTGCAATGGTAAAAAGCCCTATCGCCAATGTGAGTTACGGTTTCGGGAATATCAACAATGGTCACTTCCGATAAGTTATAAAACGCCAATTTCTCAATACCTGTAACCATATATGCAGTTCCCATATAAGAGACAGTTTCAGGTATTACAAATGCCCCTTGGTACTGGGCACCATTACTCCATGTCACTTCCACCGTGCTGTTATCTCTGATGATGTAATACAAGTTGCTAGCCTCATCGAAAAAACATACCCCAATCCAATCATTCAATGAAGGAATATCGTTGGCATTGAGAATGCTCTTCCAATACTGTCCATTACCGTGGAAATACAGGTGCTTGTCCTGGCCCTTGTAAATGTTGCCATCGCGAATCAAACTGGAATAAGGCTCATGTAATTCCATAACCTCACCTACATCAAAAAAGTTATTGGCATCGTGTGGAGAATAGTTCAAAACCGCATGGGTATCATCTATATAACGTAATTTGTAAACGACACCATTTTCAGAGACAGCTATTGATTGACCGCTAAAAATGAAGTATCTGTCATCTTGAATATATACCTCGTTGCCACAAATACCCAAGAACGCATTGCCATCAGGACCAAATTCCATATCCTTTATAACACCATCAAGCATGTACAACCCTTGCCATGATGATGTATTAAGGATGTTTGTTCGCATAGGACCTACTTGATATTGCGAATAAAGCATATAACTGGCATATAAATCGCCGGATGCATTAACGATTACATCACAAAGCTCATGGGGCATCAAGCCACCATCATGAGGGGGAATTTTGTATATGTATGTCCAAGTCGCGCCCCCATCAATGCTCCAAGCAAAATCTCCGCCTGAAGACCAACACACAATAATGTCATTGGTTGGCGCAGTAATCCCTCCGAACTCCACCATACCAGATACTAAAAAGAAGGGAATTTCAGATGTCTGCTGCCATGTGTCACCATTGTCATCGGAATAGAATAAACAAAAATCATAGTTGTCTTCTTGATGCTCTCCGAGAACAAAAATTCTTCCTTCTTCACTGATAGCGAAACCGTTTTCAAAAAAACGGACATCAGGATTTGGTTCGGAACTTAGCACGACCTGCCAAGTCTCGCCTTCATCTTGGGAGCGGATGATTTCATCATAGTCAAAGTGGGCAGAGTAGGCGAAAACACTTCCGTCTGATGTTGCACCCATTAAAGTGCCCGGGATGTCTATGGGTTTCCAAATATTGTCTTGCGCCTCAAGGATACCGAGGCAACCGAGGCAAATCGCTAAAGTTAATACTAATCTTTTCATGGTTGTATGTTTTTGATTGTTATTCATTTATTTGTTTCGGTTTGTAGGGCTGTCGTATTATGGCAGCCGCAGTGCCGTTTTGTAGAGACGCATCGCATGCGTCCGCCAGTTGCGTTGGTGGACACACGCGGTGTGTCCCTACAGGGTTATCGCACCACAAATTTCCGCGTCTCACCTGCAAAGGTAATGAAATACATGCCTTGAGGCAATGATGAAACATCTATCTGTTGGTTTTCATCCGTGATTTTACCCGTCAATAGGGTTTGGCCCATTACGTTGGTGATACGATACGTTTGGTCGTGTAGAGACGTTGCGCGCAACGTCTGTACAAATAAGGTACCGTCAGTCGGATTAGGATAAATCACCAATTCCGTCAAAGGAGTCGAAGGGCCGTCCTCCTCCACACCGTGCAGTTCGCTAATGACTGCGTCGCAGTCCTCATCACCAGGTTTGAACACCAATTCATCCTCAATCCAGTAGCAGCGAAGGCCTTCCACACTGATACGGTCGCCGTTGTCCATCAGCCTTTCGGGGAAGAAACTGGTGAGGTGGCCGATGCCGCACACGATGTCGCCGCTGAAGTAGTCGTCCACATCGCTTACGCGAAGCATCCGATAGGTCTTGCCTTCGTATTCGAAATCTTCCACGGCATCCACATGCATCACGATACTTTCCGTCCCCACTTTGATTTCCCACTCGTTGCCTACTTCAGCATTGAAGTCATAAAGCACAGTGAACTCGCCCAAGGTCTTGTTCCACCAATACACCTTGCCGTCGCGTTCTTGGATATATTCGTGCGTCACTTCATCACGCAGACCTTTGTCGTAAAGGGTATTGATCTTCACAAGGATTTGCGTCGGCTCATCGTTGACAATAGTGTCGCCAGACTGATTAAGGTGTTGATAGGTAATACTACCGTTCTCGTTCTCGATTTCGTAATACCATTCGTTACTTAATGGGAAAGTTGCTCCAATGTCACTAATCTCCAGAATATTGATGCCATTGAATTGATAGGGACTGTAAAAATCATAGCTATGCCATTGGAACACCTCGCCAGTGGCGGTGAACGAAGAGCCTACATGGAGGGTGTCTTGGCCTATGACAAGCTCGTTTTCTCTCGCAGCCCCAATGAAATAAGGTTCTATAAGAAATGCCTCATTATCATCCGTGACAAAAGCGTAAACCAGATAGTCATACAACTCATTGGTAATAACCAATCTGCCATGAAGCGTCTCTATGTAATCGTAATAGTCCGCGTGGTTGAGATTGATCCAATAGTAAGGTTTTAGATTGTTGCCAATGCGCATGCTGGAAGTCGTAAACTGGGCGGTCACCTCCTTGCCAACAAAAAGTGTGTCATTGTCGAGGTTATAGTAATGGAAGATATAGAGCGAAGTATTCGTCCAATAATCATACAACCATTCATGGACATTGGGGGTATAGTACAAAACATCATTGTGCTTAAAAGCAAGTTCCAAATCAAAAGGAGGATTCGCCCCAATAGGCGGGTTAGGTACATTTACCACAGCGCCAACCATAGTACTATCAATAGAGGTTTCCATTTCAAGGATGTCGAGAGTGTTGAATGGTGCTCCGAAAAGGTCATAATGCGTAGTTTCTATGCCATGGATTTGCGCCTGAACGCCTTCATCAAAAAGGTCGTCGTTGATATAATTGTGCTGCATCTTATCCACAAGGGTAAGGTAATGCCTCTGGTCTCCTTCATCCAGCAACAAACAAGGTGTATCAACACATGGAGTGGAAAGGTAAAGATCACTTTGTAAAGTGAGTGAACCATTGGCGGTGAAGTTGGGTTCGTAAGGAATGACATTGGTCAATTCAAGAAGATATACAGTGCGACCATAGCAGTCGATAATACTGTCGGGAATACCAGTTAGGGTGTATCGTATGGAATCTGTCAACTGTATGCCATCGAAATCGGGGAGTTCTTGTTCTGTTTGCATTTCTCCATTAATGGTGATAATCCATCGTTTGCCATATCTCCTATAAATCTCATCAAAAGTCGATTGATCCCCAAGGTACCATGCGCAAACATCATCGGTACTTTCTATATCGAAGTATCCTTGCATCAAATAACCGATAACGGATTGGTATGTTGGATTTTCAAGTCTCTCAATATCAAACACCCTAAAGCTGTCGCCATTTTCGTCATGCATAATGGAATAAGTTCCAACGGCTTCGATTTCAGAGCCTAACGGAATGGTAGCAGAATTGACAATGAGCTCATCAGCGTCGGGATTGGGCCAATAACCATTCACGGTTATATATAAAGCCACATTGTCCTTGACGATGGCCAAGCGGTTGTCGCTGGCATTTTGCTCGAAATAAGGGGCGGAGACTCGCGTCAAGACACCACTAGTTTGGATGTTATCAGCATTTCTGCGGCTCTTATAGTACAGTCCATTGCCGTAAAAGTACAAATGATTGTCATGACCTTTGGAAAGGAAACCGTCCTCGCCACCAGGAGCAGGCTCAGCTAAAGGAAGAGCTTCTCCTATTTCGGTAAAGTTTTCTCCGTGGTCAAAGGAATAGGCCAAAACAGCCGAATTATTTTCAGCCATATTCCATCTGTATACAATGCCATTGTCGGCAATTCCAACATTTTTGGCATGAACAGCATAAAAGCCAGGTATATGCTCAAAGCCAGAAAAACCTCCATAAACACCGCAAACCACATTGCCATCAGGGTCAAAATCCATGTCCCTGACGCTATAACCCTGAAATGCAACAAGTTCCCAATTGCGCATATCAGAAAGGGTGGAATGGTAAACACCGATGTTAGACCCGACATAATACCAAATGCTAACATACACATCACCGTTTTCATTGACGAGTAGGTCGCTGATTTCTTGGTGGTCTTCCATGATGGCTATGCGAGTTGAGTCCCAAGTGGCACCACCATCAAGTGTCCAAATCAAATAGGGTGAAGAATAACCGACAAGCGTGTCGTTTGATGGGGAGCGCATATCCATGCAACTGAACCAGTTGTAGCCTGTATCATTATTAATAGGTGAAGTCTGCTGCCATGTGTCGCCATTGTCGTCGGAGTAATTGACGATGCGGTCGCATATCAGGAATATCCTGCCTTTGTCTCCGATAGCCATGTTTCCGAAACTGTCGGTGAATACGGTTTCCCATGTCTCGCCATCGTCATGAGAGCGCACCAATGAGGCAGGATAAGTATCAGAACTTATACTGTACAGGTCGCCTTGGGCATTTACCCCCTTTAATGTACCCGGAAGATTTAAAGGATTCCATATTTCATGCCCATCAATCAACTCACCCTCAATATAGATGTCATCTATGCGGACAGCGGATTCTACCATTCCATTCAAAGGGTAATGACGGAAGGCAAGATAGACCTCCTGACCAGCATACTGGCTTAAATCAACAGTGTAAAAAATCCATTCATCTGGATAAAGGGAAACATGAAGTGTCCAATCCTGCAACATAGTAAAAGCCGAAGGGTCGTTGTTTACCGTAGTGGAAATGGCTACACCAAAATGTTCAGCTGGATGTGACTCATCTAAAGCACGAGCATAGAAACAAATATAACTGTTTTCTTGGCTCAAGGTCACTCGGGGCGAAACGAAGTAATTGTCTGGCGTTAAGGAATCTCCAGTAGCGCCATCCAAAGAATAAGACAGCACCAACCCATCAGAAACATTGCCAGACAATCCACCATTAGTAGATAGTTGCCAGTTATTCCCGTCGCCATCCGCATCGATGGTGGTCCATCCATAAAGAATACCATCGTCAAATGTGAACGAGGCTTGCGCCATACTAACAAGCGCGAAGGCGAGCGAAATCACCAATGTTAATACTAATCTTTTCATAGATCTAATTATTTGATTGTTATTACTTTGTATTTCTAATTTTATTGCTTCGCAAGAAATCTTTCAAAAATAAGTTGAAAATCTTTTGAAAATATATTTATTTGATTTTGAGTGATTTTATAATGATTTTTCTATGATTTCTCGGCCTTGGCCGATCCAATCATACAGCATTGACGATTTCCTCAAAAGTGCGATTATCATCCCCGAGGTCCATCTTCATCTGTTTTATGCGGGTTTTGCGTTTGTAGTAAGAGTCGGTCTGCGTGTCCAACAAGATGGAAATCACTTGGTTGGAGAAGCCGTTCTTGGAGAGACAGCAGATGCGTACATCCCACTTGCTGAGTTTGGGGTAGAGTTGCAACAGCCGCTGCGAGAAGCCATCGAAGACCAAGTCGGTGAGGCTGATGAAGTCGTTCCAGTCGTTGTCGGTCAGCTCGAAGTTGAGCGAGTCGTTGTTCACTTCTTCCGTGAGAGCCTGCGCGGTGGTCATGATCTTATTTCGCGTCAAGATTTTCTGGATCGACATCAAATCCTTCGGTGGAAGCGACTGCTGGCTGCGGCGCAGTTCGTCGTTGGTGCGGATCAGGTTCTCCATGTTGCTCACCAACTCGTGGATGCGGTTCTGGTCGCGCTCCACCTGCCGCCCAAAGTGCTCCATCTCCAACTTGTGGTCGCTGATTTTCTTCCTCACAATCAGGAGGATGACGAGCAAGGCAATCACCGCCAAGGCGATAATCAGATAGAGTTTCAGGTCGCGGGTGCGGTGTAGGCTCTCCAACTCGCTCTGTTGGGCTTTCAACTCGTATTCCGCCTTGATTCTTTGCATGGTCTCGCTGGAGTGCTCCGCGTCGGCTTGCACCAGGTTATCAGAAAAAAGCGTGTGGTATTTCACCGCCTGCTGATAGTCACCCTCGCCGTAGGCGATGGCGTAAAGCGTTTGATATACAGACATTTTCAGCCCGGCACGCTCGCTGCGGAGGGCTTGGTTCAAGTAGGACTTTGCCTTCTCGTTTTCGCGTGTGTAATAATAGAGGATGCCCAAGGTCATGTGGGCGATGTCGGTGTCGTTGTCGCTGAGGCCGATTTCCAAGGCTTGGTTGACGCTCTCGATGCCTTTGGCGAAGTTGCCCGTCTCCATGTAGTAGTCGCGACCCATCTCGAGATAGAGGTCGCCGAGCATGGCTGGGTCGTTGATGAAGGTGGCGACACGAAATGCCGAGTCGTAGTATTGCTTGGCTTGGGTGTATTGCTCCTGCGCCCGCACCGCCCGACCGCTGTTGCGGTAGGCGTTCATCATACCCGTGGAGTCGGCAGTCTGCTTAAAGCAGTTCAGTGCCTGCTGATGTTGCTTGAAGGCATCCTCGAAAAGGCCGTGTTTGAGGTACATGGCGCCGAGGTTGTCGCAGAGCTGGCCTTCCAATTGTATGGTCTCGGCAGTCTTGTCCGAACGCTGCACGAGGGCCAGCCCTTGCAGGAACTTCTCGGCGGCCTCCTCGGAGCGGCGTTGCTCGCGCAGTTGTATGCCTTCATTATATAAGGTTTGGACTTGCTCAAGGCGCTTGGTTGGGCTGTCGCAGGAAGCCAGCGCGAGGCAAGTGATGGCTGTTAAGATCAAAGAGTGTAAAAACGTCTTCATGACTTTTTGTTTTTGTCATCGCAAAAATATAGCAAAAAAACGTTTGTCAAGAGGTATGAGGCTCCCCAGGGGGCTATGTCCCTACTTTTTTGGATTGTCCTTATCGGATTATGTTGAAAATCAATAATATAATAGTCAACCTCAAAAACTAATGTCCTTACTTTTTTTGGCAATCATGGAGCGAAAATGAGGTCAAACAAAGAAAAAGCCCCCGCCATAAGCAGAGGCTTTTTCACTATCTAATAATGTTAAATGGAGGGTTTAAGGGTCCTTGAGCTTGTCGAAATCGCAGATTCAACGAAGTTAAAGGCCCTTCTTGTTTGAACCGGCCCTTCGACCCTTCGATTGGTCTCAGGGACCGCAGGCTCAGGGACCTTGCTTTTTAGAAATACAGGTCTCTCTCGCCTTTCTTGATGCGCTCGATGCGGCTCTTCAGCTCGTCCAGGAACTTCGGGTCGACGTTCTTGAAGTTGTTCTCGATGCACTTCCAACCCTTGGCTGCAACTTCGGGCGTGGCATAGTCCACCAAATACTCGCTCAAGGTCAGAATAGCATTGGGCGTGCAGTAGCGCTTGATGAAGCCCGGCACACTGAATTCCATGAAGTGTTCGCCCGTGCGACCCAGACGGTAGCAGGCCGTGCAGAAGCTCGGGATGAAGTCGTGGTCGAGGAGCTTGTCGATGATGTCGCCCAAGGAGCGGTCGTCACCAATCTTGAACTGCTCACGGTGCAGGTTCTGGTCCTCTTGCTTGTCGCTGTTCTTCTCCTCTTCCTCGTGGTGGTATTTGTAGTCGCCAATCTGCAGGTTGGTGCCACCGTCGATTTGCGAGATGCCGTATTCGATGGCCTTGGCGCGGAAGGCGGCGTCCTCACGGGCGGTCAAAATCATGCCGGTGTAAGGCACGGCCAAACGGAAGATGGCGATGATCTTCTCGAAGGTGTCGTCATCCACGAAATACTTCTTGTCGATGTTCAGGCCCGAAGCGTCCTTGATGCGCGGGAACGAGATGGTGTGCGGACCCACGTTGAAGCAAGCCTCCAAGTGGTTGGTGTGGCGAATCATGGCCAGCACCTCGTAACGCCAATCATAAAGGCCGAAAAGAATACCCAAGCCGTTGTCATCGATGCCGGCCTGCTGGGCGCGGTCCATAGAAGTCAAGCGGTAGTTGTAGTCGCCTTTCTTGGTATTGGCGGGGTGGTATTCGTTGTAAATCTCTGGGCAATAGGTCTCTTGGAAAATCTGATAAGTGCCGATGCCTGCCTCTTTCACGATGCGGAAGCCCTCGACATCCAAAGGCGCGGCGTTGATGTTCACGCGGCGGATGCTACCTTTGCCTTTCTTGGTGGCGTAGGTAACTTTCACGGTATGAGCGATATACTCGGGCGAATACTTCGGCGACTCACCATAGACGAGAATGAGGCGCTTCTGACCGTCTTCCTCCAAAGCCTCCACGTTGCGAACGAGTTCTTCGTCGGTCAGAGTGGTGCGGATTTGTTCCTTATTCGAGGAGCGGAAACCGCAGTAGGAGCAGTTATTGACGCAATAGTTGCCCACATACAAAGGTGCAAACAGCACGATACGGTTGCCATAGATGCGGCGTTTCAGCTCTCTTGCGCCTTCCTTGATTTCTTCGACCAATTTCGGGTCGGTAGTATTGACGAGGACGGCGGTTTCCTCCATCGTCAAACGGTTCTTGTCCAATGACTTTTGGATGATTTCATGCACACGTTCAGGGGTGCTTTGGGTGTTGTTGATGTAATCCCAAATCTCTTCCGAAGAGATAAACGGGCGGTTCGGCTCGTCAGGGATGCGACATTTTTCCGGATGAAATTGCATATCTGTTTGATTTTTAAGTTATTGTTCAGAATTATACTTTGACGTAGGACATAGGACTGGGGACGCAGGACTTTAATCGTTGTCTCGCGTCTCGCGTCTTGAAGTCTCACGTCCTTTCAGTAGCGCCGACTTCACCTCGATGCCTTCGATGCGACCCAACTGGCCTGTGAGGGAACCTATCTCATCGGTGGTGCCTTCGAAAATGACGGAAATGATGCTGTAGTTACCACGAGGAAAACCTTGGCGGCAGATGATGATGCCTGCGTGACGGGATAGCACCGCGTTGACTTGGGGCGCGGCTTCACGGTTTCCCACATAAATAAGGACTGAGCCTATTCTCCTTTCCATTTGAATGTCCTCCGGATCAGATGATTATGATTCCCGCAGTGACCTTGATGTCAACGCATTGTCTTCATCTCAGCGTGGTGCGGCTTGATTAGAGATTGCAAAGATAACACTTTTTCTACAAACCTGCTCCTTTTTTCCAAAAAAGTGCTATTTTTGCAACGGTTCTTTGGCGGCTTTATGTCGCTTTACATATCGAATCAAGAAGCGTTATGCTTGACTTGTGAATGAAAACGTAGGAAATTTTCATTGAAGTTACAAGGCTGGTATAATGGTTCACGCTTAGCGTGGACTTTTATCCTTTCTTTAACTTCGGGTTTCCTACGACCTTCATTCAGAGAAATGGCATATTAGTACCACGCTTTTTTTGTGCAATAATGTCCTTATGAGGTGCTGATAAGGAAAACAAAGGTTGCGCCCGTCACAAATTTAGGGTAAGAAATCATGAATAAAGATGCTGCATTAATGATTTTGAATTTACTTACCATTGCTATATGTATAATAATACCAATTTTAGCCGTACGAAAACATAAAGAGCGAGGCCCAAAACTTAAATTTGGAGAACTAACCAAACTAATAGGAGCAAAAGAACTGAACGTCCAAATTGATTTTTCACAAAGCAGAATAATGGGACTCTCTGAAGAAGATTTCTTATGGTACCAATGTGCTAAATCGAAAATAGGAGATGGATGGCGTGAATACTGGAAAGATTCATGCAACAAACAGTTTCTTGGGTTTTTCTGTATAAACGCGAATTATTATTCTCAAATTATTGGTTTAAAGTTTGGAGATTTCCCTAACGCACAATTCACAGCATTATTTCATGTACAAATTGTAGATGAAGATGGGTCGTCATCAGGGTCGGTACAAATAATAGATAACTCATCGGGAGAAGCAATAGCCTGTTTGGAAAGATTTTATGGATCAGGAGGCAGAGTCGGTTCGATTGAAAACTTAATTGGTGATGCCATGAAACGACTTGGGGGAAAACTTGGAAACTTTTTATATTCCAAATTAAAATAAATAACTCAAAAACAAGCAAACACGATCTCGCAAATAACCCACAAGAAGCATTCTGTGGATTTAGCTTTTGCATAAACTTTTTCAAAATCAATACTCCACCTTGTCCTCCTTCATTTGCCAAGCACGGAAGGTCTCGATGGCTTCGTCGCGCAGCAAGGGGATGAAAGGCACAGAACGTTCGGCGAGATGCTGTTCCAATTCCTTATAGATGAAGTCGTCAGCGAAGTCGATGGCGGCGGCATCCTTCTTTGTGTTGCCGTAGAAGACCTTCTTGATGCGGGCCCAATAGATGGCGCCGAGGCACATGGGGCAAGGCTCGCAGGAGGTGTAGATGACACAGTCCGAGAGGTCGAAGGTGCCCAGCTTGCGGCAAGCCTGGCGGATAGTGTTCACCTCGGCATGGGCGGTAGGGTCGTTGTCGCGAGTGACGCTGTTGGCACTGCCAGCCACGATTTCTCCGTCTTTCACGATGACAGCCCCGAAGGGCCCGCCTCCGTTTTTTACGCTTTCATTTGCGAGGCGGATGGCCTCGCGCATAAAGGTTTTATCTTTTTCTGTGATGTTCATATTACTTGATGTATCTGCTGCAAAAATAGCATTTCCCTCGCAATTGTATTTGCATTTTTTTAAAAAGATGTAACTTTGTCGCGTCAAATAATAATAACTATTAAAAGTTGTGCCCGACACGGAATCAAGGGTATCAAGAAAATGAAAAGAAACCTTAGAACTGCACTTGTCGCCAATCTGGCCATCTGCCTTGTTTGTGCTATATTCATGAGCAGTTGTAGTTCCTGCGAAAGACAGAGACAACAGAAAGAAGAAGAGCAACGCTATCTCGAACTCATGGAAAAAATCACTCCTAATACATTTGAGCCATATTTGACAAGTTACGCCGAAGAAATCTGCCTTGAAAGATACTACAGAAATGGAAATAGGTTTTGGGGATGGGTCATTGATGAAAGCAGCATGAGAGGCGAAATTACCCTAGAGGACAAAGCGGATGGCAAGGGCAAAATCGGGCGAGGCACCGTCCATGTGAAGATGACAGGAGCTGGTGGAAAGCGCCTAAGAAACGGAAGTGCTGATGTCGTATTATCGGGAATCCTCAACATAAATTCCGATGGGTCTTATTCTTTTGTAAAAGGTGCAGATTACCGTCTCGAAAACATTGTCCACTTAGACAGAGTGGATGGTGTGATAGAGGATGGTCCTGAGGTGATTTCCAAATTTTTACAAAAATAACTCTATCAATCTGGCGCTAAGACAGTAATAGAGACAGCATACTACCATCAACCCCGCAAGTACTTGCGAGGTTGTTTTTTATTGCAGCAGAAAAGACCTATTCTTTCCTATACCTCGCCTCCAACTCAGCGCGATATTTGTCGGCAATGGCCTTGGCCAAGGCAACGCCATCGCCCTCCGGTTCGGGGCTGAAGGTGCCGAGGCGCTCGCGCCACCATTGCCCTTCGAACTTGCAGATGCGCTCATGGTAGGCCTTCTCATCGAAAGGCTTCTTGGTCTCGATGGCGGCATCCACATCCTTGAAGAATTCCTTCCAACGGTAGGCATAGTAGGTCGCCGTGAGACCCGCCCAAGCGCGGCTGGCGTATTCGTTGAGCAAGGCGTCTTCCTCGCCCCAGGTGGTAATGATGTTGCGGGCGTTGCTCTCAAAGTAGTCTTTGTCCTCTTCCGTCGTGCCAATGGCGCGTGCGTCACGAATCCAACGACCCACCAAGAATGCGCTTTCTGTAGCAAGAATCGCATCCGTGTCGTCAAGGATGTTGGTCATGGTTTTCTCAATTTGATGCAACTTCTCGTAATCTCCTTCACGATAGGCCTTCACATAGTCGGCATAGAGGTCGCTGAAGTAATTTCCGAGCAACTGCCGTGTGATGTTTACTGCATCGAAGTGGCGTGTGCGCGTGTTGCAGTCCGCAGCCAGCAAACCATCCAATGCATCCAACAAGGTGATATTGTTGTATTTATAGGTTGGAGCAACATAATACTGGCGGTATTCCTCGATGGTACCCATGGTCGGTCGTTGGTTGATGCGAACGGTCTGACCTGGCGACGACACCTTATTATACACGCTATCGGCGAGCAAGGCCCAAGCAGCACGCATATTGGGGTCTTCCTTGCCTGCGCGTTGGTCCGCGAGGCGCAACACCCAAGCATCCACATCCTTAGTGAGAGGGTTGTCCCATGCCTTCTCAAAGACATATTCATACATGAAGGGGTTGCAGTCGAAGCCTTCAAGCGTAGAACCGATGCCAACGAAGTTGTCACCACCCTTGTCAAAAGCTCTTTCGATTCTGACATTCACCGTGTCAAGGTTGCCGGCCAGCATGGAGTTGCCGCCAAAATTGCCAAGATAACACCAAATGTAAGGCACGCCATAGTAAGAATTAGTGCGCTCCCACACGGGTTGTCGTTCGCAGTAATAGTCAAGCATGATATGCCTGTCTTTCGGCATGGATGTGATGTAGGCCTCGATGCGGTTGTCGACTTCCCAATATTGGCGTTCGTTCCAGAACAGCCACGCCATCTCTAGCCATTTGGCTTCGGGGTCGGCGGCTTCGAGCGACTCATACACCTGCCGGCTCACGCGGCTGAGGTATTCGGGTTCCCAACTGGGTGGGATGAGTTCATTGAAGATGTCGATGCCATAGATATGGTCGGTGCCATAGAACTCGGTCTGCTTGTCGATGAATTTCTTTTGGATCTCGGCATACAACGGGTCGAGGGGGTCGAGGAACTTGCACCAACAGGTGCTGTCAAAACCCGCCCAGTCGCCCAACGAAGACAAAGGCGCCTCAGGATAAATCCTAGTGATACAGGGCGGCACATGGCCTGCAAAACCAGGCAACACTGGTTTCATGTTGAGTTCACGCTCACGAGCTACGATTTTCTTCTGCAGTTCTTTCTGGTTTTCTAACCACGACATGGGCAGCGGTCCGCCCCAGCGGTCGATGTTCTGCATGCGATGCCAAGGCAGGTGGGCAGGACCCGTGAAGTAACTGCGGATCTCCTCATCGGTGAGACCGAAGTCGCTCCACACCTCATACCACACCGACTCCTGCCCCGTGATGGCCAATGGCAGGTTGATGCCGTTGAGCGCCATCCAGTCGATGAAATGCTCCCATTGAGACCAGTCCCACCAAGGCAAGGTATAACCGAAAGTGCAGTAATTCAAAAAGAAACGGTCAGGAACACGAGCACTCAGACTGACTTTCTCGGTTAGCGTAGGCATGGTAGCAGGAATCTGCAGCGGCTCTTCCTTGAACCAGGAGTATTGCGCCATGCAGTAATATTTCAGGTAATGGTTGAGACCAACCGCCATACTATTGGCGTTGTTGCCACGGATGATGAGGTTGTTTCCTCGTGTCTCTATTTCAAAACGGTCGACAGTGTCGGCAAGTCGTTCAAGGACAATTTTTTCCGAATACTCGGGTACCACACGGCTCACCAGTCCGCGCATGGCAATGACTTCGGGGTCGGTTTCGGTCTTCTTCGTGCAAGAAACGCACAGCAGGATGCTCAACAGAGTGATGAGGTATAGTTTTTTCATCGGATCATGGATTTTTGTTTGGGCAAAAATAATGTTTTTCGTTATCCGCGTTATTAATTAGTCGTATTTTTGCGCAAAATCATCCCCATGAAACGCTTGCTTCTGTTCTTCGCCCTGACTGCGTCGCTCTTCACGGCGTGCAAGAAATACGAGTCTCCCTCATCGGGTGGAGACACTCCCTTGCCCCATCACACTGACCCCATCTACCAAATCGGCGACTATTTCCGCAACGACACATTAGAGGGTGTTGTATTTCTTACTTATGGAACCCATAACGGACTGATAGTCAGTTTAGAAGAGACACAACTGCCTTGGTGCACTTCAAACTATCTCAACAGCGAGACGGGAGCCACCAACCCATACGACGGTTGGCGCAACACCAACATCGTCATGTCGAACTATGACCTGAATCGATTCCCTGCCATTCAATGGAGCCACCAAAGGAACACTTGGCATCTGGTTTATTACAACTATCGTCCCATTACGGCCAACCAATGGTTTGTGCCTTCCAGCAGCGAACTAAGCAAACTCCTTCAAAACCAAGCGGCAGTGAACGCCACCCTTGACTCACTGGGATATCCCACATTGGAGGACAAAGTCTATTGGTCAAGCACGGAGACTGGCACACGGGGCGCTGCTGCGGTACGGATACAGGATGGGCAGATTGTCATCAGCGACTCAGTAAAAAGCCAAGCCTTTTATGTGAGGGCTATTAGGAATTATTAATTATGGGTACGCTTTGCGTCATTGCGAGGCACGAAGCAATCCAGGGAACCAACTTACAAGAAAGATTATTACTTTTGCCAATGATTGACTCCAATTATCATGGACAAGAAAACCTGTGTCTACATATTGTTTAACCGCAGGAATGGCACCTTGTACACTGGTGTGACTTCTTTTCTGAAGCGACGCATCTATGAGCACAAAACAAAACTCCACCCTAACAGCTTTACGGCAAAATACGATGTCGACAAGTTGGGGTATTTTGAGGAATATGTCTCAATAAAAGAGGCTATAGAAAGGGAAAAACAAATCAAGGCAGGCTCAAGGGCGACTAAACTTGCTTTGATTGAGGGTATGAAACCCAATTGGGAGGATTTGTACGATTTATTATGACTTTATTCCCGTGGAGAGATTGGAGAAGAAGTGAGCCTTGCCGAGGGGAAGCTTGTACAATTAATTATAACTTCACATCTGGATTAACTCCGTTGAATCTTCGATTTGCTTCGTCGTGCCTCCTCGCAAATCGCGATTGGCTACGCCGAATGCAAAGCATTTCGACGATGCAGAGCGAGTCAATGACGCAAAGCGACGACAAGATTATTTCTTCGCCACAGGATCGCAAGTCAATCCGATGCCTAGTTTCTTGAAGATCTTCTGGTCTACCTCGCTGAGCATCACCGTGCTATGCACTTGACATCCTCTAAGTTGAGGCAGACTTTCGAGGGCTTTCTTGCAGTTCTCGTCCCAAAGGCTGAGCATGGAGAGGGCAACTAGCACCTCGTCGGTATGCAGACGCGGGTTCTTGCCGTGCAGATAGCTGACTTTGGTGGTCTGGATAGGCTCAATCATCGCTTGTGGGATAAGTTTCACTTCATGAGGTATCCCAGCGATGTGTTTGGTGGCATTCAGGATCAAGGCAGCGCTAGGACCTAGCAAGTCACTGGTGTGTGCAGTGATGATGGTGCCGTCTTCAAGCTCAATGGCAGCGGCGGAGACGCCTTCCTTCTCTTTCCGTTCCTTGGCCGCGATAGTCGTCTTGCGAAGTGCCGTACTGATACGGGCCTGTTTCATCAAAAGCGCAATTTTGTTCACCTCATTTTCCGTTCCTTTGCCTTTGGCCAGGTTGCATAAAGCGGTGTAGTAACGGCGGATAATCTCCTGCTTCGAGGCTTCGCAGCATACGGCATCATCGCTGAGGCAATAACCCACCATATTGACACCCATGTCAGTCGGCGACTTGTAGGGATTCTCGCCATAGATGCTCTCGAAGATGGCATTCAGCACAGGGAAGATTTCAATGTCACGGTTGTAGTTGACAGCAGTTTTGCCGTACGCCTCCAAATGGAACGGGTCAATCATGTTGACATCGCTAAGGTCGGCGGTGGCAGCCTCGTAAGCCACGTTGACGGGATGCTTCAGCGGCAGGTTCCACACGGGGAAGGTCTCGAATTTGGAATAACCCGCCTTGATGCCTCTTTTGTTTTCATGATAGAGTTGACTGAGGCAAACAGCCATCTTGCCGCTACCAGGACCCGGGGCCGTGACCACAACCAGCGGGCGCGTGGTCTCCACATAGTCGTTACGGCCGAAACCTTCCTCCGAGTCGATGAGAGCGACATTGTTGGGATAGCCTTCAATGATGCGGTGATAATACACTTTGATGCCCATGCGCTCGAGACGTTGGCGGTAGGCATCGGTGCTGGCCTGACCGTTGTAATGGGTCACCACCACAGAATTCACCATGAAACCACGATTCATAAACTCATCGCGAAGACGAAGCACATCCACATCGTAGGTGATGCCCAAGTCACCGCGCACCTTGTTCTTCTCAATGTCAACGGCGCTGATAACAATAATAATCTCCACATCATCAATCAGTTGGGAGAGCATCTTTAGTTTACTGTCGGGTTGAAAACCAGGCAACACACGACTGGCATGGAAATCGTCGAAAAGTTTGCCGCCAAATTCGAGATACAGCTTATCGCCGAATTTCGCAATGCGGTCCTTGATGTGTTCCGACTGGATTTTGAGATATTTTTCGTTGTCGAACCCGTATTTTGCCACAGCGGACGCTGAGCCTGTCGAAGCGTTTTTCATGATGCTTAAAAGTAAAAATACGGGATGCAAAGATAGGTGTTTTTGGAACATCAGAGACATTTTTGAACAAAAAAAGGTCGCCTCCCAAGGAAGCGACCCTTAAATAGAGATTTTCGATTGTCCGTGGATTGCTTCGTATTTTGAAGGCATAGACACACTCGCCTAAAGGCTCGGTATGACATGCCTTCAAAACACTGGCAAAGACATGGACTTTCCCAATTACCAAGCGAAGAGCGGATAGTCCTTCATCAGCTTGTTGACTTCGGCGCGGACGGCATTGATCTTGGCCTCCGAAGCGGTCTTGGTCTCAGGATTGATGTCGCTGATGACGTCATCGATCATGTCGACGATGACGGCCATCTTGTCTTGCTTCAGACCACGGGTGGTGATGGCGGGCGTGCCAACGCGCAGACCAGAGGTCAGGAAAGGCGAGCGGGTGTCGAAAGGCACCATGTTCTTGTTGACGGTGATGTCAGCAAGGACGAGGGTGTTCTCCACCATCTTACCGGTGATCTCCGGGAACTTGCCGCGAAGGTCGATCAGCATGGAGTGGTTGTCGGTGCCACCGCTGATGACATCGTAACCCTTATCCATGAAGGCTCTGGCCATGAAGGCGGCATTCTTTCTCACCTGTTGGATGTACTCCATGTACTCGTCGCTGAGGGCTTCGCCGAAAGCAACGGCCTTGGAGGCGATGACATGCTCCAGAGGACCACCTTGGATGCCCGGGAACACGGCGCTGTTGATCAAAGCTGACATCATCTTCGTCTCGCCCTTCGGGGTCTTGCGGCCGCGCGGGTCTT
>JAEEGJ010013614.1_pt1 | contig 19626 bp, 12 predicted proteins | sample 8958761 | NCBI WGS metagenome assembly JAEEGJ01 (sample SAMN16246546, study PRJNA631951) | gut metagenome | biome: gut microbiome; feature: rumen; material: RS-attached | host: Bos | place: Iran: Karaj | collected 2018-10 | reverse complement strand
GGAACCTGATTATTCTGGTTCTGATTATTCTGCTGCTGATTATTATTCAGCTGAACAGCGGTTATATTTTTAAGACCGATAAACATAAAATCTGTCTGTTGTTTCTGATTTCTGCTGCAAAGGTAAGCACTATTTTGATACATTGTTCTCAAAAAGGCGAAAAATTTTACTATATTCCATCAAATTTCCAAAAATTCTGACATTTAGTAAGTGCAACTAACAAATATGCAACATCTTGCTATACGATATAAAATTTGTCATCTCTATGAAAATGAGTATATTTACATTCAATATTAAGTAACTGACCTGATTATGAAACTATCAAAATACCTTTCGGCCATGGCCGTGCTGACCATAATGTCAGCAATGCCCGCCAAAGCACAGATTACAATAAATGAGGTACTGGCATCAAACGGCAGCACCAATACGGATCCGGATTACGGAGCAAATGCCGACTGGATAGAATTACACAATGCCGGACAGGCCGATGTAAACCTGAGCGGATGGTCAATCACCGACAACCTGAAAAAACCGGGGAAGTTCGTTCTGCCCGACACAACCATCAAGGCCGGAGGATATCTGCTGATATGGTGCGATGACCTGGGTAACGGCCTTCACGCCGGATTCAAGTTGAGTGCCGACGGTGAAGAGGTGGGTCTTTTTGATGCTGACGGCAAGATGGTTGACAGCATGTCTTTCGGACCCCAATACGGCGATGTGAGTTTTGGCCGTTCCATAGACAATGCCGGATTGCAGGTCTTCTTCATGATCCCCACTCCAGGTGCCGCCAACAACACTCAGGGCTATACAGGCAGATCCAACCAGCCGGTTATACTGACACAGGGCGGAGCCTATGCCGGATCTGTTACGGTAACCGTCACCAATGATCAGGGAGGTGTGGTTTACTATACCACTGACGGTTCAGAGCCTACCAAAGAGTCAAACGTTTATACTTCTCCCCTCACCTTTACCCGAACTACAGTGTTCAGGGCACGCATACTGGAAGACGGCAAGATGCCGGGTCAGACTATGACCATGACCTATTTCCTTAACAACGAGTTCCAGGGCCACAGCCTGCCGGTGGTATCGCTGGCAACTGAGAGCGGCAACTTCTGGGACTCCGAGCATGGAATTTACGGTTGGACCAACGCACATAACGAGAAGGCTGATTTTGAGATTCCGGTAAACATAGAACTCTATGAGAACAACGGCAGTGACCGTGCTGCATTCAACGAGCCTGCGGGCGTAAAGATAAACGGTCTGTATGCATGGCAGTTGCCGCAGAAGATGCTTGGAGTATATTTCAAGAAGAAATACGGCGAGAGCAAACTGTCATACCAGCTGTTCCATGACGATGAGCGCAACGAGTTCGATGACTTTGCGCTGCGTGCATCGGGCAATGACTGGAACTACACCATGTTCCGTGACGGCCTGCTTCAGCAGGCTTGCCGCAGAGGCGGACTCAACCTGGCGCTACAGGCGTTCCGTCCGTCGGTGGTATATCTTAACGGAGAGTTCCTGGGAATCCATAACATTCGCGAGAAGGTCAATGAGGAGTACATAGAGACCCGATACGGTCTTGAAGCCGGCACATTTGACATGATCGAGGGTGACCAGAACGTCGAAGCCGGCGATTGGGAGGAATGGAACCACTACAAGGAGTTGTGGCAGAAAGACCTGAGCGTTCAGGCCAACTATGACGCCCTGACCGCTATAATGGACGTTGAGAACTATACCGATTTCATAGTGGCGCAGATTTGGAGCCATAACACATCGGTCAACCACAATCCTATGGCCTGGAAGCCCAAGGACGCCGGCGTTTGGCGCTGGATATTCACTGACGGTGACCGCGGTTTCAACAGCTATGCCGATGACTATGCCGACTGGTATGCCGAAAAGGCCAACATGCCTTTCGGGTCAATGCTCAGGAATGAAGGCTACCGCAACTATTTCTGCAAACGTGCCGCCGACCTCCTGTTCACTGCGTTCAATCCTGAGGAGATACAGCGTCAGGTAACGGAGCACAGCAATGACATAGAACCGCTTATGGAACAGCAGGTTCAGAGGTGGCTTGGCACCAGCAGTTCCTACAGCGGCAATGCGCTTACATCGACCCGTCAATGGCGAAGCCGTATCAGTTATCTGCGTGATTTCTGCAACGGCCGCCCCATAGTGCTGCTTTGGGACATGTATGAGAACTACGGCACCGGAAAGCCCTCCCTGCTCACCCTTACCGGAAAGAACGGTTTTGAGTTCAACGGCTTGGCCATCAACAAGGAGAAGTGGTGCGGATCTTACCCCACCGATATGGAGATAACTCTTACCGCCCGTCAGCGTGTGGGATACACGTTCAAGGGGTGGCGCGAGAATGCCGTAAAGAAGCTGATATCAACCGGTAGCGGCTGGAAATATCTTGATGACGGAACCAGCCCCACATCATGGCAGACAGTCTCTTTTGACGACTCGGCATGGAAATCGGGAGCGTCGCCCTTAGGGTATGACACCGACAACAAGATGACGGATCTGATAAAGACTACCGTGAACTACGGCTCAAGCAGTTCCAAGTATGTCACCACATATTTCCGCCGCAAGTTCACCGTTGATGAAGATCCCGCATCCTACCTGCAGATAAAGCTCCGCCTTCTGCGCGATGACGGCGCAGTTGTTTATCTGAACGGCAGGCAAATCATACGCAGCAACCTCAGGGAGAACTTTGAATCCAATCCTCTGGCTGATAATTATGCCATCCCCAAGCGCGCCGCCATAAGATATCTCACTTATGATATCGATCCATCATGGCTGCACCAGGGAGAAAACACCATAGCAGTGGAGGTTCACCAGACATCAAGGAGCAGTTCTGATATCATAATGGACGTGGAACTGCTGGCTGTGCTGAACCAGACCGCATCACAGAACCGGTTAAGCGGACAGACCAACCCTACAATCAAGTTGTCCATTGATTCCGATATGGCAGTGGAGGCAATGTATGAGCCATCCGGTCTTAACATGCTTCCCGATACCATATTCACTGACATGACCCTGCTCAAGTCCAAATCGCCCTACTATACTGCGGCCGATGTCACCGTCGTCAAAGGCACACGCCTTACCGTTGAGCCGGGTGTGGAGATAAGGTTTGCACCCAACTCATGCATGATTGTACACGGAGGACTTACCGCTCAGGGTACACGCTCGGACAGCATACGTTTTGTGCTCAACCCGCAATATGCAGGACAGGCCTGGGGCGCGCTCTGCTTCATAAACAGCGATTCCAGGTCAACACTGAGTTATGCTACCATGCGTGATGCCGGTCAGGGACCTCGCATGTACAACTGCGTGGCGGCCATATCGGCCTACAACTGTGAGCAACTGGTGCTTGACCATCTGAACATTACTGATGTCACCAGCAACCCCATAGCGGCCCGTTACAGCGACGTGACGCTTACAAACAGCATAATACACAGCCGTGTTACGGGTGACCTGATAAATGTCAAGTACGGCAAGGGACGCGTGGAGCACTGCACGTTCATAGGCAATGACCAGGTTGATACCGATGCCATTGACTTTGACGGCATAAACGGCGGCATCATCAGGGATGTGGTGGCACATCACTTCCTGGGTTATAACAGTGATGCCGTGGATATCGGCGAACAGGCTATGGGCGTAATCATTGACAGCCTGCTGGCATACACCATAACTGACAAGGGTATCAGCGTGGGACAGCGCTCAACCGTAAAGGTCAGCAACTCAACGTTCATTCAGACTAACATGGGCGTTGCCGTAAAGGACTCTTGCCATGCCGATATTGACAAGTGCACTTTCTTTGCCGTGGCAACTCCGGTGGCCTGCTATGAGAAGGTTGACGGACGTTTGGGCGGAAATGCCGTGGTAACCGAATGCATACTCTCCAACAGCTATGACCGTACTTATGAGTGCGATGCCAATTCAAGCATCAGGTTCAGCGGATCACTCTCAGACGGTGACACGCTCTCCGCAGGTAACCTGTACGGCGATGCGCAGTTTACATCGGCCACTGATTTCCTGCTGACACCTGCCACCCTGAAGATAGGCTCCATGTACATGCCTGAGACCCCGCAGGCAGAGCCTGTCATAAGTGAGATATGCTTCCATCCCACCCTTGATTCCGAGTCAGAGTACATAAGGATCTACAATCCGACCAATACGCCATTTGACCTGAGCGGATACACACTCAGCCAGGCCTTTGACTTTACATTCCCAGAAGGAAGCCGCATTCCGGCGCATAAAAGCATCTATGTAGCGGCCAACGCCTCAAAACTCTCATCTAAAGTCAATGGCGATCAGGTATGGCAGTGGAGCGACGGGAAACTCTCCAATAGCGGTGAGTCAATACGTCTTTGCAATCCGGCTGGTATTGTCGTAGACCAGGTTACTTATATGAGTGTGGCTCCTTGGCCCGTATCGGAACAGTCTGGCACTACGGCACTGCTGCTGCGTGACCTGAATGCCGATAACCACATGGCTTCCAACTGGACCCTCAATCAGTATCCCACTGATGTGGAACTGATTCCTGCCGCACCTGGTTCAGACATCATCTATGACCTTAACGGCCGCCAGATAGAGGGACAGCCGCAAGGCATAGTGATAATCAACGGCAAGCTGTACTATTACAAGCAGCAATAAATGCTTTGAACAGTGGGTGCGGATTCTCGGGAGTGCTTTTGTACTCGGGATGGAACTGTGAGCCTATGAAGAACGGATGCACTGACTGCGGAAGCTCCACGATCTCGGTCAGACCCGTCTGAGGATTGTGGCCCGATGCCACTAACCCGGCCTTCTTGAAGTCCTCGGCATACTTGGCGTTGAACTCATAGCGGTGACGGTGACGCTCGGAAATCTGCTTGGTTCCGTAAATCTTGTATGCAAGAGTATCCTTTGTGATTTCGCAGTCGTAGGCTCCCAGACGCATTGTACCTCCCTTCATGGTGGTCTTCTTCTGATCCTCCATCATGTCGATAACGGGATGCTTGGTATCGGGATTGACCTCGGTCGAATCGGCATCCTTGAATCCAAGGACGTTGCGGGCAAACTCTACTACGCACATCTGCATTCCCAGGCAGATTCCAAAGAACGGAATCTTATTTTCGCGGGCATACCTGATAGCCTCTACCTTGCCCTCCAGACCGCGTGAGCCGAATCCGGGGGCAACCAGGATTCCCTTCATGCCCTTGAGTTTGTCGGCTACGTTATCGGCTGTTATCTCCTCGCTGTTTACGGAGTGGATGTGAACTTTGCATGAGTTAGCCGCACCGGCGTGTACAAGTGCCTCAAGGATTGATTTGTAGGCATCCTGCAATGATACATACTTACCTACCAGAGCTACATCTACCTCGGTCTTGGGGTGTTTGAGACGGTCCAGGAACTCCTCCAGGAGCTTCAGGTCGGGCTGGTTGAAGTTCTCGATGCCAAGCTTGCGGACAACCAGTTCGTCCAGGTGCTCAGCGTGCATGTTCAAAGGTACCTGATAGATGCTCCAGGCATCGATGCTCTGGATTACGTGACCTGGCTTTACGTTGCAGAACAGGGCCACCTTGCGGCGCAGTTCATCATTGAGCGGATGCTCGGTACGGCAGATAATCACATCGGGCTGTACTCCGGCCTGCTGCAGCATCTGTACAGAGTGCTGGGTAGGCTTGGTCTTGAGTTCCTTGGCGGCACTCAGATAAGGTACCAGCGTTAGATGTATTGACATACATGAGCCCTCGGGCAATTCCCACTGGAGTTGGCGTACAGCCTCTATGAACGGCAGTGACTCCATATCACCTACGGTTCCGCCTATCTCGGTAAGCACCACGTCAAACTGGCCTGTCTGGCCCAGCAGCAGCATGCGGCGCTTTATCTCATCAGTGATGTGAGGAACTATCTGGACGGTCTTGCCCAGATAGGCACCCTCACGCTCCTTGGTAATCACGGTATTGTATATCTTTCCGGTGGTCACGTTGTTGGCCTTTGATGTATGCACACCCAGGAAACGCTCGTAGTGGCCCAGGTCCAGGTCAGTCTCGGCGCCGTCATCGGTCACATAGCATTCACCGTGCTCATAGGGATTAAGCGTGCCGGGATCTATGTTTATGTACGGGTCAAACTTCTGGATAGTAACCCTCAGACCTCTGGCCTGCAACAACTTGGCCAGTGAAGCGGCAATAATACCCTTTCCTAGCGACGAAACTACTCCGCCGGTAATAAATACGAATTTTGTCTCCATATGACTAATGTTTTTCTATTCTACTGTAACAGATTTGGCAAGGTTACGGGGCTGGTCAACGTCACGCCCCTTGGCAATGGCAATGTGGTATGCCAGGAGCTGCAGCGGTATAACCGACAGCAGCGGAACCAGGCACTCCTCGGTGTCCGGAATCTCAAACGAGTAGTCCGATATTCCCTTAACGTCCTTATCTCCCTCGGTCACGATGCTGATCACCCTGCCCTTACGCGCCTTGACCTCCTGGATATTACTCAGGATCTTGTCATAATGACCGCGTTTGGGAGCTATCACCACTACCGGCATCTCCTCATCAATAAGGGCAATCGGACCGTGTTTCATCTCGGCTGCGGGATAGCCCTCGGCATGTATGTATGATATCTCCTTGAGTTTGAGCGCACCCTCAAGTGCTATCGGATAGTTGTATCCGCGGCCCAGGTAGATAAAGTTATGGGCGTATGTGAATGTCTTGGCCAGTTCTGCAATCTGCTTATCATGCCCCAGAATCTTCTCAATCTTGGCAGGTATGTTGGGAAGTTCCTTGATTATGCTTTGACGCTGTTCAGGTGATACCGTACCCTTCTCCTGGGCAATGTTCAACGCAAGCAGCAGCAGTGTCTCAACCTGTGCGGTAAAGGCCTTGGTCGATGCCACACCAATCTCAGGACCGGCATGTGTGTAGCAGCCTGTATCGGCCTCACGTGCAATTGACGAACCTACCACGTTACATATTCCAAAGAGGAATGCGCCTGACTCCTTGGCCAGTTTCATGGCTGCCAGGGTATCGGCAGTCTCACCGGACTGTGATATTGCAATCACCACGTCATCGGGATAGATCACGGGATTGCGGTAACGGAACTCTGATGAGTATTCAACCTCAACCGGAAGACGGGTAAGGTCCTCTATAAGATATTTGCCGATAAGCGCTGCGTGCCATGAGGTTCCGCAGGCACAGATTATGATTCTGCGTGCCGCCATCAGACGTTTCTTATGGTCGATGACACCGGAAAGCTTGACTATTCCCAGTTCGGGATGCAGACGGCCGTTCATTACGGTACGGGTGGTATCGGGCTGCTCGTGAATCTCCTTGAGCATGAAATGCGGGAATCCGCCCTTCTCTATCTGACTCAGATTCATCTCCAGTTTCTTGACCACCGCGGTCTGCTCAATGCTGCGCAGGTCAGTTATCCTAACCTCCTTACCGCGCTCCAGAAACGCAATCTGCTCCTCACCAAGGTAGATTACGCGGTCAGTATACTCAACTATGGGAGTGGCATCGGAACCTATCAGGAATTCGTCATCACCCACACCTATTATAAGAGGACTACCCTTGCGGGCTGCAATCATTCGGTCGGGCTGGGTCTTGTCCACTATCACGATGGCGTATGCGCCAATCACACTGTTCAGAGCCAACGGAACGGCCTCCTCAAGGGAGATGTTGTGAGAGTCCATTATGTACTGGATAAGCTGTATCACAACCTCCGTATCGGTCTCACTCTTAAAGTGGTATCCCTGGTTCTGCAGCTCTTTCTTGAGAGAACGGAAATTCTCAATGATTCCGTTGTGTATCAGAGCTAGGTTTCCTGATTCCGAGAAATGCGGATGGGCGTTCACATCGTTTGGCTCTCCGTGAGTTGCCCAACGGGTATGTGCTATGCCGACGCATCCGCTCAGGTCCTTACCCTCAACGGCATGCTCAAGATCGGCAACCTTACCTTTTGTCTTGTAAATGACCAGGTCACCACCGTCATTTATAAGTGCCACACCGGCGCTGTCATAACCGCGATACTCAAGTCTTGACAGTCCTTTAATCAAAATAGGATAAGCCTGACGCTTACCGATATAACCTACAATTCCGCACATATATTACCTTCAATAAAGGGTGAAGGCTGATTCTAACTGAACCAGCCTTCACTCAAATTATCCAATAAGTATTTCCAAAATCTCCGTCATATTATCCGACTGGTGAAACAACACGGGGAAACCGGAATCTGATTATCATTCAGATTCTGCTTGTCATTCATCTGATTAGACAGACAGTTATATGTAACTTTTCCCTCCATTGTCATTTCAAAACGTTGCAAAATTACGCAGATAATTTCAGATTGCAATCAAATCAGACAAAAAAGTTTCAATTTGCCATTGTATTGTTTATAATTTTTACCGATGCCGCCTTAAGCTGCTGCCATCCTGCCTTATCGGTCAGCCTGATCATGAAATGATAATCACCAGGATCGACATCGGCCGGAATCAATATATCCAGAGACGCATCATATGTACGTAGCCCGTCCGGGATGGTGTAGTCTTTATTGAACACCCATGGCTTTAGCGGCTTCTTCTTGGGATCCATAATACATTCCGATGCCGATGTGCTGTGTGAGTGATGGTCAAAATTATTATGTATCTCTATGTTGAAAGCACCCAGTTCGGTATCATCCTCAAATATATAATGGAAATGAATGGTATCGCCCAGAAAGAAAAGCTCACAGTCATCAGGAACCGGAAGTATACCATCACTGATTATCACGGGCATGGTCATATCCCTTGCCCCGTCATCAACTGAACTGCTGCACGCACAGAGTGCGCACAGCAGCAGAAGGAATAAATCTGTCCTTTTCATTCCGTCAGTCTTCATGATCGTGGTCATGACCGTCATCATCACCATCGTCCTCAACTATCTCAATATGAGCCTGGGCCACACTCTGCTGACCCTCCTTGTCAGTGACGGTAAAATGAAGGTGATACTCGCCTAACGGAGCATCGGCAGGTATGTCTATATGCTCGTGGAACTCAATGTTACGCACACCAATGTACTTACCCTCAGTATATGACTTCTCTATCTCGAATGATCCGTCTTCCTGATGGATTTCAACATTGATTGAAGCGATAAGTCCTTCGGCCACCACATCGGCTTCAAGATGCATGTCATCACCGGGATGGGCATGTCCGCTGTTGTCATGACCCACCTCTGTCAGAGTTATTTTGGGCTTGGCTACGGTATCCTTATCCTTGTCACATGAGTTGAGGCTTACTGTCATTACTGAAACGAGTGCCATTACAAGGCACATTCTGATATTCTTATTCATAATTCTGTCTTTTAATCTGTTTGTTTTTAAAAATCCAAAGCTATCATCACAGACATGTTACGTCCCGGTTCCGGTACATCAATGAGTCTGTAATAGCTTGTGTGGTCATAGTAGCGCATGTCAAGAAGATTATCGGCATGCAGTAATACTCTGACTTTGTATTTGCCGGCTGTAAACTGCCCTCCGGCCTGCAGGTTCAGGGTCCAATGCCCCGGGGTTGGTTTTTCGGGTGGGACAATCTCATTCCTATTACCTGTAAAGCGGGCGTTCAGTCCTGCGTATACGCCCTTGATCCCGTAACGCAGTTCAACCCTTGCGGCCCATGGCGGTGAGAAAGGCAATGTATAGCCGCGTTTGGGACCTGACAACTGCCTGGCATACAGATACTCCCATGACCACTCCGTCTCCAAATGAGACAGCAGACGAACCGTCATCTGCGTCTCAAAGCCCCACCTGAACACCCGGGCCTGAGTGTAATGATAAAGTTGCAGGCCCTCCACATATACAGATGTGGGATTCAGGTAGATGTAATTGGGAAAATAGTTCACGAAAGGATCCGCCTGTATGCTCAGACGTTCCGATTCAAACGTCACTCCCATATCCAGCTGGTAAGACTCCTCGGGATCAAGCGCGGCATTACCGCGTTCATACCTGAATATATGGTAATTGATTCCGTCGGTTCCTAACTCTTTGGGTATAGGTATCCTGAAACTCTTACCTACGTTTGCCTTGAACACCCACTCTCCTATCCGTCGGTTCACACCCACTGACCATGTGACGCTGCTGAAACGGCGTCTTGACTCGGCCGACCTCTCCATATACACAGAGTCACCCTGCATATCGGGGGTCCTGAACCAGTCCCTGTAACCGTGAATATGGGTTACGGCATAATCTGCACGTATGCCGGCATTGACCTTAAAGTCATTATCCGCAGAGTAACTGTCTGTGATATAAATGCCGCCTTGCGCAGTCTCGAACGACGGTATTATGAATCCCCACCCGCTCTGCCGGTTTTTCTGGAACTCAGCGTTCACTCCGGTCCTGATTTCATGACTCTCAAAAGCATAGAGCCTCAAAGAGAGGTTTGCCGTGTAGGTATCCTTACAGAAGCGGCGTTCAAGTGATGACCCCGGCACCGGCATGTAACCGTGACTGACGGGCTCCGACAACTCTTCACGCAGATTGTTCTGATAGGCCAGGCCCGCCTCAATGCCAAACCCGTCGGCCTGCCATGTCGTATGGCTGAGCACCTTAAGATGGTTCACCCACTGACTTGGAAGGTCTATGTCTCTGACACTCCGGTCATAGTCTATATCGGACAGTCTGACCTCAAGCCCGTGTGCATTGGCAAAGAACCCGCTTTTGGAATAGGAGTCCGATACACGCACATCGGTATGGAACCTGTATCCCTCATAACCCAGCATGACAGCACCGTCACGCTCCCTGCCGGCTGTGTTACGCAGCCGGCGGTCCTTGAGCCTGATATAATAGGAATAGTACTGTATGCTGTCAGCAGGCACCTTGCTGTCACTGTAGTCCAGCCAGGTGGTATTCATATTGTAAAATAACCTGCCCTTACGGCCTCCCAATCCGGCCGATATACCCGTCTGGTCATTGACAGACCGCCCTACAAGTTGGACGGAACCTTCAAAACCGTGCTCGGGAATATGTCTGGAATAGAGGCTCAGGACTCCTCCTATGGCATCGGAGCCATACAGCAGAGCAGCCGGACCCTTTATTATCTCGGCACGCTCCACGGCAAACTGGTCTATCTCCAGCCCGTGGTCATCGCCCCACTGCTGGCCTTCATGCTTGATGCCGTCCTCACTTACGGTCATACGGTTGAATCCGAACCCGCGGATCATGGGTTTGGACTGCCCGGAGCCTATGCTCATGGCTTTCACACCGGGTATGCCCTGCAAGGTCTGCATAAGGCTTCCGCCAAAATTGCGCTGCATATAATCACGGCTAACCTGTACCGCCGACTGTGACGAATGCATCTGGAAATCCAGCTGCCGGGTATCGGTAACCGTGACGTCATCAAGTACTACAGTGGTATCGGGCCATAACACAATGGCGGCAGCCAGTATGATTGTTATCATGCTGATTGTCTGTTATTAATAAAAGAATGAGATTGTCTCCTTTTAATTTAAGACAGACACCGGAGGGGCACGAAGTGAAGGAACGCCACAGGTACGCAAAAGTACCGCAGCGCTGCTTACGATTGGGAGTTTGTAATGCTGATCAGGATAGATGATTACCGCGATGATAGCCGCAGCAACATAAGGAAGTGAAAGGAACTGGCAGAGAACACACTCTCCAAGCGCATCATCCAGAACCACCAGATGTCCGGAACAAGTGTGTGCCAGACAGTCGGCGCACTGGGTAACCGATGCATCCGCATGCCGGTGCACGTGGACCGATGACAAAGCCAGCATGGGCAGGAACACCGCCAACAGCAGCCATGCACTTATCTGTCTTTTCAATACCGGATTCCTCATATCTTTACGGCCGCAAAAGTACGGTTTTTATCGGATTGGAAATAATAAAAAAAGTTGGAGAAGGTTGTCTTAATTGAAACCTCCTCCAGCTTCTCTATTTTAGGCGGAACCTATTTACTTGACTGTAATGACCATACGTGCCTTTTCGGGTCCGGGTATGATTTTCATTTCAAGTGTTCCTGTGGTTTTTGCACCTTCACCCAGCAGCGTGAGTTTTGCTGTAACCGTAGCCTCGGGGTTTGGAGACGATGAGATTACATCCTTCTCGGTAAGCTGACCTGACCACAGAACGGGACCGTAGGAGTGACTCAGTGTCCATGTTCCTGCGTCGATATCATCAAACTGGTACTCTTTCACATTTTCCTTGAGCATGATATACCGGGTACCTGCGCCCTGGGCATAACCGGCATTGCCTCCGGCAGCACGCTTGGCCACCTGCAGCTCTGCACCCAGACCTATGGTCTCGCGCGGGTTCTCGCTGTATTTGGGCAGACCGCTGGTAAACGCCTCAACCTCAAAATAGTACTCAGGTGATGTGTTGAGGCTGTGCATGTAAAGATCGTTCTTGCCGTATACTATGTAGCTGTTGTACAGTTTCTTCTTCTCAATACCGTAACGTACAATATAGCCGTCAGCACCTGCTACCGGCTCCCAGATTACGTTGGCCTCACGACGGTCCTCGGGATTGCGTACTGCCATAAACTTGGTAACCTTCTGGGTCTTCATCTTGGGTGTGGTACCGAACACGCGCAGATCCTTGATTGAGAACTTGGCGTTATCATAAGTAGCCACATTGACAACCTTGACATAACGGGCCTGTACAGGATTCTCCAACTCATTATAGTCATGCTTGAGCTCCATCTTGTTCTGGGGCTTGCTTATGATCTTGGTCCAGTTGGAGTTATCGTCCGATACAAACACCTCATAGCACTGGTACAGACGCTCTGCCTGAGGCTGCTGAGGTCTGCCTCCACCCATCATACCGCCGCCGAATCCGCCACGGCCGCCGGCACGCTGTGCACCTATATGATCCCAGTTAAGCTGAATGGCATTGATGGTAGCCTTATCTCCCAGATCTACCGTGAAGAACTCACCGGCATCACCTGTGGCAGCAGCCCAGCAGGTCTTGAAATCCTCATCCAGAGCCTGGGCGGGAGCATAGTTCTCAAATGTTGATGAGACGAATGCCTTCTTGTTTACTGACAGCAGTTTCCAGTCAACATAGTTGTCTACGCCGCCTACCTTGCGCTCATCGGGATAATACTGCGGATAGTCACCCAGAGCGGTGTTGGAGTACATCACACCCTGCTTGTCGACAGCCGACGGATAGATGGCAAGTTCTGATCCGCGTCCGCCCTCACCGTACTGTGCTGGAATCATGCAGATGGTCCAGAAGTTACCCTTCTTGTCCTTGAAGGTGCTGCCGTGTCCGGCGCCAACCTGGAAGCCGCTGGTCTTGAAAGTAAGAGGGTTATGCTCGCTGTATGTGAACGGGCCCATGGGGCTGTCCGATACATAAACGCCATGTGAATACGAGATGAATTCAAGGCCGATAGCAGCGTACTGAAGATAGTACTTGCCGTTATGCTTGATCATGTAGGGACCCTCAATCCAGGGAAGTTCCTCGGGGCCGTAGTCACGGCGACCATTGAATATTGAATAGATCACATCCTCGGGCTTGCGTACCTCGAATCCGTGGTTCTTGATATCGCTCCAGAACAGGGGTACAGGCTCACCCTTCTCCTTGAATGTCTCCTTGTCCAGTTCAACAACCTGGAACGGCATAATCTGAGACCAGCCAAAGTACATGTACAATCGGCCGTCATCATCCACGAACATATTTGCGTCACCGTATCGGTCACTGCTCAGTTCTCCTATCTTCTCCCACTCACCCTTGTACGGGTCAATGGCGCGATAGACGTTGCGGTTGTTCATGGAGCAGCCTATCAGCTTTCCGTCCATCTCTACAACCGATACCACACCGGCAGGATAGCCGGGAGCATCAACATAAGTCCAGTCACGGAAATCCTTGGAATACCAGTATCCGCGTCTGTGTGACACAAAGAGGAAATAGTTATCCTCAAAGATGATTACTACGGGTTCACCGCCTCTGATAGCCGGTTCATTGCCAACCACCACGTCAAGAGGATTGGCAAACGTGTGCTGGGCGTGCACAGAAATGCCGGCAAACATCATAGCCACGCCGGCAATAGTCCATTTGAAAAACTGTTTCATATAGGTTGTAATAAGGTTAGCAATCAATACCGTATTTGCAAATATGAGAAAAAAATACCTAACTTTACACTCAGAATTAAGACATTTTTCAATAGTACAAACGTTATGAAGAATTCAACCAATTTCTGGGGATTGCTGGCACTAGGTGTCTGCATCATTCTGTCTGTAAATAAGTTTACCGGCACAAAACGTGTTGTAAATGTAAAAGGCCTTGCCACACAGGAAGTTCTGGCCGACCATGTAATCTGGCCTTTGGTGATTCAGGATGTTGACAATGACCTGATCAGGCTCTACTCTACTATGGAAAAGAAGAGCAACGAGATTGTAAAGTTTCTTAAGGAAGGCGGTATCAAGGACAGCGAGATAAGCACAACCGCCCCTACCGTTTATGACCGTACCGCAAACCGCTACTCGAACGAGTACATTGCCAACCGCTACCAGATGCAGCAGGTTGTAACCGTAAGTTCCGATAATGTGGATCTGGTCCGTCAGCTCATTCTCAAACAAGGCGAACTGCTCAAGAAGGGAATTGCCATCGGCGGAAATGACTACGAACATCAGATACAGTATGACTTCAACGGCCTGAACGAGCTCAAGCCTCAGATGGTCGAGGTTGCCACCCGTAACGCACGTGAGGTAGCCCAGAAGTTTGCCGATGACTCAGGCTCCAAACTGGGCAAGATCCAGACCGCATCACAGGGACAGTTCTCAATCTATGACCGCGACAGCAACACTCCGTGGATAAAGAACGTCCGCGTTGTAACCTCTGTTACCTATTACCTTAAGTAAATGGATCTTATCAGGAAATACTTTCCGGACCTGACGAGCCTTCAGTATGAACAGCTGGAGGCTCTCGGTCCGTTATATACCGACTGGAACAGCAAAATCAACGTCATATCACGCAAGGATATAGACAATCTGTACGAGCATCACATACTGCATTCCATGGCCATCGCTAAGGTCATAAGGTTTGCTCCCGGCACCCGTCTGGCCGATGTAGGCACAGGCGGCGGACTGCCCGGCATACCGCTTGCCATCCTGTTCCCGGATTGCAGTTTCACGCTCATTGACAGCATCGGCAAAAAAGTCCGTGTAGCCCAGGATATTGCCACCCAGATCGGTCTTAAGAATGTAGTCTGCCGCCATGAACGTGCCGAGGAGGACAAGGACAGGTATGAATTCATACTGTCACGCGGTGTTATGCCCCTTCCCGACCTCTGCCAGGTTGCCGGCCATATGCTGGACCGGAAGACACAGCGCAACGCCTATCCCAACGGTGTGATCTGCCTCAAGGGCGGAGACCTGAGCGCCGAGACCGCCAAGTTCAAGAAGGTGGCCGAGATAACCGAGATAAGCCGATACTTCAACGAGGAGTTCTTTAAGGACAAGAAAACCGTTTACGTGCAGATATAATGCAGGTCAAGTGTTTTGAATTCAATTTCCTCCCGGTCAATACCTACGTCATTTGGGACGATACCAAAGAGGCCGCGATCATCGACCCCGGCTGCTTCTATCCCGGCGAGACCGACACTCTGGCTGCTTTCATCCGCGATAACGGCCTCAATGTCAAGCTTCTGCTGAACACCCATCTGCATTTTGACCATGTTTTCGGCAATCTGTTTGTCGAGGAGACATATCATGTCAAGGCCATGGCTAATGACCTGGATATGCCATGGATCAAGACCATGAGCGCCAGATTATCGGTATTTGGGATAAATTATGAAGGACACGTCAATCCCATAGAACCCGGGAACGTGCTAAACGAGGGCGATACGGTCAGCTTCGGCAACACCACCCTGCACGTGCTTCACGTTCCCGGCCATTCGCCCGGGAGCCTGGTATTCTGGAACAAAGAGCAGAAATGCCTGTTCACCGGCGATGTGATTTTCCAGGGCAGTTACGGCAGGACTGATTTTCCTGACGGCAACCATGAAGCTCTTATGAACGGTATCCGCACAAAACTGCTCACCATGCCCGATGAGACTGTCGTATACCCGGGACACGGCCCCATTACAACTATAAAACACGAAAGAAACTACTATTGAATATGAAAGTCAGAACCATACTTGCCGCATTATTTGCACTCTCATTCAGCATGGCCCAGGCGCAGGAAGAGCTCAACTCTGCCATGGTATTTGAGACCTATGAATGGGATTTCGGCCAGATTGATGAGGCCGACGGCCCCGTCCAGCACACATTCAGATTTGTAAACGTATCCAACAACCCCATCCAGATAGACAATGTAGCCACCAGTTGCGGCTGTACCACAGTACTCTACTCCACCCAGCCCGTTGCAGGAGGTGAGTATGGCGAACTGACCGTAGCGTTTGACCCGTCACGCACCGAGGGCCGTGTACTGCGCGAGGTTGAGATATTCACCAAAGACCGTCGCAACTATGCCAGTCTGATGATTACGGCCGATGTCAACCCAATCCCAATGGGTTTGGAACAGATATATCCCCACCTGCTGGTTGGTACGGTCAAGACCAATGCCAAGCGCTGCAATTTCGGTTATATCAATCAAGGCGATAAGGTCACCAGGATAGTACGGGTTGCAAATGTAGGTGACAAGACCGCAAAGTTATCGGTCGTAACCACCGGTAACCGATATGGAATGACCGTAGAATGCCCCGAGATCGTAACGCCGCAGGATGTAGCCAGCATTCATATAACATATGACATTCCCAAGGGCAGGAACTGCTTCGGAATGGCACGTGACACCATCTGGGTCGTCGCTGACGGCGTACAGAGCCTGGAGCCTATCGTGGTGAATGCCATCCGCATAGAGAAGTTCTCTCAGGATGACAGCAAGCCCAAACCTGTACTGCGTATAGAGCCCGCGTATGTTGATTTCGGAGAGAAGGCGCCCGGAAAGATTTACAAGAAAACCATCGTAATTGGAAACACCGGTAATGCCGACCTCATATTCCGCGACGTTGAGCCTATGGAAGGTACAGCCATCAGCATTGAGACCGGCCAGGTAATCAAGCCAGGCAAGGAACTCAAAGTCACGGTTGCCATCACCAACTCCAAGCAGCCCCGCACCGCAACCATGGGCTCCATCAACCTCACCACAAACGATCCCACCCGACCATTCAGAGAACTTAGATTACAGGTGGATACCAAATAAATTGAAAATTGAAAATTGAAAATTAATACGCTGAACCTGCGTAAAACCCGCGACATTAAAAAGCCTCCGGAATAATTCCGAAGGCTTTTTATAATTCTCAATTCTCAATTTTCAATTCTCAATTACTTGACTGTAAAGTCAAGGGATTTGAGGTCCTTATCCAATGATGAGGGACCGTACAGAATCTGATAGCGGCCAGGCATTGCTGACAGCTCGTCAATCTTCTCATCATAGTACTCGAATGCCTTGGGCTCCAGTGTGATCTTAACCTGAGCGGTCTGGCCGGCAGGAATATTCACGCGCTTGAATCCCTTAAGAGACTTGATGGGAGCAGCAGGATTGTCCAGAGACTTGATATAGATCTGTACTACCTCGTCACCGTCCATCTTACCGGTATTGGTTACAGGAACGGTAATGTCTACTGTACCGCCGGCCTTGATGCTCTGCTTTGACAGAGTAGCCTCACCGTATGAGAATGTGGTGTAACTCAGACCATAACCGAATGCGTACAGAGGCTCACCCTTGAAGTAACGGTATGTGAAGCCGTGATCCATGTTGTAGTCCTCTACGTCGGGCAGCTGATCTGTGCTCTTGTAGAAGGTAACCGGCAGACGGCCTGCAGGGTTGTAGTCACCGAACAGTACATCGGCCACAGCCAGACCACCGGCCTGACCGCCGTACCATGCCTGCAGCAGTGCCTGATACTGGTTCTCAACAGCGCCGAATCCTATTGCAGATCCTGAGCAGTTAACCAGAATGACGGGCTTGCCGGTCTTGTACATAGCCTCAAGCAGGTTCAGCTGAACCTTGGGCAGCTCGATCTTGGTACGGTCACCACCTGAGAATCCCTCATAGTTTACACGCATCTCCTCACCCTCAAGACGGGCTGAGATACCTGATACCATGATGATTACATCGGCATCCTTAACCTTCTGTGCAACAGATTTGAACTCGGCAAGCTTGCGCTGGCTTAGTTCGAATGTCAGATATGCTGAACCTGTCTCACCCTTGGTGTACTGGAGCTCAATGTTATAGGTACGCCCCTTGACAACCTTGAATGAAGGAGACTGGGTCTGCATGCCGCGGCCGAATCCGCCACGACCCTGCACGGCCTGCTTCTGCTCGGCAATAACCTTACCGTTCACAATCAGTTTCCAGGTATCGTTACCACGGACGTTGTAACTCAGGTCACCTGTAAAGTCGGCTACATAAGTACCGGTCATACGGGCCGAGAAGTTATTCATCTCAACATTATCGGCAAAACGGTAGTCACCCATGGTACGCATGTTGACCTCATATAAGAAGTCTGCATTGACAGCCTTGCCGCTCATGGTGGTGTTGTTCCAGAACTCGGCGTAGAGTCCGCGGCCATTGTTCAAGTCACCCAGATGGTTTACGGTCAGGTAGTCATCGGCCAGTTCGCAGCCGCGCTCGTAGATAATCTTGGCGTTAGGAGCCTTGGCACGGATAGCCTGAAGGATTGAAATCTGGTTCTCACGTGTAGGAGTACCGTTGTAGTTGCCGTACTGCATTGATACGTTGTCGGCATTGGGACCTACTATTGCGATTGTCAGACCCTCCTTCTTGAGAGGCAGGATATTACCATCGTTCTTGAGCAGAACCATAGCCTCGTCGGCTGCCTTGTGAGCCAGAGCAGCATGTGCGGGGCTGCTTATATCATCGGCACCCAGATCCTTCCAGGGATCCATCTCAACGGGATCATGCATACCCAGTTCAAAACGTGAACGCAGGATGCGGCGCAGTGATACGTCGATATCGGCCTCATTGATCTTACCGTCCTTCATTGCCTGAACCAGAGCGTTGTAGCTGGTACCGCACTCAATATCGGTTCCTGAAAGCACAGCATCGATACTTGCATCGGTGGCGTTCTCATGGGTCTCATGCTGGCCTTTTGTATCGAAGTTGTTGATGGCACCGCAGTCCGATACAACCAGAGCCTTGAATCCCCACTTGTTGCGCAGGATATCGGTGAGCAGACGATCGCTGCCGCAGCAGGGCTCGCCCTCATAACGGTTGTAGGCACACATAACCTCCTGAACGTTAGCCTCGGTTACCAGAGTCTTGAATGCAGGCAGGTATGTCTCCCAGAGGTCACGCATGGATACGCTTACGTCAAAGCGGTGGCGGTCAGCCTCAAGTCCGCTGTGAACGGCGTAGTGCTTGGCGCAGGCATGTGTCTTGTAGTACTTGGGGTTGTCACCCTGCATACCCTTTACAAGAGCGGTTCCCATCTTACCTGTCAGGTACGGGTCCTCACCGCTTGTCTCCTGGCCGCGTCCCCAACGCGGATCACGGAAGATATTGATATTGGGGCACCAGAATGAAAGACCCTGATGCCATGCACCGCCTGTAGCGCGTGTCTTGCCGAACTGGTTGTGGTCCGATGTGTTCCAATGTGCGCGGGCCTCATCGGAC
>JAEEGJ010013612.1_pt1 | contig 19627 bp, 20 predicted proteins | sample 8958761 | NCBI WGS metagenome assembly JAEEGJ01 (sample SAMN16246546, study PRJNA631951) | gut metagenome | biome: gut microbiome; feature: rumen; material: RS-attached | host: Bos | place: Iran: Karaj | collected 2018-10 | reverse complement strand
CATTTCACGTCACGCTTAATCTCCAGCCTGCGCTCCCTTTAAACCCAATAAATCCGGATAACGCCCGGACCTTCCGTATTACCGCGGCTGCTGGCACGGAATTAGCCGGTCCTTATTCATGCGGTACATACAAAACACTACACGTAGTGAACTTTATTCCCGCATAAAAGCAGTTTACAACCCATAGGGCAGTCTTCCTGCACGCTACTTGGCTGGTTCAGGCTTCCGCCCATTGACCAATATTCCTCACTGCTGCCTCCCGTAGGAGTTTGGTCCGTGTCTCAGTACCAATGTGGGGGACCTTCCTCTCAGAACCCCTACTGATCGTTGCCCCGGTGGGCCGTTACCCCGCCGGCAAGCTAATCAGACGCATCCCCATCCCTTACCGATGAATCTTTGCTCCTCGTTAGATGCCTGCTAAGGAGAACATAGAGTATTAATCCGACTTTCGCCGGGCTATCCTCTAGTAAGGGGAAGGTTGGATACGCGTTACTCACCCGTGCGCCGGTCGCCATCAAAGGAAGCAAGCTTCCTTCATGCTGCCCCACGACTTGCATGTGTTAAGCCTGTAGCTAGCGTTCATCCTGAGCCAGGATCAAACTCTACATTGTAAATCTTATGTTTTCAACAGAAAATTTACACTCTGCGTCGTCGCTCGGCAATGCTCAAGCAAGCTTGGCATTGCGCTCGCTCCTAGCAGAGTTGTATAATCTCCGTTATTTTCTCTGTCTCAGAACGCTCCGGTAGTATTCGAATTTGACGGTTTGACTTCTCATTACCCGTAGAGTTTCATCATAAGACGAACTCCACGCTTCTTGTACTACTTCTTTCTCTGTCTATGTAAGTCTTTCAAAGAACTCTTCTTCTTGCTTGCCATCAGGTGTCGCCCTGAAAGCGGATGCAAAGGTACGACTATTTTTCGAATCTCCAAACTTTTTCTGCACTTTTTTCCATAAAAAACAAAAAGTTTTCGCATTTGTTGACAATGCGAAAACGATATACCTTAATTATAATATATAGAGCTATTCTCTCTTTCCAAATATGCGCAGCAGATAAATAAAGAGATTGATGAAATCGAGGTATAACGTCAATGCACCGAGAAGAGCTAATTTCTGTGCTCCTTCTCCAGCATCGGGTGCCTGCAGCAACATTTGTTTTATTTTCTGGGAATCCCAGGCTGTAAGGCCTACAAAGACAAGCACACCAATATAGCTCAGGATGAGCGTCATTCCATCACTCTTGACAAAGAGGTTGACAACGGTAGCGATAATCAGTCCGATCAGTGCCATAAAGAGATATTTCCCCATCGAAGAGAGGTCTGTCTTGGTAGTGTAACCAACAACCGCCATTGCCGCAAAAGTTCCTGCCGTAATAAAGAATACGGTAGCAACAGAAGAGGCAGTGTATGCCAGAAAGATATACGACATGAGTGCTCCATTGATGACGGAGTAGAGAACAAACATCAGTGTAGCGGTGGCAAGCGACAGCTTATTGATAGCAGCACTGACACCAATGACCAGAGCGAACTCAGCTATAATCATTCCGAAAAAGAGTATCTTGTTGGTATAGATTGCCTGCAGGATTCCCGGGCTATTAGCCACACCGTAGGCCGTAATACCCGTAATGACCAGCGCCAGCGTCATCCATACATATACCTTTCTCATTAAGACAGGGAAAGCAGCTGAAACGTCCCACTGACGTTCTGCAGATATTCCCTGAAAGTTTAATTCCTTGTAATCCATTGTTTATTCCTTTCTTGGTTTATATAATTTTACTTTAAGAAAACGCGGCAAAGTTAAGCATTTATTTTGTGCAAGGCATAATTTTTGTATTAAAAAAGAATAAAAACATTGTTTTCTTGAACAAAAGTTTGTATATTTGCACTTGCAGCGTGCAAAGTGCACTTCCCTGCAACAGATAACTAAATTCAACAAACTTATGACTTACAAGGTAATTGACATTGAAGGAGTAGGCGACGTATACGCCGAGAAACTCATTGCAGCAGGCATCAAGACAGATGCAGAACTGCTGGAGAAATGCGCAAAGCCCGCAGGACGCAAGGCACTGGAAGCCGAAACGGGCATCAGTGGAAAGCTCATTCTGAAATGGGCTAATCACTGTGATTTGTACCGCATCAACGGTGTCGGTCCTCAATTCGCCGAATTGCTGGAGGCAGCCGGCGTAGACACCGTGAAGGAGTTAAAGCATCGTGTCGCTGAGAATCTTCAAAAGAAGCTGGAAGAAGTAAATGCCCAGAAGAATCTGACAAATCGCGTCCCTGCTACCACAGAGATTCAGAAGATGATAGATCAGGCGAAAGAACTACCTGCAATGATGGAATATTAAGTGCACACAGATTATTCAGAAATGATAAAATACCGGCTCTTACTACTGACCTTGGTGGCTCTGCTTTGCGGAGTCTCCAAGGCACAGACAACATTCACTCATCCGTGGATGCAAAAACGTGTTGCCTACTTTGGCGATTCTATCACAGACCCGAGGAATAACGGCTCAAAGTTAAAATACTGGAATTTTCTGCAAGAATGGCTGGGTATAACTCCATATGTTTACGCCGTAAGCGGCCGCCAATGGAACGATATTCCTCGTCAGGCCGATCTGCTGCAAAAAGAACACGGTGACTCCGTAGATGCAATCCTGATATTTATCGGCACCAACGACTATAACAACGGTGTTCCTATTGGTGAATGGTATGATGTTAAACAAGAGCAGGTGATGTATGGGCACGGTCAACCCAAAAAGCTTGTTGAGCGCCAACGGCGCTATATGAAGATGGACCCAGACACCTATCGAGGACGCATCAACATCGCTTTAGACAAAGTAAAGCGCATGTATCCCACCAAACAAATCGTGCTACTGACCCCCATCCATCGTGCAGGATTCTATCGCAACGAAAAGAATTGGCAATGCACAGAAGACTACACCAACCAGTGCGGTATCTATCTTGAAGAATACATCAACGCCGTGAAAGAGGCTGGCAATATTTGGGCTCTGCCTGTCATCGACCTAAACGCCATCAGCGGACTATATCCGATGATGGACGAGCATGTTCCTTACTTCAAAGATGGGGCTGTAGACCGTCTTCATCCAAGCGACAAAGGGCACCAGCGCATAGCACGAACACTTTATTACCAACTCAGTGCCCTACCCTGCTGCTTCTGAAGCATACTTCTATCGGTTCTTGTTGCGTATAAACCAAGCATGCGTATAGAGGTGATACATCAACAACGCAACAATTGTCAAGGCGAGACAACAATACAATAAGTTGTCTCGCTTATTGTAGAATGCAGCAAAGCCCAGACAAAGTCCTACGGCCAAGCCCGTTTCCCAGCTAAGGAAGAATGTACTCTGAGACGTACCACGTTTGCAATGCCGACTCAGTTTTATAAAGAACAGCAGGAATCGTGAACTGATAATTCCCATAGCAAGACCTATCAACACGGGTGCTACCGGACTCTTCGGATAGCTCAGCAGGATCAATAAAGAAGCAACCATCAGAATCAGTCCACAAATCACCTCACTCTTCAGTTCCGCATCACGAAACACGAAGCGCTGGGCCATCAAAGCCAGCAGAAATCCTGTCATCATCAAACTATAGAATAGGACACCCAGAGGTAAGGAAAGCAAGAGTCCCATCACTACACTCACCAAGAAAAGGTTCACAAAAAGCACAAAGCCCTCCGGCAACAGGAACCGATCCAACGATGCTACTTGTACTCCCTCTTCTGGAGCCCGGAATGGGAAGTGTACGTGTTGTATCATGATAATACTCAGCAGTGCACAAGCAAAAACTACCCACAACACCTTATCGAATCCATACAACTCATATACTACTCCCCCTGCGAGTGGTCCTAATGAGAGAGCAAACCGCGAAAACCACGCTGCACTATGATTGGCCTCAGTACGTTGGAAAGACTCACAAGTATCAATAATCAACGTTGACGACAGCACCATCTGGGCCAGTCCGAAGGCAGCGCCAAGCGTTAACCGATGCAGCAAGATAACCCAAAACTCTACAAACTCAGACCGCAGTCCGTCCAAATACCAAAGTAGCATCACATCGGCCGCAATAGCCACAATAGCCCACATGCAGACCACATTACGCCTGAAGCGCTGCACCAACCAAGAACACTGAGACCCCAACAAATAGAGTCCCAACCCGAAAGTTCCCATCGACAATCCCGTCTCCAGAGGCGTGAAGTTCTCAGTTTGCATCAGCCACTGTGGAAAGACAGGAATCAGCACGTAGACCGTCATTGTCAGCAGCAGATTAGCCACCACTAACATCCAGAAGTCACGATGCCACAATTTTATATGTACAGGAGTGTTCTGTGTATTCATCCATTAGTAAGATTCGTTCTCATTAGGGAAGTCGCCACTCTTGACATCTTCCACATAATGTCCCACTGCGTCGGTAATCACCGTGTTCAGGTCGGCATAGCGACGCAGGAAACGGGGCGAGAAGCCCTGCGTCATCCCCAGCATGTCGGCTACTACAAGCACCTGACCGTCGCAACCACCGCCAGCACCAATACCGATAGTCGGACAGCTTATCTCCCGTGTCACGCGAGCAGCCAGCTCGGCAGGCACCTTTTCCAGTACGACACCGAAGCAGCCCGTATCAGCCAGCAGTTTCGCATCGCTTATCAGTTTCTCCGCCTCTGCCTCTTCTTTGGCACGAACGGCATAGGTGCCGAACTTGTTGATTGACTGCGGGGTCAGGCCTAAGTGTCCCATTACGGGAATACCGGCATCCAGAATGCGCTTCACCGTATCGATAATCTCTACGCCTCCCTCCAGTTTCAGGGCATCACAGCCGCTCTCCTTCATGATGCGGATAGCATTGCTGACACCCTCGGCGGCATTCACCTGATAAGAACCGAAGGGCATGTCGCATATCACCAGCGCACGATTGACGGCCCGCACCACGCTCTTGGCATGATAAATCATCTGCTCCACAGTGATGGGCAGCGTTGTCACGTTGCCCGCCATCACGTTCGATGCCGAGTCACCAATCAGGACAACATCCACTCCTGCCTTATCCACCAATCCTGCCATTGTATAATCATACGAGGTGAGCATGGCAATCTTCTCACCATTCTGTTTCATCTCCATCAGTCGGTGTGTTGTCACCTTACGATTGTCACTTACCAAATATCCTGCCATAATCTATTTTCCTTATTCTATTTATTAAAGTTTAAAATGTATATAATCTTTTATCACCTCATCGCATAAAGGACGAATGCTGTCTGCCGGATTGGTTGTTGCCAGCCCGACGACATACATCTCTGCGGCCCTACCGGACTTCAGCCCATTGAACGAATCTTCAAACACCACACAATGCTCATGTCCGATACCCAGCCGCTGGGCAGCCTTGAGGTAACAATCCGGATCTGGCTTCGAGGCCGAGAAGTCCTCAGAGGTCAGAATAGCATCAAACATATCCTTAAATTCCGGATGACGCGCGTAGACAGCCTCCATCTTGGGTTGGTTCGAGCTTGTCACTACCGCCGTCTTCACTCCTTTCTCACGGAGACTAGCGAGAAAATGTTCAAATCCATCGATATACACATACTGCATCTGCTGTTCAAAACGATTCAGCCGTTCTGTCAGCAGCGGTCGGACATCAGCCAATGGTCCGGAAAACCAAGCATCATATATTTGTACGAGTGTCTGACCTTTAATCTCGTATTCCAGTCCTGGGTGTTCAGGATGGAATTCACGACATTGTTCGCCCCAAAAAACAGTATATTGCGGTTCCGTGTCGAATACGACACCATCCAGGTCAAACAAAGCAGCCTTTATTTCTCTCATCTTTTCCATTCAGGGTGCAAGGGTTATGCAAACCAAGCAACAAGCAAAAAATAAATGTGATCCGGTCGGGATTCGAACCCGAGACCCACAGCTTAGAAGGCTGTTGCTCTATCCAGCTGAGCTACCGGACCCCACTTTGCGGCTGCAAAGGTACAAAAAAAAATGTGAACACACAAATGTTTATTCAATTTTATTTTGTACCTTTGCCATTCATTATGATAGAGATTACTTCCCTTGACGATTCACGCGTGAGCATGTTCAGCCAACTGACAGAAGCTCAGCTGCGTATGGAAATAGAACCCGAAAGGGGACTATTCATTGCCGAAAGTCCCAAAGTCATCCGCATCGCTTTGGATGCCGGATGGGAGCCCGTTGCCCTGCTCTGTGAGCACAAGCACATCATGGGCGATGCGAAAGATATAGTAGAACGACTAGGCAGCAGCGTACCTATCTATGTAGGCCGCCGCGAACTGCTGGCACAGCTGACGGGCTACACCCTCACCCGTGGTGTGCTGTGTGCGATGCGCCGTAAGCCCGTGCCGACAGTCGAAGAGGTGGTAAGAGACGCACGCCGCATAGTCGTCCTTGAGGCCGTTACCGACACCACCAATATCGGAGCCATCTTCCGTTCGGCAGCAGCGCTGGATATGGATGCCGTACTGCTAACCCGTGACACCTGTGACCCGCTGAACCGACGGGCCGTACGCGTATCGATGGGCACCGTATTCCAAGTACCCTGGACCTGGCTCGATGCCCCCGTTTCCTCGCTCCGCAACTATGGATTCCGCACAGCAGCAATGGCACTCAGCGACGACTCCATCCCCCTGGATCATCCCCAGCTGGCACAAGAGCCCCGACTGGCCATCATCATGGGCACCGAGGGCGACGGGCTGCCCCAACAGACCATCTCGGATGCCGACTATACCGTTCGCATCCCGATGTCGCATGGAGTCGACTCGCTCAATGTGGCCGCTGCTGCTGCCGTCGCCTGCTGGCAACTCCGCATCAAAAAGACAGATGCCCCAGAGGCCAAGCCCCGAGACATCCGTCGCAAGTAGATTAAGTAGTTTGTTTAGAAATCTTTCGTCATCTCTGCCACCTCGGCATTGATATGGTCGGTGAACTCCTTGATGCTCATCACCGTCTGCTCGCCGCCGCCCTGAGGACGTACGGCAACGGTGCCGTCCTGCTGTTCCTTCTCACCGACAATCACCATATAGGGAATACGCTTCAGCTCGTTGTCGCGAATCTTGCGGCCCAGCTTCTCGTTGCGCAGGTCAATAGTGGGACGCACCCCACTCTGCTCAAACTGCTTGGCCACCTGCTTGGCATAGTCGTTATACTTCTCCGACAGGGGCAGAATAGCCACCTGCTCTGGTGTCAGCCAGAGGGGGAAGTGACCCGAGGTATGCTCAATGAGCACAGCGGTGAAGCGCTCCAGCGAACCGAACGGTGCGCGGTGAATCATCACAGGCGTCTTCTTCTGGTTGTCCTCATCAGTGTACTCCAGCTGGAAACGCTTCGGCAGGTTGTAGTCCACCTGTATGGTGCCCAACTGCCAGCGGCGACCGATAGCGTCCTTAATCATGAAGTCGAGCTTCGGACCATAGAAAGCAGCCTCGCCGTATTCCACCTTAGCAGGCAGTCCTTTCTCCTGACAAGCCTCTACGATGGCCTTCTCTGCCAGCGCCCAGTCCTCGTCCGTACCTACATACTTATCGTGGTCGTTGGGGTCACGCAATGAGATTTGTGCCTCAAAGTTGAATCCGAAAGCCTTCAGCACGATGCCGATGATGTCCATCACGTTGAGGAACTCCTGCTTCACCTGATCCGGACGGCAGAAGAGGTGGGCATCATCCTGCGTGAACGAGCGCACACGCGTCAGTCCGTGCAACTCGCCCGACTGCTCATAGCGATAGACCGTGCCAAACTCTGCGATGCGCAGCGGCAGGTCGCGATACGAGCGGGGCTTCCACGCGAAAATCTCGCAGTGGTGCGGACAGTTCATGGGTTTCAGCATGTATTCCTCGTCCTCCTCGGGCGTATGGATGGGCTGGAACGAGTCCTTGCCGTAGTGAGCATAGTGGCCTGAGGTGACATAGAGACTCTTCGACCCGATATGCGGGGTGATGACCTCCTGATAGCCGAAACGGCGCTGCACCTTGCGCAGATGGTCCTGCAGGCGCAGACGCAGGTCAGTACCCTTCGGCAGCCAGATAGGCAGACCCTTGCCCACCTTGTCGCTGAACATAAAGAGCTCCATCTCCTTGCCTATCTTGCGGTGGTCGCGCTTCTTGGCTTCCTCCAGCATCACGAGATACTCGTCCAGCATCTTCTTCTTGGGGAACGAGATACCATACAGACGCTGCATCTGCTCGCGGTTAGCATCGCCGCGCCAGAAGGCACCGGCCACACTCGTCAGCTTCACCGCCTTGATCTCGCCCGTATCCATCAGGTGCGGACCGCGGCAGAGGTCGGTGAAGTTACCTTGTGTATAAGTAGTAATCGAGCCGTCTTCCAGGTCCTGTTCTATGTGTTCGCACTTGTAGGTCTGACCGTCGGCAGCAAACTCCTTCAGGGCGTCGGCTTTGGCCACCTCCTTGCGGACTACAGGCTCCTTCTTGGAAGCCAGCTCCTTCATCTTTGCTTCTATCGTGGGGAAATCGCTCTCCTTGATCATCTGTCCGTCGGGCAGCAGCACGTCGTAGAAGAAGCCATTCTCTACAGCAGGGCCAAAGCCGAACTGAATGCCAGGATACAACTCCTGCAGAGCCTCGGCCAGCAAGTGTGCAGAGGTGTGCCAGAAGGTGTGCTTACCCTCCTCGTCCTCAAACTTGTAAAGAGCGATGGTAGCATCCTCGTTGATGGGGCGATTAAGTTCCACTGTTTCACCATTCACTCCGCAAGCTATTACGCTGCGTGCCAGAGCCGGTGAGATGCTCTCGGCAATCTGAAGTCCAGTAACGCCCTGCTCATACGAGCGAACAGATCCGTCTGGAAAAGTAATCTGAATCATATCTACAATATATGTTTAAGTTTAAATCGTCTGCAAAGGTACAAAAAAGTTTAGAGTTTAGAGTTTCCACATCAAGAAATTTTCTCTTTACCCTCATATATTTTCACTTTCTGGCCCGTTTGATGAGACTATAGGCCGTATAGAGCCCCAGCTCACCCGCCTTCGAGAGGTCGCTGACAGCTGCGTCGTAGCGCTTTTGCGCCATATACACCAAGCCGCGATTATAGTAGGCTTCGGGCAGATTGGGGTCCAGTTCGATAGCCCGCGTATAGTCGGCGACAGCCTTGTCCATCTCCAGGCATTGCACATAGGCGTATGCCCTGTCGTAGTAGAGGTAGGGGTTAGCGGGAGCCAGCGCGATGGCCCTTGTCAGGTTGTCCAGCAGGTTGGCCGTTCGCAGGGGCACGTTCTCGCTCTCCTGCTGAGCCTGACAGATGGCTCGCAGCCAGCATTCCACTGCCGATGCGGAATCGTTCTTCAGCCAAGGGGCAGGATCGGTAATCGTGCTTTCGCCGCATACGATATACAGATGGCGGTCTACGGGCAGCGTGCGGTTCAGCGAGTCCACCTGCCGGTCGTAGGCCACATAGCGTCTCACGCTGCTCTGTTGCGGCCGTGTCGACAATACGTACATCGGCTGATAGTCCATCCCCACCCTGCGGTTCTGCACTCTGCCGCGATACTCGCTCTGATATTCATGCACCGACTCCTGCTCGTCGGCCACAGCCAGCTGGTTGTATTTCTCGATATCCTCGTCACTGCGCTTGCGCATCTGCTGCTTCGACAGTCTCGGCTGTTTTCCGAAGCGTTTGTCTATCTGGGCTTTCAGGATGCGGAACTCGTCCAGTTCTGCCTGTCTTGTCATCCCCAGTTTCCGATAGCACTGGGCCCGCTGGTGCAGTCCCGTCCAGAAGTTAGGATACTGTTCTATGACCTTCGAATAGTCGCGGATGGCAGCCCTCGGGTTTCCCGTCTGCTCCAACAGCAGCGCGCGGTTGTAGAGGGCCATCAGGTTGTCGGGTTCCATCTTCAGCACAAAGTCGAAGTCCGTAATCGCACGGTTGTCGTCGCCCACCTGGGCGCGCAGCAGTCCGCGGTTATAGTGTCCGAGGAAGTTGTTGGGGTCGTAGTCGAGCGCCATATCATAGTCGGCCATCGCGCCGCGCAGATTGCTCTGGTTGAAACGTGCCAGCGCGCGGTTGATGTAGAGGTTGGCATTCTTGGGCAACAGGTGAACGGCCTTGTCCAGATACTCCTCACCCTCTTTCCACTGCTCGCGGGCCAGACTGATGACCGCCCGCTGCGCCCACACATTACCGTTATAGGCATCGAGCTCCAGACTCTTGTCCAGCGCCTCGATGGCTGCCGTCGTATCCGTTTTCTGCAGATAGGCCTCGGCCTTCATCGCATAGACGCCCGCATGCCGGCTCCACCTCACTGCCATTGTGTCCAGATCGGCCAGCGCGCCGTCATAGTCTTTCTTCTGTATCCGGCAGAGCGCCCTGTTGTGCCACAGGTTCACCGACTCAGGGGCATAGCGCAGCGCCTGATTATAGTCGCTGATGGCTTCGTCGTAGCGTTTCTGCTGGATACGGCACAGTCCGCGCAGCTCGTAGATGCCCACCACAAAGGGATTCTTGCCCAGTGCCTCCGAGCAGTCGCTCTCCGACCCCACATAGTCGTCCAGATAGTATTTGGCCACCGCCCTCAGATACCAGGGCTCGTAGAGATAGGGTTTGGCAGCAATCACCTGGTTGAAGTACTGCATCGAGAGCACGTAGTCCTCATAATAGAGCGCCGAGCGCCCTATCATCATCAGCCGCTCCGTATTATACTGGGCACGCAGGGGCAACAAGGCAATGAGCGTAAAGAGCAAAATGCCACACAGCCTTCTGCCCCATCCGTCCGAGTGGGAAATCATCCTTACCATTCTTTTTACCTTGAGTGCCCTTCTGTTACTTATTTTCTCACGCTCTTCGTCCGGTATCCACAGCGGAACCGACCCTGAAGCAGCGCTTTCAGCTTGCTCTTTATCAACTGCTTGCGCAGCGGCGAGATACGGTCTACGAACATCCTGCCGTCCAGATGGTCAAACTCGTGCTGCATCACCCTTGCCAGATAGCCTTCTATCCACTCGTCGTGATGCTCAAACTGCTCGTCGTCCCACTCCACATGGATGCGTGTGGGGCGCACCACCTTCTCGCGGATGGCAGGCAGCGACAGACAGCCCTCCTCCGACGAGTCGGTCTTCGATTCGTCATACTCCACAATGTGCGGATTGATGTACACCTGCCGGAAGCCTTTATACTCAGGCAGGTCGTCGCTGATAACGTCCAGGTCGATCACCACCAGCCGGATGGCGCGTCCTATCTGCGGAGCAGCCAGCCCGATGCCTTCGCTGTCGGCCAGTGTCTCCCACATGTCTGCTATCAGCTCCTTCAGCTGCGGATATTCGGGTGTGATATCCTCGGCCACCTTGCGCAGTACGGGTTGGCCATATATATAAATAGGTAGAATCATTTACTTATTTACTATTTTCGATTTACGATTTTCGATTTACAATTTGCGCGAGCGCATATAGTCCTCCAGAATGATGGTAGCCGAGATTTCGTCTACGAGCGCCTTGTCCTGTCGGGCTTTCTTCTTCAGCCCTCCGGCCAGCATCGCCTGATGGGCCAGCACCGAGGTGAAGCGCTCGTCGTAATACTCTATCGGTATCTGGGGCATCTGCTTGCGCCATCGGTTCACAAACTGCTGCACGCGCGCGAGGTTCTCGCTGGGCGCACCGTTGGGCTGGCGCGGCTCGCCGATGACGATGCGCTCCACCTCCTCGCCGGTCACATAGCGCAGCAGATAATCGAACAGCTCAGATGTGGCGACAGTCGCCAACCCGCCAGCAATCAGTTGCAACGGGTCGGTGACTGCCAATCCTGTTCGTTTCTTTCCGTAATCTATAGAAAGTATCCTTGCCACGGCTTATTTTGCGTACAGCAGCCAGGCTCCGGGATATTTCGTCTGCAGGTCGTTGCGGCTGGCAGCAGCCTCCACCTTTGTATCGAAAGTGGTGGCCACCACACGATACATCGCAGGCTGCACAGCATTGTTCAGCACCACCTGAGCCTGATAGCCGGCATTGATCAACTGGCTCTGCAAGCCCTCGGCATTAGCCTTCAGCGAGAACGAGCCCACCACCACGCTGAAGTTCTTCAGACCAGAGCCGTTCACCACCGTCACATTCTCCTGACGCACGGCAATATTGTCGGCATTGTCCACCACGCGGGTATTGTTAGAAGCTCTCTCCTCCAGCGGGGTCACCACATTCTGCTCAACCACGGGTTGCTGAACAGGCTGCTGGGCCTCCTCCTGAGCCTTTGCCTTCAGGTAAGCCTGCTTGTAGGCACTTTCACTTGACTTACAACTTGTAAAAGCCATTGCTGCGCAAAGTCCTGCGCAAAGTACGATGTACTTCTTCATAGTTTCTCTACTTATAAATTGTTTAATTAGACTTTAATTCCGTTATTTTGCCTGCGAAATTACAAAATATCGGGCACATATCAAGAAAAATCCTGCATAAAGTTTGTTAATTTGGAAAACTTTCCGTATATTTGCCCGCAGAAAACCGTTTAACACTATAAAAAATTAAAACGACTATGAAAAGTTTAGGTTATTTAGGCGCATTCTTCGGCGGCGCACTCGCCGGAGCAGTTCTCGGACTTTTGCTCGCCCCCGAGAAGGGCGAGGACACCCGCGTAAAGATTACGGACGCTGTGGACGACTTCATGAAGAAGCACAACATCAAGCTGAGCCGTAAGGAAGTCAACGACCTCGTCGACGACATTGCCGACGCTGCTCCCGAAGTGGAAGCATAATCCCCCACTCCGTTGAACCACTGAACACACTTCACGTCGATGCTAAGTAGCGACAAGAATGTAGAAACCATTGCCCAGATTGTTGGGATTGTCAAGCATTACCTCGGGCTTCAGGGCGAGTACCTGAAGCTCGACGTAATCGACAAATTCGTGCGTCTGCTGAAGGCCACCGCGCTCTTTGTGCTTTTCTTCCTCATCACGATGGTGGTGGTATTCTTTTTCTCCTTTGCCGTAGCCTTTTGGCTGGCCGGTTTTATCGGCCACGTGGCAGCCTTCTTCGTGGTCGGCATCGTACATCTGTGCATCTTCATCCTGTTCGTCATCTTCCGCAAGCCTTGGATTGAGCGTCCCCTCGTCCGATTCCTTACCACCCTGCTATTAGACTGATAACTCCCACTAACCTCTTACCCCTTACCTCTCACCACTCAATTACTATGATGCTTCCCGTTCGAAATCCCCAGAAGACCTATCACACCCTCGACGAAATCCAACTTCGCAAGGAGGAGCTTGCTGCCCAGATGCAGCAAGACAATCAGCGTTTATCCGCGCTCAAGAGCCAGCTGTTCGTATCGCGCTCGGAGAGCACCAAGAGCGAGTGGATTACCAGCCTTATCTCCAACGGCATCACGGCTTTCGACACCTTCATGCTGGTGCGCAAGCTCATGAAGAACTACAGCTTCCTCTTCGGCCGCAAGCGGAAATAAGCCTCACTCCACCCTCCTCACATTTCTCTCACCTCTTACCTCTCACCACTCACCTCTCTACTTCACTTCGGCATCCTCATGCTGAAGGTATATTCCTCGCGGTCGCTGTTGACATCGGCATCCGTCTGTCGCCATGTGATGGTATAGCTGCCCGTATCGGACACCCCACCCTGCTTGCCGGCCTCGCGCATAATCTCCTTCACGGCATCATTATGGTTGAAGGCATTCTTGGCCGTCACCATAAACTGGCCTATCTCGTCGTACTGGGTGACGCTCTTGCCCTCGTTGTAGGCTTTCTTGTGGTCGGGACGCTTGGTATAGAACACGCACGATGCCAGGAAGTACTGCTTCAGCTGGTCGGTCAGGTGGTTCTTAATCTTCGTCACGTCGGCACTCTTCTCGTCCTCTGGCACGCTCACGCTCATGCTCCACGTCTGAATGAAGCGGGGCGGACAGCTGATTACATCCTTGGCATTACGCACGGTGACATAGCCGAAGTGATGCGGAGTGGTCGCAAAAATCTTGCTAAGGTCATAGGTCAACCACTCGTCTTGTAAATTGAATGTGTGATTAAAGACCACCGACTTCGAGCTGCTGTTGGGCACCGTCCACACCCATGCCTGCTCCACAGTGCAAGTGTGCGTCTGTATGTGCCGGGCTATATCGTGTGCCTCTTTCCTAAACAAGGCCCAGTACGATTGCGCGCTGGGGCCAGTGTACCTCCACTCCGCCACTCCTTCGGGCGAGGGTGATGCCGTCATCGCCAGGTCGGCATCAAACTTGCTGACGGTGTGGCTCCACGACATGCCGGTCGACCCGCCCGCCATCGGCCCACTGGCACTCACCGAGGCGTTGAGCCCCAACTGGAAGGTAAAGCCAGTGGTGACGTTCTGTCCGCCGCTGGTGCTGTTCATCGGGGCATAGTTCTCTATCTTCACTCTATTGCCAGCATCCTCCAGCTGGCACCGCGTGTATATCTCCTTCATATAGGGGCCGTACACACAGCGTTTCTTCAATGTCACATTAAGATTCTCCCAGGTATGCCAGTCCACGGGATCATACCATTCTCTTTCGCCACTGGGACCGCAGTCCAGGTCCTCGTTGTAGACTGTCAACGACGACGTCACGCAGTAGACGTCACACTTCTTCTCCTTCGAATAGGCCGTCCATATCTTGTCTTGCACTTCATAGCGATGGTTTCGCGAGTAGCCCTGCGGACCGTCTATCCTCAAGAACCCCTCGAAACCGGTTTCTTGCGCGTCGGAAATCTTGTCCACAAACTGCTCTGCAGTCCCTCCGGCGCGACGAGCCATCATGCGGGCGGCCTCCCAACGGGCGGCCTGCTGGCTGGCCTCGTCCTCCTTGGCGTTCAACCACTCGGCTGCCCTGTCGGCTTTCTGCCCATATTGGTAGTCGGTCAGCTCTTCCGATGCGCGAAGAACCTGATAGGCATCATTCCCTCGGAAGATGACCAGCGACAGATAGTCGCCCCGGCCATTCTCGTCCAGATAGACGGAGAAGTCGAAGCCCTCCGACGTCCACATCACAATACGGTTAAGCATCTCCGTGTTCAGCATCTGCACGATGTATTGAGCCAAGACGGTGTTCTCGCCCTCCATAAATCCATTGATCACGCTCCGCAGCCGGTTCACCAGCGCCTGCAGCTGGTCGAGGGTGGGTTCGGCGATGGCTATCGAGCCGCCCTTGGCCAGCACTACTATCAGGGCGGCACATTCCGCATCCGTCAGTTTGCCGATATTGCCGTTGTGCAGGATGATGTTCTCCACCTCCTCGTTGGGCTTGTCCGATTCTAAGACCAGACTTGCAGCACGGTTGCCCACGCGGGCCACCAGTGCCTTGCCGTCGCCCTGATAGCCGCCGTCGAAGACATAGGTCAGTCCGTCCACCGTCACGCTCATGGCATCGGCAGTGGGCTCGGCCTCCGGCTGCACGTATATCACGCCAGCATCTTCATCCGCTGTGGCGTTTTTGTCGTCGTCGTCCTTACATGCTGTCAGCATGGCTGTCAGCATCAGCAGGATATACACCATTTTGGAAGGAATCGCAGAAAGCGGTCTTGTACTCATCATTTTCATATCTTCTTACATTATAACTTTTACCATAGAAATTCTCTGCAAAGATACAAAAATAATTTTAAATAAAAGACAAAAATCCCTAAAAAATATCGTTTATGGCACAGAAAGTAAACGCAGCAGAACAAGCATTCACACCGGGGAAGACGGCACCATCAAAAAGCAGCGCATTGACGAGAATTGTAAAGATACGACAATATTCCGAACAAAACAAACTTTTTGCTGATTTTCTTCTGAACTACATGCGACATCACACATGGGGACTGACCCGCTGTAAGCATATTTGTGAGACAAGTACCAGTCCCCTGTGCTCCCATCATGCTACTTTTTTTGTTCATTTTAATGAGTGTAGGAATACCTGTTCAAACACATCCATTTCTCGCTTGGCTATACCCAGGCGAATGGCTATTGACTTCCAATGTTTCACACCAGTCTTCACTTCATTGATGATGTGGCCTGCTTCTTCCTTGCCAATCATATACTCCTCTGAGGAATCTAGCAACACCTGAAGGTCAGCATGATTTGTTGTGGAGTTGATGAGCAAAGCCTGATATTCATTCAGAGTTGGATTCATGTCGTATGCCGGTGAGAGCGTCCAGCCACGTGGAGTCAGCAGGAATCCGTGGTTGCGAAAATGGTCATCACTATTGCCGATGGCTATATTGAATGCCACTCGACGATAGAGCTGACGTAGGTTCTGCTCCACATCACAGCAGTTCTGAAGGATGAAGTCCACGATGTCCAGATAGCCGTTGCCCGTCTTGGCATCACAGCCATCAGTCAAGCCCAGCAGGGTCAATGCAGATGCGAAATGCTTTCTTCGTCCTTCGACTGTCCTATCGAAACGCTTGGAGAGCAAGGCATGATATTTCACGCCTGTCTCAATGATGCTCGTCTCGGCAGCAACAACTCCAGCCTCTTTCGCCAACAGATGACTGTGGTGTTCCCAAAGGCCTACATCATAGTCATCGTTTCTTGACGGAAACTTGGCCACGCAAAGCAAGCCTTCATCATTCATCACTCCAGCCTTGGGGCGGGCACCGCCAAGCGAAGTGCCAGGATGAACGAGTTGAAGAAGCCATTTCTTCTCCGGTAGCTGGTTCAGTTCTTCGCTCTTCTCAATCTCCATGCTGGCTGCCACCAAAGCCCTGATGTCGGTCAAAGGAGGAATACGAAGCGATTTCTCACAATTGATGTACTCTCCATCTTGCTTCTCCTTAAAGCGGAAACCACCCATGCGGGAGTAGTCATCGATACCCATGAGGTAATCAAACGACGAAAGCTTGCGTACCGGGCGTTTCTCTTCCGTAGCAAGGATCTGTTCGCGACGGTTAAGCAGCAACCGTCCCCAACGGTCAGGCAAGGCATCGCTGAAGCAGCCGAATATGTCCCTGTTCGGCTGGGTGTATTGCTGACCGGGATAGTTGTTGATGTCGGCACTAAGAAAGAGGCTGCCAAACTGACGGAGCCAGTCGTTATCATACTTGAACGAATAGGAATCAGAGCCACGAAGGGATTCATAGCCAAGTTCACCGACCAGCATTGGCTCGTCAAGCCAGTCGAAGTCCGCATATACATACAGTGTCTTCATACCTTATTGTTTTTTAGAGGCACGTTCACGATGTTTCAGTGCAAGATCCTGTAAGGCCCTTCCCATTTCATCGTTCTTCGCCAACAACAGGATGTCATCATCCAGCTGGAGTGCATAGAGCACACGGAGATAGATACCAATCGCTACTGTCGGAGCACCTTTTTCTATCCTCGAAACGGTCAGAGGAGAACAGGTAGCCCGTTCTGCCACCTGTACTACACTAAGATTACGACGCAGACGAGCCAATTTTATTTGCTCACCTACGGTCTGCATCTTCTGTTCCAATTTTCGGGGCAGCTTATTGCCCATTGTTGTCTTGCTCATATTGATACTCAACTTATATTTACGAGCGCAAAGATACAATAATTTCTTTATTTTATGATATGTTATAACAATAAATATAGCAATTCAAGACATTTTTAACAATTTGGGGTCGTCTTTTGGAACAAAAAGCATACTCCTGAGACTCAACATCGCATCACAACCCATGAAATCCACGGCAATATCTTTTCACACTTCTGCACAAGAAAGTGCTCTTCAAATTTTAGCAGTAATTACTATACACCGATTTTCAAACTATTATGGAAAAAGCAGCACCTGAAAACGTCCACTCCTCGTGCTATTTTTGCTAAAAAACACTCTATTTTCAGCGGAAACATATAGAAAAAAACGCTTTTCCGCTGATTATAGCAACTTTTTTGCTTTATTTGTAGCGGAAATTAATAAATTAATGTATCACTATGATTATCGGACGTGAAAATGAACAACGTGAACTATGCAAGTTACACGGTTCATCTATGCTGATAAGGCCAAGGGTGTAAAATGCCTACTTTTTTTGCCACAATATATTGAGCATAAAATCTCAAAATCTAACGAAATATCCATCCGAATGAACGAACAAAAGAATATATTAGAAAGATTAGCAGAGGTTATACGCCCCTTCAAAACTGGCTTAAACGCTCTAATTCGGCCTATTTTTGCCTTCTTGAAGCATATTGCCATTTAATAAATGTTAAATACGTTAAAAATGAGGTTTTTGAAAATTATTTTGAGCAATTTTCTCACTTTTCTACCGTTTAAAGGCTAAATATCTGATAGTCAATATTTTCGATTTCCTGCGTGGGAAAATAGGTTTAGTTTATCCCTCTTTATATATAAAGCGGAGTAAACTAAACCGCTTTCTAAAGAATGATTCGCCCTCGGTTTTGGGACATCACATCCTTTTATATAGACAATAAGGAAGGTATTTATTTAATATTGCTAAAATATGCCAACGCATAGTAACGTAGACTTTGGATTTCTTCTTACCGATGGCTGCAACGATTTGATTAGCAACTTTCTCAACAGGCATTACCCAAAACAGCCCCTCGCCTTTGGCCATTGCTGTATCAACAAGGCCTGGGCGAATGTCAGTAACTGTTATGTGACCACCACTCTTGAATGCCTTTTTGCGTAGGGCTTCCATATAGTTAATCTGATAGGCTTTCGATGCGCTATAAGCTGGAGCCATCGGCTCGCCACGCAACCCGCCAACGGAGGTGATGGCAACAAGATGACCAGAGCCTTGTTGCTCGAAGATGTTATAGAACGTATCAATGACGAATGTCCAGCCTGTGACGTTGGTGTCGATGGTTGGTCGTTCTATGACATAGTCGAGCTTAGCATTAATATCACCTATACCCGAACACAAGATAGCAAGATCAATGTATTCCATCTCTTTGTGAAGCGCATTGATGGCTTGTTCAATCTCTTCCAAGTTGGTAATGTCTGCTTTAGCCGTGATGGTTTTGGACGGATATTGCTGACTTAAGTCATCAAGCAGATTTGCTCGTCGGCCTACGATGCCGATACGATTATCTCCACTTGCATATTTCTCGAAAAGAGCCTTACCAATGCCAGAGGTTGCCCCGATGATTACGATATTCATTTTGCGTTTTTGTGTGCAAAGGTAATAGTTTATCAGTAGGCCTAAGCACAATATAAAGCAAAAGAACCTTCATGACAACAAACTCTCAAAACGTTTTGAGAGTTTACAGGGCAAAAGTGATTTCTCTGCGGATGTTACTGATAGTTGTGGGTGTCACTTTCAGATAGGAGGCTATATCTTTTAGGTTGATACTTTGCACTATTTCAGGACAACGAAGGAGTAAACGCTTATACCGTTCTCTGGTTGTCATTCGATAGGTATCAAGGTATTGTGTATAGACCTGAGAAAAGAGATGGTCGGATATAGCTAGTTTTAGATCTCTCATACCATCGGAATCTAACAACTTACGTAATTCTTCACCAGTTAATTGAAAGACCTTACTAGAAGTTCCTGCCACAATAGTCACCTCCGACGTCTTGCTTGAAAGACAGTTTGGGTAATCACCCACGAACTCCCCCTCAAAGGCAAAGCCTGTAATATAGTCTTTTCCTTCAGAGAAATTATGTACTTTGTAGGTGCAATCTCCACATTCAATATAGCCAATTTAACGAGACTCTTCACGCTCTTTTACGAAATAATCGCCTTTAGCATATTG